>Ga0209026_1000677_pt1 | contig 20550 bp, 9 predicted proteins | sample AraplaCL_Col_mCL_FD_184262 | JGI IMG/M metagenome (GOLD analysis project Ga0209026, IMG submission 184262) | Arabidopsis root microbial communities from the University of North Carolina, USA - plate scrape CL_Col_mCL (SPAdes) (version 2) | ecosystem: Host-associated > Plants > Roots >... | reverse complement strand
GGTGCGCGAACTTGGCGCCGACGGTATTTATCGTTACCATCTGGTTAGAACTAAACCGGTTAGGGGCGCAGATGGCCATATCCGGTTCTGGGTAGGGACAGCTACTGACATCCAGGCGCTAAAGGAGCTGGAACGGCAGAAAGATGACTTCCTGTCCATAGCCAGTCATGAACTGAAAACCCCGCTAACAAGTATAAAGGCCTTCAACCAGTTGATGTGCCGCTCTGAAGATCCTGAACGGTTACGTGGCTTTGCCGAAAAATCAGCTACGCATATCCGCCGACTTGAAAAACTGGTGCAGGACCTGCTTGATGTTTCGCGCATTAATGCCGGAAAGATGAGCTATGCTCCGCTTCCTTTTGATTTCAGCGCTATGCTACAGGAAGTGACCGAAAATATGCAACAGATAGCGCCTCTGCATCAGCTGATCATACGTCATTCAGACAGCCTGACTTATACCGGCGACCACGTCCGTATTGAACAGGTCTTGCTGAACCTGCTGGGCAATGCGGTCAAATATGCGCCGTCCGGCGGCGACATCATCTTGGAAAGCCGCATAGTACAGCATGGCCTGGTTGTTTCGGTGCAGGATTTTGGCATCGGTATAGCGCCAGAGCATTTAGCTAAACTGTTTGACCGCTATTACCGCATCGATGACACATCTATGCGTTTTGAAGGTTTAGGTCTGGGGTTATTTATCTCGGCAGAGATCATCAGGCGTCACGGCGGAAGTCTGTGGATAGAAAGCGAACCGGGCAAAGGCTCCACCTTTTTTTTCAGGCTGCCCCTACATCCGCATGGCGACCTGGCACCATTAGTAGACATGGAGGATTATTATGCCGATACATTTATCACTATGGGCCTTAACGGAGACGAGGTAGAACTTACCTGGCACGGTTTCCAGGACCTGAAGAGCATTCAGCGGGCCTGCGGACGTTTACTTCAAATGGTTAAGACCCATAAAATAAGTAAAATATTGGCCGACAACACCTATGTAGCAGGCGATTGGTCGGAGGCTAGTGAATGGGTTGCCGGCAATTTCCTACCGCAGTTGGATGAATCAGGTATCCGGCAATTGGCATGGATAGTGTCTAAAAGCGCCTTTAGCCAATTGACGGAGCAACGCACTGCGGCAAGTTTTGAGGGTCATATCGCGATACGGTTCTTCGGCAGCCGAGAAGATGGCAGCAACTGGTTAAAAAGCGGAGACAGAGAAATTCAATAAGCCTTGACCGCACTATTAACTTAATCCGCTCGCATCGTAAAATGTAAATGCGGTACACTCCTACTAAGAAAACGGTAATATGATGATCAATTCTGTGTACTCTTTTTCTTGAGTATGGATATCTATTTTACCGCCATGGCCCTTCACCACGATATCATAGCTTAACGATAAACCCAGTCCTGTACCTTCCCCGGTTGGTTTGGTGGTAAAGAATGGCTGCATGATCTTGTCCTTAATCGCATCGGGTATGCCATTGCCGTTATCTTTTACGCTGATAGAAAACTGTCCGCCCGTGTATGAAGTAGTAACAGAAACTGTCGGCTTATAATCTGCACCCAAGGCTTTCCGCTTCTGATTGACCGCGTAAAAAGCGTTATTGAACAAGTTTATTAATACGCGCGCGATATCCTGAGGGACGACTTTAGCCATTGGCAATTTTTCGTCAAAATGAGTAGTCAATTCGGCGTTAAAAGTTTTGTCCTTTGCCCGCAGGCCATGGTACGCCAGGCGCAGGTATTCGTCAGTCAGGTTATTTAGATCGGTAAGTTGTTTCTGGCCGGTTGAGAGGCGGCTGTGCTCCAGCATGCCTTTAACAATACCATCTGCACGTTTTCCATGATGACTGATCTTGCTAAGGTTTTCGGAGAGATCTGCTGCGATGGCAATCACTTCTTCCTTATTGCCCCTTTTTTCCTCCTCTTTCAACTCAGCAAGCAATTCAATACTTACCTCAGAAAAATTGTTGACAAAGTTGAGCGGGTTTTGTATCTCATGGGCAATGCCGGCGGTCAATTCCCCTAAAGAGGCCATTTTCTCTGATTGGATCAATTGGGTTTGAGTTTGTTGCAATTCTTTTAAAGTGCTCTGCAAAAGCCGGTTTGATTTGGCTTTCTTTTTCATATTAACCCAGGTAAAAATAAGCGTAATGATAACCAGGCCGAGCACGCCGAGCAACCCGAATAACTTCAATTTATTTTGATAGGCTAAAGCAGCACGTTGCAAATCGGCCTCGTGTTGCTGTTCGGTAATGTTTAATATTAAAACCTGCCTGGAATTTGCTTCATTAAATAAACTATCCCGTATAGAAGTGGCAATATGATAATATTTGGCTGCGGTATCATTGTCCCGGCCATAATATAACTTAGCCAAAAGGGCAGCGGCTGATTGCAAATCGAACTTCACCAAGGTCTTTTGCGAGATGTCGAATCTTCTTTTTGTGTAATAAATGGCTGAATCGATCTGGTTGTTTTTATTAAAAAAAGTTGCAATAGATTCGTATGAGCCTTCCAGATTAAAGGGTTCATTGTATTTTATGGCCATTGCTGCTGCGCGTTTAAAATAATAGAGCGCCTGTTTTCGCTGCCCACTAGCCGCGTAGCAGTTTCCTATTGCAGTGAATATCTGCGGACGCCATACTGTTTCATTAATACGTATGGAAAGGGCCAAAGCTTCCTTTCCATACTTCAGGGCAACATCGGTTTGGTGTGCGCTCAAAGTAAAGTCTGCCAGATCCATTAGCTCGTCGACTACATTTTCATAGTCGCGGAGCTTTTTGAAGATCGCTTCCGATTTTAGTGCATAAGCAATAGCTAAGTTCTGATCGCCCTGTTCGGCGTATATGCAACTCATGCCATCGTAATTTCTGGCAATGCTCCATTGGTCGTTAAGCTGCTGAGCGAGGTGTAGCGAACTTAAAAATGTTTGCAGTGCGGCCGGAAAATTGCCCAAAAGCCACATGGAGTATGCGGTTTGCGTTAGCGCATGTACTTCACCAGGTGTGTCACCGGTTTTTTTTGCGATCTCTAATGCTTTGGAAGCGTAATAAAAGCCGCTGTCCGGCTTCGATAAATAATAGTTACGGCTTAATACAACTAACAATCTCACCCGGGCGGTATCGGCTATAGGCATTTTAAGCAGATGCTTTAAGCTATCCACCTTTGTTTGTGCATGAAGGGCAAGGCTTATAAATAATAAAAGAAACGGAACGGCTAATTTTTTCATAGTGTTTTATGCAGGTAAGATTATAGTAAAAGTGGCACCCTCTCCATCTGTGCTTTCAAGGTCTATTTTCCCGGCATGACCTTTCACCACAATGTCATAACTCAGCGACAAGCCCAGCCCGGTGCCTTCGCCGGTTGGCTTGGTGGTGAAAAATGGCTGCATGATCTTGTCTTTTATGGCGGTCGAGATCCCTTTACCGTTATCGTTAACTTTGAGAAATATTTGTTGGTTTGCAAATAAAGTGGTCACAACAACCGCGGGCTTGTAATTCTGCCCCTCGTCTTTATGCTTTTGATTCACTGCGTAAAAAGCATTGTTAAACAAGTTAAGCAATACCCGGCCAATGTCTTGGGGAACCAAATTTATTAAGGGCGCATCTTTATCAAAATACGTGATCAAATCCGCATTAAAGGTCTTTTCTTTTGTGCGGAAGCCATGGTAACTCAACCGCAAATATTCGTCGGCCAAAGCATTCAAATCGGTAAGTTCTTTTTGGCCTGTTGATGTACGGCTATGCTCCAGCATTCCTTTTACAATACCCTCTGCGCGTTTCCCGTGATGGCGTATTTTCTCCAAATTTTCCTTTAGATCAGCGCCTATCGCCCTGGCTTCGGTAATATCACCTTTGTCCAGTTCGGCATCCATTTCCTGTACCAACTCGCTGCTAACCTCCGAGAAATTATTGACGAAGTTGAGCGGGTTTTGTATCTCATGTGCAATGCCAGCCGTCAATTCGCCCAAAGAGGCCATTTTCTCGGACTGGATGAGTTGCGTTTGGGTTGCTTTCAGTTCAGTTAACGACTGGTTTAATGCCGATGTACGCTCGCTAACTTTCTGCTCAAGCAACTCGTTCTGCCTGGAAAGAATACTTTGCTTTTCCACTTCCTGCTCAAGCGTACGTGCTGAAAGAATTTCCACTTCGGCCAGTTTGTTACGCAGCGAAACCAGGTTAAGCGCAAATTCGCGCGCCAGAAGTATTGAAAGAACGACCGCCGGGGTTATAAAAGCCAGGGCCACCTCGAAACACTCCATTAAAAAGGGTTGCTTCAGTATATCACCACTAAGGTTAAAGAGAACAAAGAAAATCAATGCAACGATAATGCCCGCCAGAAATAGCTTCGCTCCAGGCTTTTTTTCACGAATGGCTTTTGAAGATATCCCAATAATCGTCAAATAATTGAGCATGTTGTAGATAGCAAGTAGACTTTCATTTTGGGCATTATCCCCTATAAACTGGGCAATAGTAACGGGCAGTGCTAATACCACCGTAACCATAAACCACCAGCCTCTTTTGTAACCGAAATAGGCGTAGGTCATGAGCATCAGGAAGACAAAGTCCAAAGGCGCGGCAATGCTAAATACTACTATGTTAAAAAAAACAATCCAATTGCTACTAAGGAACATCGGGGTAAACAACCCGTCGGCCAGGGTAATCATTTGCATCAATGCATAAAGCGACAGATAAAGGTTTACCTTCCGCCGGCGATCAAATAAGTAGATCGCCAGTTGCAATATACTCAGCAACATAAAGCCACCCGAAACCCAGGCACGGGTTGTGTAGTAGTCTATCTGGAGAAAAAATTTGTCCCAGGCCGTGTCTACCTTTTCAAACGAAGCACGGATGACGGGTTGCCCATAGCCGATAACCAAATTAGAGCGATTAAATGAATATCTGAGGGCGATATATTGCTTTGGCTGGTCACCTAGTTGCAGAATAAGCGGCTCGGCAACCGAATAACGCGTCCGTTCGTCACGGGCATCTTTGCTTACACGGCCCATTGTTCGAATCAGCGACCCATTAAAATAGACATCTGCGGCACCCGACTGCCTGATCACTATAGCAACAGCCTTTTTTCGGAGCGCAGGCGAAACATCAAGGGTAAGGCGGAACCACCCGATCTCTGCCCGCGCTAGTTCCGGCAAAAAATGATACTGACGCGTGGGGTTGATAAACTGCCATGCATGGTCATCAAACGCTGTATCCGCCCAGGCGGGTTGGTCTCCTGCATGAAATTTCCATTCGCCCTGAACTACAGCTGGCAGATTAGCAAGCTCAAACTCTTTAGTCGTCCTTTGCCCGGAAACGTTAAAAAAAAAGCAAAGGGATCCGACTAACAGCAGCGTTTTCCTGATAAAGGTAAAAGGTCGGGGAAGAATGCTGCCAAGAGATGTCTTCGGCATTAAAAGCGGACATACGGCTTGTAAAAAGGCGATACGGTGTATGATCTTTCGCATGTAACTACGCTTGGTAATTATTATCGTGTACCCTTTGCAATAACTTAAAGACCATAATCGCAGGGAAGCGGCGGTCTACAGTTACGCCGGTATTTTGAGGGCATGAAGCAAAAAAGTAAACAAGGCAAGAGAATGGTGGTATTCTTGTGAGTATCGGCATGTACGGAACGGATTAGAGGACTGGTGTACAAGATAGAGATTGTAGGGTATTTAAACAAATTTTCGGAATTGAGGTGAGCATACACAAATTTGTAGCAAAAAGCTGTATGATATTGATAAATTAGCATCAGATTTATCTGAATTCAAAATGTTCAACACCATTCGTCTTATCCGGCATTGTATTTTATGTATATCGGTATTAATTGCAGTTGCCGGCAGCGGAAACGCGCAAACCCCGCTTAAACCCGGAATCGATTTTCCTGCGGAAATAGAAAACCCGGAAATTACGGGCATAAACAAAGAGCCGTACCACGTCACACTGATGCCCTATGCTAATTTACACGACGCATTGATAGCAAACAGGCGGGCATCAAGCTTTGCGCGCAGCCTAAACGGCAACTGGAAGTTTAACTGGGTACCCAGCCCGGAAAAGCGCCCGGTTGATTTTTATAAAACAGATTATGACGCATCCAAATGGGCGGACATTGCCGTACCTTCCAACTGGGAGGTAAAAGGTTATGGCACCCCGTTTTACCGCAACAACGGCTACACTATCAAAAAGGATTTCCCGCATTTGATGAGCGAGCCTGATAAACGATATACTGCCTTTGTTGAACGCAACCCGGTAGGCAGCTACCGGCGCGATTTTGATTTACCGGCAGACTGGGCGGGACGAAGGGTTTTTGTAACTTTCGACGGGGTTGATGCAGGCTTTTTTCTTTGGGTAAACGGACAAAAGGTGGGCTATAGCGTAAATAGCCGCAATGCCGCCGAATTTGACCTGACCAACTATTTAAAACCCGGAAAAAACTTAATAGCAGCCGAGGTTTACCAGTATACTTCGGGCACCTGGTTAGAGGATCAGGACATGTGGCGCCTTCACGGCATTTTCAGGAACGTCACTTTATGGAGCGCACCCCAAACACATATCCGCGACTTTTTTATTAAGCAGGATTTGGATAAAGATTACCGCGATGCAACCGTACAGGTAGTAAGCAAAGTTAAAAACTACGGAGATAAAACAACTAAGGGCCAGGAAATAACGGCCACGCTTTATGATCCTGCCGGCAAAGAAATAGCTAAGGGTTCAGTAAAGGGAGGCTCGCTTAATCCGGCGCAGGAGCAGGAACTAACCGTTAGTTTCCCGGTAAGCAACCCGGCCAAGTGGACGGCAGAAACACCCTATTTGTATACGATGGTGTTAACAACGGGCGAGGGCGAAATGCTTTCGCAAAAAATAGGTTTCCGCAAAATAGAGATCAAAGGAAGAATATTTACGGTGAACGGTGTTCCTTTAAAACTAAAGGGCGTTAACCGGCACGAACACTGGTCAGATGTTGGGCATGCCATTACCGAAGAACAAATGATCGCAGACCTGCAATTAATTAAGCAGGGCAACTGCAATCACGTGCGCACCTGCCATTACTCAGACGATCCGCGCTGGTATGAGTTATGCGACGAATGGGGGATTTGGCTGGTTGCCGAAGCCAATATGGAATATCACGGCTATGACCGGAAATTTGATGAGGAACCTACAATAAAGGCTGCCATTGTTGACCGCAATGTGGCTAATGTTGAGAACTTTAAAAATCATCCTTCTATTATCATGTGGTCCTTAGGAAACGAAGGCGGCATCGGTGGTACCAATGTAGGTGCCGCGCTTACAGCGGTCAAAGCGATCGACCAGTCGCGTTTTGTGCATTACGAACGCTATGGAATCGGAAAAAACAACCCTGCAGATGTCGACGGTCGAATGTATGGCACAGCAGATGATTATATCAAAATCGCCCAAAATAAAGAACTGACCAAGCCACTGTATATCTGTGAGTTTGTGCATGCCATGTTTAACTCCATGGGCTCTTTGCAAGAGTATTCAGACGCTTTTGATAACAACCCTGAAATTATGGGTGGCGCCATCTGGGAGTTTCAGGACCAGGCACTGTGGAACAAGCGGGATCCCAAACACCCAATCTTAGCTTACGGTGGCGGGTTCGGCGAATATCCAAACGACCATTACTTCATTCATAAAGGTGTAGTGGCCTGGGATAGGAAAACCGTAAAACCACATTATCCCGAAATGAAAAAGGCTTTCCAGTGGATCAGTACTGAGTTGGCGGAACCCACCAGCGGCATGATACGCATCCGCAACAAATTCCAGTTTATCTCACTGGAAGGCTTTAACGGTAGTTGGAGCCTAACAGAGAACGGAACAGAGATAAGTAAAGGAACTTTTAACGTACCCCGTATTGCGCCACGCCGGGAGGGCCGCGCCAATATCCCTTTCAAAATTGAACATCCTAAGCCAGGTGCCGAATATTATTTGCGTATATCTTACCAACAAAAAGACAAAACGCTTTGGGCAGACAAAGACTTTGAAGTAGCCTGGGATCAATTTAAATTGCCGGTAAACACCTTACCGGTCGCTGAAATAAACGTCAAACAACCCTTGTCGCTCAGCCAAACACCCGATGGCATTAAGGTAACCGGACAGCGCTTCTCTGTTAGTTTTGATAAAAAAACCGGCTTGATGAACCACTTTGTTAAAAATGGTGCTGACCTGTTAGCAGCTAACGGCGGACCCAAAGTACACCTGTGGCGCGCCGCACACCGCAATGATGATATGTGGGCCTACTCTGTATGGGATAAATACGGCGTAAATAATCTGCAATATTCACTGGTGAATATCAAAGTTCAGCCTGTCGATCAGTTTAGTGTAAAAGTCATCTCAACCGTTAAGGGCCAGGGCAAAGAAGGTTTTAGCGTGTACCATACCGCTACTTATCTGATTAAAGGCGACGGTTCGATCAAAGTAGATAATGATATGCAATTTGAGGGATTGCCCATCAGTTTGGCCCGTATAGGCGTACGGATGCTTTTAAATAAAGACCTTGACCATATGAACTATTTTGGTCGCGGTCCCTATGAAAATTACTCCGACCGCAAAGCGTCGTCTGATGTAGGTTTATATGAATTGGCAGTTAATGACCAGTATGAATATGAAAAACCGATGGAAAGAGGGAACCATGAAGAGGTGCGGTGGGTAAACTTCACAGGCGGTAAAATGCCTTCACTTAAGGTAAAGGCTGATACCAATTTGATGCAGGTGTCTGCCCTGCCCCATACCGACGAGCAAATGTTTCCGGTGGAGTATAAGATCGATTTGCCGGCAAGTAACGCTACTGTCTTTTGTCTGTCGACTAAAACGCTGGGCGTAGGTTCTGCCAGCTGCGGACCGAGGCCGCTGGAACGGTATCAGGTGTGGTCAAGGAACACACACTTTAGCTATATTTTGCAATAGCTTTTTATTGCAAGTGCTTACTCGATATTAAAGGCACCCTTCGAAAAAGCTTAGTGTACCTAGAAGGGCACCTTTCTGCCACGATTTAAAAACAGAAAAGCCTTTTAGATTACTCTAAAAGGCTTTTCTTGTCTTGAGGTAGACGCGAGCAGACAGAAAGAAAATTATCAAAAAAAAACTATGGCTTGAATTCTTTGATTGCTTTTTATTTTGTGCCTCTTTTCTTGTTTGCAATGTTCTTTATCCTCGACTAAAAGAACTATCCATTACAATTATGTCTCGTTTCTTACAGTTTAATCTTTACTTCTTCTTCTGAAGTCACTTTTTGGCATTCACTCGGCCGTATGTTATTTTATGCCCCCGCACACCATAAAACCAAATGAACAAGTAAGCTGGTACCATGATAAGATAGGCTACTCTTGTGTTGGCCGCATCGGCCAGGGCACCATACGCCAGTGGCAGAATGGCCCCACCTGCAATGCCCATAATTAACAATGATGAACCAATTTTAGTAAAACGGCCCAAGCCTGCTAAAGCTAATGGCCATAACGCCGGCCACATTAGTGAATTTGCCAAACCCATCAATGCAATAAATAATACTGAAGTGAAGCCATTTGTAATAACTGCTATAATGGCAAACAAGGCACCTAGTAACGCCGATATTTTGAGCGCTATCTCCTGCGAGATCAGTTTTGGGATGCAAACTATACCGGCTATATAGCCCATAATCATACAAGATAAAGTAAGCGTAGAGAAAAACCTCGCTGTAGAAAGCGCAATTCCTTGAGTAACACCGTAGTTAATGATCGTGTCGCCGGCTAAAACTTCTACCCCCACGTATAAAAACATGGTCAATAAGCCCAACAACAAATGCGGAAACTGCAAAATGCTCGTCTTGCTGCTGTTTGCTTGAGCCAATTTTTCGTCTTCATGCTCGGTATCTATTTCTGGCAGAGCTGAAAAATAAATAAACACCGCCAGCAGGGTCAACACAATGGCCATTGCAATATAAGGACCGATAACCCGTGACGAAAGTTCGTTAAGCGCTACTTCTTGTTCAGCTGCACTTAAGGTAGGCAGCGTCGCCTTCAGCGCATCAACACCTTTAAGGGCTATTAGCCCTAAGGCAACCGGAGCAATTGCCCCCGCCACTTTGTTGCAAATGCCCATTATGCTTATACGTTTAGCTGCACTTTCGGGCGGGCCCAAAACAGTTATATAGGGATTTGATGCTGCCTGCAATAAGGTTAGGCCGGTACCTTGGATAAATAACCCCAAAAGGAATAAAGGATACATCCTTGTTGTTGCTGCAGGAATAAATATCACGGCACCGCAAGCCATAATGAACAAGCCCAGGCTCATCCCTTTTTTAAAGCCACTGTATTTTAAGATTTTTGCCGATGGAATAGCCATCACAAAATAAGAAATATAAAAGGCAAAGGCCACCAACAACGATTCAAAATTGTTTAAGCGGCACGCCAGTTTTAAATAGGGTATCAGTACCGAATTGAGCCAGGTTACAAACCCGAAAATGAAAAATAAAACCCCTATAATAATAATAGGTTTAGCTGTTGTGTCTTTCATTATAACTTCTTTTTGGTCTATTTCGAGCATTTCCATAAACTTTTCTTTTAAAGATTTGACACTTAATGGCAAGGCTATCGCCCTGGAAACGCCCTTATGGGGCGTAACCGATGCATCTGGTATCATTAAATCATTGTGTTCTACTTGACCGGCGCGGCTATTGCATTAAAATTCCCAACGTTTAAAAGCTTCGATGGCTTCATAATTTGCCAGGCCAAGCCTATCGTAAGCTTCGGCAGTTTCGGTCGTTCGTTCTTCAGCGCGAACCCAGAACTCCCTTGCATCGTCGCCCGGAAATACCGGTCTATCCTTTTGCGATTGATGTTTATAAATTGCGAAACGTTTCCGTATCACTTCCTGGGGAGACAGTGGCACTGACATTTCTATTTCATGGACCTCAAACTCGTGCCATGCTCCACGATATAACCAAACCCAGCAATCTTTAACCCAAGCTTCAGTAGCCTTTAAACGCACCAGCGCTTCATGAATAATGTTGAAACAAACCTTGTGCGTGCCATGCGGATCTGCAAAATCGCCTGCGGCAAATACCTGGTGAGGTTTTATGGCATTTAACAAACACATTGTTTGTACGATATCATCTTCAAAACTTACCGTTTTTTGCGTTTTTAAGCGGTCGTAAAAGGGCAGATCCTGAAAATGAATATTCGCATCGGGTACACCCGCGAAGCGTGCGCCTGCTATTGCTTCGCCCTTGCGTACCAATCCTTTAATCCTTTGCACCGGTTTGATATCGGCCTGGTTGGGCAGTTTGGTTTTAAAAGATGCGCTCATCCGGTTGTACAGATCTTTTAAGTACGCCGTATCGCCACCTTCGCTTTTGGCCAAGTCAATGGCAAACTCCACATAACGCAAAGCGTCGTCATCCCAAACTGCAGTATTGCCTGATGTTTGGTAAGCAACGTGTACTTCATGCCCCTGATCGGCCAAACGTATAAACGTTCCACCCATCGAGATCACATCATCGTCAGGGTGGGGCGAAAATATCAACGACCGCTTTTTTTCAGGTTGCGAGCGTTCGGGACGCTGGGAATCATCTGCATTCGGTTTGCCGCCTGGCCAGCCGGTAATGGTGTGCTGCAAATTATTAAAGACCTTAATATTGATATTATAAACCGGCCCCTGCTCGGTAGCCAGCTGTGCCATACCGTGATTATTATAATCGTCTTCGGTTAGCTTTAAAATAGGTTTGTCCAAAGTTTGTGCAAGCCATATCACAGCTTTTTTTATCAGCTTTTCGTCCCAATGGCAGTCCTTTACCAACCACGGCGTATCAAAGCGGGTTAGCTCCGATGAAGCATCCTGGTCTAAAACAAATTCTACCCGATCTGATAGTTGCAGGTAGGTTGCCGGTACATCTGATGATATTTCACCCTCTACAGCTTTCTTTACTATCGAAGCCTTTTTTGAGTTCCATGCCATAAGGATGATCTGCTTTGCCTTGAATATGGTACCAATGCCCATTGTAATGGCTTTTGTTGGTACTAACTCCTTGCCGCCAAAGTCGCGAGAGGCATCGCGGCGGGTAAGGTCATCAAGTGTTACTAATCTTGTTCCCGAGTTTGGCGCCGATCCGGGTTCATTAAAACCGATGTGTCCGGTGCGCCCGATTCCGAGTATTTGTATGTCCAAGCCGCCACAAGCAGTTATTTTTTGTTCATACGCCAAACAAAAAGGTTCGATCTCTTCGATCCTCAACGTACCATCGGGAATGTGCACGTTGGCACGATCGATATCTATATGATCGAACAGGTTTTCGTTCATAAAGGTGACATAGCTTTGCGCTGCGTTAGCCTGCATAGGATAATATTCGTCAAGGTTAAAGGTTATTACGTTTTTAAAACTTAATCCTTCTTCTTTGTACAATCGTACCAGTTCCTTATAAACATTAACAGGGGTAATGCCGGTGGCCAGACCCAATACTGCTTTTTGCCCTTGCTGCTGTTTGCCGATGATGAGATCGGCTATTCTGCGGGCCACCACTTTACCGGCCTCGTTATTATTTTGATATACTTTTACCGGGACCTTTTCATAGCGGGTCTCTTCTAATAGATTTAATCGTGACATTGTTGTTAAATATTCTTCTTCTCAATTAAATGACCTATTTCTTTTTTACCGGAGGAATGACCACCTGATATGTTGTTACCTTACCCGCTTTCTGGCCGTTCTGATAGCCAACGGCTTTAATAGCAGTGGGCTTATTGATCTCTAACGGGCTACTATACGCCAATGAACTTTCGGTGGGCTCAGAGCCATCCAATGTGTAATAAACTTTCGCCGGCGCAGCCTGGATATTTAGCTTTACGGTTGCCTTTTGTGCAACGGTGTCGATTTTGGCTTCGGGCATTACATCAAAAGCACTCCGGCTGTAGTTAATACCTTTAGCTTCATATCTTTTATACTCGGCGGGCATGCGTAATACAAAATCGTCCCAGTTTTTCCGTGCAGGGGCAGTCCATGTAACTTCGGCCAATGCCGCCAAGCGCGGAAAAAGCATATACTCCACCTTTTGTTCGGTATTGATATATTCTGTCCATAAATTGGCCTGTACGCCTTTAATGTATTTGGCCTCATCAGCACTAAGGCTTGCCGGAACCGGCTCGTAAGAATACACTTTTTGCATCGGCAAAAACCCGCCAATGGCATCTGGTTCCAAATCCGGCATACCCTGGTAATGATCAAAATATAAATGCGAGTTGGGGCTCATCACCACATTGTGTTTTTGTTTGGCAGCTGCTATCCCACCGTCAATGCCACGCCATGACATTACCGAGGCATTTGGTGCTAAGCCCCCCTCCAAAATCTCGTCCCAACCAATAATGCTCTTATTTTTGGTTAGCAGGAATTTCTCTATGCGTTTAATGAAATAGCTTTGCAGTTCGTGCTCGTTGGCCAAGCCTTCGGCTTTTATCCGTGCCTGGCATTTTGGGCAAATTTTCCAACGGGTTTTAGGGCATTCGTCACCGCCAATATGGATAATAGGGCTTGGGAATAGATCGGCAGCTTCGGTTAACACGTCCTCTACAAATTGAAAAGTTTTTTCATTACCAGCGCAATACACATCGTCAAAAACACCCCATTTCTGGCCAACCTCAAACGGACCACCGGTGCATGATAATTCAGGATATGCTGTTAAGGCCGCCAGCGCATGGCCCGGCATTTCTATTTCGGGTACTATGTTAATATAACGCGCTTTAGCATAAGCCACAATTTCGCGGATCTGGGCCTGGGTGTAAAACCCGCCATAACGTAAATGGTCATACAGGGGTGCGCCTTTGCCATACTTGCCTATCATGGTTTCGTTGCGCCATGCGGCAACCTGAGTGAGTTTTGGATATTTTTTTATCTCGATGCGCCAGCCCTGATCGTCGGTTAAATGCCAATGGAACGAATTCATTTTATACATCGCCAGGTAATCGATAAATTTTTTAACAAAATCAACCGGGTAGTAATGGCGGCATACGTCCAGCATCATCCCGCGCCAGCCAAAGCGGGGCTTATCTGTAATTGTCATAGCCGGGATAGCAACTTTGGCCTCTGCCGATAGTGGCAATAACTGATAGATAGATTGCAGTGCGTAAAAAACGCCCTGCGCGGTAGTTGCCTTTGCTGTTATTTGATGCGGAGTTATTGTTAACTCATACCCTTCTTTGCCCAGCGTATCTGGCAAGTATCCAAGCGTCAGAAAAATTGCATTTTCGCCTGCACTTGTTTTGCTTCGTTCAGCAACAGAAAGATTTAAATTATGAACCTTTAAGAACTCCTGCAGCATCGTACCCAACCCTTTCAGCTCGGGGTTTTTAGAATCAACTATAATTTTGGTGGCCTGGTTTATTTTAAACTCACCGGGCATTGTTTTGACCGCTAATGGGCGAGGTATAATTGGTATACCTGCAGAGTTATCCTGAGCCATTGCATCACGGCTATTTCCCATCGTCAATATTAGCAATAGGGCAATTTGAATTAATGCTGTAGAACGTTTGTTTTTCATCCGATAAATAATTTTGTTGTTGTGTATGTGGTGCGCGTTGCAATATCCATTGCTATTTTATTACAACCGTAACCGGTGTTTCTAATATCTTTTCAGCGTCGGTATCTTCATATTTCGCTATCTGCGCTTTAAGTTGTTTCATCAAATCTTCTGTAAGCTGCTTGGATCCCTTGTTACCATAAAGATTATTCATTTCATGCGGATCTTTTTCAAGATCATACAATTCCCAGGCGTTTACACGTGTATAAAAGCGGATGAGTTTGTAGCGTTTGGTTTTGATGCCAAAGTGGGGAGATACCGCATGTTCACCATTTTCATAATAGTGATAATAAATGGCGTCTCGGCTTTTGGTGCTTTTGCCGGTTACTGATGGCAAAAACGATTCACCCTGAATGTCTTTCGGGATGGGCAACCCTGCAGCATCCAGCATGGTTGGTGCAATATCCATATTCAATACAAAATTGTTGGACTTGGTACCCGGCTTAACAACACCGGGATAGCGCATTATCATCGGCGTTCTAAACGATTCTTCGTAAATCCATCGCTTATCAAACCAGCCGTGTTCGCCTAAAAAGAAACCTTGATCCGATAGATAGATCACAATAGTATTCTTGGTCAGGTTATTCTTGTCGAGATATGCGAGGGTACGGCCGATGTTTCTATCCAATGACGCTGCGGTGCTTAGGTAGTCGCGCATGTAACGTTGGTATTTCCATTCAACCAACGCCTTTCCGGTTAGATTACGGGCCTTCAAATCGGCTTCTATAGGTTTATAGTAAGCATTGAATTTAGCTCGCTGAGCCGGATTCATTCTATTCACGGCAGGCTCCTGTCCATTTTTGCTAAACGAAAGCATTTTCAGGTCATAACTCATCTGCATGGTTTTGTCGATGGTCATATCCTGCACTTTAGCAGCCTCGCGATTGTTATAATCGTCATAAAAATCGTGCGGAAAAGGAAAAGTCACTTTATCATACATGCCCATATCGCTGGTGTCAGGTATCCATGTGCGATGGGTGGCTTTATGACCCACAACCAGGCAAAAGGGCTTGTTTTTATCTCTTCCGTCAAGGTACTTTTCAACTTCATCTTCTATTACGTTGCTCACATAACCGGTTATGCGTTGTTTCTTACCGTCCATATTAATAAAGTCAGGGTTATAATATTCGCCCTGCCCGGGTAGTATCTTGTAATAATCAAAACCTTGCGGTGTGGTTTCCAAATGCCACTTGCCTATCCAGGCAGTTTGATAACCTGCCGTTTGCAGATGTTTTACAAATTCATCCTGAGTGCCGTCAAACCTGTTGCTTACATTATCCTTAAAACCATTTTTATGGCTGTATTTGCCGGTTAATATCACCGCACGGCTGGGGCCGCAAATAGAGTTAGTTACATACGCTTTATTAAACGTAACGCCTTCGGCAGCTATACGGTCTATATTGGGGGTTTTAGCCAATTTAGCACCGTAGGCACCTATGGCCTGGTAACCATGATCGTCGGATACGATGATCACTATATTGGGTTTTTGCTGAGCTATGCAAACACTAATGCCAGCAGCCAGCCACATTATTAAGCTAAATACAATCGCGTTCTTCTTCATCTATAATTTAGTCGTTTATAAAATATCTGCTGTTATCTACTTACACATCTGAAGCCTAAATTCTCGAGGCTGCTGTCTTCGGTAGTTTTCATTCGGCGCGCTACCCTGTAGCCGGAGCAATAGCTATCGTTGCACAAAAACGATCCGCCACGGGTAGAGCGCTTTTTGGCATACGGTTCGTCCGGATCATGACTTTGCGCCGGCCCGCCAGGGTTTTTTACTCCTTGCGGTTTATTTATGGTCTGGTAGTAATTACTATCGTAGTTATCGGCGCACCATTCCCAAACATTGCCAGCCATATCATACAAACCATATCCATTTGCCGTGAATGAAGCCACCGGTGCACTACCGTAATATTTATCCCACAAGGTGTTTTTATTTGGAAAATTCCCTTGCCAGGTATTCGCTTTCGGTTTACCGCTTTCTACCGGCTCATTTCCCCATGGGTATATTTTATTATCTAAACCACCGCGTGCAGCCCATTCCCATTCGGCTTCGGTTGGCAGGCGTTTGCCGCTCCATTTACAATAGGCAATAGCATCATACCATGATATATGCACAACCGGGTAGTTTTCTTTTCCTTGCAAATTGCTGGCCGGCCCCTGCGGGTGTCTCCAACTTGCGCCTTTTTTCCAAACCCACCACTGGCTGTAATCATTCAAGCCGACAGCATTTTTTGGCGCGCTAAACACCAGCGATGCCGGCACTAACTCGCTCCCATCTGGCTTCGGAGTGCCCGGCGGCAGTTCTTTTTTTAATTCATTCCAGTCGGGTTTGCGTTCGGCAGTGGTAACGTAGTGGGTTGCATTCACAAAACGGGCAAATTCGGCATTGGTAACTTCAGTTTTATCCATCCAGAAGCCATCCACAGTTACCTTGTGCTTAGGATATTCATCTGGCGAGGCTTGTTTATTATCGGCCCCCATCATAAACGTGCCGCCTTTTATCCAAATCATATTGGCACGCGTGGCCGCTTTATCAGCCGAGAGGTGATAGCTAAGCGTCGTCAACTTCACGGAAGTAAATCGCGCCGGCATGTTAGATTCGCAGCATAGCGCCCTTTTTGCTAAAGATGGATATGGCGCGTGGCGCTGAGCCGATACATTGCCGTTTACAAAAATTAATATCAACCAAAAACGTATTTTCATACTGTTCTATTTAAATCCCGTGGCTTTCTCGGATCAATACCTCCTGCCATTTTTCAACGGCAGGAGTCTTGATCAAGCTAAACAATCACCACCAAATGAATACATATCTATCTATAATTTGAACCACCTGCTAATTAACTCTGCCTGGCGCACGCACATTAAGTCCTTTTCTGTGTGTAATTTCGTCGCCAAGATCTGTCCTGGCTTCCTCTACAAATTGCATAATCTTTTTAACCGTGTCCGGATACAGTGTCTGCACATCATAGATTTCTCCGGGATCGTGCGCTAAATCATACAGTGCCATTTTAACGGGCACGTTATGTGTTTCGCCGGGGAAGCCATTTATCCCGTGCAATTGAGCATAGGTTTGCGAACTGTGAGGCAGCACCAGCTTCCAGTTTTTGTAGCGAACACCTTTCAAGTTATTTATATCATAGTAATAATAAAAAACCTGACGCACATCGGCTTTTGATCTCCCTTTTATCAAAGCCGAAAAATCCAGGCCGTCTATCCTGTTTTTAGGTAATTGCGCACCTGTAAATGCCATAATGGTTGGCAGCAGGTCCATATTGGTCATCAAATGACTGTTAACTGAGCCTGCCTCGATGGTTCCGGGCCAGCGCATAATACAAGGCACACGTGTACCACCATCCCATGCGGTTCCCTTGCCTTCGCGTAGTCCTCCTGTCGACCCGGCATTATCGCCGAAGCGTAGCCATGGACCGTTATCGCTGGTGATGATGAGCATTGTGTTTTTTGAAAGGTTATTCTGATCAAGTGTTTGCATGATTTGCCCGATTGACCAATCTAGTTCCATGATCACATCGCCAAAAACACCCATTCCGCTCTTGCCCTTAAACTTATCAGAGGCTGCGAGAGGGACATGCGGCATAGGCTGCGCCAGGTATAAAAAGAACGGCTTATTTTTATTGGTTTTGATAAACGATATTGCTTTCTGAGTAAATGTGCCAGTCAACTTCGATTGATCTTCCAGTGTACTATTTGTACCAACCACATTATCTCCATCATAAATATGCAACGGTGGATATTTACTTTGCTGAGAACCCGGTTTTGCAGGGGTTCCATCATAATCAACCGGCCAAATATCATGCGAATATGGTATACCGTAAAAACTATCGAAGCCATAATGGATGGGCAAAAAGGGAGGCTGCGCACCCAGGTGCCATTTACCCAGCATAGCTGTTGTATAGCCGGCCCTTTTTAGCAATGAAGCAATGGTCTCCTCATTCGGATTTAAGGCGATCTTTGTCCATGGCATAAAGGCATTAGCAATACTTATGCGGTTTGGATAACAGCCTGTTAACAGCGCTGCTCTTGACGGGCTGCATACCGCCTGTGCTGCGTTGAAGTGCGTAAAACGCATACCTTGCTGCGCCGCTTTATTAAAATTAGACGTCGCAAAACCCGTCATTCCATAAGGCTCAGTATCGCCATAGCCCATATCATCCATATTAATGATGATTACGTTGGGGCGCGTTTTACCTCCCTGCGCAAAAGCGCCAATACCCGAAAGAAGCATCAAGGTTAGAAGGAACAGTTTTTTTGATTTAATTAACATGATTAACTATTTGGGGAAAAGGAATACATTTTAACAATGATGGGGTTGAAGAAAAAGCCCAAAATCACTCAGGGCAATACACACCGGCGATTGCGTAACCCGCAATCTTACTTTATTGATGCTGATGTTTACCGGCAGATGGATCAGCCTACTTGCTTTTTTGTGACTTCTCGTATTCATCATCTTATCTGAACATCCAAAAAAGTATCACCATAATAATTGCAAGTGCTGCCGACAGTAGTTTGTAATTGCTCAAGCCGCTCAACCCAGGTTTGCTTATTGGCTCCCACGGCGACCGCCAATAAAGTGCGGCGCTTTCGGCAGTGTGTTTTGCAGGATAACGATATGATATTGCCACCTGTATGAAAGCGCAAATGCAAAACAAGTAAAACGCCGTCATCATAAATGGCACCTTACCAATAAAGGAAGCGGGGTGTGTTTTACCTATTATAAATACCACTAACCCTATTGCAGACCCGATCCATAGCGTATATTTTGCCGAAACTGCTGAGGCTTTACTCCAGAATACGCCTAATAAAAATACGCAAGTAATTGGGGGCGCTATGTGGGCTATGATATCATTCAACCCATTAAAAATGCTTTCATAACTGTTTAACAACGGCAACATAGCCAACGAAACGATCAGTGATACACCGGCGGCTATCTTACCTACTTTAACAAGGCTAAGGTCATTTGTTTCCGGTTTATAGCGTTTATAGATATCGTAACTTACCAGGGTTGCTATAGAGTTTAGTGCGCCTGATATCTGGCTCATCAGGCCCGACAAAAGCGCAGCTACCAAAACACCTACCAAACCGCTTGGGATGAGTTGCGTGATCATCAAAGTATAGATACCTTTACTGTCAACTATTTCTTTTCCGTTTTGGATGGTTTTGATAGCTGATACATCCAGATGCCCCGATTGCGCAAGCGCATAAGCAAACAAGCCAGGCATAACAAAAATGAAAACCGGCAGAATTTTTATAAAGCCGCAGAAAAGCGGACCTAAACGTGCGTGGTTTTCATCTTTTGCACCCAGCACACGCTGCACAATGGTTTGATCGGCGCACCAATACCATATACCCAACACCGGATAACCTAAAAACACGGCGTACCATGGCATACCGCTGGCATCGCCATGCGGCCGCAGCATAGAGAGTTTATTAAGTTGGTGGTTTTTGCTTAACACATCTACCATCGGCTGCCATCCACCCATTTTGTGCCAGGCAGTTATCGTCATTACGATAGCGCCAATGAGTAATACTATGGTTTGAATCGACTCGGTAACTACCACCGCTCTTAAGCCACCAACTATCGTGTAAATGGTAGTAATTACGGCAATGATAATGACGCTGGTGTAAATGTTAACTCCGAACAAGGTATGCAGAACAATACCGCCTGCCAACAATGAAAAAGCAATATGGATAACTACAGCCGATACTACCGACACAATAGCCAGCCAATCGCGGCTGGCGCGGTCATATCTTTTTTCAAGAAAGTCGGGTAACGTAGCCACGCTCGATTTAATGTAGAAAGGCGCAAAAAATAAGGCTAAAAGTATGAGCGTAAAGGCGGCCATCCATTCAAAATCGCCGTTAAGCAGGCCAGAATCAAAGCCACTTTGTGCCAGACTAACCAAGTGCACGCAGGATATATTGGTGGCAAATAAAGCCAGCCCTATCATGGGCCAGCGCAGTTTCTTACCCGCCAGG
>Ga0209026_1000674_pt1 | contig 20578 bp, 18 predicted proteins | sample AraplaCL_Col_mCL_FD_184262 | JGI IMG/M metagenome (GOLD analysis project Ga0209026, IMG submission 184262) | Arabidopsis root microbial communities from the University of North Carolina, USA - plate scrape CL_Col_mCL (SPAdes) (version 2) | ecosystem: Host-associated > Plants > Roots >... | reverse complement strand
CGGCCGCGCCGGGCGTACCCATCCCTGCGCAAACCGGCGACTCCGCGGTTGCCGCGCCACCGGTGCCGTGGTCCTTGCAGCAGATCTGGTCGATGGAAACCGGCGGGGCCGACGAGCCCGGCGTGCGCGGGAGAGACAGTCGACCCGCCCCGGTCCGCATCACCGCTAGCAACGCCCGAACGCGGTCCCATCGCGAACCCTCCGACGCCGCCCGCGGACCCCAACAGTCCGCCAGCGCCGACCTCGCGGCCGCGTCGCCGACCCCAGCCTGCCCGCGCGATCACCCAGCAGATGCGCTTGGACTTCTGAGCGGCGTTGGATGACGTCCTCGACGGATCTCATCACGGCCATCGCGCAGGTTGCGCGACGCAGTTAGACTCCAGGATCGATAGTTCCTAACGAGCCGATGAAGACCAGCCTGGACCATCTCCCGGATGCAAAGCGCGCCGAGCTCGGCCGCGTGCTCGAAGTGCTGTTTCGCGAATTCGAGGAGGCGACGCGGCGCAAGGCGTCGGCGCGGGGGCGCGCCCGGATCCTGAAGGTGATCCTCTTCGGCAGCTATGCCCGTACGGACTGGGTCGACGATCCGATCGGCGGCTACAAGTCCGACTACGACCTGTTGATCGTGGTCAATCACGAGGACTTCACAGACGTCACCGACTACTGGGCCGATGCCGAAGCGCAGCTGGAGCAGGCGTTCGACATCGCCCATACCCTGACCGCGCCGGCGCAGTTCATCGTCCATTCGCTCGATGACGTGAACCGACAGCTCACGAAGGGCCGCCCCTTTTTCACCGGCATCGCGAAGGAGGGCATCGCGCTCTTCGACGCGCCGGATCATCCGCTCGCCAGGCCGGCCAAGCTGTCGCCGGAAGAGGCTTACGCGGAGGCCAAGGCGAATTTCGACAAGTGGTTTCCGAGCGCGGGGAATTTTCTCCGGTTGGCCGACAGTGCCATCGGAGAGGGTATGTCAAACGAAGCCGCCTTCCTGCTCCATCAAGCCGTCGAGCGGTTTTACCACTGCATCCTGCTGACCGAGACGCTTTACTCCACTAAGTCCCACAACCTGAACTTTCTGCGCGGACAGGCCGAACGTGTCGCACCAGAGCTGATTCCGGCGTGGCCGCGCGGCAGTCGGTTCGAGCGGCGTTGCTGGGAACTGCTGAAGCGGGCCTACGTCGAGGCGCGATTCTCAGACCATTATGAGATCACGGGCGAGCAGCTTGCTTGGCTTGTCGATCGAGTGAAGGCTCTGCAACAGCGTGCTGGCGAGAGCTGCAGCGCCTACCTCACCGGAATTGCGCCGGACACCAATGACCGGAAGTGACTCATCTGCGCCATTCGGAACGACTGCTTTCGGGCCAAGATTGTCAGCAGCAAAGGCGGTCCACCGGCCGTTAGTCCCGCTGCACGCTGAAAGGGATACTGCGGTGGACTGCATCGTGGCTCCCGCCTGACCTCAAGGTCAGGTCTTGAAAGTGGATCGGAGCTTTGGAATCTGTTGCCGCCCGCTCTACCGGCATGGCGGAGCGGGCCAGCTGGCTGAGCCACCGGTTCTGGGGAGGATCGGGGGCTCACTCCGGATTCCGGTGGACGCATGAAGATTATCGAGATCGTTCCCGCCGAGGCCGGCTGGGCCGTGCGCACCGACGCCATCGATAACGCCCTGTACTTCACTGGCGCGATGGCTGCCGAGAGCGCGGCGGTGCGCCTGGCTCATGGATTAGCTGAAGCTGGTCAGAGCGCGAGTGTTGAAGTCTACGACGCTGACGGCAGTATCGCGCGCCGCTTTGTGATCCCGTCGTTGCGACTGGTGAAGTGATCCGTCGCAGAGGCTCAAGGTCGCCTATGGATCGAAAGCGGTCTTAAGTGGCAGGGCACCGGAACGTCCACTTTCCGCGCCGATCCCAGTGTCTCCAATTGGCGCAACGGCGACCCTCAAGGTCGCTCGTTCGAGCCGCAGGTCCTCAAGCACCGCTTCAAACCTTCCGGCGGACTGATCGCGTTAACCGCTGAGCTTCAGGATTATACAATCGACGATGGCATAGCTTCTGCGCGAGATGCTGCTGCTTCCCTCGCTCCGAAACGTCCTGCTGATCTTGCTAGCGGGCGCGCTTGCGAGCTGCAGTCGCGCAAAGGATGAAGATCGACGCGATGTGGTGCTTGTCCCAGACACAAGTCCGTCCGCAATGAAGCTGCGCGCGAGTTTCCACTATGACGCGGGATACAGCGCGCCGGTGGCGGCGCTGTCGATCCGCGGCAAGCCCAGGCACATCTGGCCAACGGTGCTGGTCGTGGCGGGATGCGCCCACTCCGAGGCGAGCGCGGACGTCCCGAAGGGGGCCTTGCAGATCTCCGTCGACGAAGACCCCGCCCACAGCAAAAGGTCGACCCTCGCGGAAGCCTGCGTGAGCCGGGACGCCGGAGCGCTTCGAGCGGCTGTCCGCGCGCAGCTCGACTATATGCTGAGCTCGATACACAGGCTTGCTGTCGTAGACCCTGAGCGCCTGGTCATCTTCGCAAGTGGCGAGGCGGCGCCGGTGGCGGCGGCGTATGTCGCGGAGGTGCGTGGCAAGGTGCTGCTCGGCGATCCCTGCATCGTCGCCTGGCCGAAGCGCTTGGACAGGACGACACTTACCAAGGTCCTGCGCGGCAGCGAAGTCTCGGGGCTTATGTGGCCCACCGCGGATGCCCCGGCTTTCGACCCCACGAACTCGAACGATCCTCGGAAAGTCCGCGCCGCCGTATCCGTGCTGGCCGCCGATTGTGCGGGCCAGCGACGCCCGACCTTCCCTGCGAACTACGCGGTGTTTGAAGGCGATGGAAAGGTCGGGATGTTTTCGAGGCCCCCCGGGGTGCGCGACGCCGGGCGTGAGTTCATGGCGGAACGCTTTGCAAACTGACGTGCGTCGTACTTCCAGCCAACCACATGGCTCCGATTGGTCGCGTCGCGCACTGGTGGCGGCAACCCTAGCCAGTTCCGCTAGCCTGTCGGTCTGTTTCAGCGATACGAGTCTAAATTATCGGCTCACCATCAACCTGATCGTAGATGGGGTTCGAGTTTCCGGCAGCAGCGTGCGACGACTGACTTGGCACCCGGGCGGTGGGATCATGGGGTGGATGAATGTCAGTTGGTTCTTCACCCGAGGAGAGGCGGTCGTCGTCGAGCTTGGCAAACGCGGAACGCTATTCGGCACACTCGCCCAGATGATCTATGTACTCGAGCTTGATGTCCGAACGGTTGGCCCCGTCTGGACACCCCGCGCGGTTTTCAAGCGAGTAGTAGGGGACAACATTCTGACGTGGCGAAAACTACGCAACCCGGTCCGGTTGTTCCCGGAATTGATCCATCGGACATGGAGGTTGCGCCAGGCGCGCCCGACGGCGCCATCGAGGCCCGGCAGATCGGTTTCCGCTACGGGGTCGCGGAGCGCTGGATCGTGGACGAAGCGTCCTTCCGCATCGAGCCCGGTGAGTTCGTGGCGATCACGGGGCGTTCCGGGGGGGCAAGACTACGCTGATGAAGATCCTCCTCGGCCTCCATCGACCGGAGCACGGCGTGATCCTGATCGGCGGCGCGCCCATGGACGCGGGTGCTTGGCGCGCCTGGCGCCGGCGCGTCGGGGTCGTCATGCAGGGCGATGCACTGATCAGCGGCACGGTGTTCGACAACATTGCGTTCTTCGACCCCGACGCGACGCTCGAGGACGTCTCACAAGCCGCCCGGGCCGCCCAGATCCATGACGAGATCAACGCGATGCCGATGCGGTACAATACCCTCATCGGCGAGATGGGGTCCGCCCTGTCTGGCGGCCAGCGCCAGCGCATCCTGATCGCCCGCGCCTTGTTCCGGAAGCCAGACGTGCTGGTGCTTGACGAGGGTACGGCCAACCTCGACGTGCGCAATGAGGCGATCGTCGCCGACATGATCCGCGGCCTGCCGATCACCCGCATCGTCGTCGCGCACCGCCCTGCGCTGCTGGAGATGGCGGATCGGGTCCTCGTGATGCACCACGGGAAGCTGCAGGAGACAGACCTGCGCGCCGATGCCGCCAAACCTCGGCCCGCGTCAGCGGACGCCTAACCTCACCAGCAGGCGTCTCCGCCGGCGATCAGCCAGGTCACACCCTGGAGGAAGAGGGGGGCCCAAGCGCCGGCTTCGTGACCGCCGGGAGCGTCGGCCTTGCAGAGGATAGCCCCGCCGCCTCTCGCCGCGTCCTCCAGATTCTTCGCGATTGCAGCCGGGCGGTTCTCGTCCCGCCCCCACCCCACGAAAACGCGCCCTCGCTTTGCAACTTGTGGCCATGACGCAATGGGTCCGTAGACGGGCGAAAGGGCGACGACGCCGTCGATGAGGTCCGCGTGGGCGGCCTGGAACGCCAGGGCCCAGGCCGCGCCGTCAGACATTCCGGCGACGTAGGTCCGGCGGGGCGCGCCGAAGTCCCTTGTGACGGCCGGAAGCACGACGTCCGTGACAAAGTTGGTGAGGCGGCCGGCGCGCAGGGGGTCTCGGCCGGGGACGTACTCGTCGGCGCGAGACGCCGGATCGTTCCATACCCCGACGATCAGCACCTTCGGAAGCCGCCCGGCCGCTGTAGCGGCGTCGATGACTTTCGCGTAGTCCAACACATTCTGCCCGTCAGCCAGGATGACCAGCGCGCGCTGGGGGTCCGAGGCGTACTGCTCCGGCACATAAATCGACAGGGTGCGTGCAGCGCCCGCATCGCCCATCACCAACTCGCGTTGCACCAGCCGACCGCCCCGAAGAGCGGGTCGCGCCATTCTGCTCGGCCAACGATGTCGGACGATCACTTTGTCGCCAGACTTTAGGACGATCTCCACCGGGTCGATATCCCGACTGGGCAGACGGATGGCGATGGCCTGGTAGTCGGCGCCCGGAACCGGGCGGAGCTCGCCTTGGAAGCCGCCCTCCAACCGCAAAGGGCCTGGAATCCGGGCGGCAACGGTCAGGTCGGCCGCGCCGGTCCAGAAGAAAGCGATCGGGTTGCCGCGCGCGCCCCGCGCCACCTCTGCGCTGTCGGGCGTTGGCGCGCGGCAGGGCGCCGTGCGGCTTGACGTGCAGACCGCCAAGTCCGTCGCGGCGTCCGCGGCACGCATCCCAGCACCCAAGGTGGACAGGGAGAGAAGACAGGTCCCCGCCAACAGGACGCGGCGATGGATGGAGAGCTGCGAACGGACACGCGACATGAGACACTCGAGAACGACCAAGGGTCGTAATTCTCCGCAATGCACGCTGAATTATCAACCGCGGATGCGGTCGCCGGAAAGCCGTGTGGAACAATAAGGCCGCAGGCGCACTGCGGATACGGTAGCCATGGAGCAGCTTCGGCCTAGACCGAGGACAGGAGTGCTCTAGCGCGCGCTCGCGAAAGCGACTCATCAGAATTCTGCTCCAGACTCATCTAGCGACTGCGCCCAGAGCTCGCTTTCAGGATCAGTGCCGACGCCCGCTGCCGGCGCAGGCCTGCCGTTGACGCTCAGCCACCTTTGAGGGCGTCGTTGATCTCGATCCACTGCCCATCTGGGTCCCGGATGAGATCTGCTTCACGCCGTCGGCCCGAACCTGCGGAGTCGGGCGACCCTCGATGTCGGACCACGGAATCTTCTTGTCCGCCAGCGTCTTGATTGTCACGTCCATGTCCGCACAGGCCAGGGCGATGTGATCCCACTTCGGCTGATCGATCGGCTGCTTCCTGCCCGCTACGATGTGGAGCATCACGGCATTGCCCATCACCAGCCAGCGGGCGAACGACACCGGCGCCTGGACCTGCTTCAGTCCGAAGACGCGTCGGGGACAGCAAGCCAAGTTCTGCTTCTGGCGCAAAGGCGAATATGTGACGCCCTACGCGCCAGCGTTTACCCGCGGGTTTGGAGCCGCCGTGAGCTCTTGCGGGAACGGCGTGGCGGCGCCCTCATTGATCATCCAGTCGCGGAACGTGTCGTCGTCGCTGTCGCGCGGCCCCGGCGCGCGCAGCCGAACTACACCAGTCCGGCTTCGTCGGCGGCGTCCGGTCCATGTTCGGCCCACCTGGTAACGGATATCGCCACGTCGGCGGCGGCGCGGGAAAGCCCCCTTCCGCCGTGGCGCGGGCGGCGCGCTCAGACACCCGCCCATCGTTGTTCAAGAGGTCCAGCGGAACCCCGAGTATCTCGTGCTTGGCCTCGTTGGTGTAGGTCACGAAGCCGCGCTCGAAGGCATGCGACCAACCGGCACGTCCGTCAGCAGCGAGGCGCGCAGGCCGCCGGCGCAGCGCTCGGCCGTCGCCAGCTTGAGGTCTCGACGGCACGCGGTTCGCAGCACGTCGGCGACAAGCGTCTCGACACGGTGGGAAACGATCTGCTCCAGCGCTTCGGTCAATCATGGCTCCGCCGCCCGAGCGCCGCGCTCCGCATCCCAGCCACAGGAGGGAGCGACATGGGCCCACCGCAGGACCGTTGCGCTCGAGAAGCCCAGGTTGCTCAGGATGAGCGCGCCACACAGCGGGAGATCGACGCTGGTGAGCGCCGCTGGGTCGAGGCGAAGGACGAGGGCGCCCCGCCACAAACCGGCGCGCGCGACTATCCCGTCCCGCTGCTTCCTGGGAAACATCTGGAGAAGCCGGGGCGCGAAGCCGACCTCACCCCCAAGCCGACGTACGACGCTACGTTCTACAAGGGCACAAGCAAACTCAGGGACAAGGTCGCCCTCATCACCGGCACCGACTCCGGGATCGGACGCGCCGTAGTGGTACTGTTCGCCCGGGAATGCTGCGACGTCGCCATTGCGTACCTCGAAGAATGCCAGGACGCCCAGGACACCAAGGCCGCAGTTGAAGAGGAGGGCCGACGCGCGATCCTGCTACCCGGTGACGCAAGTGATCCGGAGTACGCCGAAGCTGCGGTGGCGAAGACCATCGAGGCGCTGGGCGGCCTCGACATCCTGTCAACAACGCCGCCTTCCACGAGCAGGCCAAGGCGATCGAGGACATCTCGTTCGACCACTTCAACCGGACGCTCAAGACCAACCTCTACGGCTCCTTCAACTTCGCCAAGGCGGCCGCGCCGCACCTCAATCCCGGCTCGGCGATCGTCAACACCGGCTCGGTGACCGGCATCGAAGGCTCGAAGGAGCTGCTCGACTATTCGATGACTAAGGACGGCTCCCACGGCTTCACCCGCTCGATGACAGGGTCGTTGATCAAGACGGGCGTGCAGGCGAGGACTTGGAGCAATTCGGCGCCAAGACCCCCATGGGGCGACCGGCCCAGCCTGACGAGATCGCGCCGGCCTATGTGTTTTGGCCTCGCCACAAACCTCCAGCTACATCACAGGCGAGATCCTGCCGATCATCGGCGGCTACTGAGTCCGTCGACGCTTCAGCTGAGGGCGTGGTGCTCGGCGTTGCGCTTGCGCGTGGCAGCAGCCTTCTTGGCCGACGCTGACCGCGCGGTGGCGCTGCGGCCGGCCGAGGCATTGCCGCCCGCCACGCCGACTGTTGACGGCGGCCCAGGCGCGCCGCTCGGCTTCTTTCGTCGAGACGCCCTTCTCCTCATAGCCTTCGGCGATCTGATCCGCCTTGCGTTCCTGATTGTCGGTATATTTGGACTTGTCGCCGAGGCGCAACACGCCCCGGCGCTGTCGGTTCCTCGCCTTGACCGGCGGATCGTCTCGCACCCCGGTCGGGCCGTCGACACAGGAACTCCGACGCATGCCAAGTGTTCGGTAGGGGCTTCGTTTCGAGGCGCAATAGGAGGACCCCATGGGCCAGGACAACACGATGAACAACGGTCAGAACGACCAGACCCGTCGCCCGCAGCAGCAGGACAATTCGGGACAGCAGCAGCAGCCGTCCCAGCAAAACCAGCAGGGCGAACGCCAGAGCGGCCAGGGCGCCGAGCAGGGCCAACGGATCGACACCGATGGCGACGGGCGTACCCGCGATCCGAACGACACGCGGCCCACCGACGACGGCGGTCGTGGCGCGCCCGTTCAGCGCTGATCCGACCCCACAACTGACCGCGCGACGCTTCGGCCACGTCCCATGGCCGGGGCGTTTTGCCGTCTGGGCTCAGGCGCTTGGCACGCGCGCGTCGCGGTCGTGCACGAGCCGAAGGGCCGGCACCGCGAAGCGGCGGCCCAGACTGCCGTCGCGCAGCCGGATTTCGATCTCGGCGCCCGCGCCGGCCTTGGCCAGACCCTGGGCGAGCCGGATCGCGGCGCTCTCTGCGGATGCTCCGCCCCGGAAGAAGAGGACGTTCTGGATCGCATCACTCGCGACCATCCATCCGTCGCCCGCCGGTCCGATCAAAATCGTCTTCCTGCCGCTGTCTACGCAACGTACCCCGCGCGACCAGCATCTCGCGGGACTGCACTGTACTCATGATCTGGTGTCCAGTGAGCGCAACGCGCGACACGCTACTGGATATGTGAGAGTTCGCTGCGGCAGTCCTCCGCAGACTCCCGGCACATGGTCCGCAGAGCTTGCAGTGTTCGTGGTCGTGCCGCTCGCACTCCGCGGCGCAGATTTCGCAGGCGCGGGCGCAGGCTTCGACCTGTACTCTCATCATCTTGCTATTTTGCCCTGTCCGCCGCACGGCCAGCTCTTCGGCCCCGTCTCATGTCGCCCTCGTCCGATGGCGACATGGACCTGCACGCCGCGCGAAGGTCCCGATCCGCAAGGTGCGACCTCCGGCCTCGAGCGCGCTTGCCTGCCCCACAAATGGGGATAGCCCGTTGCCCCACGGCACGGCTTCTTCGTTGCGACGCGTCGTGGTGCTGCGAGGGCTGGCGGTCGTCGTGGAGGAGATAAACCATCGCAAGCGGTCAGAGGCACAGATGCGCCTGCTGATCGACGAGCTCAATCATTGGGTGAAGAACACCCTGGCGCTCGTCCAGGACATCGCGCGCCATACCTTGAAGGGGAGGGCGCCACCGACGCCGCCATGGATGCCTTGTAAAAGCGATTGCTCGCCTTGGCGGCGGCGCACAATGTTCTCACCGAGACAAGTTGGCCGACGGCCGACCTACGCCATGTCGTGACCGGCGCCCTCGGAGGACCGCTGACCGCATCGCAGTGCAAGTCCGACTATAGGCCTAGCGCCAGATGTTGCGGTCACGCTCAGCCTAGCGCTGCACGAGCTCGCAACAATGCTCGCGAATACGGACCCTGAGCCGGGACGGCGGCCGTGTCGACTTGGTGGAGCCTTGAGGAGGGGCGCGTGAGGCTTGTGTGGCGAGAGACGGGCGGCCCCTCCGTTTCACCGCCGCGCCGCCGCGGCTTCGGCACGCGGTTGCTTGCGCGGGCCATGGACGGTGTTCCCGAAGGCGCCGTACGCCTGGACTTCGCCGCCACCGGCGTCATCTGTGAACTGAGCCTCCACCTGGCGCAGGCCTAGCCGGCGCATTGAAAGCCTGCGCGAGTCGCTGTTGCCGACATGTCTGCAGCCACGGCCACCCATCAACGCGGCCATCGCGGACGTCGCCCCGCCCCCGCGTCGAGGCGGCCTAAGCCGTCGGCTCCGGTCGCGGCGGCGGTTCGTTGAGTATCGCCCAGAACATCCCCAGATCCTGGATCGCCTCGAAGAAGGCGTTGAAATCGACCGGCTTCACCACGAAGGCGTTCACGCCTAGCTCGTAGCTGCGCAACAGGTCGCGTTCTTCCCGCGACGAGGTCAGCATCACGACCGGGATCTGACGCTTCAGGGCGTCGTTCTTGACCTGCTTCAACACCTCCAGGCCATCGATCTTCGGCAGCTTCAGGTCGAGGAGTACGACGGCAGGGTCGGTCTGCTCTCGATCCGCGAACTGGCCGCGCGCATAAAGGAAGTCCAGGGCCTCCGCGCCGTCCCGCGCGATGACGATGTCGTTGGCGAGCTGGCACTTGGCGAGGGCGGCGAGCGTGAGTTCGAGATCGCGAGGATTGTCCTCCACCAGGAGAATGGGTCGCAGGTCAGCCAACTGGTTCGTCTCCCGGCGCAGTCCGCGCTCGTTTGGGCAAGGTAAGGGTGAAGGCGGCGCCGCGGTCGAGCTCGGCCTCGACCGAAACGTCCCCGCTGTGGCGATCGACGATTCGGCGCACCAGCGCCAAGCCAATTCCCGAGCCTTCGAAATCCTCCGCACGATGCAGACGCTGGAAGACCGCGAACAGCTTGTGCGCATAGGCCATGTCGAATCCGACGCCATTGTCCCGCACGACGTAGCGGGTGGCCTCCGGCGTGTCCTCGCCACGGATTTCGATCCGGGGATGCTCTCGCGGCTGACTGTACTTGACCGCGTTGTCGATCAGGTTCTGCAGGGCTTGGCGGATCATCGAAGGATCGCCCCAGGCCGGCGGCAGGGCTGCGATATCCCAAGCGATCCGACGGCCGGCGGCCTCGCCTTCGAAGGCGCGCCGAAGGTCGCTCACCATCCGGTCCATGTCGATCCGGGTCGGCCGCACACTATGGCGACCGAGTTGCGAGAAGCTCAGGAGGTCGTCGACCAGTCCGCCTGCGGAAAGCGCCGCTTCCTTGATGTTCTCCAGGTACCGCGTGGCCGTGGCGTCTAGGCTTGGGCCCAGGTGGTCGCCAAGGAGTTCGGCGAACCCCATCACATGGCGGAACGGCGCGCGCAGATCGTGCGAGATCGAATACGAAAAGCTCTCCAGCTCGGCGTTGGTCGCGGCGAGCCGCGAGGTCAGTTCCGCGCGCTCCTCGGCGCGGCGCAGCACGAAATTCTGGATCGCCGTGCGGAAATCGCGGGCGCTGTCGATCTCTTCGGCGGACCATGGCAGTGCGCGGTCGCGCACCTGCTCCTTCCACAGTTCAAATGACTTTCGCGGATGTAGCCGCTCGCCTCGCTCCTGCGACTTCTGCGGCTCGCCCGCCCAGTGAACGGTCCGCACGACCTCCGGGCGAAACCACATCAGGTAGTGGGGATGTATCTGGGAGATCGACACCGCCAGCAGTCCACTGGCTTGCGCCGCGAAGGCCGCCGTGTCGGGCCAACGCGCGGCCAGGCTGTCGATCGCCACTTCGGTTGCGCCGTCCGCGAAAAGGCGTTCGGCGATCTGGCGCACCGCGGCGTCGGGCGGGGTTTGACCCACAGCGAGCAGGGTCTCGCCCGCCACCAGGGCCGCGCCCGCCGCGCCGGCCACGGCCTCCCAGGCGTCGGGCGCCGCGGCGAGGCCATCGGCATAGTTCGCCGCCGCCGCGGCTCTGGTGAGCACCGCCGCCTGCACCTGTCGAAGGCGCAGCGCCTCGGCGGTGCGACGCGCCTGTTCGCGCGCTTCGATCTGCAGGGAGAGGATCTCGCCCAGGTGGCCGCACGCCGAGCGGACCTGCGGACCGATCCGCCGGGGGTTGCGGCTATGGCCCGACACCAAGCCCCAGAGTCGTCCTTCCACGACGATCGAAATCGACATGGAGGCGTAGGTGCCCATGTTGCGCATGTATTCGAGATGCACCGGGGACACCGCCCGCAGCGCCGCCTGGCCGAGGTCCAGGGGCTGCCCGTCGACCGGGCTGAGGGACGGCTCCAGGGCGACCGGAGCGTAGGCGGCGTCGGGGATCATCCGCAAACGGTTGAGGACGTACAGTTCGCGCGCCTGAGCCGGGATGTCGTCGGCCGGGAAACGGAGATTGAGATAGGCGGGCAGAACCCCGTCGCCATCCTCCGCGAGCACGGCGCCCACCCCGCTGGCGTCGAAGCTATAGAGCAGGACGCGATTGAACCCGGTCAAATCGCGGATCTCGCGGACCGCGACGGCGGTGATCGCGTCCAGATCGCGGGCGGATCCGACCTGCTCCAGGAAGCTGCGGATGCGGGGATAAAGGTCTTCCAGTGTCGGGTCATCCGCACCCGCAGCCGGCTCCAGCTCCACCAGAACGCCCTGGTCGGTCGCGTGGACGCCGACGTCCAACGCGCGGCCCCCCAGCGCCAGCCGGCGAAGTCGAGGATGTGTGTTATCCGTGCTCAGCAACGGGACCAGCTCGGCGAGGCCGCAAGCGGCGAGCGCGAGCCCGGGTCGCACAGCCTGTCCGGTGATCGCTTCGATGTTCGCGCTCGCCTGTAGAACGGCGGCGCCGCCGGCCGAGATCACCAGCAAGGCGCCGTGGGGCTGGATGCCCCCCGGGATGCGAATCGGTTCGGCGGCGCAGGCGTCGATGTCGACACGAGTCGGGGGCTCGGTTGAAGACCTCATCGCGCGCCAAGTCCGGCAAGCCACGCCGGAGGCATGCGAAGGGAGATGGGGGCGCGGCGCATAGGCCTTTGCAGCATCGGTCAGGCGGCGCGTCTGTCTTTTTTCGACATAGCCGACCCTCGGCGCGAAGGGCGCGCACGGCCGCCGCATGCGTCGTCATCGCGAGCCGGCATTCGGGAACCTTCGCGACAGTTTATGCTTGTTTCGATCCGACGAATGGCCGTGGATAGCGGCCGCTCGGCAGGGGGGCTGCGCGGAGACGGAAGAGTGAGTTTGGACGAGCGGCCCGAGAACACGGACAGCCTACCCCTACGGGGCGGCGGTGAGATCGGCGACGCTCTTCGCGCTCGGGACGGCGCAGCTTCGCCCCTCGGCGAGATTCAGCGATGGTCGCCGGCGCTGCGGCGCGCCGTCCAGCAACTCCTCGCGTCCGCCCACCCGTCGCTCCTCCTCTGGGGACCCCGCCGGCTCTGCGTCTACAACACGGCTTTCCGGCAATGCCTTGGCCCAGAGAAGCACCCGAAAGCCCTGGGGCAGCCCTTCCGCCAGGCCTTCGCGGAGTGGGGCCCGCCCCTCGAGTCGGACGTCGCGGGCGTCATGGCGGGCGAGGGGGCGGTGTGGCGCGAGAACCGCCGGATGCCAATCCACCGGCACGGCATCCTCACGGACGCGTGGTGGACCTATTCCATCAACCCGATCGACGGCGACGAGGGGCCAGGCGGGGTCCTGATCCTGGCGCAGGAGACGACGGGCGCGGTCCGCCGCGAGGCGCTGATCACCGCCGAGGATCTTAATCTGCGGCTTGCCCTGGATTCAGGCCGTATCGGGTCCTGGACCCTCGATCTGGTCAGCTGGACGTTGGACGCGTCCCCGTCCTGCAAGATCAATTTCGGACGCAATCCGCACGCGCCCTTCACCTTCGACGACATGCGCGAGGCGATACACGCAGACGACCGCGAACGCATGGCGGGCGCGCTCAGCAGGGCCGTTGAACGCGGCGAGGACTACGATATCGAGTACCGGGTCATGCGCTCGGATGGCCGCGAGACATGGATCCTGGTTCGCGGGCGCGCGGGCTACGATGCGGCCGGGGCGCCGTTGTCGATGTCCGGGATCTCCATGGACATCACCGGTCGCAAGCACGCTGAAGAGCACCTGCGACTGATGGTCGACGAATTGAACCATCGGGTGAAGAACACCCTCGCCACCGTGCAGTCCGTCAGCCGCCAGACCCTGCGCAACGGGGGGGTGGACGAGTCCGTGCGCGACGTCCTCGACGCGCGGCTCCTCGCGCTCAGTCGCGCCCACGACGTTCTCACTAATGAGCAATGGAGCGGCGCGGACTTGCAGCCCATCGTGCGCCAAGCCTGCGAGCCCTTCGGCGGTGAGTTCCGGTTCGACATCTCGGGCCCATCCGTCCGCCTGACGCCGCGGATCGCCATCGCGCTCGCCCTTGCGTTCCACGAACTCTGCACCAACGCGACGAAGTACGGGGCGCTGTCGACCCCTGACGGGCGCGTATCGGTCTCATGGAGCTACCGCCAGCGCGCGGCCGACCCCGAACTGGAGATCGTCTGGCGCGAGCGCGGCGGCCCTGCGGTGACGCCGCCGACCCGGCGCGGCTTCGGAAGCCGGCTCATCCAGCGTAGCCTCGCCGCCGAGCTTAGCGGGCGCGCTGAGGTCGACTATGCACCCGATGGCGTTGTCTGCACGCTCGGCGTGCGCCTTACCCAGGCCATGCTGCAGGCCAAGGGCACCCGGCTCGTGGTCGGTCGCGACGGTGATAGCTGGACCGTTGGCGACGCGCACGAGGTGCTGCAGTGGTTCGAAACGCAGGCGGACGCGATCAGCTACCTGACCGAGCAGCTCAATGCGCTGCGCGTGCAGGGTCGCAGTGGAACGGTCATCTTCCAGACCGCGGGCGCGAGCGACCCACCAGCCCGCCAACGGCGTCGGCGGGGAATGCGCTAGCCGAGCGGCGCTGCGTCAAGGCCGGTTCTTCGCGACGATGTCGGCGGTCACTCAATCGACCAGCGCACTTTCATCAATAACCTGCGCATGTCCGCTTCCGGCACCGATCCCAATGTCGCTTACTAGCGACGCGCAGTCGTTCCCCGTTCAAGCCAGCGCGGGATCTGATCGGAGACCTGTCGGCCCGACCTCTTGACCGACGTGGGCGTAGGCGGCTTTCCAACTCTGCGTTGAGCGTTGGCCCCCGCTAGAGCGGGCAGCGGGATGCCATTGGGCCGTGCGGCCTATACAGCCAGGTCTCCCGTTACCGCGCGCCCCGATCAGCCGGCTCCCTTCGGTCTCCAACGCCCGAGCGATGCCTGAATAAAGGAGGGGAGCCCTCTGAAGGGCTCCCCGATGGTCGTCTAGTAGTCCATGGCCGGCGCGGGCGCGGCGGCCTTCTCAGGCTTCGGCGCTTCGGCGATGAGCGCCTCGGTTGTAATGAGCAGGGCGGCGACGGAGGCCGCGTCCTGCAGCGCGGTGCGCACCACCTTGGCGGGGTCGATGACGCCGGCGTTCACTAGGTCCTGATACTCGCCGGTAGCGGCGTTGAAGCCCCAGGCGTAGTCCTCACGTTCCAGCAGCTTGCCGATGATGTAAGCGCCGTCCTCGCCGGCGTTCTCGACGATCTGCCGCGCCGGGGCGCGTAGCGCCCGGCGGACGATGTCGACTCCCGCCTGCTGATCGTCATTGGCGGCCTTCAAGGAATCCAGCGCCTTCGTGGCCCGCAGTAGCGCGATCCCGCCGCCCGGCAGGATGCCTTCCTCGGCCGCGGCGCGGGTAGCGTGGAGGGCATCATCCACCCGATCCTTCTTCTCCTTCACCTCGATCTCAGTGGCGCCACCGACCCGGATGACCGCCACACCGCCCGAGAGCTTGGCCAGGCGCTCCTGCAGCTTCTCGCGGTCGTAGTCGCTGGTGGTGTCCTCGATCTGCCGGCGGATCTGCGCGACGCGCCCGTCGATGTCGGACCGCGCCCCCACCCCATCGATGATGGTGGTGTTGTCCTTGTCGATGACCACTTTGCGGGCGCGACCGAGCATCTCGACGGTGACGGTCTCAAGCTTGGTGCCCACGTCTTCGCTGATCACATTGCCGCCGGTGAGGATCGCGATGTCCTCCAGCATCGCCTTGCGGCGGTCGCCGAAGCCCGGCGCCTTGACCGCCGCGATCTTCAGACCGCCGCGCAGCTTGTTGACGACGAGCGTGGCAAGCGCCTCGCCTTCGACGTCCTCAGCGATGACCAGCAGCGGGCGGCCCGACTGCACCACCTTCTCAAGGACCGGCAGCAGCGCCTGCAGGTTCGAGAGCTTCTTTTCGTGAATCAGGATGTAGGGGTCCTCGAGCTCGACCTTCAGCTTCTCGGCGTTGGTGATGAAGTAGGGCGAGATGTATCCGCGGTCGAACTGCATCCCTTCCACGGTCTCGAGTTCGGTCTGCAGGCTCTTGGCCTCCTCGACGGTGATCACCCCATCGTTGCCGACCTTCTCCATGGCCTCGGCGAGGATACGCCCCACCTCGGTGTCGCCGTTCGCGGAAATGGTGGCGACCTGGGCGATTTCGCTGTTGTCGCTCACCGGCTTGGCGTGGGCGGCAAGGTCGCCCCCGACAGCCCAGACGGCAAGGTCGATGCCACGCTTCAGGTCCATTGGGTTCATGCCGGCTGCAACCGCCTTTGACCCCTCGCGGACGATGGCCTGGGCCAGCACGGTGGCGGTGGTCGTGCCGTCGCCCGCCTTGTCATTCTGCTTGCTTGCGACCTCGCGCAGCATCTGCGCGCCCATGTTCTCGAACTTGTCGGTGAGCTCGATCTCCTTGGCGACGGTGACTCCGTCCTTGGTGATCCGCGGCGCGCCGAAGCTCTTTTCGATCACCACGTTGCGGCCCTTAGGGCCCAGGGTGACCTTGACCGCGTTTGCAAGCGTATCCACGCCGCGCAGCATGCGGTCACGCGCGTCCGACGCAAACTTCACTTCCTTGGCAGCCATGATGGCTCTCTCCTTTCAGATGTCCTTTCGTGGAAACGAGGGGCGGGCGGCGACTAGGCCGCGCGATTGAGTTCGGCAGTCGTCTCGATCACGCCGAGGATATCGCTCTCCTTCATGATGAGCAGATCCTCGCCTTCGATCTTCACCTCGCTGCCCGACCATTTGCCGAACAGGACGCGATCGCCGACCTTGAGGTCGGCGGCCTGGACACGGCCGCGCTCGTCGCGCGCGCCAGGCCCGACGGCGACGACCTCGCCCTCCTGAGGCTTTTCCTTGACGGTGTCGGGGATGATGATGCCGCCCGAGGTCTTAGCCTCGGCGTCGATGCGGCGGACGACCACACGGTCGTGCAAGGGGCGGAAATGCATGCATAACCTCCGGATGCAGAACAGGATGTGATGGACTTGCCGCTTGGTGAGACGGCAAGCGTTGCTGGAGCTAAGTGAGCTTCGAAGCCGTTCAAGAGTGGGATCAGAGAAATTTTTTCAGAGGCCCATCGCGTTGCGATGATCGCGCGAGGTGAGACCCTTGACCGTCCCGGGAGCCGCTCCAAAATGGTCAGGCGACCCGACGGAGCGAGAGCATCTCGATGCGCCTGTCCGGGTGCTGATCCTTAGAGGCGTGCGCCGATGATCGACCGCAGTTTCATAGTCCAGTTGGAAGGTTACCGACTGACAACGGCGGAGATCTGTTACCGCCGACCCGACGCGCCGTCGTTCCTCCAGCTGTTTGTCTGGCAGGACTACGATCTGGCGCCGGACTTTCCGGTGCTGTTCGATTACCTCGACTTTTGGCGACGCGAGATCGACGCCGCCGTGCATTCTGTGCGCATCGCGCACGACGCCCTCATCCGTCCCGCGGAATGGCGGGCGGTCGGCGGCGTGATCTCTCTCCCGTAGTCCGCAGGGCCTTACAGCGGCACAGCTTTCGCAGCGATCGCGAGCACGCGCTTCGACCTCCCCGGTCCAAGCCAGCGAACGATCCACAAAGGCCAAGACCGCAATGCGGTCAGGACTTCGTCTGCCGCTCACTCATCCGGGAATCCGCAGGAACCGTGCGGCGTTGTCATGAAGGATCAGCTTTTTCTGTCGCTCGCTCAGGAACGGCGCGTTGCGGATGCGCCCGATCGCGACGTCGATGGACTCCGGCCAGACCATGTTGTCCGATCCGAACAGGATCCGCTTTTCAAAGCCGGCGTCCACCAATCGCTTGAGGTAGGGGTAGAAGTCCGTCTCGGGGTACGCCCAATCGAGGATGCCGACATCCACGTATAGCTGCGGATGGGCGAACATCATCGCGACCATGGCGTCACCGAAGGGCCAGCCGGCATGGGCGACGTAAATCCGGAGTTTGGGGTGGCGCGCCAGGACGGGCTCTAGCCGCAATGGATCGCCTGCCGCCACCCGGTAGCCCGGGGTGGCGAAATAGGCGGTGCCTGGCGGTCCCGGACCCATGTGAATGCCGACCGGGATATCGTTCTCCTCGGCGAAGGCGAAGTAGGGCTCCAGGCGGGGATCGTCGGGCGCGATGCCGGCGTACTGGGTGGTGATCTCGCTCAGCGCCTGGACCTTGCCCTCGGCATGGAGTTGGCGAAGGGTTTCGATCGAAGGAAGCTTGCCGCTGCTCCCGAAACCGACACTCGGGAGGATGTGACCTTCGCCGTGACGGCGATAGTCATCGACAACCACCGAGTTGCCGCCCGCCAGCGCCAGCACATTGTGCCGCTTGAGTTGAGCAATCCCCTGATCGCGCAGGGCGTCCGCGAGGCGTCGGACAGCTGACCATTTCGGCGGAAGCGTCGTCGCCGAGCTGCTTGGAAAGCACGTCGAGGAAGGCCCTGAGGCGCTGGACCCGCCCCCATCGATCAGCAGCGTCTTCGAAGAATGCCTGCTGGGCTTCCACGAGTCGGTCATGCTTCAGGCGCAGCGCCGCCAGGCGAAAGCCCTAACGCCTGACCTCAGTCATCCGCTTCGGACGCGTTGGAGGCCAATACCCCCGGAATGCGTTCGCCAGGCGATCGTTGGACGCAGGCATTCGGTGCGGAGCGGTTGAAGGTCTGCTCTGCGGCCAGATCCCAATGTCGGCTGTTGGCGCAAGACAGACACAACGCTGCGCTGGGGCCTGCTCTCGGGAGACCCAGAGCGGCGACGCTTAGGGGCGGAGCGGCACGGCCAGCCGAAGGTCGCAGATGGATGGAGACGCGAACTTAGACGGCGTTGATGAGTTCCGAAATTGCGACCACCAGCTGCGCAACAGCGAACGGCTTCTGCACGATGACGCTATTTGGAACACCTTGGGACGCCCAGTCGTGGCTGCTGTCGCCGGTCATGTAGACGATGGCCAGTGAGGCATTTACCTCCCGCCCCCTGGTAGCAACTGCCCAACCATCGAGCTTGCCAAGGCGGATGTCCGTAATCAGGCCGACGATGTCGGACGGGCTTCGTTGCAGTTCCTCGATCGCTTGCGGCCCCCCGGCGGCGGTTCGCACAGAGTAGCCCCCATCTTCGAGAGCGGCTTGGATCAAATCGAGGATTAGTGGTTCGTCATCAACGACGAGGACCACGGGGCCACCATTCACGGGCGCCGCTCCTGTGACCAGTGAGCGGGAGCCCGGTGGAACCAGTCTCTCAGCCGCCAGCGCTCACGATGCTGAGCTGGCGATTGTCCCGGTCTACTCGAAAAAAGCTGCAAAGGCTTCAACGGAAGTTAGGCATCGGATGAAGGGCGCGGAGCCTCACGGCTGCAATGGGTCGGGAGGCAGTTTTGCAAAGGGCCGGCAGTGGAAGGTCCGCTTTGCGGCCCGATCCCAATGGCCGGAAGTGGCGCTCCGACGACATCCAGAGGGCCGGCGAGCTAAGCGGTCTCCCGCAGAGCTTCCGCCACATGCTCTGGATGGCTGATCGCCAGCAGTCGCCCCCCGTCCGGGATCGTTCGGAACGTGGCGTCTGGCAGCACCGCGCGCCAATACGCCAGGACCGCGTCGGGCGCGTACATCGCGTCATGCGCGCCGACCAGCACGCGCCAATCCGTCGTGCCCCGCCGGGCGCCGAGCGCGCTCGCGTTGACATACTCCATCTGCTCGGCGACGTAGCCGGCGATGCGGCCGGTGGCGAACATGCGCTGGGAGATGAAGTAGTCATGGGCGATCTCGGGATCGTCCATCGCCGCCAGGTCCGGCGCGCTGCCCCGCAGCCAGCGCCGCACCAGCTCGCCGTGACGCTCATAGGTGATCCGGCGCGAGAGCCGCGTCACCCACTGGCCGATCAAGGCCGGGTTGCGGGCATAGGCGGCCTTCAGCGCCCCGAACAGGCCTGCCCGCAGGCCATCGACCGTCGCGTGCAGCCCCGGATTGACCAGCACCACCCGGCCCAGCCGCTCAGGCGCCTGATCCTGCAAGGCCACCACGAAGCGCGCGGCCCCACGCGCCACCAGGTCGAACCGGCCAATTCCAAGCGTGTCCATAACCCGCAACGCATCTTCGACGGCTGCGTCGTGCGGGCCCGCTGACGCGGGCGCCTCGGCTGGATCGGTCATGCCGAAGCCCGGCCGGTCGATGGCGATGGGCCGATAGCCCGCCGCCTGCAGCGCCCGCACCAGCCGGCGGGCGACCGCCCGCGTCGTCAGGCCGGAATGGGCCACCAGCACCGGCGCGCCCTTGGGCGGACCATAGTCGCTGACCGCGATACGCCCACCCCGGGTCCGGCCGACGAACCGCAGCGGCTCACCGCCCAGGTCCAGCGCCCCGATCTCGCCCCGCGTCGCGCGGGTCAGCCAGTGCAGAGCCGCGGCCTCGCCGACCTTGCGGGCCAGGCTGGCCGCCGAGTCGACTTGCAGCACCTGATAGGCCTGATCCAGCTCCTTCTTTAGCAGCGCCTCGCTGATGCCCAGCACCCGGGCTGCCTCGCGCCGTGCGCTGCCGCTGGCGATCAGGCCGGCGATGGTCGCCTGGCGAGGGGTGATCCCCCAGATGTCGGTCAGCACCTCGGCCGACGCGGACTCGGGCAGGGCGCCGAACGCCAGGGTCGTCAGCCGTAGCACCAGGGCCGGCAGCCGGCGTGTCCTTGTCCGCGCCATCGCCCCGGCCAACGCCTCGCGCGCGGTATGGAACGAGATGCCCAGGGCGGCCGCCGCGGGCCGCACGCCGCCGCCCCGGATCGTCTCCAGCACCACCCGCGTTTGCAGTCCCGTCAGCCCGTAGGCCTGGCAGGCCGCCGTCAATGGGCCCGTGGCCCCGCGCACGTCGGCGACCAGCACGACCGCCGCGCCGGGCGAGGCTGCCGCCGCGGCGCGTAGCTCGCTCGGGATCGGCCAGTCGCCGACGTCGCGGGCGGCCGCGTACAGCGCTACCACGCTCTCGGCCTCGCTCAGCTCCTCCACCACCGCGGCGGGCGGCCCGCCG
>Ga0209026_1000673_pt1 | contig 20703 bp, 11 predicted proteins | sample AraplaCL_Col_mCL_FD_184262 | JGI IMG/M metagenome (GOLD analysis project Ga0209026, IMG submission 184262) | Arabidopsis root microbial communities from the University of North Carolina, USA - plate scrape CL_Col_mCL (SPAdes) (version 2) | ecosystem: Host-associated > Plants > Roots >... | reverse complement strand
CTTCGTTTAGTATGAACAGCAACTCGTTTAAGGTTACCATCGCGAAAAGCCTTTTTCCAACAGGGGTTGCGCACCTGATACTGATCAATGCAAATAACCAACCTGTAAACGAAAGGTTAACATACATCGATCATCACGATAACTTAAAAATACAGGTTAAAAATGAAACTTCATCATACGCTTCACGCGATAGCATCCCCGTGCAGGTTAACGTGGTTGACGAAGCCGGCAAACCCGTACGCGGCAGCTTCTCGATGGCGGTAACCGATGATGAGCAGGTAAAACAGGATGACTATGCCGATAATATTTCGTCGCGCATGTTGCTGTCGGCTGATCTGAAAGGATATGTTGAAGATCCTAACTATTACCTGCAGGCTAATGACGACGCCTGGAAAGCGCTTGATGCTTTGTTGTTAACCCAGGGTTGGGTGGGATATGATCTAAAAAAAGTAGATCAGCCCATAAAACCTGCCTTTGCTGCCGAAAAAAACTTTGAAGTTAAAGGCTCGGTTACCAATTTGTTTAACAAGCCAATGGCTAACTCAAGCGTGTTGTTACTGGCAACGGGTAAACAACACTTTTTTAGGGACACAACTACCAATACCGAGGGTAAGTTCGTGTTTAACCGTTTACCAGTTGTCGATAGCTCTACTTTTGTACTTTCGGCCAGAAACGCCAAAGGCAAGGCAGTCAACGGCGGTGTAGCTGTTGATGATCAAAGCCAGACTCCGGTAAAGGCGTCGGCCCCTATTTTATTACAACCCTGGAACGTGAATACCGATAGCACTATTTTGAACTACGTAAAATCAAATAAAAAATACCAGGTTGAATTGGACAAGGCCCAATACGGTGCCAGCGGGCATGTATTGCACGCGGTAAATATTCATGATATGGCAGCTATCCGTGGCTCGCAAAACTTAAACGGAGCCGGTAACTCCGACCAGGTAATTACCGAGACTGATTTGGTAAACGCCGGTAAGGCAAGTTTGCTCGATGTGATCAGCAGCAAAGTAAAAGGTTTTAGAACGGGCTTTTTTAAAGATAGCACCAAACAAACCAACCTCACCTACTTTATAAATGATAAACGGGTGCATTTTGTATTTGATGGCGTTGATGTAGATCGTTTTTATGAACCAACTACTGGTATTGCCAATGAGCATTATGAGTTTCATAAACAATACCTGGATTATATATCGGCCGAAGATGTATTGGGGATAGAAGTTTTATACAGTTCGCGTGCTAATGCACTTTACAACGAGGCTAATTTAACAACCGATGATCTGTTGGCGGCTACGGCAGCGGGCCCGGTTGGTTCTGATTATGCTTATTTGGAAATAACCACACGCTCAGGCAACGGGCCTAACTTGCAACGGGCAACCAGCATTTATATTTATAAACCCGTTCCACTTACTTTTCCGCGCCAGTTTTACACGCCGCGTTACCCGGTTAAGGGCGCACCGCGTACCTATGCCGACTTACGCTCAACAATTCATTGGGCGCCTAATTTTATAACTGATAAGGACGGAAATGCGACGGTGCATTTTTATGCTGCCGACAAGCCAACTCATTATACCGTAGTTGTTCAGGGCAGTGATATGAATGGTAAAACAGGATATCAAACCGGTAAGATAACGGTTAAGTAATACAAAGTAAAATAAACCAAAAGCCCTTTCTTTCCGGAAGGGCTTTTTAATTGCATAACAATTGCTCTTTCGGGAACGATTGCGTTAAATTATTTGGCCGTATTGTGCGATAACTTGCAAAATCTCCTTAAAATTGCTTGGGGATATTCAATTCCCTCCAATTACCCAAAATCTGAGGACAGTAACCTATGCAAATACAAAAATTATTCGACTTAAGCGGCAAAACCGCTATAGTTACAGGCGCCAACCGTGGTATCGGTAAGGCAATGGCTTTGGCCCTTGCATCTGCCGGTGCCGATATCATTGCTGTTTCGGCTAATATCGCGTTAAGCGGTAGCGCGGTAGAGAAAGAAGTTACGGCGTTTGGTCGCCAGTTTAAGGCTTACCAATGCGATTTCGGTAACCGCATTTCTCTTGAAGCTTTCATCAAACAGGTTTTAACCGAAAATCCCAAGATCGATATCCTGGTAAATAACGCGGGAACCATTATGCGTAAACCCGCTGCCGAACACCCTAACGATTACTGGGATACGGTGATGAACATCAATCTCGACGCGCCGTTTATCCTTACCCGCGAAGTTGGCCGCCATATGCTGGAGCAAGGATCGGGTAAAGTGATCTTCACCGCATCGTTATTAACCTTCCAGGGCGGTATTAATGTGCCTGGCTATGCAGCCAGTAAAGGTGCTATAGGCAGCTTAACCAAAGCGTTTGCTAACGAATGGGCCAGTAAAGGTGTTAATGTGAATGCCATTGCGCCGGGTTATATTTCGACAGATAATACCGAGGCTTTACGTGCCGACCCGGACAGGAGCAAATCGATACTGGATCGTATCCCCGCAGGCCGCTGGGGCGAAGCCGAAGACTTAGGTGGAGCAACCGTGTTTTTAGCGTCGGCCGCATCAGATTATATCAACGGTGTTATCCTACCGGTAGACGGCGGATGGATGGGCAGGTAATTTTTCAATGTGCGGATGTGCGAATATGCAGATGTGCAAATGACCAATTTTTAATCGAAGTAATCAAAATATAGCATCGGTGAAATCTCAACTAACCGGTGAAATCATAAAAATAAAATGGAACAACGATATCATAACAGCGCGAAAGAAGTAAGCACCATGACCACTGCCGAAATGCGCGGCAATTTTTTAGTGGATGGTTTAATGCAGCCCGGCGAAATTAAATTTGTGTACAGCCATTACGACCGTGTAATTGTTGGCAGTGCCGTACCGGTCGACAAAACGTTAGTATTGGGCAACTATCCCGAACTGCGTGCTGAGTACTTTTTAGAGCGCCGCGAACTGGGCATCATCAACATTGGCGGCCCGGGCGAGATCATTGTTGACACCGAAACTTTTGCCATCGGTAAACTGGATTGCGTGTTCGCAGGCAAAGGAAGCTCGAAGGTAGAGTTTAAAAGTTTGGATAAATCGAATCCGGCGATGTACTATTTATTATCAGCGCCGGCGCACCAGGCTTACCCGGCGCGTTTGCTTAAAAAAGAAGAAGCTACCCCGGTTACTATCGGCTCGCCTGAAACTTCAAACCTGCGTACGATTTATAAATACATTCATCTGGAAGGTATCCGCAGCAGCCAGCTGGTAATGGGTTTAACCGTTTTAGCCACAGGCAGCGTTTGGAACACCATGCCATCGCACACGCACGACCGCCGTATGGAAATGTACTTCTACTTTGATGTACAACCAGGCCAGGTGGTGATGCACTTTATGGGCCAGCCGCAGGAAACCCGCCATTTAGTGATGCAAAACAACGAAGCGGTGATCTCGCCGCCATGGTCTATCCACTCTGGTTGCGGAACTATCAACTACTCGTTTATTTGGGGTATGGCCGGCGAAAACCAGGTATACAGCGATATGGATCCGGTTGCTATCAACGAATTAAGATAACATACAGTTATATGAAAAGGGTAATCAAATTAGGTTTTTGTTTTTTACTGGCAGGTACAGCGGCCAACGCACAATTTGCCGGTATGAAGCTGCCTAAAGTAAAGCAGCCCGGCTTTAAAGCCGATACCTTTAAAATTACCCAATATAACGCCAAAAATGATGGCATTACGCTCAATACCGAAAGTATTAACAAAGCCATAAGCGATTGTAGCGATAAAGGCGGTGGTGTGGTGCTCATCCCTAACGGGGTTTGGCTAACCGGGCCTATCGATCTGAAAAGCAATGTAAACCTGCATTTGGAACGTAACGCTTTATTGCTTTTTACAAGCGATAAAACCCAATATCCACTCGTTGAAGGCTTTTACGAAGGTGTAGCAGCCGGACGTTGTAAATCGCCGATATCGGGTAAAAACCTGGAGAACATTGCCATCACCGGCAACGGTATTATTGATGGCAACGGCGATGCCTGGCGCATGGTGAAACGCGATAAGCTGAACGAAACCCAATGGAACGCACGCGTGGCTTCAGGTGGATTATTAAGTGCTGATAAGAAAACCTGGTACCCTTCGGAGAGCTCTTTAAAAGGATCGACCGCTCAAAGTCCGGGTGTATTAAAAGATGGCCGTACACTGAAAGATTTTGAACCGTATAAGGATTATTTACGCCCAAACATGGTGGCGCTTTACAGTTGCAAACGCGTTTTGCTGGAAGGTGTTACCTTTCAAAATTCACCGGCCTGGAACCTGCACCCGTTTTTATGCTCAGACCTTACCCTGCGTGGCGTAACGGTTAAAAACCCATGGTATGCACAAAACGGGGATGGTATCGACCTGGAATCGAGCAATAATGCGCTGATCGAAAACAGTGTGTTTGATGTTGGCGATGACGGGATCTGCATCAAGTCGGGCCGCGATGAAGCCGGCCGTAAATTAGGCAAGCCTACCGAAAATGTAATTGTACGCAATTGCATCGTCTATCATGCACACGGCGGTTTTGTTATCGGCAGCGAGATGAGCGGCGGGGCTAAAAATATTTTTGTTTACAACTGCTCTTTTTTGGGTACCGATATCGGCCTGCGCTTTAAAACAGTACGCGGCCGTGGTGGTGTCGTGCAAAACATCTACGTGGATAACATCAATATGAAAGATATAGCTGCCGAAGCTATTTCGTTTGATATGTATTACGAGGCTAAAGACCCGGTGGTGCTTGCAGGCGAAAAGCGCGAAGCGCCAAAGGTTGTGGTTGTCCCGGTAACGGATGCAACGCCACAATTTAAAGATTTTCATATCAGCAATATTGTTTGCGATGGTGCAGCTACAGCCGTATTTATCCGCGGAATACCTGAGATGAATATCTTGGGTGTGTACATAGATAATATGGTGATGAAAGCGAAAGCCGGGATTGTGTGTACGGAGGCTACAGGTGTTTACATCAACAACCTTAAATTGATCACGCAGGAAACTAACCCGGTTATCAGCATCGATAACAGCAACAGCATTAACCTCGATAACATCACCTATAATCCGGGCAGCCAGTTGCTGTTTAAAATATCGGGAGCTAAAACGGACGATATCGCGGTAAGCAATACCGATACCAAAGGGGCAAAAAATAAAGTTGAGTTTAAGGATGGGGCCACGGCTAAATCAATTACCATAAAATAATCCGCATGAAGAAGAGCGTAAAATTGGGGATCGTATTTTTGTCGGCTTTGGCCTCAGTAAATACGTACGCCCAGGATCAGCCCATGTCGCAAAAAATTGCGGCAACGGTGATGAAGGTTTGGCCTTCGGATACGGCGTCGCGCGAGGGCAGGCCCTTTAAACGCTGGGGGTATGACGAAGGCGTTATACTAAAAGGCGTGGAGGGTGTTTGGCTGCAAACAGCCAACCGTGATTATTTTAAATACATACAGCAAAGCGTAGATAATCTGATCAGCGCAGATGGTACGTCCATAATAGGTTATAAAGCTGATGCTTATACGTTAGATAATATATTGATGGGGCGCAACCTGATCATGTTATATAATGTTACCGGCGCAAAGAAGTATTATACTGCTGCGACTACATTATACGATCAGCTAAAAAAGCAACCACGTACACCAGAAGGTGGCTTTTGGCACAAAAAAATATACGAAGAGCAAATGTGGCTCGACGGCTTGTACATGGCCGAATCATTTTATGCTGAGTACGCTGCACAGTTTCATCACGAGGCCGACTTTGACGATATCGCCAAGCAGTTTATCCTGATGGAGCAACATGCGCGCGATCCGAAAACCGGCCTGCTATACCATGGCTGGGATTACAGCAAAAAACAAAAATGGGCTAATCCGCAAACCGGCCTATCACCAAACTTTTGGGCCCGTGCCGACGGTTGGTATGCTATGGCTCTGGTTGATGTGCTGGATTACCTGCCGCAGGATTATGCCAAACGTGCAGATATCATCGCTATCTTAAATCGCCTGGCTGCTGCCATACAAAAATACCAGGACCCTAAAAGCGGTGTTTGGTACGATATAATGGATAGGCCGACAAGCAAAGGCAATTACCTGGAATCCTCAGCATCGAGCATGTTTGTTTATGCTTTGGCAAAAGGCATTCGTAACGGATATTTACCCGAAAGTTATTTGGCCGTTGCCGATAAAGGTTACAAAGGTATCCTGAAGGAATTTGTAAAAACAGATGCCACCGGACAAACCAACCTTGAGGGTACCGTAAGCGTATCGGGCCTGGGTGGTAACCCATACCGCGATGGCAGCTACGAGTATTACCTGAGCGAAAAGGTGATCACCAACGACCCGAAGGGCACCGGCGCGTTTTTACAATGCGCTGTGGAGATGGAACGTTTAACCAGCCGCAACATGGGTAAAGGCAAAACGGTTATCCTTGATTCATACTTTAATGATGAGCATCGTAAAGATGCATTGACTGGTCAAACCATATCTTTCCATTACAAATGGGAAGAGCAGGATAACAACGGCTTCTCGTTCTTCGCCAACGCATTCCACAATTATGGTGTAAAAACCACTACGCTTTACCAGGCCCCGACGGCAACTAATCTGAAAAAAGGAAATATCTATGTGATCGTTGATCCGGATATCCCGAAAGAAAACCCGGACACTAAATACATCGAGCCAGTTCATGTATCCGCGATAAGCGAATGGGTAAAGGGCGGCGGTGTGCTGATTGTACTCAACAACGATACCGGTAATGCCGAGTTTAAACACCTGAATACTTTGCTGGCTAAGTTTGGCATCCATGATAATGAGGATAGTCGCAGTCACGTGGTAACGCCGCATTTTGAAAACGGCGCAATCAATATCCCGGCAACGGATAAGGTATTTAAAACCGCCAAAAAGGTTTACATTAAAGAGATCTCGACCTTTGTGGTGAAACCTCCGGCAACAGCCGATTTAATTGACAATAAAGATGTAATTGTGGCGACTGCCAAATACGGAAAGGGTGCGGTTTTTGTGGTAGGTGACCCATGGTTCTACAATGAATATACTGATGGGCGTAAACTGCCTGCCGACTATGATAACTATAAGGCCGCGAATGATGTAATAAAATGGGCATTGAAGCAATTGGATGCCAAATAAATTTATGAAGCGGGTAATACAGATTACCAATTATGTGTGTGAGGCTGTAACTTTGCAACATTAACCAAAAGCCTTAAAAATCGCGTTCTTAACGCAAACGAAAAAGAGTAAAACAAGAAATGACGAAGAAGAATATGATACTTTCAAAGGATAATTTAAAAGGTATTGCGGTACCTGGTTTAATTGTACCCGATGCTAAAATATTTGAACTGCCCGAAAAGGTATTGCAATTTGGCACCGGCGTTTTGTTGCGTGGCTTACCCGATTTTTTTATTGATAAGGCAAATCGCGCCGGTATATTTAACGGCCGCGTGGTTGTGGTAAAATCGACCGATACCGGGTCGTCATCTGAGTTTGATGATCAGGATAGTTTGTATACCCTGGGTATTAAAGGTATTCTGGACGGTGAGAAGGTGGAAGAAGACATTATTTGTTCGGCTATCAGTCGCGTATTAACTGCCGGCAAAGACTGGGCCGCGATATTGGAATTTGCCCGCAACCCGGAATTGCAGGTGATAATATCGAACACAACCGAAGTGGGTATACAACTGGTTGAAGGCGATGTGCATAAAGCGCCGCCGGTATCTTTCCCTGGCAAACTATTAGCGGTTTTACAGGCACGTTATGATGCTTTGGGTAATAACGAAGCCAGCGGTTTGGTGATCATCCCGACAGAACTGATCGTAGACAACGGTAAGAAATTAAAGGCCATTGTTTTGGAACTGGCTTCACAAAACGATTTTGATAAAGATTTCATCCACTGGATAGATAAGCACAACCATTTCTGCGACTCGCTGGTTGACCGTATCGTTCCGGGTAAACCGGATGTTAAAACCACCGAGCGTTTAGAAGATCAGTGCGGATATAAGGACGGTTTACGTATCGCATCCGAAGTTTACAGTCTTTGGGCCATACAGGGCGATGAGAAAGTAAAATCGATTTTGACCTTTGCACAAGCAGATAAAGGCGTGGTAATAGCTCCGGATATCGAGATCTTCCGCGAATTGAAACTGCGTTTGTTAAATGGCACACATACTTTAAGCTGCGCGGTTGCATTTTTATCAGGCTTTAAAACTGTAAAAGAAGCCATGGAAGATCCGATCTTTTCGGTATTCATTACGCAATTGGCTTTTAACGAAATTGCCCCGGCCATTCCATACAAAGTTGACCCCAAAGCAGCGCACGATTTTGCAGGCAAGGTTTTGGACAGGTTCCGCAACCCGCACATCGAGCACCAGTGGATCAGCATTTCGGCACAGTATTCGGCTAAAATGAAGATGCGTGTAATACCGGTACTTTTACAACATTACCGTACCGAAACCACCCCGCCCGAAAATATTACTTTAGGCTTTGCCGCATTTTTACGCTTTTTAAAAGTGGTGAAAAATGCCAAAGGCGAATACATTGGTACAAACAACGGCACCGAATACAAGGTGACCGATGATAACGCTGCTATTTTTGAGGAGGCCTGGAAAGAAGAAGATCTAAAAGCGGTTGTAAACAATATTCTATCTAATGAAAACCTTTGGGGCGGACCAAACCTGACCATATTACCGGGTTTTGAAGAAGCCGTATACAAAAAACTAACACATATTTTGCACGACGGTATTTTTGATATCGTTTAACAATATACCTGGACATCAAGTAAAATGAAACAGAGAATATTAAAAGTACATCCTGCCGATAACGTGGTTGTGGCGCTTACTGATCTGCAAGCAGGCGAAAGCGTAGAGTATGCAGGTAAAACTTATACCGTTAAAGAGTTTATTGCAGCCAAGCATAAGTTTGCCGAGGTATTGCTACCTGCGGGCCACGAAATAATTATGTATGGTGTTTTGGTGGGTAAAGCACAAAGCGATATACAAGCCGGTGGCTTGTTAAGCACCGCTAACGTAAAACACGCGGCCAGTGGCTTTTTAACGGCGCAACATCATGACGCATGGGCGAAACCTGATACCTCAAAATGGGCGGGCAAAACCTTTAACGGCTTTCACCGCGAAGACGGCAGTGTAGGTACCGGTAACTTTTGGTTAGTGATACCAATGGTGTTTTGCGAAAACCGCAACATTGAGGTATTGCAGGATGCCCTGGTAAAACCATTGGGCTACGGTCGTAAAAACACGTACGAATCAAAAGCGCAGCAATTGATCAACCTGGTGAAAGAAGGCGGCAGTGTTGAGCAGGTTTTGTATACCGAAGTTAAAGATGGTGCCGCTGTTGCTAAAGAAGACAGACTTTTCCCGAATGTAGATGGCATTAAATTTTTAACCCATAACGGTGGCTGCGGTGGCACCCGTCAGGATGCGCAAGCGCTTTGCGGTTTGTTAGCTGGCTATATTACACACCCTAACGTTGCAGGTGCTACGGTGATGAGTCTGGGCTGCCAAAACGCGCAGGTGAGCATACTGGAAGAAGAGATCAAAAAACGTTCGCCCGAGTTCAGTAAACCGCTGTATGTTTTAGATCAGCAAAAAGTTGGTAAAGAAAGCGACTTATTAGAATTGGCCATCCGCCAGACGATGGCTGGATTGATAGAAGCGAACAACAACGTTCGCCAGCCAGCACCTTTAAGCAAGATCACTATTGGTTTGGAATGCGGTGGTTCGGATGGTTTCTCTGGCATCTCAGCAAATCCGGCAATTGGCTATACCAGCGATTTGCTGGTGAGTTTGGGTGGCTCGGTTATTTTGGCCGAGTTCCCGGAATTGTGTGGTGTTGAACAAAATATCATCGACCGTTGTGTGGATAAAGAAAAAGCCGACAGATTTAGCTATCTGGTTAAAACCTATGCGCAACGTGCGGAAGAAGTAGGATCGGGCTTTGATATGAACCCTTCGCCGGGCAATATCAAAGATGGTTTGATTACCGACGCCATCAAATCGGCAGGAGCCGCAAAAAAAGGTGGCACATCGCCTGTGGTTGACGTGTTGGATTATCCCGAAAAGGTAACCAAGCCAGGTTTGAATTTACTATGTACCCCGGGTAATGATGTGGAATCGACCACTGCCGAGGTGGCATCGGGTGCTAACGTGGTATTGTTTACAACCGGTTTGGGTACGCCAACAGGCAACCCTATTACACCGGTTGTTAAAATATCGACCAATACCAACCTGTATAAAAAGATGAGTGATATCATTGATATTGATACCGGTTCGATCATCGATGGTGACGAAACCATTGAGCAGGCCGGCGAGCGTATTTTAGATTACGTGATCAAGGTTGCCAGCGGCGAAATTGAAGTAAGCGCGGTACGCCATGGCCAGGATGATTTTATCCCGTGGAAACGGGGGATATCCTTATAGTGAGTGGCGAGTAGTGAATTGTGAGTGGTTCACTAATACCAATAATTTAATTGAAATACCCATATTTACCCATGCGGGTAACGCATGGGTAAATTAATATAACATCGGTGAATCGGGAAATAATCAGTGAAATCCCAGTTAATCGGTGAAATTAAATAAAATAAACTATCGGTGTAATCATCACTTACATCGGTGCAATCCAATTATAATGAAGAAGTTTTTAGACGAGAATTTTCTGTTACAAACGCCAACTGCGCAAAAGCTGTATCATGGTTTTGCCAAGGATATGCCGATAATTGATTATCACTGCCACCTGCCGCCGGATCAGATAGCTAACGATATCAATTTTAATAACATTACCCATGCCTGGTTATATGGCGACCATTATAAGTGGCGTGCCATGCGTGCAAATGGTGTTAATGAACAGTTTATAACCGGTAGTGCGAGCGATGCAGAAAAATTCCAGAAATGGGCTGAAACTGTGCCGTACACCTTACGTAATCCGTTATACCACTGGACGCACCTGGAATTGCAACGCTATTTTGATATAGATGCGATCCTTTCGGGAAAGAACGCAAAGGAAATTTACGACGCAACATCAGCCAAACTGCAAACCAAAGAATATTCGATACAGGGCCTCATCAAAAAAATGAACGTAAAGGTGATCTGTACAACAGATGACCCGATCGATAACCTGGAGTTCCATCAAAAAATCGTTGCGGATGGTGCGGTGGCCAAAATATTACCGGCCTTCCGTCCCGACAAGGCAATGAACGCCGACGATGTAGCCGGATTGAATGCTTACATTGATAAGGTTGGGGAAGTTACCAATATCGCTATCAATAGCCTGGATGCCTACCTGGCTGCTTTAAAGCAACGCCACGATTACTTTGCAGCCAACGGCTGTTCGGTATCCGATCATGGTTTGGAGCAGATCTACGCTGAAGACTATACTGATGGTGAAGTCGCTGCCATATTTGAAAAAATAAGAGCAAACAAAGAGCTTAGCTACACCGAAGTGTTGAAGTTTAAATCGGCGATGTTGTACCAGTTTGCCATTTGGGACCACGCACGTGGTTGGGTGCAGCAATACCATTTAGGTGCCTTACGTAACAACAACGCGCGCATGCTGCGCCAGCTTGGCCCGGATACCGGTTGGGATTCGATCGGCGATTTTAGCCAGGCACGTATGTTATCGAAATTCTTGAACCGTTTGGATTCGACAGATCAGTTAGCTAAAACCATATTATACAATTTAAACCCGGCTGATAACGAGTTAATGGCTACCATGATCGGTAACTTTAACGATGGATCGGTTGCAGGTAAGGTGCAGTTTGGCTCGGCCTGGTGGTTTTTGGATCAGAAGGATGGCATGACCAAACAGATCAACGCTTTATCGAATATGGGCCTGTTAAGCCGTATGGTTGGTATGTTGACCGATTCGCGTAGCTTCTTATCATTCCCTCGCCATGAATATTTCCGCAGGCTGATCTGTAACCTATTTGGGGAAGACGTTGAAAATGGCGAACTACCGAATGATATTGAATGGCTGGGTAAGATAATCCAGGATATCAGTTATAACAACGCGACAAACTATTTCGGCTGGTGATACATAAGGTGCTTTGTTTTGGCGAACTCTTGCTGCGCGTTTCACCCGCGCCGGAGGAGTCTGTTGTAGAGAAGCACCCTTTCTTTTTATATATGGGCGGCGCCGAGGCCAATGTTGCTACGGCTTTAGCCGGATGGAACGTGCCGGTGAAGTACTGTACCGCCCTGCCCGACAATTTTATGAGCCGCCATGTTATAGATTACCTGGAATACAAAGGCATTTTCACTTCATCGATATTGTTTACGGGCAACCGTATCGGGGTTTACTATTTGGAGCGTGGTGCCGATTTGAAAGGCAGCATGGTTTACGATCGTGATCATTCATCCTTCTCGGGTTTAAAACGCGGTATGATCGACTGGGATAAGGTATTGCGTGATGTATCGTGGTTTAACTTTACCGCGATTAGTCCAGCCCTGAACGAAGAGGTTGCCGATGTTTGCCTTGAGGCTTTGGAAGCGGCATCCCGTAAGGGCATTACGATATCGGTCGACCTGAACTACCGGTCACGTTTATGGAAATACGGTAAGGATTCTATAGAAATAATGCCGAAACTGGTCGAGCATTGCGACCTGGTAATGGGTAATATCTGGAGCGCCAACAGTTTGTTGGGAACATCGCTCGACGCAGATATACACGGTAAACAAAGCAAGCAGGCATATCTTGACCATGCGGAAGCGACTTCGAAAGAGATCATCCAAATGTTCCCGAAAGTAAAAACTATTGCCAATACCTTTAGGTTTGACAGCGATAATAATCATTTGAATTATTATACCAGTTTATATACTGACAATCAGGCATATCATTCTCCCGAATTTAGCTGTGCCGGTGTTGTCGACCGCTCGGGTAGCGGCGATTGTTTTATGGCCGGTTTGATCTACGGCTTCTACAACCAAAACCAACCACAGGAAATACTCGATTACGCCACTGCTGCCGCTTTCGGCAAACTACAGGAACAGGGCGATGCCACCGGGCAGGATGTTTTAACGGTTAAAAAAGTTAAGGCAGAGTAACAAAAATTTAAGAAAAAGTAACATATTGTGCCTCAGGCTATATTTAAAAATATATGCCCTTTCAGCGCCAATTTGGCCTATATTCGCAGCTGGTTTAACACTCAATGGTATTTATAAAGCACTTACGCCCCCGGTAAGTATTATATTTTTATAAATAGCTGTAACTAAACTCAAAAGAGTTTCGTAAAAGTATAACTCTTCGGCAGATTGTTGAAAAGTAAACTGCCGGGTGCCGCTTAAATGGCTTTCACTTTTATACTACAGGCCAATTCGGGGGTAACAACAAGAGGTGCATTTAACGAATGTAGAACATCTACTAATGTTACGGTAATTGTGGAAAATTTTTACCTTTTACATGATAGAATTAACAAGCTGCTTTTGAGGAGCTTGCTTTCATTTGTCTTAGTGTTGAGTGCTTCTTATTGCTCGTTTGCACAAGCTGGCGGTCAGCCTATTACCATATGCTCCGGGGCTTCTATCGTTATTCAAGGCGATGCCGTGACGCCTACGCCGACGAGCTTTCTGTGGCAGCTATTACAAAATGGTGTATGGGGGAATGCTCCGGGGGCCAATAGCGGAGCCGATTATCCACCATCATCGCTAACCAATAATACCGCTTTACCAATTATATATAGCATCAGGCGTAAGGTTGTAGTTGGGGGCAATACCATTTTCGATTCTAATTATGATGTTACTACGTTGCCTTCGGGTGCTATTTCAAATAATGTAATAACACCGCCGCTGGTAACTACATTTTGTGCGCCGGGTACTCCTGCCATTATTACGGGCGGCACGCCAACAGGCGGTAACGGCACCTTTACCTATCAATGGCAAAGCTCTACAGACAATGTTAGTTTTAGTAATATAGCCGGCGCTACGTCGTTAAACTATACGCCGGGCACATTGTCGGTCACTACATATTATCGCAGGATTGTTTTTGGGAGCAGTTGTGTTGCTACCTCAATAAGTAATGTAGTTACGATTACAGTATACCCAAATGTAACAAACAATATCATCACAGCTCCGGCAGTTAATAGTTTCTGTTCGCCGGGTGATCCAACCAGTATTGCCGGTAACACTCCGTCAGGCGGCACCGGTAGTTACACCTATCAATGGCAGAGCTCTACCGATAACATTAATTTTACCGACATAACCGGCGCTACCTTGAAGGATTATGATCCGCCAACGCTTTCGACAACAACTTACTATCGTCGTACTGCAATTTCAGGGATATGCTGGGTACCGCTTAACAGTAATGTAGTTACCATCTCAATTTTAAACGCGCCGGTTAACAATGCTATCATAGCTCCAGCGACAACCTCCTTCTGCCTGGCAGGCGACCCTGCCAATATCTCCGGCAATGTACCAACAGGAGGAAGTGGCTCGTATAGCTATCAATGGCAGCAATCCACAGACAACGTTACTTTTACTAATATCCCGGGCGCTATCTTAAAGGATTATGACCCCCCTGTTATCAATGTAACTACATACTATCGTCGTACGGTAACATCGGGCGCATGTACAACGCCTATAATTAGCAATAGCGTAACTATCAATGTTGTGCCGCCACCTACTGTTCCGCTTGCAATACAACCGATAGTAACTGTTTGTCCGGGTAACCCTGCTACTTTATCAGTTAATAATTCACAAAGTGGAATAACATACAATTGGTATGATAGTGCCGCAAAAACCAATCTGCTTTTTACAGGGCCTACTTATATAACACCTCCAATCAACGTAAGTACTAAATTTTATGTTGAAAGTTCAAATGGGCCGTGTACCAGTCCATCAACTGCAATGGTGCAGGTTAATACTGCACCGGCACCAGTGGCACCGGTACTAACAACTAACCCTGTTAATACCTGCAGTGGCACCTCGGCTACGCTTAGTATTTCAAATCCCCAGGCGGGAGTTACTTATAACTGGTACCCATCAGCCACCGGAGGAAGTTTGATATTTACAGGTACAACATATACCACCCCTATTCTGACGGTAAATACAACTTATTACGTTGAAGCAACAAACGGAGGTGGATGTACTTCTACCAGAACAGCCGCTACTGTAACTATTCTTCCGGTATTGCCGGCATTGGCGGGCAATAGCATTACCGCACCATCAGTTACAAGTTTGTGTTCAGCCGGCGATCCGGCAAACATTGCAGGTAGCACACCGTCCGGAGGTAATAACGCCTACAATTACCAATGGCAACAGTCTACCGACAACATTACTTTTACCAATATCCCGGGCGCTACATTAAAAGATTATGACCCGCCTATTATCAATGTAACGACATACTATCGCCGTATAACTTCGTCGGGCGCGTGTACAACACCAATAACGAGCAATAGCGTCACTATTAATGTTGTTCCTCCGCCTGCCGCTCCGGTGGTGACGCCAGCAGTAGCAGTATGCCCGGGCAATCCTGCCACGTTATCGGTTAATCCGCAAAACGGGATCACTTATAATTGGTATGATAGCGCGGCAAAAACCAACCTGCTTTTTACGGGCCCTACCTATACAACTGCGCCAATTACGGTAAACACCACGTTTTATGTAGAAAGCTCGAACGGGTTATGTACCAGTTCTACCACAACCACAGTACAGGTTAACGTAGCCCCGGCCCCGGCAACCCCTGTATTGACAACTAATCCTGTTAATACCTGTAGCGGCACATCGGCGACGCTTAGTATTTCAAATCCCCAGGCGGGTGTAACCTATAACTGGTACCCGTCAGCTACCGGAGGAAGTCTGATATTTACCGGCACGACCTACACCACCCCGGTTCTGACAGTAAATGCAACGTATTATGTAGAAGCCATAAATGCCGGCGGATGCTCTTCGGCCCGGACAGCCGCTAACGTAACTGTCCTTCCTGTGCCGCCGCCATTGGCGGGCAATAATATTACAGCGCCATCGGTGGCAAGTTTTTGTTTAGCCGGCGACCCGGCGAATATTGCCGGTAGCACACCGTCCGGAGGCAATAGTACCTATAATTACCAATGGCAACAGTCTACCGATAACGTTACCTTTATTAACATCACGGGCGCTACTACCTCGGATTATGATCCACCGGCAATAACCGCTACAACGTATTACCGTCGCATAGTATCATCTGGCGCCTGTACAGTGCCAATTACCAGTAATGTAGTAACCATTAGTGTGTTAGTTCCGCCAACTATTCCGCCTACGGTACTGCCATCAGTAGTGGTATGTCCCGGCAGCCCGGCGAATTTAGCGGTGGCTAATCCGTTGGTTGGCTTTACGTATAATTGGTATGATGGTCCGGCAAAAACCAATCTGCTCTTCACGGGTGCGAACTATACTACCATTCCGCTTATGGCCAACACAACATTTTATGTTGAGAGCACTAATGGCGTGTGTGCGGGTGCCGCTGGTGCAACAATACAGGTAAACATGGCGACACCACCTCCGGCACCATCCCTGGTTCAGAGTACGGTAACAAATTGCGGCGGACTTACGGCAACATTCAGTATATCAAATCCGCAAGCGGGTTTCACCTATATCTGGTACTCATCGGCAACTGGCGGCACGCCGCTTACCACCGGTACCAGCTTTACCACGCCGACTTTATCGGCAACTACAATATACTATGTCGATGTCACAAACACGCAGGGATGTACTTCGTTAACCCGAACTCCGGCAACTGCCGACATCATACCATTACCACAGTTTACTGTTCAGGATGCATCGGTTTGTCCAGGGTCCGGCGCAAACTTAATCGCAAATACCAGCGATGCTAATGTTGACTTTTCTTGGTACACCAATGCAACAGGTGGTAGCCCGGTGAGCACCGGAAATACTTTGGTAATACCGGTGGTTACAGGTACTATAGGTTACTATGTTGAGGCCACAAATACTGTAACGGGTTGTATTTCGCCTTCGCGCAAATTTGTGCAGGCCCAATTACTGCAACCATTACCGGCACCGGTAGCAGGTGTAGATTCTGTCACCACTTATAGTGTTACTTTCGGATGGCAGGCAATAAGCGGAGCCTCGGGATACCTGGTTAGTACCGATAGTGGCCAATCGTACACACCACCAAGCTCAGGCAGCACTGGTTTATCGCACACCGTTTTAGCGCTTAAACAAAACCAGATAGTTACCCTCGTAGTTAAAGCCGTAGGTAGCTCTGGCTGCCAGCTAAGCGCTAACTCAGCTGCTGTTACAGGGCAGGCATTAAACCAAACTGATGATGTTTACGTAGCCAATGCGTTTACGCCCAATGGCGACGGAAAAAATGACGTGGTATATGTACATAGCGAAGCAATCAAAACTTTAAACTTTTACGTATACAACCAATGGGGGCAGATGATATTTGCCTCAGCGGATAAGAGCGAGGGTTGGGATGGTACTTTTAAGGGTGCTAAAGAACCCTTTGGAGTTTACACTTATTATGTAAAAGCCGTGATGAACAATGGCCACCTAGTCAATAAAAAAGGAACTATTACTTTATTAAAGTGAAAAAATTAACGTTAAATGCTGTAGTGCTTTTATTGTTATTTATGAGCACTGCAAAAGCGCAGGTCGACCCGCACTTTTCTCAGTACTATGCTTACCCGATGTGGCTTAACCCGGCGCTTACAGGCGTTATGGATGCGGACGGACGTTTAACCGCGAATTTTAAAGACCAATGGACAGGCGTGGATAACGGCTATAAAACCGGTGCTATATCAGGCGATTTCCGCACCTCCGAAAAAGTAGCGTTAGGGTTTAATATTATCAATCAATCTGCTGGTACGGCCGGTTACAATTATCTGGCAGCTTACGGCTCGTTTGCTTACCAGATATCTGTTTCGGATAATCAATACCAGAAGCTGAATTTCGGGATACAGGCCGGGATGATCAACCGTAGTTTTAATGCTAATAAAGCACAGTTTGATAGCCAGTATAATTCATCAACCGGCGGCTATGATCCTTCATTCTCGAGTTACGAAAACTTTACGGCTACAAGCGCAATAGTGTTTGATGCGAGTGCAGGTGTGTTTTTTTACGACGGTGACCCGGATAAAAGCATCAACCTTTTTGGTGGTGTAAGCGCCTCACACCTGGCTCCGGCTAAAGACCCGATTGCCAGCGATGGCCTAAATGGCAATATACCATTCCGTTATACCATACACGGCGGGGTACGCATCCGCGCGTCGGAAGTTTTTGATATTACAACGCATGCTTTGTACATTGGTCAGGAAAAAAACCAGGTATGCGCAGCAGGGATGAACCTTGAATTGAAGTTTCAGGCAGACCATAGCTTAATTCTGGGCGGCATGTACCGCCTTAATGATGCAGCAGTAGCAAACGTTGGTTTCCACCTGGCTAACACCATCATTGGGATGAGCTATGATTATACCACTTCGCCGCTCAAAACAGCAGTTCCGCAAGGCACTTACGAGCTTTCAATCAGCTACCTGTTTAAACACCACTTATCCAACCGCGATCAGGTATGCCCACGACTATAATCTATCTGCATGAAAAGACTAATCTTTATCATCTTTTTTTTCATCGCTAACACGGTTATAGCACAAAACCAAGCCAATAAAGAGAAAGCGGATAAAGCTTTCGACGAAAAGGACTATGTTACCGCAGCTTACTATTACGATAAGGCCCTGCAAAACGGCTCCAACTCATCGCAAGGTACCGTCCCTTATTTTTCAACCCGGCAAAATAAAGATCAGGACGATGGCGAAGTAAGCTATATCACTTATCGCGCTGCCGAATCATATCGTCTGTACCAAAACCTAACCCAGGCCGAAATATGGTACAAACAAGCGGTTAATAGCTATGAAGCCGCTAATCCCTTAGCACGTTATTGGTATGCGGTGTGCCTGCGATCAAATAAAAAGATCGACGAAGCGATCAAAAACCTGCAGACATTCATCAAAACCACGAAGAACAAGCAATATGCCGATCTGGCTAATAAAGAGTTAACGAACTGCCTGTTCGCCAAAGATCAGATCAAAACTCCGGGGTTATCAAAAGTTACCAAAATGACTAACCTTAACGGCGATGCCGGCGATTTTGGATTGACCACAAATAATGGCAAGTACTGGTTTACTTCTTCGCGGTCTATCGGCGCAAGCACTAAACGTATTAACCAGGTTTACGTTGGCGACGAACCCGATGGTGCAAAAAAAACCAGGATCAATTTGGGATACGATCCTAAAAAGGAGATCCATTATGGCCCGGCTTCATTAACGCCTTCGGGTAAAACCATGTACCTCACCATCTGGTATAAAGAAGCGGATAAAACCGTTTCGGCTATTTATATCAGCAAAAACGCAAACCAGAAATGGTCGGCCCCGCAAATGCTCAATACGCATGTCAACGCAACCGGCTATAATTCAATGCAGCCGTCGGTAACCGACGATGGCAAGCGCTTGTTCTTCGCATCAAACCAGCCAGGCGGTATCGGCGGTACCGATATCTGGGTGAGCGACTTGGATGCCACAGGCATGCCTGTAAACGCCAAAAATCTTGGCCGTACTATCAACACACCCGATGATGAGCAAGCGCCGTATTACAGCACGCGCGAACATAAGCTGCACTTTAGTTCCAAAGGCCTTGTCGGGATGGGCGGCTTTGATCTGTTCGAAAGCGCTGATACGGCCGGTAACACCTGGACAAAACCACAAAACCTGGGCTATCCATTGAACTCCACTAAAGACGACCTGTATTATTATCCCGATGATAAAGATACCACCATTGCCTACATCAGCTCCGACCGCGAATCGGAGTGCTGCCTCAACCTGTTTAAAGCCAAAATAGTCAGGCCTAAACCGGCGCCAGTGCCTACAGCGATACTAACCGGTACGGTGATCAATTGCGCCAGCGGCAAACCGTTGCCGGATGTGAACATCACCCTGCTCGATTCGTTAACCAAACAGGTTGTCAATTTAATTACCGACAAAACAGGCAAGTACCAGTTTAAGCTCACTTACAAACATACCTACAGCCTGCGCCTGGAGAAAAAGGATTACTTTGCCAAGTATGCGCCTGTACCACCTGTTACTATTACCAAAGTCGACACACTGTTTAACCCGGTGGTTTGCCAGCAGGAATACCAGATCAATAAACCGATCGTGATCGACAATATCCTGTATGATTTTAACAGCTACGATCTTAAACCCGAATCGAAAACGGTGTTGGATGGCCTGATCACTATTTTGAATGATAACCCTAAGATCAAGGTGGAGTTAGGCTCGCATACCGATGCCGTAGGTACCGACAGGGCAAACAACGAGCTTTCCCAAGACAGGGCCCAGGAATGCGTAAACTACATCATCCTCAAAGGCATCGCACCCGAACGGATCATCGCCAAAGGTTACGGCAGGCAGGTACCTATCGCGCCCAACACATTACCTAACGGCCAGGATAACCCCGAGGGACGTAAGCTAAACCGCCGTACCGAATTTACTGTATTAAGCAACGAGTAATTCATTGCCAAACCCGCAACCCTTCCGATAAAACAGGGGGGAAATTGTCGGTATTTTCACATAGATCTGCGTGACCAATTGCTAAATTCATAAATAAGGCTAATGACAGAAGCACATGTCATGCTGACCTTGTTCAGCGTCTCTCCGGGTAAATATGCCAGGGGGGAAATTGTAAGAAATTTTTGCCTC
>Ga0209026_1000667_pt1 | contig 20914 bp, 21 predicted proteins | sample AraplaCL_Col_mCL_FD_184262 | JGI IMG/M metagenome (GOLD analysis project Ga0209026, IMG submission 184262) | Arabidopsis root microbial communities from the University of North Carolina, USA - plate scrape CL_Col_mCL (SPAdes) (version 2) | ecosystem: Host-associated > Plants > Roots >... | reverse complement strand
GCCTCCATACTCAGGGATCGTGTTATTCCAGCCGTCGCCCGGCCTGCGCCGCGGGTCAATGGAGCCCTCGCAAAGTCGTGGACTTCCAATGGCGTACGCGGGGTTTTCGAGCGCGCAATCGCAGGCTGTGGCTGGCGCGTGACCGGTCGCATTTCGCTGGCTATGGTCGGGCCCATGCTTGCCTCTTGCCCCGTCTGCGGGGGTCGCCCACAGCGCTATCGCCACGACTGGCTGTTCCGCTGTCCGGATTGCCGGGTGTTGTCCTCGAACCTGCCGGTCGCCATCCCCGATACGCCGGGCGAAGGCGTGCTGGACGAGGCGGCCCGCGCCGAGGGCCTGGACGCCCTGCGCCGCCGCAACAACGCACGGATCCTGGATTTCCTGCGGGGGCTGGCGGCGGGCCGGGGACGCCTGCTGGATGTCGGCTGCGGCCCGGGATTCCTGCTGGAGCAGGGGACGGCGGCGGGCTTCGCGGCCGAAGGCATCGAACCCGACGCCAACACCCTGATCGCCGGCCAGCAGCGCGGCCTGACCATCCGCGGCGGGCTGTTTCCGGTGGCGCTATCCGATGACGAGCGCTTCGACGTCATCGTCTTCAATGATGTGCTCGAGCACATCCCGCCGCTGGAGATGGCGCTCCAGGCATCCGCGCGCCACCTCGCCGAGGGCGGCGTGCTGTGCCTGAACTGTCCCGACAAGCGTGGCCTGTTCTTCCGGGTGGCGGCGGTCCTCGACCGGATTGGCCTGTCCGACCCCTACGACCGCTTGTGGCAGAAGGGCCTGCCGTCGCCGCACGTCTGGTATTTCACGCCCGATCTGTTGCGGCGCGCGGCCGAGCGGGCGGGACTTCAGCCCGCGGGCGAGCTGCGCCTGGCGACCGTGGACCTCAAGGGGCTGTGGGCGCGCATACGAATGGTCAAGAGCACCCCACTGCCGATGGCCGCGGCGGCGTGGCTGTTCACCTGGATCACCGTCCCGCTGGCGCGCCTGTTCCCCAGCGACGCGACGGTCTGCTTCTTCCGCAAGTCCTAGGCGTTGCGCGCCATCAGACCGCCGTCGACCGGAATGGTGACGCCGGTGATGTAGGACGCCGCGGGCAGGCACAGACTCAGCGTCATGTGCGCCACCTCCTCGGGACGGCCGTAGCGGCGCATGGCCGTGCGGCGCTTGGCGAAGGTCTGCTTGTCCTCGTCCGGGACGTTGGCGGTCATGCCGGTCAGGATCGGGCCGGGGCAGATGCAGTTGACCGTGATGCCCTCGGGACCCAGTTCCACCGCAAGGGCGCGGGTGAGGCCGGTGACGCCGGCCTTGGCGGCGGCGTACGGGCTGTCGCGGCTGGTGGCGCCCAAGGCCTCGGTCGAAGCGATGTTGACGATCCGGGGCGAGGCCGACTTGCGCAGGTGGGGCAGGGCGGCGCGGACCAGCCGCTGCTGGGCGGTCAGCAGGATCGACAGCGCCCGGGCCCAGACCTCGTCGTAGGGTGCCGCGTCGATCGGGCAGAAGGCCGAGATGCCGGCGTTGTTCACCAGGATGTCCAGGCTTCCGAAGCGGGCGGCCACCTGGTCGGTGACGGTCTTGATCGCCTCGGCGTCCGAGACGTCCAGCGCCCAGGCCTCGGCGCTGAACCCCCGGTGGACCAGGTCGTCGGCGACCTCGCGCACGCTCTCGACGGCGATGTCGGTGCAGGCGACGTGCGCGCCCTCGGCGGCGAAGACCTCGGCGGTGGCGCGGCCCATGCCGCTGGCGGCGCCGGTGACGAGGACGGTGAGGCCCGCAACGGAACGACTGGTCACAGCGAAAGGCCTCCATCGACGATCAGGGTCTGGCCGACCACATAGCCGGCCAGCGGCGAAGCCAGCAGCAGGGCGGCGCCGGCCATGTCCTGGGGCGTGCCCATCCGGCCCAGTGGGATCGAGCGCAGGGCGCCCTCCAGCCGGTCGGGATGCTCGGTGGTGACCTTGGTGAGCTTGGTGTCCACCAGGCCGGGGGCCAGGCCGACCACGCGGATGCCCTCGGGCGCCCAGGCCTCGCCCAGGGTCTTGGTCAGGCTGACCGCGCCGGCCTTGGAGGCGGCATAGGCCGGGTTGCCGCGGTTGGACGTATAGCCCGACACCGAGCTGACAATGATGATCACGCCCTTGCGGGCGCCCAGGGTGGCGCGGAACTTCCGGGCGCAGTCCATCAGGCTGTCCAGGTTCACCGCCATCACCCGGTCCCAGCCCTCGGGCTCGAACTCGGCGCGGCGGTACTGGACCGTGCCCTGGCAGAGGACCAGCACGTCCAGCGGCTCGATGGCGGGCGCTGCGTCGATCTCGCTGCGCACGCCGACGTCGACCTTGGCATACCCCAAGCCGGTCAGGTCCGAGCCCTCGACGCCGTCATAGTCCGCGGCGGTGGCGCGGGTGCCCCAGACGTGGACGTTGGCGCCGCGCTCGCGGAAGCCGTGGGCGACGCCGTTGCCGATGCCGCTGGAGCCGCCCACCACCAGGACGGTCTTGCCGTTGAAGTCGAGATCCATGCCTAGCGTCCCTGGAAGACCGGTTGGCGCTTCTCCAAGAAGCTGGCGACGCCTTCCCTGTGGTCTTCGGTCTGCATCAGGAGGCGGATTTTCTCGATGGCCCAGGCCCCGATCTCGCGCGGGTCGCCATAGGCGTAGCGGCTGAGGCCGGCCTTGAGGTGGCGCACGGCCAGGGGCGGGTTGGCGGCGATGCGGCCGGCCAGAGCGCGGGCGGCGGGCAACAGGTCCTCGTGCGGGACCACCTGGCTGACCAGCCGGATGCGCAAGGCCTCCGCGGCGTCGAACACATCCCCGGTGAACAGCAGCTCGGCCGCCTTCTCGGGGCCGACGATGGCGGGCAGCTTGTAGAAGCCGCCCACGTCGCAGACCAGGCCGCGCTTGACGAACAGCTCGCCGAACTTGGCCTTCTCGGAGGCGATGCGGATGTCGGCGAACAGCGCCAGCTCCATGCCCCATCCGACGGCGGCCCCGTTGATGGCGGCGATCACCGGCTTGTCGCATTCCAGGGCGGCGATGGCCGCCGGCGTGACCTGGTAGGTCACGGGCAGCGAGCGTTTCGCGACCGGCTTGGGGCCGGCCATGATCTCGCCCACGTCGTCGCCGGAGCAGAAGGCCGGATCGGCGCCGGTGACGATCACGCAGCGGACGTCGTCGTCGGCCGCGCTCAGCCGAAGCGCCTGTTCCAGCTCGTCGTACGCCTGATAGTTCAGCGCGTTCCGCCGTTCCGGCCGGTCCAGCGTCACGGTCGCGACGTGGCCCTCCACGACGCAGCGGACATGCGCGAAGCCGGCGCTCTTCTCGGTCAGCGAGACCATGGGCGCTCCTCCCTTTCACGTATGCTTGCATGCTGAGGAAAGCGGTCAACGGTGACGCACGGTCAGACTTGCCAGCACGAAAACGCGGGAGAACATGCGCCCCAACAAGCACGGGGAAACGCATGCCGGAATTCCGCACCATCGATACGGGCCGCGCCAAATTGCGCGCCGCGGTGGAGGGCGAGGGGCCGCTCGTGATCATGGTCCACGGCTTCCCCGAGAGCTGGTATTCGTGGCGCCATCAGATCGGCCCCGTAGCCCAGGCCGGCTATCAGGTGGCGGCGCTCGACGTGCGCGGGTACGGCGGGTCCGACAAGCCCAAGACCGTCGAAGCCTATTCGATGCAGGAACTGACCGGCGACGTCGCCGGCGTGGCCGAGGCGTTGGCGCCCGGCCAGAAAGCGATCCTGATCGGCCACGACTGGGGCGCGCCGATCGTCTGGAACACGGCGCTGACCCGGCCCGACGTGATCTCGGCGGTCGCCGGCCTGTCGGTGCCTTACACAGGCGTCCCGACCCGGCCGTTCACCGAGATCTTCACCGAGCTGTTCACCAGCAAAGGCCACTTCTTCTATCAGGCGTGGTTCCAGGACGTCGGGCCGCCCGAAGCCGAGGCGGAGGGTGACGTCCGCGACTTCCTGCGCAAGTTCTACTACGGCATCGCCGGCGAGGCGCCCGACGGCTCGTGGCCGCAGAAGGCGCACGGCGCGAGCATGCTGGAAGGCATGATCGATCCCGAGGTTTTCCCTGCCTGGCTGAGCGACGCGGATCTCGACTACTACGTGGCCGAGTTCGAGGCGTCGGGCTTCTTCGGCCCGATCAGCCGCTATCGGAACCACGAGCGCGACTTCGCGTGGTTGCAGGCCTTCAAGGACCGCAAGATCGAGCAACCCTCGCTCCTGATCGGCGGCGACCGCGATCCGGCGTTCAACGGCTTCGGCCGGATCCCCGATCCCTCGGCGCTGATGCGGATGTACGCGACCGACCTGCGCGGCAGCCACGTGCTGCCCGGCGTCGGACACTGGACCCAGCAGGAGCGGCCCGCCGAGGTCACCGCCATCCTGCTCGACTGGCTGAAAGGACTCTGACCATGGCCGATCTGGAACTGCGCCAGGAAGGCGAGGTCGTCTGGGCGACCATGAACCGGCCCGACCGGCTGAACGCGCTGAGCCGCAACCTGGTCACCGAGCTGCGCGAGTTCTTCGTCGGCCTCTACTGGCGGCGCGACGTGCGGGTGGTCGTGCTGCAGGGCGCCGGCAATGCGTTCTGCGCCGGCCTGGACCTGAAGGAGCGGGGAGATCCCCAGGGCTCGCGCTCGATCGGCGCCGGTCTGACCCGCCAGCGCGAGATCAGCGAGATCGTCATCGCCATGCGCCGCTGCCCGCAGCCGATCGTCGCCTGCGTGAACGGTGCGGCGGCCGGTGGCGGCTTCGCCCTGGCCCTGGCCTCGGACGTGCGGATCGCCACGCCCAAGATGCGCATGAACGCCGCCTTCATCCGCATCGGCCTCTCGGCCTGCGATATCGGCGTCAGCTACTTCCTGCCGCGCATGGTGGGCTCGTCGGTGGCCGCCGAATACATGCTGACCGGCCGGTTCCTCGACGCCCAGCGGGCCTATCAGCTGGGCCTGGTCAGCCGGATCGTCGAGCCGGAGCAACTTGAGGCCGAGGCGAAGAGCTTCGTCGACGACATGCTGCACGCCACGCCGCTGGGCCTGCGGCTGACCAAGGAGGCGCTGAACCACGCGATCGACGCCCAAGGCCTGGAAGCCGCCATCGCCATGGAGGATCGCAACCAGATCCTGGCCAGCTCGGACGGCGATTTCCAGGAGGGCGTTCAGGCGTTCCTTGAGAAGCGCCGACCGAACTACACCCAGCGGGACGGCTAGGATGATCGAGCTCTGGCACTGCCCGGACGCCCGCTCGTTCCGCCCGCTGTGGGCTCTGGAGGAACTGGGGCTGGAGTATCAGCTCCACCTGCTGCCGTTCCCGCCGCGCGTGCGCGAGCCGGCCTATCTGGAGATCAACCCCTTGGGGACGATCCCGGCCATGAAGGACGGCGAGACCTTCATGACCGAGAGCGCCGGCATCGTGCAGTACCTGGTGACGCGCTACGGGCCCAGCGACCTGGCTGTGCCGGTGGATGATCCGGCCTATGGCGCCTGGGTGAACTGGCTGCATTTCGGCGAGGCGACCCTGACGTTCCCGCAGACCCTGGTCCTGCGCTATCGCCAGTTCGAGCCGGGCAAGGCCGAGGTCGTGGCCGACGACTACGCCAAGTGGTTCCTGAGCCGTTTGCGCCATGTGGACCGCGCCCTCGAAAAGGGTGATTGGCTTTGTGCCGGGCGGTTCACAGCGGCTGATATTTCCGTGGGTTACGCCCTTTTACTCGCCCGCCAGCTCAAGCTGGACGAGCGCTTTTCGCCCGCCATCAACGCCTACTGGGACCGGCTGAAATCGCGGCCGGGATTCCTGGCGGCGAAGAAGGCTCAGAAGATGGATCTCTCGGAGGCGCTGTCGTCATGATCACGCTCTACGACCACCCGCTCTCGCCCTACGCCCAGAAGGTCAAGATCTCGCTCAAGGAGAAGGGCCTGGCCTATGAGGCGCCCATGCCGGGCGGGCTCGGCGCCGGTGGCGCCCAGGGCGCGTTCGTCGAAACCAGCCCCCGCGCCGAGGTGCCGGCGCTGGTGGACGGCGACGTCCGGATCTTCGATTCCACGATCATCCTGGAATACCTGGACGACGCCTATCCGGACCCTGCCATGCGTCCCGCCTCGGCGGCAGAGCGCGCCCGGGTGCGGATGCTGGAAGAGGTGATGGACACCCACTTCGAGGCGATCAACTGGGGCCTCTCGGAAGTTCGCTGGTTCCGGCGCGCGGAAGGTCCGGAGGCCGAGAGCCTGTTCGCCGCCGCCCGCGCCCAGACCGAGGGCTTCTACGCCTGGCTGGAGAAACAGCTGGGCGAGCGTGAATGGTTCAACGGCGCCACCTTCGGCTGGGGCGACCTGTCGGTCGTGCCCTACCTGAACGGCTCGGTCGGCCACGGCAATCCGCCGGCCGAGGGCTCGAGGCTGGCCGCGTGGCTGGCGCGGGCGAACGCGCGGCCCTCGGTGGCCGCCTGCGTGGCCGACATCGCCGCCCTGACCGCCGCCGGCGGGACCATGACGAACGTCGCCGAACTGGTGGAGAAGGGCCTCTTCAAGCGCGAGTATCGCGACCACCGCCTGGAATGGATGATCAAGTCCGGCGGCGTCGACGTGGTGCTGAAGGGCCTGGCGCGCGACAACATCCGCTTCGCGCCCGCGTTCGGCTAGCGGCGGACTGCGCGGCGGCGGTCGGGAATCGTCCTAGGCTCGGCCAACCCTGGCTGTGGCGCGGACCATGAAACGGCTCGTCTTCGACCTCGACGGCACGCTCGCCCTCGACGAGCCCGAGCGGTCGTACGCCGATCGCCGCCCGAACCTGGCGTTGGTGGCGCGGCTGCGCGAGTACCGGGCGCAGGGCTTTGAGATCATCATCTGCTCGGCGCGCAACATGCGCACGCACCAGAACTCGATCGGCAAGATCAACGCCCTGACCCTGCCGGTGATCATCGCGTGGCTGACGGCCCACGACATCCCCTACGACGAGATCCACGTCGGCAAGCCGTGGTGCGGGACCGAGGGCTTCTGCGTCGACGACAAGGCGATCCGGCCCAGCGAGTTCGTGGCGCTCAGCCTGGACGAGATCCGGGCGTTGCTCGCCGCGGAGGGCTGAGGGCGTGGAGCCGCTGCGACTGATCATGTCGGGCGCGGTGGTGGGCCAGGAATTGGCCGCCGAGTTCGGTCCGTTGCCCCCTTCGTTCCTGCCGGTCGGAACCCGCCGGCTCTACGAGCTGCAGCTCGACGCCCTGGAGGGCGCGCGGGGGTTGCACATGGTCCTGCCCGAGACCTTCGCGGTTCCGGAGCACGATGCCCGGCGGCTGGCGGAGCGCGGCGTCGAGATCCTGCCGATCCCCGAGGGGCTGCGCCTGGGGGAGGCGGTGGTCTATGCCCTGAATTCGCTGGGGGCGGGCGAGCGGCCGGTGCACATCCTGCACGGCGACACCCTGATCGGCGCGCCGCCCATCGACCGGCTGGACGTGATCGTCGGCGGCCGGCGGGTGAACGAATACGCCTGGGCCGAGATGCGGGTCGAGGGCGATCGGGTGATGTCCCTGGACGCCTCGGCCGCGGGCGAAGAGGGCCACGCCGGCTGGCGGATCGCCGCGGGCTATTTCAGCTTCGCGTCGTCGCTAAACCTGGTGCGCTCCATGAGCCGCATGCGCGGCGACTTCGTCGCCGGCGTGAACCACTATCTGTCGGAACATCCGGTCGAGATGGCCGAGACGCCGCAATGGTTGGACTTCGGGCACCTGCAGACCTTCTTCCGTTCGCGCCTCGCGGTCACGACGGCCCGGGCGTTCAACACGGTGCGGATCGACGGCCTGACCGCGCGCAAGACCAGCGAGGATCGCGCCAAGATCCGGGCCGAGGCGCACTGGCTGAACGCCATCCCGGCCGCGGTGCAGATCCATACGGCCCGCCTGCTGGCGCACGGCGTCGACGGCGGCAAGGCCTTCTACGAAACCGAGTATGAGTTCCTGCCGGTGGTGTCCGAGCTGTTCGTGCACGGCCAGCTGGGCCGCGCGCCCTGGCAGCGGATCCTGACCGCCTGCGAGGCCCTGTTGGCGGCCTGCGCCGGCGACAAGGGCGAAGGTTCGGCCGACCAGGCGCTGCGCACGCTCTGTGTGGACAAGACTCTGTCGCGGCTGGAGCGCCATGCGCGCGAGACAGGCTTCGACGTCACTCGGCCGCTCAGCTTCGCGGGCCGGCCGACACCGTCTCTGGCCTCCATCGCCGAGCGGCTGGCGGCTGTGCTGGACCTGAGATCTGGCCGGCGGGAAAGCGTGATGCACGGCGACCTGTGCTTCTCGAACCTGCTGTACGACAGCCGTGTGCGCCGGATCCGGGCGCTGGACCCGCGCGGGTTGGTGGGCGAGCGGCCGGGCATCTACGGCGACCTGCGCTATGACCTGGCGAAGCTGGCCCACTCGGCGGTCGGCCGTTACGATCAGATCATCGCGGGCCGCTATGTCGCGACCGAGTCCGACGGCGATTTCACCCTCGCCTTCGAGGAGATCGCCGCCCAGCCGTGGCTGGAGGCGGCGCTCGGCGACATGACCGTGGACGGCGTCGGGGCGCTGTCGCCGACCATACGTGCGGCGATGACGGGACTCTTTCTGTCGATGATCCCGCTGCATGCGGACCGTCCGGATCGGCAGCGGGCGTTCATCGCCAACGCGCTGCGTCTGTTCCTGGAGCTGGACGCATGATCGTCATCCCCATGGCGGGCCGTTCGCAGCGGTTCCTGGACGCCGGCTACGACCGGCCGAAGTTCATGCTGCCGCTGCATGGGAAGAGCGTCTTCGCGCACGCGGTGGGAAGCTTCGAGACCTTTTTCGACAGCGATCCCTTCGTCTTCATCACCGCCGCCGACGCTGTCGATTGGGTCCGGGCCGAGGCGCGCAGCCTGGGGGTCGCGTCCTGTGACGTCATCGGACTGGACCGGCCGACGGCGGGCCAGGCCGAGACGGTCGCCCTGGGTCTGGGCGGTTGGGACGGCGAGATCACCATCTTCAACATCGACACCTTCAGGCCGGGCTTCCAGTTTCCCGGCGGGGTGATCGATCACGCCGACGGCTGGCTCGAGGTCTTCCGGGGCGAGGGCGCCAACTGGTCCTACGTCCGGCCGGGGCCCGGTCCCGAACCCTGGGCGTTGGAGACCGCCGAGAAACGGCCGATCTCCGACCTCTGCTGCACCGGCCTCTATCACTTCGCCTCGGCCGCCCAGTTTCGCGAGGCGCTGGAGGCCGAGCGGCGGGCGCCCCAGGCCGCCGAGCTCTATGTGGCGCCGCTGTACAACCACCTGATCCGCGATGGCGCGCGCATCGGCTACAACCTGATCGACCGCGATGAGGTGGTCTTCTGCGGCACGCCGGCCGAGTACGAGGCGCTGCTCTAGCGGACCTGCTTGACGGCCTTGACCACCCTGGCGGCGCGATCGGCCCAGCGGTGCTCGGCCATGGCGCGTTTGTGGCCGGCCCGCGCGATCGCGGCGAGGGCGGGCAGGTCGTCGCTCAGCGCCTGCAGCCGGGCCGGCACGGCCTCGAGCTGGCTCCAGTGGAAGGTGGCGATCTCGCGACCCTCCTTGAAGGCGTCGGCATAGTACCGGCTGCCCTCGCCGAAGACGGCTGCGCCGCCGCACATGGCCGTGAAGACCCGTTCGTGGCCGCCGTTGACGAAGCCGTTGTTGGTGCTGAGGACGATGCGCGCCCGGCGCAGCAGGTGCAGCGTCTCCTCGAAACTGCCGACGCCGCCATAGGCGAACGAGGGATACTGCTCGGCCAGCGGCGCCCAGCCGTTGCCGTAGACCTGAAGCGGTACGCCCGCCCGGCCCAGCGTGTGGATCAGCGCGTTCCGGTGATAGGCCTCGGCGAAGCTCTGCGAGAACTGCACCAGCGGCAGCAACTGTTCGAACAGTTCGCCGGAGAGCTGGGCGCCGCGGTCCGCCAGCGCCATCTTCAGCGCATCGAGCAGAGGCAGGCGGCCATCGGCGACCATCCGCGCGGCGATCTCGGCGGTGATCTCCTTGGCCGGGCTGTCGGGCCAGCTCGCCCAGACCTCGACCGGCGGGCCGCGATAGGTGCCGGTGAACAGCAGAGGGATGTCGCGGCGGGCGAAGGCCTCGTCCGAGGTGTCGACAGGCTCCGGCGCTTCATTCGCGCCCGGCGGCAGGAAGCCAACATGGCGGATCCCTCGCGCCGCGGGCCATGCCGCCACGAACTGCACGTGGGTGCGGTCCAGAAAGAAGACCACGCTCTTGCGGATCTTCGCCGTCACCCGCGCCGGGTGATAGACGGGGTGGTCGACGTGCAGCGTGGCGTACGGGACGTCCAGAACGTCATAGATCGAGCGGCCGTCCGCCGCCGCATAGTCGGATCCGACGCCGCCGATGCCGAAGTAGCAGTCCGGCGGGTTGTCGATGGTGGCGTTCAGGACTTCGCGGCCGCCGGGGGCTGTAAGGTCGATGATCTGGGTCTCGTGACCCTGCTGGCGGAGCGCCTCGGCGAACTGGTCGATGTGCAGGCGCAGGGATCCGTACTGCGACTCCCCCTTCATCAACACGAACCGCATGACGCCTCCCGCGCCGAATCCGCAACGATGGTCGCTAGCCTAGGACAGGCGGACAGCCCGCGTCGCGCACGACATTGACGTGGCGTCCCCGTTGCAGCCCTGCGCCGTCGGCGTAGGTTTGGGGCAACCAACGATAACCGGGAGGACGGGCATGAGCCCCGCCGACGATCAGGGCGCCGCCGCGACGGCGCTGCCGCCCTTCAAGCCGCTTCCGCAGAAGGCGCCGGACGTCAGCATCGAGAAGGCGGCGGACGGGACCTACTACGTCCGCTCCAACCACCCGCCGGCCGAAGGGCCGCGCTCGGTCGCCCACCTGCTGGCCGAGAAGGCCGCGGCTCACCCGGACCGGCCTTACATCCTACAGCGCGCGCCTGGGCACGGCCCGTGGCAGGGCGTGACCTATGGCGAGGCCAAGCGCGCCGCCGACGGCATCGCCCAGTGGCTGCTGAGCCACGGCCTGACGGGCGCCGACAGCGTCATGGTCCTGTCGGCCAACTCGGTCGAGCACGCCCTGATGATGCTGGGCTGCTACACGGCGGGCGTGCCGATCGCGCCGATCAGCCCGGCCTACAGCCTGATTTCAACCGACCACGCCAAGCTGAAGCACTGCTTCGGCACGGTGAAACCGCGGGCGGTGTTCGCCCAGAACAGCGAGATGTTCGCCCGGGCGTTCGAGACGCTGAAGGCGCTGGATCCCACGCTGCAGTTCGTGACCGTCGATGGCGGCGCGGGGACGACCCCGCTGGCCGACCTCATCGCCACCCAGCCCACCGCCGCGGTGGAGGCCTCGCGCGAGGCGTTGAACCACAAGACGGTGGCCAAGTACCTGTTCACCTCCGGCTCGACCGGCATGCCCAAGGGCGTGCCGCAGAGCCACGGCATGTTCGCGGGCGTCATCGCCGGGATGGAAGGCCTGCGCGACGAGCCGGCCGACCCGGACGTCATTCCCCAGGCGCTGGAGTGGATGCCCTGGAGCCACATCTCGGCGGGCAACATCGGCTTCAACGGGGCCATGTGGTCGGGGGCGACCCTGCACCTGGACGAGGGCAAGCCGATCCCCGGCCAGTTCGAGACCACCATCAAGAACCTCTACGAGATCTCGCCGATGAGCTTCGGCTCGGCGCCGGTGGCGTTCGGCATGCTGGTCGAGGCGATGGAGCGCGATCCGGCGTTGCGGAAGAGCTTCTTCAAGAACCTGCGCAGCGCCGGCTACGGCGGCGCGACCCTGTCGTCGGACGTCTCCGAGCGGCTGCAGGCCCTGGCCATCGCCGAGACCGGCCATCGCATCCCGCTGACCACCATGTACGGCGCGACCGAGACGCAAGGCATCACGGTCGTCCACTGGATCACCGAGCTGGTGGGCCTGATCGGCCTGCCGCTGCCGGGCATCACGCTGAAGCTGGTGCCCAACGGCTCGAAGCTGGAGGTGCGGGTGAAGGGCCCGACGGTCACCACCGGCTATCACAACGACCCCGAGAAAACCGCAGCGGCCTTCGACGAGGAAGGCTTCTACAAGCTGGGCGACGCCTGCCGTTTCCTGGACCCGGAACAGCCCGAACTGGGCCTGGTGTTCGACGGGCGGGTGACCGAGGACTTCAAGCTGGACAGCGGCACCTGGGTCTCGGTGGGCACCTTGCGCCCCGACCTGGTGGCGGCCTGCACGCCCTACGCCTTCGACATGGTCATCGCCGGCCAGGACAAGCCGTTCGCCAGCGCCCTGATCTGGCCCTCGCCGGCGGCGCTGCCGACCCTGGGCGACAACCCGGTGGAAAAGCTCAAAGAGGTGCTGAAGGCGCGGATCGGTGAGTTCAACGCCACGGCCGGCGGTTCGTCGCGCCGCATCGGACGCTTCATCGTCATGCTGGAGCCGCCGTCCATCGACGCGGGCGAGATCACCGACAAGGGCTATGTGAACCAGCGCGCGACGCTGGAGCGCCGGCACGCCCTGGTGCAGGCGCTCTACGCCAACCCGCCGGGCGAAGGCGTGGTGGTCGTCTAGATGTCCGCCGAGATCATCCTCCACCACTACGACACCTCTCCCTTCTCCGAGAAGGTGCGGCTGCAGCTGGGGATCAAGGGCCTGGCCTGGCGCTCGGTCATCCAGCCGGTGATCATGCCCAAGCCGGATCTTATCCCGCTGACGGGCGGCTATCGGCGCATCCCGGTGATGCAGATCGGCGCGGACGTCTATTGCGACAGCCAGGTCATCATGGCCGAGCTGGAGCGGCGTCATCCGTCACCCGCCCTGGGCGGCGGCGCCGACTGGGCCGTGAACCTCTGGGCCGACCGGCTATGGTTCCAGGCCAGCGTCGCGGTGATCTTCGCCGAGATGGGCGACGCCGTGCCCAAGGAGTTTATCGCCGATCGCGAGAAGCTGTCGGGCCGGCCGTTCGACGTGGGCGCCATGAAGGCGGCCGCGCCGTTCATGCGCCAGCAGTGGCGCGCCTACGCCGCCTGGCTGGAAGAGGGCCTTGTCGGCGATTTCCTGGGCGGGAAGACGGCGTCCCTGGCCGACGTGGCGGCGTGGATGAACGTCTGGTGGCTCAGCGGAGCGGCGCCCAAGATCGCCGATGAACTGCTGACCGGCCTGCCGCGGACCCTGGCTTGGCGCGACCGCCTGCGCGCCATCGGCCACGGCGACCGGCGCGAGATGACGCCGTCTGAAGCCCTTCAAGCCGCCACGGCGACCGCACCGGTCGATGAGGGCGCCTGCGCGCCCGGCGACCCCTCGGGCCTGAAGAAGGGCGACCCGGTGGTCGTACAGGCCGACGACTATGGGCGCGACCCCGTCGAGGGCGTGCTGGTGAACTTGACCAACGACCGGATCAGCCTGGCCCGCGAATGCGGCGAGCTGGACGTGATCCATGTGCATTTCCCGCGCGCCGGCTACGTCCTGGCGAAGCGCTGAAGGAGACTGAGATGACCGATCGCATCACCGTGGACATCCAGGGCGGCGTCGCCGACGTGCGCCTGGTGCGGACCGACAAGATGAACGCCCTCGACAACGCCATGTTCGAGGCGCTGATCCAGACGGGCGAGCGGCTGAAGGGCGAGACCGGCCTGCGCGCCGTCGTGCTGTCGGGCGAGGGGCGGGCGTTCTGCGCCGGCCTCGACATGGGCAACTTCTCGCAGATGGCCGAGGGTCCGCGCCCGAAGGGGCAGGGCACGACCGGTGCGCTGGTGACCGCCAACCGTACGCCGGGCGGCTCGAACCGGGCGCAGCACGCGGTCATGGTCTGGCGCGAGATTCCGGTCCCGGTGATCGCCGCGGTGCATGGCGTCGCCTTCGGCGGCGGCTTCCAGCTGGCTCTGGGTCCCGACATGCGGTTCGTCGCGCCCGACACCAAGATGTCGGTGATGGAGATCAAGTGGGGACTGGTGCCGGACATGGCCGGGCTGGTTCTGATGCGCCAGCTGGTGCGGGACGATGTGGCGCGCGAGCTGACCTATTCGGGCCGGATCTTCACGGGCGAAGAGGCGCTGCAGATGGGCTTTGCGACGCGGCTGACCGCCGACCCGCGGGCCGAGGCGCTGGCGTTCGCCAAGGATGTGGCCGGCAAGAACCCGCATGGGATCCGGGCGGCGAAGCGCCTGCTGAACCTGGCCGCGGAGGCCGATCAGCGCGAGGTGCTGATGGAGGAGAGCCGAGAGCAGACGGCGCTCATCGGCTCGCCGAACCAGATCGAGGCCGTGATGGCCAATATGCAGAAGCGGGCGCCGAACTTCGCCGAGACCGAGGTCGAGACCCCGGCGCCGGTTCCGTTCGGCGCGAGCTGAAGGCTTAGCGCGAGGCCAGCGTGATGCCGGCGGCGGCGGCCAGGGCCGGATCGTTGGCCTTGGTCACCGCGTCGGCCACGGCGTGCTTGTAGCACGAGGCGTACATTTCGCGCGGGAACGAGGCGCCGACGACGGCCTGGGCGCAGACCTTCTTGGCGGCCTTGGCGATGTCGACGTGCAGTTGCTCGGTCGACTTGCCGGCGACGGCGACCTTCATCGATTGGGCGCTGGCGGGGGCGGCGATCAGCATGGCGGCCGCGGCGGCGATGGTCAGGGTACGGATCATAATGTTCTTCCGGGACAAGGGTTTGCCAAACCCCTTTCCGACGTTCCTCTCGGCGGGCCGGGAGACTGACGCTCACCGTGTCCACCACCGATGCACCTATGATTCCGCCACGTTGCCGCTGACGCAAGCGTAAAGTTGCTGCGACGCAGCAACGATGGTGCAATGCAAAGAGAACAGCGTTAAGTTACGGGCGTTCTCCTCTCGGGGCGCTGTTAATTTGGGCGCCTTGCCCAAGCGTCACCTTGCGACGCCCTGTCGCGCCTAGCCGCGGCCCACGAACGGCATCTGCGTCGCCATCACGGTCATGAACTGCACGTTGGCCGAGAGCGGCAAGCCCGCCATGTAGGGCACCGCGTCGGCCACAGCCTGGACATCCATCACCGGCTCCACCTTCAGCGAGCCGTCCGGCTGTGGCACGCCCTTGGCCATGGCGCGGGTCATGTCGGTGCCGGCGTTGCCGATGTCGATCTGGCCGCAGGCGATGTCGTAGGCCCGGCCATCCAGCGAGGTCGACCGCGTCAGGCCGGTGATGGCGTGCTTGGTGGCGGTGTAGGCGATCGAGCGCGGCCGCGGCGCGTGAGCCGAGATCGAGCCGTTGTTGACGATTCGTCCGCCGCGCGGGTCCTGGTCCTTCATCAGCCGGAACGCGGCGCGGGTGCAGAGGAAGGCGCCCGTCAGGTTGATGTCGACCACGCGCCGCCAATGCTCGATCGAATGATCTTCCAGCGGGGTGGGTGGCGCGCCGGTCCCGGCGTTGTTGAACAGCAGGTCCAGGCGGCCGAAACGGGCCTTGGTGGCGGCGAACAGGGCGTCGACCGAGGCCTCGTCCGCCACGTCGGTCGGCTGGACCAGGGTGGCTGCCGCCCCGGCAAGCTCGGCTGTTTCCTGCAAGACATCGGCGCGTCGGCCGGCGAGTGTAACGCTCCAACCCGCTCGAACGAGCGCCAAGGACACCGCCCGCCCGATACCGCTGCCAGCGCCCGTGACGATCGCGACCTTGGTCATTGCACTCTCCATACCGCCTGATTAGCCCTGGCGGCGTTCGCCGCTCCAGCCTGACGAGTCAACATGTCCGATCTGCCGCCGCCACCCGCTCCGGAAGTCGAAGTCGTCATCGTCCGCCCGCCGCGCCTGGCCCCGCTGGGCGGCGAGGCGGCTTTCAGCGCGATCCAGATTTCCGCCGAGGCGCTGGCGACCGAACCCCGGCTGGACGAGGCGCTGAAGAGTGCGCCCGGCGTCTCGCTGTTCCGTCGCACCGGATCAGGCGCCGCCAATCCGACGACCCAGGGCCTGTCGCTGCGCGCCATCGCCCCCTCGGGCGCCGGCCGTGCGCTGGTGACCCTGGACGGTGCGCCACAGAATGATCCTTTCGGCGGCTGGGTGATCTGGAGCGGCCTACCGTCCGAGGGCATCGAGAACGCCACGGTCGTGCGCGGGGCAGGGGCGGGACCCTACGGCGCGGGCGCGCTGACGGGCGTGGTGGCGTTGCAGGAACGGGCGACGCCGGATGGCCTGGCGACGATGGATGTCTCGGCGGGTGAGCGCGACAGCTACCGCGCCGCGGTCGTGGCCGGCGTTCCGGGCGTGCTGCTGACGGCGGCGGGCTCGCGGACCGATGGCTATTACGCCGTGCGCGGCGCCCGTCGCGGTGCGGCCGACACGCGGCTGCGCATGGACGATGCCTCGGTGGCGCTCCGGCTACAGCGTGAACTCGGGGATGTGCAGGCGGCCGTGCGGCTGTCGGCCTTTCAGGTGAACCAGGAGGCGGGACTGAAGGGCGCGCGCTCCAACACCACCGGCATGTCGGCGGCGGTCACCCTGGCCCAGCCGGCGTCCGAGGGCGTGGGCGGCTGGCGCCTGCAGGGCTGGGTGCGCCGCAGCGACCTTGAGAACAGCTCGGTGGCGGTCGCCGCTAACCGCGCCACCACCACGCCGGCCAACGACCAATACAACACCCCGGCCACCGGCTATGGCCTGAACGCGGCCTGGCAGGGCACGAACGGCGCGGTCAACTGGGAGGTCGGCGCCGACGTCCGCCTGGCCGACGGGACCGAGCACGAGCGCTTCCGAGTGGTCAGCGGCGCCTTCACCCGCGACCGCGAGGCCGGCGGCAAGACGTTGGTGGCGGGCGCCTATGCGGAAGCCGCCCTTGATCAAGGCCCGTGGCTGCTGACTGGCGGCGTGCGCTTGGACCGTTCGCGCGCCTACGACGCTGTACGCATCGAGCGCGACACCGCCACCGGCGCGGTGACGCTGGACTCGTCGGCTCCCAATCGGTCGGACACGACGCCGACGGGCCGCCTCGGCGTGCGCTATGCCGTGAACGAGGCCTTCTACCTGCGGGGGGCCGCCTATGCCGGCTTCCGGGCGCCGACGCTCAACGAGCTGCACCGGCCGTTCCGGGTCGGAAACGACATCACCGAAGCCAATCCGACCCTGAAGCCCGAGACCCTGCAGGGGATCGAGGCGGGCTTCGGTGGCGACGCCGGCCCCGTCCGCTGGTCGGCCGACGTGTTCTACAATCTGCTGAAGGATCCGATCACCAACGTCACCATCGGCATCGGTCCGGGGACCTTCCCGCTGGCGGGCTTCGTCCCGGCCGGCGGCACCCTGCGCCAGCGCCAGAACGCCGGCGAGATCGAGGCCTGGGGCGTCGAGGGCGAAGCGTCGGGCGACCTGACCCCGACCCTGAGCTGGCGTGCCGCCATGGCCTACACCGACGCCGAGGTGGACGGCGGTCGCGCCGTGCCGCAGCTGACCGGCTTGCGTCCCGCCCAGACTCCGAAGTGGACGGTGACGGGTGGCGTGAATTTCCGCCCGGCGGATGCGCTGACCCTGGCGACCGACGTCCGGTATGAGAGCGCCCGGTGGGAGGACGACCTCAACAGCCGTCGCCTGTCGGCGGGCGTCCAGCTCGACGCGCGCGCCACCTGGCGGTTCGCCGACCACGCCGAGGTCTATCTGGCCGCCGAGAACCTGTTCGACGAGAAGATCGAGGTGGGCGAGACGGCCGACGGCGTCGAGAGCTACGCCGCGCCGCAGACGATCCGGATCGGCTTCACCTACCGCCGCTGACCGCGCGCCTCAGGCCGCCTGGGGCGCGAACAGCTCGTCGTGCCGAGCCACGATGCGCGGCCAGGCTTCCGCCGCCTCGGGCAGGTCCAGCTCGAACTCGCGCTTCAGCAGCGCCACGAAATCGTCGGCGGTGTCGAGCAGCAGGTCGGTCTTCGACGTCGGCGTGATCCGCCGGAACAGGCGGCCGCGCAGCATGCGGATCTCGTCCGGCGTGTGTCGCTGGGCGATGGCGGTCATCACGAACACCGAGGCCGGCGAGGTCTGGAGCTCGTGGCACTTGGCGGCCAGCAGGGCGGGGTCGGCCGGGTCCAGGGTGAAATCGAAGTTCGGCGCTCCACCGCCCGCGTGGTTGTGCAGGCGCCACCAGCCGCCCTCGATCCGCTCCAGCCGGAAATCGTAGCCGTCACAGGCGAAGGCGCCTTCGCGTAGAGGGTAGGGCTCGCGCGGCCCGTCGCCGAAGCCGACGTCGGCGATCCACGGTTCACCGTCCAGGTCGACCAGCAGGACCAGGTGGTTGCCGATCGCCTCGTCGCCGCGCAGCTCGCGCATGACACCGCCTGCCAGCCGCGTCACCTTGAAGCCGACGGCGTCGAGGGCCGCGCCCAGCACGCCGTTCATCTCGTAGCACCAGCCGCCACGGCCGCGCCGGACGATCTTGTCGAAGGCCGCCTGCGGGTCGGGGGTGGTCGGCCGCGCCAGCTGGACGTCGAGGTTCTCGTAGCTGATCCCGAGCGCGTGGCCGCGGTGCAGGGCGCGCAGGGTCGCAAGGTCCGGGCGGGCGACGCCCGTGAAGCCGATGCGGTCGAAGTAGGCCTGAAGGTCCATGGACCAGCGTTAGCCGGCTGGCGAAAGCTTCGCCAGACCACTTCGGGAGTCGAGGATCAGTCCGCTTTCAGCGGGCGGCGTCCAGGAAGCGCAACACGGCCAGTTCGAATGCCCGCTCACCTTTGCCGGGCTTCAGATCCAGCTTGCCGGCGGCATAGGCCTCGAGGATCGCCGGGTGGATGTAGGCGCTGCGGGCGACGGCGGCGGTGTTTCCGAGCAGGCCGGCCACCGCCTTCACACAGGTGTTCACGTTGCGCTTCGAGGCCGCCAGGTCGGCGCACTCGGGCGTGGTCAGCGCCCGTGCAGCCGCGACCGTGCCGGCCCAGGTGCGGAAGTCCTTGGCCGAGAAGTCCTCGCCGAGTGTTTCGCGGATGTAGCCGTTGACGTCGGCGCTCTCGACGGCGCGACGCTGGCCGTCGTCGTCCAGGTACTGGAACAGGCGCTGGCCGGGGATGTCCTGGCAGGCCTTGACCACACGCGCCAGCCGGCGGTCGCTGAAGCCGGTCGTATGGACCTTGCCGCTCTTGCCCTTGAACTCGAAGACCGCCTTCTCCTTGCCGATCTTCGCGTGGCGGTCGCGCAAGGTGGTCAGGCCGAAGCTCTTGTTCTGCTTGGCGTATTCCTCGTTTCCGACGCGGATCAGCGTCATCTCCATCACCCGGATCACGGCAGCCAGCACCTTCTCGCGGGGCAGGCCGCGGCGGGCCAGATCCTCGTCCACCCGCTTGCGGAGCTTAGGCAGGGCCCGGCCGAAGGCCAGCACCCGATCGTACTTGCCCGCGCCGCGTTCGGCCTGCCAGCGGGGGTGATAGCGGTACTGCTTGCGGCCCCGGGCGTCGCGGCCGGTGGCCTGGATGTGGCCGTTGGCGGTGGGCGCGATCCAGACGTCCGTCCAGGCGGGCGGAATGACCAGGCTGCGGATGCGATCCAGAGTCTTCTCGTCCGTGACCGCCTCGCCGGCCGCATCGATGTAGTTGAAGCCGTGACCGCGGGCGGGCTTGCGGCGCAGCCCGGGATCCTGGTCGCTGACGTACCGTAGCCCCGCGGGAATCTCCGTCGCGGCCGGCGCCTCGTTCATGTCCTTTGGCATCGCTGCCCCTCCACCTGCTCGGCGGCAACGTGGTATGGCCACGCCGGTTCCTGACGCAGCCATTTGGATTCCCTTGAACTATCGCCACGCCTTCCACGCCGGGAACTTCGCCGACCTGGTGAAGCACGCGGGTCTGTTGCGCCTGCTGATCGAACTGACGACCAAGGGGCCGCCGCTGACGGTGATCGACACCCATGCCGGGCGCGGCCTCTACGATCTGGCCGGCGCCGAGGCGCGCAAGTCGGGCGAGGCCGAGGCGGGGATCGCGCGCCTGATGGCGGCGAAGGATGCGCCGGCCGACTTCGCGCCCCTGACCCAGGCCGTCGCCGCGCTCAACAGGGGCGGGGAGGTGCGCCGCTATCCCGGTTCGCCCTGGCTGATCGCCGAAGCCCTGCGCCCGGCGGACCGCTACATCGCCTGCGAACTGCGGCCCGACGAGCACGACGCCCTGCGGGTCGCCCTGCGCGGCCGCCAGAACGTCCGCACCCTCAACCTCGACGGCTATGCCGCCGCCGTGGCCGAGTGCCCGCGCGAAGGCCGGGTGCTGGTGCTGATCGACCCGCCGTTCGAGAAGCCGGACGACTATGGCCGGATCGTCGAGACCCTGGCGGCGCTCCGCCGCAAGAACCCGGCGGCTCAGGCGCTGGTCTGGCTGCCGATCAAGGATCTGGAGACCCTGGACAGCTTCCTGCGCGATCTCGAGGACGAGGTGGCCGCGCCGATGCTGGTCGCCGAGACCCGGATGCGGCCCCTGTCCGACCCGATGAAGATGAACGGTTGCGGCCTGGTCCTGGTCGGCGGCCCCGATCTGCAGGCGCCGTTTGCCGCCATCTGCGGCTGGGTCGCGCAAGCTTTGGGCGCCGGGGGCGACGCCCGGGTCTACCCGCTTTCGCCACAATAGTTTCGCAACTGCGAAGACTGGCGGCGTGTTATGTTGCGACGCACAATTCTGTGCCGAGGAACTCTCGCATGGCGTCCTTCGACCTTCCTGAAATTCCGCAACCGCGCGTCAGCCCGGCGCTGCTGGTCGGCGCGGCGTCGCCGCTCTGGAGCTACTTCGGCGCGGCCGCCGCCGGCGGTCTGGCCTATTGGTGGATGACCCAGTGGGCGCGGCCCGTGAACCTGGAAGCGCTGATGGGGGCCGCCAAGTCCGCGCCCGCGCCGCTGGCGTTGCCCGAGCCCATGGTCGAAGCCGTCGAAGCGGCTGCCGATGCGGTCGAAGAGGTGATCGAGGCGCTGCCGGAGATCGTGCCGGTGGGTGGCGAAGCCGCGCCGGCCAGCCCGTTGCTCGAAGTCGAACCGATCCTGGAAG
>Ga0209026_1000666_pt1 | contig 20915 bp, 31 predicted proteins | sample AraplaCL_Col_mCL_FD_184262 | JGI IMG/M metagenome (GOLD analysis project Ga0209026, IMG submission 184262) | Arabidopsis root microbial communities from the University of North Carolina, USA - plate scrape CL_Col_mCL (SPAdes) (version 2) | ecosystem: Host-associated > Plants > Roots >... | reverse complement strand
ACCGCGCGCCGTGCTGGCTGGAGATCAAGAATGTCAATCCCAATTACACCGTAGGCTCTCGCGTCTGGCTGGAGGTGAAAGGCGTAACGCTCTCTCGGGAAACTGGGCTCGCGGAATGGCCGGACTGCGTTTCCGCCCGAGGCGCTCGACATGTCCAAGAGTTGGCGGCCAAGGTTGCGGAAGGCGATCGGGCGGTCGTGCTGTTTGTCGTTCAACGCACGGACTGCGATCGGTTCGCCCTGGCGCGCGATCTCGATCCACGGTTCGCGGACGCCCTGGACGCGGCGCTGGACGCAGGCGTCGAGACCCTCGTCTACGATTGCGATCTCAGCCCGTCTGGGGTGAAACTTCGTCGGAGTCTGGGGGGACGACGTGAAACGAGTTCTTATCGGCGCGAGCGCGGCTTTGATGGCCGGAACAGCCTCAGCGCAGGAACTGCTGCCGCTCCCGAAAACGCCTGATGAAAACTGGGCCATGGGCCAGCGGTTCGCCAACTGTAGCGCGAGGTTTGCGCACATGGCGTATGCGGCTCAGCGCGCTGGCATGACCGACACTGTAGTGCTGGCCGAGGGCAAGGCTCGGGGCTGGAAGGTCGTCGGCATGATGTTCATTGCCCAAGGCTTGGCGCCGGACGCCTCTAAGAATACCGAGCGCACCTTCGACAACCTCGTGCAGATCAAGCTTGAGGAACTGAAGGCGCGGTCCGAACTTGATGTTGCCGCTTACACGGCGGCGCTGCCCGGCGAGATGAAGCGCGAATGTGAGCCGCTGGCGCCCATGCAAGAGAAGATCATTGAGCTACTCCGACGTAACGGGCTCTGACGGCCCCTTCCCCGCCTACTCCATGATTTTCTGCCGGGCCGACGAGCACGCAGAGACGCGGACGGCGGCGTTTCCCGATGATGCCGAAGCCTCGGAACATGCCCGGCTGCGCCTGCTGCGGATGGGAGATGAATGGATCAGCGTCGTGCTGGCGCGTGGCGCCAATGACGGACTGATTTTTCTCGGCGCCTGGGACAAGGATTTTGAAGGCGCGCTCAGGTGGGAAGACGCCAGCTTGGCCTAAGCTACTGCTCGCGGATGGCCTTCGCGACGTCAGCCATCGCGTTCGCGGCGTCCCGTTGAGCCTTCAGGCTGTCGAGGAAAAGCGTGTCCCGCCAGACGAAGCCGTTCGAGAGATAGGCCTCAGTCTGGATATCAGCCTCGGAATGCACGAGGCCAAGCTTCTTCATGATCGCGCCGATCAGCTTGGCTTGCTTAGCCGTGTTCCGCTGCTGAAGCGCCGCCTCTTCGCCCGGCGCTGGCGTCGCGCGGACAGCATCGATGTAGGCGGTCCATGCCGCCATCACCGGCTTGGCCCGATTGAACTCCACGGGGATCAAGTTGATCGCTGCATTAAAGGCAGGATCGGCAGGGGTGTGGCGTGTCGATAGAAGCATTCGGAGAATTTGAGTCCGGCGCTCCTTTGCCTGTTGGCGATCCTGTACGATCAAGGTCGTTAGGGTGGCGATGATTGGGATCATGATCGCGGTCACCACGTCTTTTAGCGTGATGCCCCAGACGGCGGCGTGGGCGAGATCGGGACTTGTCATTACTCAAGCATGTGCCCGATTCGGGCTTGGCGGAACGCCGGTGTCGCTAGCTTTGCGTCCCCGTCCACATCGAAGATCAAAGTGTGGATGGCGCTAACGGCGGGCGCCGATCCATCCTGCCGCCACAGGCGCGTCACCGATCTTCGACGCCACGCCAGCCTAGACATTCCACAGGTGCGATCTACGGCCACGCTTGAAACGAGAACATTTCACGAACATTATCCCGGGGATGCCCGACCGATTTCCGCCACCGTGGCGCGTCGAACAGCGCGGAGAAAGCTTCTCTGTCGTGGACGCCAACGGATTTCCGCTCACATATGTGTATTTCGAAGTGGGCAGTCAGGCCGTCGGCACCGGCACGCCACGGATGACCCGCGATCAGGCCCGGCGAGTGGCCGTCAACATCGCCAAGCTGCCGGGGCTGCTGACCTCGCAGAGCTAGATCGCCTCCATCTGATGATCGGCAAGAAGTCGGTACTGGGTCGCGTCCTGCGTGCTCCAAAAATGGAGTTCGCCGGTGATCGTGTCGAACACGATCCCACCCTCCGGTTCGAACTGCGCCACGACGTCAGCGACGGCGTTCGGGGATCGGATGACGAACCCTAGAGACAGATCGTACGAATGTGCGAAGCCTGGATGCTCGCGGAATTTCCGCAGCCGAACGCGCCGCTCTAGAAAATCTTCGCGGTCGGCTCTCGCCTCCAGGATCGTTAGGCCGGGCTTGCTGAACTCGGCGATCCGCTGCTCCTCGGCGGCTTCCTCTTCCGCGATTTTAGCGAGCCGGGCCTTTTCGCGTAGCTCCCGCCAGTTTGGCGGCGCCCAGCCCCCGGCCTCATGGTCAAACGCCAGCTTCCCGGCGCGCCTCAGCCGACCAAGCGTCGCGTCAAACGCTGGTTCGATCAGGTCTTCAGCAACGCCAATCCTGCGGGACACATAGAACCGCAACGCTGAGCGCTCCGGCGGACTGAACTTCCCCGCATGCTCTCCCGCGATTTCGGTGACGAGCTTGTCCCACGCCCGATCATTGGCGGGCACCATCACTGACCGTCGGGGAGAACGCCCACGAGCATCCGTGCCCGCGTCCTCTGCTCACCGGGACGTCCGAGGATCGCGCTGAAACTCGCGGCTATGTCCTCGGACGTCATGTTGGGATCATTGGCCAGACGGTCGAGGAAGCGGGCCGCCTCGTCGTCGGACGCTGGGTCGAAGGGATCGCCGATCATGCACATGCCTTCGCCGCCTTCCGCTCACGGGGCCAGCGGGCAAAGTTTGCGATTTGGAAGCTGATCGTATTGCTCCACCTCGGATCGCGATCCCTGAGGACGTGCAATGCATAGTGCAAGCACCCGAGAGCAAAATCTCTGTAGTGTTCAAATCCAGGATCAGGAATCAAAGAGGTAACTACCTGCCCGATTTCCTTCTCTAGCTCATCAAGCGGCACAGATTCCCAGTATGATCGCGATAACAATTCGCGCTTGAACTTCCATTCCGGGAACTCGGCGGTCGGGCAATCAGGCTCCTGCGCCATATCAATCAGGAAGTCTTTGGCCCTCCGCTCTCTCGGAGTGTAACCCTCCCGCCAAATCTGAACGCGGAACAAATCTTGCTTAATCATCCGAGGCAATCCTTTGAGGCAGTTACCTGACCCTCAGGATGGGCGCGGCTTCAACTGGCTGTTCATGCCGCCTTTATGCCTCACGTTGCTGAATCGTTCAAGCAGTTTTTGCTTGCATTCCCCGCGAATCTTGCATTCCCAACTATAGTGATATTTTGTGAGTACAGTTGATCTATAGTTTGGGCCGCCGCTCTGGCCGGTAATGGAAGCAACTATTCAGCCCGACTTTACTGGCGCTACCCGTCTCCACCCTCGCCGGTCTTGCGAGATCGAATCCGCTTCGGTGGCGGCGAGAGCGCCTGACGGACGCGGCGGTAATCGCCAGCAGCCGAAACGATGAGGTCAGCAGTTTTGGTGACAGCGCCCTGCACTCGCTTGGCCGCAACGCCAGCCACGAAAGCTACCAAGCCGACAGCGCCTATAGCTCCAGTAATAGCGCCGGTAATTGTGGGGAGATCGACAGACACGGGACGGACTCCGACTTTAAAAGTGGTGTCCGGTTCCGGTGGCAGAATTGGAGTGCAGATCGCTTCCCGCCGTCAAGGGGCTTTCAACAGGCTCTCCACCACAACTACATCTAGTGTGGGGCTACAGCCCTGATGCGGTTATCCACACGAGGCGGTCGCCCCACGACAGTTTAAACGCAACCCCGTCACGATCCTCCAGGAAGGCGATCAGCGCCGGGTTGCCCTCCTGGCTTGCCGTGAAGGCTTGTGCCCGTCCTGGCACATTCTCGTCGATCCAGGCGAGGATCGAGACGTCGTGCAGCAGGAAGCTCGATTCCAGGATTCGCAGGACGATCACTTCCAGCGGTGACGCCTGATCGCCGCCGCGATGTCGGGACGCTCATCCAGCAATTTCGCGAGGGCGTCCGCAATGACCGTGAGATCGGGATCAACGCTGGCGACCCAGGCCATCGCCTCCAGTTCGCTGTCGGCGACTTTGAACTGGCCGACCCGCGTCGCCACGAAGGCGCCACCGTGCGTGGACTGCGGCTTGCGAGCACCCATAAGCGTGTAGGCGGTTCTGAAGGCGGTCTCTGCCGGGGTCACGAGCGCACCTCCGGAAAGACGGTCGCTAGGTCAGGCCGTTCCACCAAGAGTTCGTCCAGCGCTGGGCCGACGATGGACAGGAGATCGGCGTCCGACTGGGCCGCGTGGATCATGGCCGCGAGTTCGGTCGGGAACGTCGTCATGATGCTGGGATCGGCCTCCAACGCCTCAAAGAAGTTCAGTGAAGGCACGGGTCCCCGTCCCGACATCAGCGTCTGCAAACGGTGCTGGGCAAAGTCCCAATAGGCACGAAGCTGTTCATCCACGGAAACGAAGCGGCCATTGAAGTTGTGGATCGGCGGGCCATCGGCGAGCTTGTAGGCGAGGCGGAAAGCGGTCTCTGCGGGGCTCATGCGGACCGCCAGCATTCCAAGTCGCCGTTACGACGCTTCCCGACATGGAAGGTGCGATCGAGATCGCGGCCAGCCTTGTACGCGGCGGCTCGGACGTTCGCTTCAGCCGCCCAACCGGCTGGAACGATGAAGGCGTCGTCGATCTGAAGTAAGTCAAAGGGGTATTTTGAGTAGCCCGCACGCGGCGAGCGCTTCTTTATTTCAAACATTTTGTTCTCTCGGAGAAATCAGTTTCTCTGAGTTATTTATCGTCAGACGTGAGTTCACTGGCCGGATGGGATGGGGTCACAGCGTGGTCTTCGGCAACGGGAGCGCCATGGATTTGCCCGGCGGCATCGGTCCGCGCTTCAGGTGCTCGATTTCGGCGCGGGCAGCCTGGACCTCTTTTGCCCACGTGGCCGCCAAGTCCTGCATGCGAGCTTTCGTATCAGCGAGTTCTTTTCTCAATTCATCCAGCGAGTCCGCCAGGACGAGAGCTATTTCTTCCAATTCGAGTTCAGTCATTAGTTCCTTGTTTTGTTTTCCGAAAAAAATTTTGAATCACGCACCAGCGACTCAATGCGAGTTCTTTGGCCGCGAAGCGAGTTATCGAGACCAAAAAAACTTGATTCCTCCTGGCGAGTGTAACGAGCCAGCAGTAGCCGCGAGCGAAGCGAGATATCAAATACACACGTGGTACTCGCCACCTGATGTCGGAACGACATCTCTCTAGCTAGATAAGCCATATAATTCGCTCTGGTCCGAAGGACTGCTTATCTAGCTACTAGTAGCCCTATTGGTCTATTAGCTAACTAGTAGCTAGATAAGCGAAGCACGTGCGGGCCATCGGACCGCTTATGTAGCTACTAGTAGCCTTACAGGCCTATTAGCTAACTAGTAGCTAGATAAGCCGTTACTTCGTTTTCCAATCGGAGTTGCCGAAGGCGCTGTCGCGATCGAACCGGCATTGCCAGCGGGCCACTCGTCCGTTCTTGCCGGGCAACGGTGCGCCGTTGACCTGCTTGTCTGACCAATCCTCGGAGCGGATCACGAGATGGCCGCCGTTGAGGTGCAGCTTGCACGAGTAAGGTGCATCCAGGCCGCGCACATCCATTTCGATGAAACAGTCGGTGTCCTTGATGTACGGCGAACCGGCATTCCCCGTTTGCTCCTGGAACGTGCCCGTACGAAGCCCAAGAAAGCTGCTGGAGCCGTGGTTCGCGATCAGGCGGGCCAAATACGCTGCCGAGATCGAACCCTGCTCGTGGAGCTTTTTTGCGCCGCCGACGAAGTGATCGTGATTCAACAAGCGTGTGGTTGCGCGCAGGGAGACGAGCTTCATACGGTCCGTGGACCGCGTAGGGATCGTGTCAGCGGGATCAGTCCAAAGCTCGATCGTGACGCCCCACTGTAGCGGTGGCGTCCGACGCCCCTTCTCGACAGGCGGCTTCTTGTCCCCACCCCAGTTATCCCAGACGGTGATCGACGCGAGTGTCACGTCCGCAGCATTGGGGACCGTCTCGATCACAGTCGGGGTGGAAGGCGCCGCCGGAGCGACACCGTATCTCGATCCCAGCGGCGGGATGGGGAGAGGCGCTGGGGCAGCGGGCAGCGCTGGCGCAGGCGTGGGCTCTACAGCTTCAATTGGTTCCGGCTCATCTAAGTCAAAGCCGTCGTTCTTCAGGCGCTGGACTAGTTGATCGCGCACGCTGATCTGAGTGCCAAGTCCCGGCCGTGATTTGCTCAGCCGGTCTGCGTATGGGGTTCCCCCCGATTCCTCTAATGAGATGCCAAGGGCAGCGAGTTCGTCTTTCAGATTATAGGTCATAGTGCTCCATGTTGCGCGGCGGGCCACCGCAAAAGAAAAGCCCCTCGGAACGGCAATTCCGAGGGGCTTTCCTTTGACTGCAACTATGGAGTAGCTGAGAGAACGAAACCTTTGGGGCGATTGCCGTCACCAAACTTATTTATACACGATAACAGATCAGTGCCCCGAAAGTCACCAAAATTCGAATACACGACTTAAATACTAGGTGAGGTTTTACCTGAAGTTCGACACAACCGGTGATGCCGCCGCCTTCACTGAATGGGCGGTGGAAGCTGGGCTGACGGTCCGCGACACGTGGGCGGATGGCGCTCCCTACCCCCGCCAGACGATCCTGGACGTCGGGATCGCGGACGATGGCGCTGGGGAGTTCGCCCAGACGTGGGCGGACTGGATCGTCAGCTTTGGGACAGGATGACGTGCTCCGTCAGAACGGCGCTCCGTCCGTAACAAGCTGACGCATGGGGCATTCAAGCTTCGCTTGCGAGAGTCCGATTCCGGCGTCGTGGCCAATTTCCGCGTTCGACCCTTAGCGGACTATTAGCCTTGGCCAGCGAGGATCGACGCCCGCAAGGCCGCCGACGATGACGAAGCGCGACACCAAGAAGCCGGACAAGACGCGGCAGCGCCTCGACAAGTGGCTCGCATGGGTGTTGGGCGCGTATGCCCGAGGGTACCCCGATGAAGAGTACTCGGAGGCGAGCACCCAACTCCACGATCTGGCGATGTTCGAACCGGAGACGTTTTGGCATTTCATGGAGTACGTCGCCGCTTCCGAGATACCTGCGGAGAAGCTGCACGATCTGGGCCGGTTCGGCCTGTACTGGCTGCTTCGCCACTACCCCGATGCCTACGACGAGCGCCTCGCGGGCTTAGTGCGGGAGGACGAGCGATTTAGACACCTGATCCGGGAGCTAGACCCGGACCGCATTGCGCCCGACGTGTGGCGCCGGATGGAAGCGGCCCTTCGAGGCGAGCAGCCGACGGACTAGTCAACGCCCGATTTCCACCCTTAGCGGACTCTTCAGGACGTTCCTGCGAGGCTGCTGAGATGTGCAAGAAGCAACGCACCGACGCCGTGGTGGTGGAGCGCTCTGACCGGGAGTTGGAAACGCTGCTGCAGCTGTATCTTGAGCGCGATGATGATGCGTTCGAAGCGGTCAGTGCAATGAGCGCCTACGATCCAGACCAATGCTGGCGCTTCTTGGAGACCGCACGCAGGGCTGACCTCTCGGACCCGCAGCTGGCGTTCCTTTCTGCCGGACCTTTCGAGGACATCCTGAAGCGGCACGGTCGAGACTTCATCACGCGGGTGGAAGACGCGGCGCATGCCGACCCCAAGATGCGTGTGTTGGTCGCAACCGTGTGGCGCGCAGGCATGAGCGATGAGTTGTGGGGTCGCGTCTTGGCGCTTCGTAGCCGCCTCGGCCTCGCTCCACTCTGACGCGCGGGGTCGCTACGTCTAAGCCCGCCTGAGCTTCTCGCACTCAAGATTGTGCAACCGGCTCTCAAGCGACTTTCGGATGCCTGCGTTCGAGGGTCTAAGTACCTGAAGGCGCATCCGGACGCGTGCGATCTCGGCTGCCAACTCCTCGTCCCCGTACGATGAAGGCGCGTCGCCCCGGTTGTCTGTCCGCGTTCCCATATCCGAAAGCTAGAATGTGGAAGGTCGGCTAGCCACCCCTCGCCGACATTCGGTTGGTCTGCTTTTGGGCCAAACGGCAAACGTCCACGCAAGAGCAGCAGGCTCCTGACGCGGTAGGCATCGTCCACCGCGCCCATTCAGCCCTCAGAATGCCCCTCAGAGCCCTCCAGATACGTCAGGACGGGCGTTGGCGTGACGATATCATTCTAGGTACGGACGTTCCTATCATGATACTCTGAGCGCAAATGAGCGCCAGTTCGGGGATCACGATGGCAGGACGATATGTGGCCTATTACCGGGTCTCTCGGGAGAAGCAGGGGATCGACGGCCTTGGCATGGCCGCTCAGCGCAAGGCGGTGGCCGACTATGTGACTGGCGGCGCCTGGACGCTCGTAGGCGAATTCGAGGAAGTCGAATCCGGCAAGCGCGGTGATCGCGAACAACTGCGGCGGGCGATCGACGTCTGTAAGCGGGAGCGCGCCACGCTGATCATCGCCAAGCTGGATCGCCTGTCGCGCAACGTCCACTTCCTCACCGGCCTCCAAGAATCCGGGATCGATTTCGTCTGCTGCGACATGCCTCAGGCGGACCGGTTCACGATCCACATCATCGCCGCCGTGGCTCAGCGCGAGCGTGAGAACACCGTGGGGAGAACCAAGGCGGCGCTCGCCGAGATCAAGGCCAAGCTCGATCGTGGCGAGAACCACGTCTCCAAGGCCTCAGGAAAGCCCGTGAAGGCCCTTGGCGGTCCGAAACGTCTCGATGCCGCGCTGGCGGCAAAAGGCCGTCAGGCGCGATCTCTGAAGGCGGATGCAGCGGCGGCTAGGGTCATGCCCCTCGTCATGCGCGCACGTCGTTCCGGCGCCACGCTGGCGACCATCGCGGGCGAACTCAATCAGAGCGGTCTGCGGACACCGCGCGGGTCAGCCTGGACACCGATGGCTGTGAAGCGCGTGATCGACAGGAATGCGTAGCCTGGATCAACGGCGCACAGCGTGGGCAAGCGGGCAATCGACCGAGATCGGTGACCACCCGCCGTCCCCTACATCTTAGCGAAGCCCGCCTCGGTTAAGCGGAACGTCTCCCGGCGCGGGCCGTCCTCCAGCCAGCCCTGTTCTTTACAGTGGTCAACACCGCCGTAGAGGTCGTCCATTGGGACGCGGTTAGTGGCCGCGTAATAGGTGAGGTTGCGGCTATCGAGCACGTGTCCGGGCCGACAATTGCGCAGCTTGCAAATGTCGAGAACCATGCGCGCCTTCTCGGCGGGGGTGGGTAAAGTTGCCATAATGACTCCTAGTCGTTTCGGCTTAGACAGCCGTCACCATCGAGGCAGTCCGACCACGCTATCTGGACGGTTTCGAATCGCTTTCAAGCGACGCGTTAACCTCGTTGCGAACGTGGTGCATTTCTGCATCAGACGCGTTATGGTTGCAGCCCCACACGCGAAGCCAACTAATGGTCAGCCCGATCCTCACCCAGCGCAGGGCCGCATGCCGCCGCGCCGGTATTTGGGCTAGGTGGCGCTAGACTATGCTGCGACCGGGCCAGTCCGATAATGGTTGAGGACGTGACGGTCACCGTCCCACACCGAGGCGTGGTCAGCACTCAGGTGCTCCGCAAGCAACTCGATAGCAACCGCTATCGTGGACATGTCAGATGCTAGTTCTCGCGTCTCGAAGGAGGTCGAGAACCCTTCCGCGTCGCACATGTGGAAGGTGTAAAGAATCACGACGTCGGCCCCTGCATCAGCGCGATACTAACCCCCGGTCTAGTCTAGCTTAGCTCAATTCCCGACACATCGCTTAGTTGGTGGTCGGCGTGCGCATGCAGCGATGACGTACAGATATGACGACGCCCCCAGATGGGACTTCCGGGGGCGTCTGAGGGGTTTGGTACCCTTGAGTCGCGACGTTGGATGGGGCCGTCGCCTAAGCTGAACATCGGTGTGCGCCTCAGGTTCCCGCTAAATAGGCGGTGCCACCCTGGACCTACAACGGAGCCCCATTCTCCCCCTCAGACATTCCCCCCGGCGCTCACGGCTTCGTCTACGAGATCGCCCGTGACGACGGTCAGTGCCGGTACATCGGGCGAAAAGCGTTCTGGAAAACCGTCACCCGACCGCCGCTAAAGGGTTCGACCAAGAAGCGTCGGACCACCGTCCCCAGCGACTGGGAATCCTACTGGTCATCGTCCAACGAGATCGCACAGCAGATCGCCGCCCACGGTCACGCACGATTCAGCCGGACCATCTTGGGGTTCGCCGACTCCAGCGGCGCCCTCTCCTACCTTGAGGCCGAGCTTCAGTTCCGACACCGGGTCTTGATCGACCCCGCCTACGTCAACGGCATCATCCAGTGCCGGATCGGTCGCAGCCATGTGCAGGCGAAATAGCCCCGGCGGATAAATACTTGGCGCGAGAACTGAACCCGACCGTCCGCGCCGGTCCCAAGGAACTGATGCCCTTAGACGACACCATGGCCGCAGACATGCGCGCCGCACTCACTGACATCGAGAATCCCACTGGCACGGCTCGCGAAGCCTACGCTGCCAACCCCAGCGATACCGTCCTGGCCAACCACGATCTCGCTGGTGACACCCGCCCGTTCCGCGTTGAGATCAGCAAGCTCACCCGCCTCACCGGGCATCCGGAAGGCCTGAACTGCATAGGAGTGGACGTCGGCCACATCCGCCCCGCGATGGAGATGCTCACGTACACGCTCGACCAAGCCGCCCAGCGTGGCGAGATCGCTGAGATCGCGGGCTTTACCGACGATATCGAAGACGATCGCCGCGTCATCTGCGTCTGGTACTCGGCGCCCGCCGAAGGCGGTGATCAATGACCGCCCGCCTCTCCCCGCATGATCTCGCGGCGCTCGCCGCCAAGCCCCAACTGAACCGTCGCGAACGTCGTGCCGCCCATGCCTTCCTGGCCCGGCATCCCGCCATCGTCGCCGAAGCCAAGGCGCGGATCGGAGGTGACGAATGACCCACGCATCTCTCACCAAGTGCGTCGTTCTGCTCAGTTTCACCTCTGCCTTTTTGGGTTTCATTTTTCACGACGTCATTGGGTTCTGGCCGTCGTGGATGCCGTACGTCTGCGCGTCCTTTGCGGAGATTGGCCTTGGTCTCACGCTACATGCAGCATGGCGCGAGTGGCTCCGGATGGGCGGCCAATGATCCGCCGCATCCTCTCCCGCCTGCTGGCGATCTTCCGCCGGAAGCCTGAGCCCAAGCCTCGCCCGACCGATCCCGCGACCGTCCTCACCATCATCGCCGCGTGTGATCCATGAAGCGTCGCCCCATCGATCCCGCCGCCCGTGAACGCCAGCGTCTACGAGAGCTTGAGAACCAGGCACGTGCGCGCGCTGAAGCCGATGCCGTCACCCGTGGCATCGCCGAGACGGCCTGCCTGGAGGCCCAACGGGGCGTCGAGTTCATCGTCCCCGAACAGCGTCGGGGCGAGCGTCAGAAGCCGATCCGCCGCCATACTGGCATCACGCTACTGCACAGCCTGGGACGGATCAGCGACGACATGGCCCGCGTCGGAATCATCTACGGCCAGCTTTGGCGCGCTAATCGTGGCGACGTCTCGATCCCCAGCAATCTCAACCGTGGCTCCGGCGGTGGTGGCAACCATACTGTGACGATGCGCCTGCGGCTCGCCGAAGCCGAAGGTCGTGTCCAGGCCGGGCAAGCATTGGCGCGCATGCGTGCCCGCCTATACTGGCGCTCCGACCTCATCGCGGCTTTGGATCTCATCTGTGGCCGCGAACTCACGCCGCGCCTTGCGACCCGCAATGGTCGGGAAGCCGCTCGCCTGGAGGCGCTCGTCATCGAGGCGCTGACCATGCTGGCGCGGGACGGTCGGTCGGGATGCCTGGAGGCGGCATGATGGAATTCATCGTCGGCGGCCCCGGATCATCGCAGTTGTCGAGATGGTTCGAAGCGAGGGACCGCGCTGGACGCGCGCACAAACAGCTAAAAGAACTTTCGGTCTGGATCGGCGACGCCCCGGAAGAAGTATTGCGCCTGCGCCGTGAGGCAGAAGCCGAGATTTCCGCGACAGAAGCCACGATCGCCGCCATGCAACCGGTCATCGATCGGCTGAACCTCTTCTATCGCACTGGCGGGCTCGCGGGCATCCGTCGAGAACTTGAAGATTGGTCCGAAAATGTTCGTCACATGAAAATGAAGATCGGCCCGTACGGAAGTCCCCCTATGGCGAACGTGCGGTTCATGCACGAGTCTGACGCCACGCTCTTCCGCCTGACCTTCGGCGACCGGTGGGACATCACGGTCGCGGACGCCGGTGACGCCGAAACTGTCCTCCCAAGCTAAATAGAAATGATCGCCCGGTAGTGTAGCCGCACGCTGCTACCGGGCTTTCACACCCAACAATTCAACTCGATCACCGTGGAGCTTGCTCCGGTGGTCAGAGCCAGCCGGTTTTTTCAGTTTTCCGGCTGGCGGCGCCGTGGGGTGAGCTTCAAGGCTCACCCCCGGCCTTCCAGGAGACCAGTGACCAACTACCCTCAACTATCCCGGCAACAGAATTTGTTCGTCGGATATTACATCGAAACCGATAATGCCACTGAAGCCGCACGCCGCGCCGGGTACGCACACCTGCATGCCCACAAGCAAGCGCCGCGCCTTCTCAAGAAGCCGCAGATCGCTGAGGCGATCAAATTCGAGCGCGAGCGCCTTCGCGCCGTACACCGCGTAACCGCTGACCGAGTCATCGAAGAGATCGCCAAGATGGCGTTCGCGGAAGTAGACCCCAAGACCGGCATCAAAGGCTCGGACAAGGTTCAGGCGCTTTCACTGCTCGCGCGCCGGTTCGGCCTGTTGGTCGATAAGACCGAGATCACCGGCAAAGACGGCGCTCCGATCGCCACCATCACGGCAGACGCCACGCCGGAACAAGCTGCTGAGGCGTACAAAAACCTCCTTCAGTAGTGTCGGAGTATACCCCGCCGAGCGTCCCGGCTGTTCTCGCCGAGCGCGCGCAACGGCTTCAGAAATTCCGGGCTTCAGCGCCCGCTGAACAAGCCCAGGTCCTTGCCTTCTACCGGGACCACCCGGCGCAATTCATCACCGACTGGGGGATGACGTTCGATCCCCGGAACGTCGAGATCGGCCTCCCGGCGTCGATCCCCTTCCTGTTGTTCCCACGACAGATCGAATTCGTCGATTGGACCTATGAGCGGTGGCGCTGCCGCGAACCCGGCCTCGCCGACAAGTCCCGCGACATGGGCGTGTCGTGGCTGATCGCAGCCATCGCGGTCCACATGTGGATTTTCTATGGTGGCACGATCGTCGCCTTCGGGTCGCGCAAAGAAGAACTCGTCGATGGCGATCCGAAGTCGCTGCTCTGGAAGGTGCGATACCTCATCGCCCACCTTCCCCGTGACTTCCGCCCGGCTGGCTATGACGAGCGCAAGCACAGCCAGAAAATGCGGATCACCAACCCGGTCAACGGGTCGGTCATCAACGGCGAGTCCGGCGACAACATCGGACGCGGCGCCCGCGCATCGCTCTACTTCGTCGATGAAGCGGCGTTCCTAGAACAGCCGGACAAAATCGAGGCGGCGCTCAGTCAGGCGACGAACTGCCAGATCGACGTCAGCACTCCCAACGGCTCCGGCAACCCCTTCTATCGGAAGCGCCACAGCGGACGTGTCAGCGTCTTCACGCTCCATTGGCGCGATGACCCCCGCAAGGATGCGGCTTGGTACGCCAAACAGGTCGCGGAACTCGACCCGATCGTCGTCGCGGCGGAGATCGACATCAACTACGAGGCCTCGGTCTCCAATGCCTGGATCGACGGCGCGCTAGTCGAAGCCGCGTTCCACCGTGGCCCGGCGGACGTCGAAGCCATCGGCCTGAAGATACTGGGCGTGGACGCTGCGCATTTCGGTGATGACACCTCGGTTGTCACCTATCGCCGTGGCCGTCTCGTCACCCCACAGTGGGTGTTCAAGGGCCAACTCGACGGCGTTGAACTTGCTGCCCGCGTCATCGCCATCGCGGACGATCTCGGTGGCGTCGATCAGATCGTCATCGAACTCGATGGGCCGGGCGTCAGTTGTCACGACCAGCTTCGGCAGTCGGACAAATACAGGTCGCGCGTCAAAGGCGTCCACACCGGCGCCCGCCGTGGCTCTGACGGTAAGCACTACAACCTTCGCGCTCAGATGTGGGCGCGCCTGAAGGAATGGCTCCAAGAAGAGCCGAACGTCCTGCCCCGTTGTGGCGAACTCAAAGCCGAACTGACGGCCATGAAGTACGCCTACAAGGACGGTCTTCTCCTCATGGAGAAGAAATCCGAATTCAAGAAGCACGTCCACCGGTCGCCTGACCGCGCGGACAGCCTCGCCCTTACTTTTGCACACATGGATGCGGCCCCGCCGCGACCGGCTTTCACCCCGCACCAGAGACACGGTGCGGCGTCGTGGATGCTGTGACTGGAGACGATGACCGACGAGATCATCAAGGCCGCACAAGAGGCCTTTGAGGCCGCAGCCGAAGCTGAAGCCGACAACCGCCGCGAAGCCCAGGACGACATCCGCTTCGCGTTCCTTGACGGCCATCAATGGCCGGAAGCGATCCGCCGCGACCGTGAAGCCAACGGGTTGCCTTGTCATGAGGTGAACCGCCTACAGACCCCGATCAAGCAGGTGGTCAATGATGGACGGCTAAACAAGCCGAGCATTGTCGTGCACCCGGTGGACAGCGGGTCGGACCCCGAGACCGCTCAGATTTTCAACGGCCTGATCCGCCATATCGAGCAAAGCTCTAATGCCGAGGTCGCATACGATACCGCCCTCGAATTCGCAGTCACGGCTGGTCTAGGCTACCTGCGGGTCAACACCCGGTATTCGGGCAAGAAATCCTTCGACCAAGACCTTGTAATCGAGCGTGTCGCCGACCCGTTCTCGATCTACGGCGACCCCGAATCCACGGCCTGCGATTCCTCGGATTGGAACGTGGCCTTCGTCACAGATTCCCTGACCAAGGCGGCGTTCGAAACCAAGTACGGCGGCGCCGATCCAATCGATTGGAAGACGGGCGGTTGGCGCGAATGCAAGTCGCCCTGGCTGGATGGCGACCGGGTTATGGTGGCCGAGTATTGGACCCGCGAGGAAGCCACCGAGACGATCCTGATGTTGTCGGACGGCCAAGTTGTCGAAGCCGACATCTACTCCGCACAGAAGGAGATGTTCGACGCGCTGGGCCTGACTGTCGTCGGCGAGCGGGACGTCCCCAGCCACAAGGTCACACAGCGAATCTTGTCCGGTGCCGACGTGCTGGAGACCCGCGCCTGGGGCGGCTCCTACATCCCGATCATACCCTGCTTTGGAGAGGAACGATGGATCGATGGACGTCGCCATTACAAGGGCATCGTGAGGTCCGCCAAGGACAGCCAGCGGATGCTCAACTATTGGCGTTCGAAGTCCACCGAGGCCGTGGCAATGGCGCCGTTGACGCCGTTCATCGGTCCAGTCGGCGCCTTTGTGACCGACGCTGCCAAGTGGGCGACGGCCAATAGGTCGAGCCACGCCTACATCGAATATGACGGCGATACGCCGCCGCAGCGCCAGCCCTACGCGGGCGTCCCCGCCGGTGCGCTTCAAGAAGCTCTGAATGCCACCGACGACATCAAGTCGATCACCGGCATCTATGACGCCAGCCTAGGTGCGAGATCGAACGAGACCTCGGGCAAGGCCATCCAGGCGCGCCAGCGCGAAGGCGACGTCAGCACCTTCAACTACATCGACAACCTCAGCCGGGCGATCCGACACACGGGCCGCATCCTTCTAGACCTCATTCCCAAGGTCTACGGCCAGCCCCGGATTCTCCGCATCCTAGGCCCGGACGGCAAGCCCGGCATGGTGCCGATCAACCAGCCGACGACGGTCCCAGTGTTGGATGCGGACGGCCAGAAGGCCGGAATGATCGAGAAAATCTACGACATCGGTGCCGGGGAGTATGACCTTGTGGTCAAGTCTGGCCCGAGCTTCTCGACCCAGCGCGAAGAGGCCGCGACCCAGATGATCGAGATGATGCGGGCGAACCCCAGCATCGCGCCGATCATGGGCGATCTCATCGCTCAGAACATGGACTGGCCGGGCGCCGACGAGATCGCCCGCCGTCTGAAATCCATGCTGCCGCCGCAGGCGCAGGGCCAGAACCCGGAGATCGAGCAAGCCAAGGCCGCGCTCCAGAAAATGGCCGCCCAGCTTCAGCAGATGCAGGCTGAGAACGCCGCGCTTCAAGCCGACAAGGCGCTGGAAGCCGAGAAGCTCCGGATCGAACAATTCAAAGCTGAGACTGACCGGATCGAGGCCGAAGCCCGCATTCGACAGGACCAGCTACAGACTTCAGCCCAGATCGCCGGACTAACGTCTTTCGATCCGGGCCGTTGAACCGGGCAATGACGCCCAATCACCCCCAAAAGGATAAATGATAGAAGATACGACCCAATCGGGAGCGGAAGACGGCGGGCACGCTGACACTTCCGTCGAACAAGTCGTCACCGAAGCAGAGCTTCATGATGATGTAGGCCACGATCAAACGGACCCAACCGAATCCGAACAGGACGACGAGGGCAGCCCCGCTGACGAAGTCGAAATCGAGCTAGATGGCCAACGCTACAAGGTCCCCGCGACGCTGAAAGACGCGTTCACTAGGACCCAAGATTACACGGCCAAGACCATGGCTCTCGCCGAAACCCGGCGCGCCGTCGAAGCCGAACGCCAAGCCATCGCGGCTGCGGCTGAGGCCCAAAAGGAACTGCTCGCCGAGACGTTTGAAGTCCATCGGTTAGAGAAGCTTCTCGCGGATCGCTACTATAACGGGCGGGTGAATTGGGATGCCTTGGAAGACGAGGACCCTGAATACGCGGCTAGAGAGTTCCGGCGATTCACCGAGGCCCAGCGGGACTTGGACATCGCGAGAAACAATTTGAAGACGAAGGAAGAAAACCGTTCGAAGGAACAGCAATCGCAGCGCGATCAGGCTCTTCGGCAGACGGGTGAAGTCCTCCGCAAAGAAATTCCCGGCTGGGGCCAGCCCCTCGCAGTCAAACTCATGGAGACCGCCGCTCAGTACGGTGTGACCCACGAAGAACTTGCGAACGAGACCGATCCGCGCGTTTGGAAACTTCTCCACGCCGCGCATCTCGGTTCCCAAGCCAGCAACAAGCAGGCCGTCCAGGCCCGCGCTCAACAAGCCGCTCAGACGGCGCCCATCACGAAGGTCGGAGCCAAAGCGCCCCCGCCGTCGCCGATGTCGGAACGTGCGAGCGTGGATGCGTGGATGAAGGCCCGCAACGAACAGGTCCGCAAGGGCCGCTAACCAGTCCGCTCGTCGGACCACATAACCCCAAATAACGCGCGGCCCTGACGGCTGCGAGCGCCCAGCGGGCGCCATTTCTACTTTGGCTAATACCCTACTCACCCCCACGGCGGTTACCCGTGAGGCCCTTCGCATCCTCCACCAAAAGCTGAACTTCGTTTCGACGATCGATCGCCAGTATGACGATCAGTTCGCGAAGACCGGCGCCAAGATCGGCGACAGCCTGAAAATCCGCCTGCCCAACAAGTATACCGTGGGCACCGGCGCGACGATCACCCCGCAAGACACGACCGAATCCTCGGTCACCTTGCAAGTCGCCACCCAGAAGCACGTCCCGATTCAGTTCTCTTCGGCTGAACAGACGATGAGCCTGGACGACTTCTCCAGCCGCATCCTCGAACCCGCCATGTCCGTGCTTGCCGCGAACATCGAGTACGACGTGATGTCGAACGTCTACAAGGACGTCTACAACTCGGTTTGGAACGGCGGCTCGGCTGCCACCCTGGCGAAGGTCGCGACCGGTCGCACCATGCTGCAAAAGGCATTGGCGCCGACGAACGATCGCTACGCCAACCTGAACCCTCAGGACATGCAGGACATCATCACGTCCGGCGCCACGCTGTTCAATCCGGGCAGCGAGATCAGCAAGCAATACCGTGAAGGCTTCGTCGGTCGCCAAGGTGGTTTCGACTACCTGGAGAACTCGATGTGGTCGGCCCACACCCGTGGTGATGCAGCGTCCTACGTCTGCAACACCAGCACCGGCATCACGAGCGGTTCCAACACCGTGACGCTCTCGGGCGGGACCGGCACGATCAAGCAAGGCGACGTGTTCACGATCGCTGGCGTGTTCGCTGTCCACCCTGAGACCCGCGTGTCCACCGGCGTCCTGCAACAGTTCGTCGCCCTGGCTGACGGCACGACTTCGGTCACCGTCGCACCGACCCCGATCACCTCGGGCGCCACGCAAACCGTGAGCATCGTCGGCGCGGGCGCGTCCAAGGCGGTGTCAGTGTTCGGCTCGGCTTCCACCGCTGTCGGTACCTCGCTGGCATATCAGAAGGGCGCCTTCGTCTTCGCGACGGCTGACCTGTATCTGCCGAAGGACACCGACTTCGCGGCCCGTGAGACCTTCGACGGCATCAGCATGCGCGTTGCCCGTCAGTGGGACGTCACGACCGACAAGCTTGTTACGAGGCTCGATGTCCTCTACGGCTTCAAAACCGTACGACCTGAACTTGCGGTCCGCCTGCACAACAACTAATCCGAGCGAACGCTTGGACACAGGGTCGCCCTTCGGGGCGGCCCTTTTCTTTTCCACTTCCCAAGGAGGTCCGTGAATCCGTTCCATTGGCTTGAATCCGCCACCGTAAAAATCGACGCCAGCACGACGAGCGCGAATGCCGCCTTGCTGAAGATGCCCACGGGCATCACCCAAATCCGGCTCTACAACAGCGGCTCCGTGCCGGTGTTCATCCGGAAGGGCACCGACTCCACCGTCACCGGCCTGATCTCAGATATGCCGATCGCGCCGGGCTCGGTCGAAGTCCTGACGCTCAACAACAACCCAACCGCGCCGATCACCCACGTCGCGGCAATCACTGCCAGCGGTACAGCCAGCCTGTACGTCACCGTGGGGCAAGGCCTCTAAGCGGTGGCCGTCCATCATGGTGGCCGTGGGCCGGGTCACTTGGCCCGGCTGCTCGGCACGACAGTCGCTGTCGATCCCGGTGTTCTGGAATGGCCGAACTATCCGGTCACGATCACCGAAGACCTCTCGACCTTCGGCTCGTCCACTGAGACCGCGTTCGCGCCGACGCCAATCGAATGGCTGAAGACCGACTACGCGCCGACCGCCAACTACGTGACCACGATCGGCACGCCCAGCGGCGCCCAGTGCTTCATGAACTGGGCCGCCGGGGGATCGAACTCGGACGGCATGGTGACGGCGTTCACAGGCGCCCCAGCCCGCGTGAAAGCTGCGACCGGCAACCTTCTCATCGGCGGCGCCTATGAGAGCCAGAACAGCCCTGTCCCGCACATCATCGCGAACGTCGATACGATCGTCGCGGCGGCTGGTCACACCAACTACGTCATCGCGCCCAAGCATTCGGACGGCGCATCGATCTCAGCGTCGGGCGCTGGTCCTGACTGGCATCGCGCTCGCGAAATCTGTCGCCGCGTCGGCGCGCCGTCCTCGCCGTACTGGGGATGGATTAGCGACACCACGCTGTTCAATCGCCGGTTCTCGACACCGCGTGATTCCACAGACGTCGCGACCAAACTCACGGATCGCGTCCAGAATTCTTGGTGGGGTGGCACGCCCGCCGCGACCGCCCACACCGACCAAGCGCACATGCAGGGCGATGACGTCGCCATGGGCTACTACGGCGGCTCTCACGCCCGCGCCCAGTATGTCCAAGCGCCGTATTACGCGAGCCGGATCGCCGGGAACCCGGCCTTTATCCCGCATCAAAACCGCTACTCAGCGGAGACCACGAACCAGACCGCAGGCGGCTTTGTCTGCAACATCGCCACGCGCGGTAGCCTGACCGGGCACACAGCCGATGTTCTCTACACGGACAACACGTCGGCTTCCGCCGAGTGGTCGGTCTCGATCGTCAGCGGCGTCCTGAAGCTCTATCGGGCCGCGACCGCCACCTACAACACGAACGGCTACACGGTCCTCAAAGTCCGCATCATCCGGAACGGAAAGGCGAACTGGGCCTACGTCAAAATCTACCTGCTGGACCTGACGCCAGACGGTTCGAAGTCCGCGTACCTGAATTCGCAGTGGCTGGTCCGTGAAGACGCCTTTGGCGGCAACATCACCGGCCCCGCCTACAGCTTCGCCATTTGCCTGCGCCCCCGTTGGGCGGCGGGCGACGCGGCGGCCAAGGTCGTCCGCACCACTGTCGGCTCCGGCGGCGGCGGGCCGTTCATGCAGATCAAGGGATCGGCAAACCAGAACGTCGGCATGTCCATGCCGAACACATCGGCGGCCACCGGTTTCAACTTCGACCAACCGACGTCACAGGGCTTCACCAATGGGCGCGGCCTTCAGTGGCTGTTCGGCGCGTTCGACACCGCAACGGCTGGCGCAGCCACCGGCGGCGGGACCGGCAAGATTCGGACCGACAGCTTGGGCGTCAACACGCTGAGTGCGGTCTCGACGACTGGAACCGTCAACCTCGGCACCGACCTCAATATCGCGACGATCGGCAACCAGGTTTTCCCGACGATCGGCTCATCGGTCGCGGCGGGCGGCAGCCTCATGAACGCGGACATCGTGTGCATCTGGGAAGCCCCCGGCTACGTCGATTGGGGCAACACCGCGATGCTCGATCTCGTCCGTGATCCGACCACGCGCAAGCCCGTCTTGGGCACAACGCGGGGCAGCGATGCGCCGGGCACCGTGAACGGATTGGCGCCCATCAACTGGATGCAGGGTCCGGCGGGGAATTGGGCCGCAGGCGCCAACCTCGCCAAGATCAACA
>Ga0209026_1000665_pt1 | contig 20993 bp, 21 predicted proteins | sample AraplaCL_Col_mCL_FD_184262 | JGI IMG/M metagenome (GOLD analysis project Ga0209026, IMG submission 184262) | Arabidopsis root microbial communities from the University of North Carolina, USA - plate scrape CL_Col_mCL (SPAdes) (version 2) | ecosystem: Host-associated > Plants > Roots >... | reverse complement strand
GGGCGCCGCTGCGGCGGCCGACCCGAAGCCGCCCGGAAACTGGGCCGCCTATCCGACGCGGGCCGAATTGGCGGCCACGGAGGTCGAGCCGCGTCGGGCTGGGGTGTTCGCCCGCGCCGTCGTCCGTTGCGGCGTCGCCGATGATGGTGAGCTCACCGACTGCCGCATCGTGCGCGAGACGCCGGTCGACAGCGGCCTGGGCAAGGCGCTCTTGGCGCTCACGCCGAAGTACCGTCGCATCCCGCCCGGCAAGGACGGCGCGCGGGACATCTTCATCTCCAACGCCTACGAGCCGCTCGACACGCCGCCCGACTGGATCCGTCGCCCCACGCCGGCCCAGCTTCTGGAGGTGTTCCCGACCGAGGCGTACAAGCGCGGCGTCAGCGGGCGCGCGCTCATCAATTGTATCTCGACGGTCCAGGGCGCGCTCACCGACTGTGTGACGCTGGACGAGACACCGGCGGGCATGGGGTTCGGCGGCGCGGCCATCGCGCTGACCCCGCAGTTCCTGATGAAGCCGGGCCAGCGCGGCGGCAAGCCGGCGCTCTCGTCGATCAGCATCCCGGTCGTCTTCAAGCTGGACGGTCCGATGCCGCCCATCGGCGACGCCAAGCGGGTGATGCCGGCCAATGTCGCCTGGGCGGAGGCCCCGACTTTTGCCGATGTCGCGGCGGCGTATCCCAAGAAGGCCCGCGCAGAGGGCAAGCCCGGCCGCGCGATGCTCAGCTGCGAGATGACCGCCGCGGGGCGGCTCGGCAACTGCGTCGTCGTCACCTCCGAGCCGTTCGGCTACGGCTTCGACACTGCGGCGAAGACCGTGGCGCGCCGGTTTCTCTTCGCCCTGACGACGGACGAGGATCGCAAGGCCGCGCGCACCGTCAGCGTCCATATGCCGATCACCTTCGACCCGGCGGTCCTGGATGCCGAGGCCCCTGCGGTCGGCCGGCCGACGTGGACGGCGATCCCCAACGACGCTCAGATCGCCGCAGCCTTCGCGGGCGTGAAGGCCACGGGCACAGTTCGTGTCACCCTGGCCTGCAAGGTGCAGCCCGGCGGAACCGTCGGTGATTGTTCGGTCGCCTCGGAGAGCCCTGCCGGCGCGGGCGTGGGCGCCGCGGCGTTGACGCTTGTCCCGACCTTCCGCTTGAGCACCTGGACCAGCGAAGGCCTGCCGGTGGTCGGCGGCGCGGTGCGGATCCCGTTGCGATACGAACCCGGCGAGGGGAACAAGACGCCGCAGCCGTAGTCACCGCCAGCCGCAGGCCACCGAGCGTACGCCCGTCAAAGTCTGCAGGCGCGCGCGCAGATGCTCGGCGCGCTGCGCTGGCAGGCCCTTGGTCTCGATCTCCAGGCGGGCGTCGCCGCCCTCAGTCTGCAGGTCGAGCCGCGTGACCTCCGCCCCCTGGACCGGGAACGGGGTCAAGGCCCGCAGCAAGGTGTCCCCGCCGGCCGACATCTCCACGACGAACAGCCAGCGGCGCTCAGGACGGTCCCGTTTCTCACCGCCCCCGTTCGCCCCGCTCACGACCGCCCCCGCAGGTGTTCAAGCCGCAAGGACTGCACGCCGACGTGTCCGGCGAGCCGATCGGCCAGCGCCTGGGCGGCCGCGACACTGAGGCCGCGCAGGGTCAGGGTCGCCTCGACGATCCGCCCGACGGGTTTCAGGCGCAGGGCGGCGAGTTCCCCGGTGGTGCGGCCCAGCGCGTCGTCGATGGCGCTCAGCGCCGCGTGGGGGTGGGGCGTGGCGAACACGAAGACCTGCAAGGCCTCCGGCGGCGAAGCTTCAGCCAGCGACATGGGAATTCCTCCAGCGGCTGCGGCCGGCGCGCTTGGCGATCATGGGCTTGGCGATGGTGAGAATGGTCATGACGGAGGTCCTTTCGGGGTGGGGACGGCCGCATATGAAAAAGCCCCGCGGCCTGGGGCGCGGGGCGTTCGATCTTCTCAGATCGTGGCGGCGTCCCTAGGACGTGCGCCGGCGCCCCGCGTGGCGGGTAATAATCATCGACATTTTGGTCATGGCAGGCGCACAGGCGCCGGCGCCGGCCTGGTGGCCGGTGGCGGTCAGCGCGGTCTTGGACGTGGTCGGGCTCATGGCCGGAACAACTCCTGCAAAGGCTCCATAGCCGATCCGCGCGGCCGGCGCACCCCCTTGGCTGCGACGAACTGCCCCACGGCGAAATGTCAAAGATCGCTGCAATTCGACCGTCGGTTAAGGGCTAGCCGTGAAGGTGCGGTGCGATCGAACCGGGGACTTGCGAGCGCTTGGCGACAGACGACGACATCCTGCCTCCCGACCCATCGGCCTATCGGACCAGCGTCGTCGGACTGCTGCAGCCGTGGCCGCTGTCGGTGGTGTTCAACCTGCTGGCCGCGGGTTCGATCGCCGCGTTCGGCCTGCCGTGGCTGGCCGCGGCTTTCGGCGTGATCTCGTTCGGCGTCGACGCTGGCCTGCAGAAGCTCTACCGCCGTTGGGCGGCGACGGCCGAGCAGACGCCGGAGGCTGCGGGTCTGACGCGTCTGGCCATTTGCAGCTTCATCCGCTCGACGACGTGGATCGTGCCTGTGGTCGCCGTGGTCTGGCACGCCGGCTCCGGTCCGGCCTACGCCTATCTGGCCATGTCGGTCGGCACGATCGCGGCCAGTTCGGGCGCGGTCGGATGGATGTCGCGCCGCCTGTGGGTGGCCACCGCGACGCCTGCCGCCTTGGGTGTGATCATCGCCGCGGCGCCGGGCCTGGACCTGGCTTCGGGCATCGGCGTCATGCTGAGCGCCCTGTCGTTCGCCCTGGCCTGCTGCCTCATCATCCTGGCCACCAGCCAGCTGATCGGCCGCGCCGCCAACGACCGCATCCAGAGCAATGCCGCCATGCGCGAACTGCGCGGCGCCCTGGCGGCGTCCGAAGAGGCCGAGGTGCGCGCCGAGGCGGCCAACCACGCCAAGTCGCAGTTCCTGGCCAGCATGAGCCACGAGATCCGCACGCCGATGAACGGCATCATCGGCATGAACGAGCTGCTGCTGCGCACCGATCTGACGATGGAGCAACGACAGTTCGCTGAGACCGTCAGCCACTCGGCCGACGCCCTTCTGCGCATCATCGACGACATTCTCGACATCTCTAAACTGGAAGCCGGCAAGGTCGAGGTCGAGGCGATCGATTTCTCCCTTCGCGCTGTCGCCGACGACGTGGTCGCCCTGCTGGCGCCGCGGGCGGCGGAAAAGGGGCTGCGGATCGTGTGTTCGGTCGATGCCGGCGCAGCCCGGCCGTTGCGTGGCGATCCGACGCGCGTGCGCCAGGTCCTGCTGAACCTGATGTCCAACGGCGTGAAGTTCACCGAGCAGGGCGAGGTCGCCCTGATCGCCAGTGGCGCGTCGACGGCGGACGGCCGCGTCCAGCTGCGCGTGGAGGTTCGCGACACGGGCATCGGCGTCACCGACGAGCAGAAGCCCAGGTTGTTCCAGACCTTCCAGCAAGCCGACAGCTCCACCACCCGCAAGTTCGGTGGCACGGGGCTGGGCCTGGCGATCTCGCGCCAGCTCGTCGAACTGATGGGCGGGCGTATCGGCGTGGACCACGCGCCCCAAGGGGGAGCCTCGTTCTGGTTCGAACTGGTGCTGGCCAACGGTCAGGAACCTGCGGCGGAACCTGCGCTTACGACAGCGGAGCCTGACGTCCAGGCGGGTGCGCGCGTGTTGCTGGCCGAGGACAACGACATCAACGCCATGCTGGTGATGGCCATCCTCCGCCAACTGGGCGTGGCCTGCCAGCGCGTGACCAACGGCGCCGACGCCGTCGAGGCTGCAGTCGGCGGCGCCTTCGACGCCATCCTGATGGACGTCCACATGCCGGTGATGGACGGGCAGGAGGCTACTCGCCGCATCCGCGCCCTGCCGGGGCCGGTGAGCCGCCTGCCGATCGTGGCCATGACGGCCAACGCCATGAAGGAAGACGAGGCGGCCTGCCGCGCGGCGGGCATGACCGCTTTCATCGCCAAGCCGTTCAAGCCCGTGGAACTTGTCGAAGTGCTGGCGGAGCTGCTGTCGGAAGCGCCGGGCGACGAGACGGACGCCGACGCCCACGCGGCCTGAGACGCTGATCGGAAAAGCGAAAGGCCGCCCCATTGCTGGGACGGCCTTTCCATAGTCGGACCGCTTAGCGGTTCGCGACCCTGCCTAGTGGCTAGGCGCGGACCCCGTTCACGGAGGTCCAGGTCACGGCTACCGCAGTGCGGCTTTCACTATGAGACACTGGGTCACCTCCTTTCAGCTGTTACAGACAGGAAGGAATATGGGGTGTGATTCACCCCGGCTTCAAGGCTTCATTCCGCCGCAGCGGTCGCCGAGGCCATGAATGGTGTGGTCATGACACCTTCCGCCTCGCGTTCGCTGAGAGGCTGGCGTCGACGCAGCTCCGGGACGGGGCGCGTGGTCCTGTCCAGCGCCGCGATGGTGGCCCGGTAGCCGGCATCGACCGCCGCGTCATAGGCGCGCCAGTCGCGGATCTCGATGCCGGACACGTCGGGCTGCACCAGGACATCGGTCGCCTCGCGAGCGGCCGCCAGATCGCGCCCCGTCGACACGGTCGCCGTGCGCATCAGCAGCGAGACGATCGGCGGACCCAGGCGCCACTGGCCCGAGCGGATCCAGCGCCAGACCGACGAGGGGCGCGCCACGTCCTTGGCCGTAATGCTGCGCGCCGTGGTCACGTCCACGCCGACGATGGGACCGAGGTGCGAGGCGCGCATGATGTCGGCCGGGAAGTTCTTCATCACCGCCCCGTCCACCAGCACGTTCTGCCCGTCGGTGGCCGGCGGCATGACGCCGGGCAGGGCGATGGACGCGCGCAGGGCGTGCCGCAGCAGTCCGCGCCGGTGCAGCTGATAGGCGCCTGTGGTCAGGTTGGACGAGAGGCAGAAAAACGGCAGCCACAGGTCGGCGATCTGGGTCTCGTCGAAGTGCTGGGCCAGCCTGTCGCTGACCTTCACCCCGTGCGTCATGGCCAGCAGCGGCAGGGCGATATCGTCCAGGGGGCTGGTGTCGACGAACGCCTCGTGCAGGCGCGCGTCCATCTCGGCTTCGTCCCAGCCCATGGCGACGCCGGCCGCGACGATGGCTCCCATGGACGAGCCACCGACAAAGTCGATCGGCACATTGCGCTCACGCAGGGCCTTGATCGCCCCCACGTGGGCGTAGGCCCGGGCGCCGCCACCCGAAAGGACAAGGCCGACCGACTGGCCGGTAAGGACACGCGCCATCCGCTGGAAGTCGGGCGCCGCCCCGCGCCGCAGGTGGAAGATCCGCGCTGCGCCTGTCGCGTCCAGCCAGGCCTCCGAGCCATGCGGCCGCACCGCGTCGGCCGGCTGCATCAGGATCAGGTCGACCAAGCCCTGTTCGTGCAACGTCGCCGCGCCCGCCAGCGCCCCGTGCGACTCGGCCGGCCGGTCGCCGCGGCCGACGCGGAACAGGCGGTCGACCTGGCGGGGCACGAAGGGCGCCCAGGCCGTCTCGTCCCGCTCGGCCACATAGAGGACGAAGTCGTGGACGCGCTCGACTTCGGAGAACCATTCGGTCGGGGCCGCCGCCGCCTCGGCGCCCACCGTGGTGACCGCGTAGCCCAGGGCCGCGATCTCGCGCTCCAGCCGCTCGACGATGGGGCGCAACGCGCCCGGCCGGCCCACGGGCACGAAGCCGAACACCGAAGGTTCACCCACTGGCCCGCGCCGCGCCGTCTGCCGGCTGCGCAGGATCATCAGCCGCGCCAGCTCGGTCATCACCGCCCCGTCGGCCTCGCAGGCTTCGAAGAAGGCGTCCTTGGGCACCGCGAAGATTTCGGAATCACGCAGGGCGTAGACGTCAGCGGTGTGGCTGATGCCGGCGATCAGGGCCATCTCGCCCGCGGGTTCGCCGGGCCGGATGATGCCCAGGAACTGCGACTCCTGGCCGTCTTCGCGACGGAATGCGCCCAGTCGGCCGGTGCGCACGACATAGAGCTGGTCCGAGGGATCGCCCTGTCCGAACAGCTTCGAGCCGCCGGGCAGCGAGAACCAGATCGTACGATCGCGCGCACGCGGCTGGCGGAACAGCCGCGCGAGCGCAGAATCGACGGGAATCTCAGGTAAGTCACCCACGACGGCGAAAGGGTAGCGCCCCGGAACCGCCAGGGCTATGGCTGCGCTCCCCAGCGCAAGGAGTCCGCGTCATGACCAATGAGATCGCCCATCCGCTGGTGGAGTTTCCCGACGTCAGCGCCACGACCGAGCTGGTGCACATCTCGGCCACCCGCGCCGGCGCGGTCACCGTCACCATGAACCGGCCGGCCAAGAAGAACGCCTTCGAGGAAGGCCTGATCTCGGCCCTGGCCGAAGCCTTCGACACATTGGCCGGCGCAGAGGGCGTGCGGGTGGTGTTCGTGCGCGGCGCAGGCGGCACGTTCTCGGCCGGCGCCGACCTGGACTGGATGCGCGCCGCCGCCGACCGGTCCGAGAGCGACAACCGCGCTGACGCCATGGAACTGGCCAAGATGCTGAAGGCGCTGCGCGATCTGCCGGTGCTGACCGTGGCGCTGGTCGAGGGCGCCGCCTTCGGCGGCGGCGCGGGCCTGGTGGCCGCCTGCGACATGGCCATCGCCGTCGCGGATGCGAAGTTCAGCTTCTCCGAGGTCAAGCTCGGCCTGATCCCGGCGACGATCAGCCCCTATGTGGTCGAGGCCGTCGGCGCTCGGGCCGCCCGCGCGCTGTTCTCCACGGGCGAGGTCTTCGATGCGGCCCGCGCCGAGAAGATCGGTCTGGTGACCCGCACCGTCGCCGATGTGGCGGCGTTGCGGGCCGCGGCGCACGAGGTGGCCGTGGGCATGATCGCCTGCGCTCCGGGCGCTGTGGCGGCGTCGAAGAAGCTGGTCGACGACGTCGCCGGCCGTGTCATCGACCGCGAGCTGCTGGAGCTCACCGCCCACCGGATTGCCGCCACCCGCGTCGGCGATGAAGGCCAGGAAGGCGTTCGCGCCTTCCTCGAGCGCCGCAAGCCGATCTGGGCGCAGTAGACGCACTTCCCAACGGCTGGGCCGCGGCCTACTTCAGGGCCGATGGCTCTGCATATGATCAAGCTGGTGGTGGGCGCCGCCACCATCGACGACCTGCTGGAATGGCGCGCCGGGCATGCGAAGCCGGGCGAGCCCTGGATCCTGCGCACGCGGATGACGCCCAAGCGCGGGGCCGAGATGGTCGATGGCGGTTCGATCTACCGCGTGTTCAAGGGCGTGATCCTGTGCCGCCAGCGCATCCTGGCCGTGGATACGGTGGGCGAGGGCGTCACCGCTCGCTGCGAGATCACCCTGAGCGAAGACGTCGTGCGCGTGGCGCCGACCCCGCGGCGCGCCTTCCAGGGCTGGCGCTACCTCGAGGCCAAGGACGCGCCGCCGGACCTCGACACCGAGGCGTTCGGCGAAGTGCCGGACGAACTGGCCCGCCAGCTGCGCGAAGCCGGGGCGTGGTAGGGGGCTAGTCCCCCAGATTGTCGATCAGGCGGGTGCGCCCGAGGTGCGCGGCCCCCAGCACGCGGACGGGGCCGGTCGCCGGGCCAGGGCCCAGGCGTTCCAGGGTCTCCGGAACCCGCGCCTCGACATAGTCCACCTTGCGGAAGCCCGCCGCCAGCAACGCGGCCACGGCAGCCTGTTCGGCGGTCTCGACCGGTTCGCCGGCCCGGACCTTCGCCAGCACCTCGCGCAGGGCGACGTTCAGCGTCGTCGCGACCGGTCGTTCGGCTTCGGTGAGGTAGGCGTTGCGCGAGGAGAGGGCCAGGCCGTCCTCGGCCCGCGCCGTGGCGCCGCCGACGATCTCCACCGGAATGTCCAGGTCTCGCACCAGGCGGCGGATCACCGCCAATTGCTGGAAGTCCTTCTCCCCGAACACCGCAACGTCGGGCCCGCACTGGTTCAGCAGCTTGGTGACCACGGTGGCGACGCCGGCGAAGTGGCCGGGCCGCGCCTGGCCGTCCAGCGGCGCGGAGACCCCCGCCACCGTCACGGTGGTGGAGGCGCCCGGCGGATACATCTCGGCCACCGAAGGCGCGTACAGCAGGTCGCAGCCCGCGCCCGCCAACAGAGCCGCATCGCGCGCCTCGTCGCGGGGATAGGCGTCGAAGTCCTCGTTCGGGCCGAACTGGGTCGGGTTCACGAACACGCTGGCGACGACGTGATCCGCCCGGGTTCGCGCCAGCCGCACCAGTGACAGGTGCCCCTCGTGCAGGGCGCCCATGGTGGGCACGAAGCCCACGCGCTGGCCGGCACGACGCCAGGCGGAAACCTGGGCGCGGAGTTCGGCGACGGTGCGGGCGACGGGGAGGGACGACATGGGCGCGGCTTATGATCGGCGTGGCGGCTCAAGTCCATCCACAGGCGAGCGACCATACGCGCGTTGACGTTGCGGCGTGGCCCGCGCTCACCTGCATGTGTTAATGAGTCGGTCTCTTCGGCCGGCTGGGGAGCTGAAAACATGAGCCAGGCCAGCGTTATCGTGGTCGGCAACGAAAAGGGCGGGGCGGGCAAGTCCACCCTCGCCATCCACATCGTCACCGCCCTGCTGCACGGCGGCGCCAAGGTCGCGGTCCTCGACCTCGACCTGCGTCAACAGACCCTTGGGCACTTCTTCGCCAACCGGAAGGCGTGGCTGGCGGCGAACGGGGCCGAAGCTCCGATGCCGATCGAGCACGCGATCAGTTCGGCGGGCGATGCGCTGGCCAAGGCGCCCGACGCCGAACAACTGGCGCGCTTCGAGGCGGCATTCGCCGAGGTGGCGGGGCAGGCGGACTTCGTCCTGATCGACACGCCCGGGGCCGACACGGCCATCATGCGCGCCGCCCATGCCAAGGCGGATCTGGTCGTCACGCCGATGAACGACAGCTTCGTCGACTTCGACATGCTGGGCGTCGTCGATCCGGTGACCCTGGAGCTCAAGCGCCACAGCCTCTACGCCGAGACCGTCTGGGGCTGCCGCAAGGAGCGTGCGACCCGCGAGCGCAAGCAGATCGACTGGGTCGTGCTGCGCAACCGCCTGGCGCCGACCGAGGCGCGGAACCGCCGCCGCCTTGACGAACGGGTCGAGGCTCTCTCCAAAAAGGTCGGCTTCCGCGTCGGCCCGGGCCTGCGCGACCGTGTGATCTATCGCGAGCTGTTCCCGTTCGGCCTGACCGTGGCGGACCTGTCGCCGACGATCCGGCCGGTGGCCATGAGCTTGCAACACGTGGCCGCGCGCCAGGAGCTGCGGGCCGTGATGATCGCTCTGGGCTTCAATGGCCTGGACGACAGCGAGAAGATGGCGGCCGAATAAGCCCATGCTCTACCTCGCCCTGGGCGGCGCTGTGCTCGTGGGCTACCTCTGGCTGACCGGCGGCAAAGCGCCTCTGTTGAAGCGCCGGGAGTGGCGGATTCTGACCGCCGCCATGGCGCTGGCCGCCTTCACGGCGGCGACGTTCGTCGGCGTGCGGGGTTCGTGGGGCGCGGCCATCGTCCTCGTGGTCGTCGGGCTTTGGCTCGCGGCCTCGTCCCGCAAGACCACGGCGGCCGTTCGTCCGCCCCCTGCCGCCCGCATGAGCGAGACCGAGGCGCGCCGCATCTTGGGTGTGGAGCCCGGCGCATCCACCCAGGAGATCAAGGCCGCCTACACTCGCCTGATGCACGCCGTGCACCCCGACAAGGGCGGCACCGCCGGGCTCGCGGCCCAGCTCAACGCCGCCCGCGACAGGCTTCTGTCCAAATAAAGTGTCATCCCGGTTTTGGTGCAGCCAAAGACCGGGACCCAACAGCTCCGCGCCACTCCAGGAATCGAAACGGCGCCGCCCAGCTAAGGACGGCGCCGCCGAGATTGTGGGTCCCGGTCTTCCGCCTGCGGCGAAAACCGGGATGACACGCGAAACTCAGCCCCGGCTGGGTGCGATCACCGCACAGGGCTGCTTCTTGGCCTTCAGCGTCTTGCAGGCGTTCTTGGCGTCGGCCTCGGACATGCCCGAGAAGCGGGCGCGGTACTTGGCCCCATCCTTCTCGGCGGCGCCGCGGGCGTCGTCGAAGTGCTTGCCGAACTTCTTCCCGACCATGGCCAGCTGTTCGCGGGCGTCGGCGCGGTTGTTGAAGCTGCCCACCTGGACCGTCCAGCGACCGGCGGCTTCCTTCTTGCCCTTGGCCAGCGCCGGCACCGACTTGGGTTCGACGATCTGGATCTTGGAGGCCCGGGCCGGCGGCGGCGAAGAGGCGAGGCGGATGCTCAGGCCGTCTTCGGTGTCGCCTTGTTGCATCGACGGGGTCGTCGCCTGCGCCAGCTGCGGCGGCTCGAAGAAGTTCTGCGCCACGGTGATCTGTTCGCCGCGGGCGCGGCGGTCCAGCACGTCGAAGCCGGTCAGCAGCAGGCCCTCGGCCACCTTGTCGCGCGTCATGCGGGTGGGGCCACCCAGGACGACCACGATCAGGCGACGGTTGTCGCGCACACCCGAGATGGCGATGTTGAAGCCCGAAGCGTTGGTGAAGCCGGTCTTCAGGCCGTCCACACCGGACACTTCGTCCAGCATGTGGTTGTGGTTGCCGATCGTCTGGCCGCGGAAGTTGAAGCTCTTCGTCGAGAACAGCCGATAGTACTGCGGATAGTCGCGCATCACGGCGCGCGACATGATCGCCAGGTCGCGGGCGGTGGAGATGTTGCGGCTGTCGGGCAGGCCGTTGGCGTTCGCGAAATTGGTGTTCGACATGCCCAGTTCCTGGGCGCGAAGGGTCATCAGAGCGGCGAAGCGCTGCTCGGTGCCGCCCAGCTTTTCGGCCATGGCGACGGCGGCGTCATTGGCCGACCGCGTGACCATGCCCTGCATGGCCTGCAGCACGGTGATGGAATCGCCCGCGCGCACGCCCAGCTTGGTCGGCGACTGCGCGGCGGCGCGCGGCGAGAAGACGACCGGATCGTCCAGCTGGATCTTGCCCGACGCCAGCGCCTCGAACGCCAGGTACAGCGTCATCACCTTGGTGATCGACGCGGGATACCGCGGCGCGTCCGCGCGTTTGGCGTACAGCACCTCGCCCGATTTCGCGTCGACCACGATCGCCGCGTATTTGGACGAGTTCTGCGGGATGAGCTGGAAGTAGGGGACCTGCGCCATGGCTGGCGTGGTCGCTCCACCGAGAGCCGTGGCCGCTGCCAGACCGAGGGTAAGCAACAGGCGGCGAGCGTGCTGGATCATGCTTCGTCCGTCGAATCAAAGCGTTGAGGCGGCAACTGCGCCGCTCGGGGATTAGGTAGCATGCGTTCCGTACCCTTGCAGGAGAGTAAACAAGGATTGAACGGGCGCAATTGTCGCGGCGCCGCATGAACAGGCGCTGAAGCTTCACCATTGCGTCATTGTGCAGTGCACAAAAAGCATTTGACTGCTGCAGTGCAACATGAGAGAACGGCGTCGTGATCCACAGGGTGCTCGCGCCCTGCCGCCGTCCCGTCCCCCTTTCGTTAGGAGCCACATCATGGCCGCTGCCGAAGCCGCGAAGTCCACCGTCGAACAGTTCACCACCGCCTCCAACGTCGCCTTCAAGGAAGGCGTCGAAAAGGGTCTCGCGGCGATGAACGAGATGAACAGCTATTCGAAGAAGAACATGGAAGCCATGGTCGCCTCGGCGACGGCCTCGGCCAAGGGCGCTGAAGCGCTCGGCGCCCAGGCGATGGCCTTCTCCAAGGCCGTCTTCGACACCCAGGTGAGCGCCGCCAAGTCGCTCGCCGGCGCCAAGAGCGTGCAGGAAGTGGTCGAACTGCAGACCGCTTTCGCCAAGTCCGCTCTGGAAACCTACATGGCCCAGTTCGGCGCGATGTCCGAAACCGTCTCCTCGTCGGTCAAGGAATCGATGAAGCCGCTCAACGAACGCGTGACCGCGGTCGTCGAGAAGTTCCAGGCCGTCCGCTAAAGCTTCCAGCAGTACGGAAGTCCGAAAGCCCGGGCCAGAAGGTCCGGGCTTTCCTGTCCCTGAGTAAGCGTACCCGCGTGCCGATCTCCCCCGTTCGGCGCGCCATTCTCCCCCAGTATGCGTAGTGGGTCGGTCCGCGAGGACCGGCCCTTTTTCTTTGCCGCCTTCGGAGCTAGACGTGGCGGCATGTCGCAAGTCGAACAACGCCTCGCCGGCCTCGGGATCGAACTCCCCACGCCCAACGCCCCCGTCGCCAACTACGTGCCCTTCGTCAGGGTCGGCGATCTCGTCCACATCTCGGGCCAGGTGTCGGTCGATGCCGCCGGCGGCGTCCGCGGCATCGTCGGCGAGGACGTGGATTTCGAGACCGCCGTCCGCGCCGCGCGGATCTGCGGGGTCAACCTGCTGGCCCAGATGAAGGCCGCCTGCGATGGCGACCTCGACCGTCTGGTCCGCGTGGTGAAACTGGGCGGCTTCGTCCAGGCTGGCCCCGCGTTCTTCGACATCCCCAAGGTGGTGAACGGCTGCTCCGACCTGATGGTCGAGGCGCTGGGTGACGCGGGCAAGCACGCCCGCTCGGCCGTCGGCGTCTATCGCCTGCCGCTCAACTTCGCGGTCGAGGTCGACGCCGTGGTGCAGGTCCGGTGAAGGCCGCCATGGAGAAGGGGGGCTTCGGCGAAGCCTGGGACCTCCTTTTCCATCCGCCGATCGCGCACCGCGGCCTCTGGAGCCCGAACGGCGCGCCCGAGAATTCGCTGGGCGCCTTCCAGGCCGCCTGCGCCGCCGGCTACGGCATCGAGTTGGACGTCCAGCTGTCGGCGGACGGCGAGGCGGTGGTCTTCCACGACGACAAGCTGACGCGGATGACCGGCGCCGAGGGTCGGCTCCGCGACCGCAGTGCAGCAGAGCTGGCCGAGCTGCGTCTGGCGGGCAGCGACGAGAAGATCCCGACCCTGCTCGAGACCCTGGCGGTCATCGGCCACCGGGCGATGGTTCACATTGAGTTGAAGACGCCCTACGGCGAGGTCGGCCCGCTGGAGCAGCGCGTGCATGAGGTGATCGCCGACCACAACGGCCCGCTCTGCCTCATCGGCTTCAATCCCTACTCCCATGCCTGGTTCGCCGATCGCTATCCGGGCGTCCTGCGCGGCCTGGACAGCTACTCGTACGACAAGGCTCCGCACCTGGGCGACGAGCAGCGCCGGGCGTTCGCGGCGCTGGAGCATGTGGAGATCGCCCGGCCGCACTTCCTGGCCCTGGGCCTGGACATGCTGCCCAGCGCCAAGGCCGCCGAGCACCGTGCCAAGGGTATGCCGGTCGTCGCCTGGACCGTGCGCGAGCCGGCGCAGTGGGACGCCGTCAAGGACGGCTGCGACAACCTGATCTTCGAAGGCTTCGCCGCGTGAAGCTGACGCCGGCGGTGAAGGTTTGCCGCCGCATCGCCGAGATCGGCCGTGAGGCGTGGGACGCCTGCGCCGACAACCCGGCCTACGCCCAGAACCCGTTCATCCGCTTCGACTTCCTGCACGCGCTGGAGGAGGCGAACTGCGCGGTCGAGCGCACGGGCTGGGGGCCGCAGCACCTGGCCATCGAGGACGAGGACGGCCGCATCGCGGCGGTGATGCCGCTCTACGCCAAGAGCCACAGCCAGGGTGAGTACATCTTCGACCACGCCTGGGCCGACGCCTACGAGCGGGCCGGGGGCAAGTACTATCCCAAGCTGCTGTCGGCGGCGCCGTTCGTGCCGGCGACGGGGCCGCGGCTGCTGGCCCGCCCGGACGTGAACCCGGAGGAAGCCTGGCGCTTCCTGCTGGGGGGCGGGCTGACGCTGTGCGAGCGCTACGGCGCCTCGGGCCTCAACCTCAACTTCCTCACCGAGGCCGAGTGGCGCTGGGCGGGCGAGCAGGGGCTGGGGCGGCGCGAGGGCCAGCAGTACCACTGGGAGAACCGCGGCTACGCCGACTTCGAGGCCTTCCTGGGCGCGCTGTCGTCGGGCCGGCGCAAGACGATCCGCCGCGAGCGGCGCGACGCGCAGAGCCAGGTCGAGATCGCCTGCCTGACCGGCGCCGAGATCACCGAGGACCACTGGGACGCCTTCTTCGGCTTCTACATGGACACCGGCTCGCGCAAATGGGGGCGGCCGTACCTGACCCGCGCCTTCTTCTCGCTGCTGGGTGAGCGGATGGCCGACCGGGTGCTGCTGGTGATGGCCAGGAAGGACGGCGCCTGGATCGCCGGCGCCCTCAACCTGATCGGCGGCGACTGCCTCTATGGCCGCCACTGGGGCTGCGTCGAGGACGTGCCGTTCCTGCACTTCGAGCTCTGCTACTACCAGGCCATCGAATGGGCCATCGACCACGGCCTGCCGCGGGTCGAGGCGGGTGCCCAGGGCCAGCACAAGATCGCCCGCGGCTACCTGCCCAAGCCCGTCTACAGCGCCCACTACATCGCCGATCCCATGCTGCGCGGCCCGGTCGAGCGCTTCCTGGAGCAGGAGCGGGCCGGGGTGGAGCAGGAGATGGAATGGCTGGAGGAGGAGTTCAGCCCGTTCAAGGCCGAGACGGCGCTGGGGGGCGAATGAGCCTTCGCAAGGCCGTGGCTGCCCTGGCGGGCCTGGTCCTGATGTCGGCGCCTGCCCAGGCCGCCGAGGCGCCGCCCGGCCATGCCGACCTGTTCGAGCAGGTCTGGAAGACGGTCGCCGACAGCTTCTACGACCCGACGTTCCACGGTCGTGACTGGACGGCCATCGGCGCGCGCTATCGGGCGCGGCTGGGCGAGGCGCGGGACGACGCCGGCTTCGCGCGGCTGGTGAATGCGATGCTGGACGAGCTGGGCGTCTCGCACCTCTACCTGTCGCAGCCGGTGACCAACGGCGCCAAGGGCGGCGTCGGGATCGGCGCGCTGACCGAGACGATCGGCAAGGTTGAGGTTGTGGTCGCGGTGGTCCCGCTGACCGACGCCCAGCGCCAGGGCCTGCGCGTCGGCGATCGGATCGCCAACCCCGAGGCCCTGCGCGGCCCGCTGGGCCAGCCCACCACGCTGCAGGTCGTGGGCTGCGACGGCGCGCGGCGCACGGTGAGCGTCCGCCACGAGAGCGCGGGTTGGCCGCTGCGCCATCCCGGGTTCGAATGGCGCCGCATCACGGTCCGGCCGGGCGTACGGCTGGGCTACATCCGCATCGACCGCTTCGACGACGGCGCGGCGGACCTGGCCGACCAGGCCATGGCCGACCTCGCCGAGACCCAGGGGCTGGTCATCGACATCCGCAGCAACACCGGCGGCAACATGTCGGGCCTGCGCCTGGCCAGCTACTTCAGCGGCGACAGCAAGCCGGCGGTGGCGCTGCTGGGCCGCGGCTATCTGGCCGCGCTGGGCCGGCCCGCCACGGCCGCCGATCTCGCCAAGCTGCCGCCGGCGCGCGGCGCTTACACGGACGCGGCGGTGTTCGCGGCGGTGAAGGGCGGGCAGGGGGCCGCCGTCTTCCACTCCGACGACCTGGGACCCAAGCGCTACAAGGGCAAGGTGGTCGTCGTGACCTCGACCGAGACCGCCAGCGCGGGCGAGGGCTTCGCCCTGATGATGCGCGACCTGGCGGACGTGACGCTGATCGGCCGGCCGACCGCGGGCTACCTGCTCAGCAGCGACGTCAGCACCCTGGCCGGGGGCTGGCGGCTGACCGTGCCCGTGGACGGCGTCTGGGCTCCGGATGGCCGGGACTATGCCGACAAGCCGGTGGTCCCCGACGTGGCGCTGCCCCGCACCGCCGCCGACGTCTGCCGCGCCGACGATCCGGACCTGGCCAAGGCGGTCGAGCTGGTGACCGCGCCCTAGCTGCGCTCCCACGCCTGCTTCAGCAGCGCCGCGACGCCGGCGTCCACCTCGGCCGCCGAGGTCAGCACCAGCACCGACTTGAGGCGCTCGCTCCAGCCCTCGTTCTTGGGCGGCTGCAGGCGCGGGTCGGCAGCGGGATCGACGGCCAGGCCCAGGCGCACGCCGCCCTTGGCCGGCCGGGCTGAGGCGAACTGGAAGTCCTTGGAGAAGGCGGTGAAGCCCTTGCGCTGGGCGGAGACCAGGCCCGGCAGGTCGGCGACCGCCGCCTCGATCGCCTCCAGCACCGCGCGGGCGCCGGCGTCGGCCCACAGCTTGCCGCGCAGGTCGTCGGGCTCGGCCCAGTGGGCGGTCTCGGGAAACGCCTTGCCGAAGATGATGCTGGCGCGGTTCGTGCCGATGCCGTGGGTCGCCTTGAACCAGGCCTTGCGGGCGGCCGGCTTGGTCTCGGGGCAGGTCTTCGCGATGGCCACCCACTCGTCCAGGGTCTTGCCGGTCTCGGCCTCCATGCTCTCCACGATCGAGGCGAACCACTTCTCCTGGCGCGCCGTCATGCTGCTGGGCTTGTCCGACATTCCCCCCTCCGAGGCGATTTGCTAGGCGTGGCGCCACAGTTTGAGGAGCGCGTGCCATGAGCTTGGACGGGACCTACGACGCGGGCAACATCTTCGCGAAGATCCTGCGGGGCGAGATGCCTTCGGTCCGGGTGTTCGAGGACGACCACGTTCTGGCCTTCATGGATGTCTTCCCGCAGGCCAAGGGCCATACCCTGGTGATCCCCAAGCATTCGACAGCGCGCAACTTCCTGGAGGAGGCGCCCGAGGTGGTCGGCCCGCTGATGCTGGGCGTGCAGCGGGTCGCCAAGGCGGTGCGCGCGGCGCTGAACCCCGACGGGCTGATGATCAGCCAGTTCAACGGCGCTCCGGCCGGCCAGACCGTCTATCACCTGCACTTCCACATCATCCCGCGCTGGGACGGCGTAGCCCTGGGCCGGCATGCCGAGGGCATGGCGGACGTGGAGGAGCTGAAGGACTTGGCCGCGCAGATCTCGGCCAAGATCGCCTAGAGACCGGAGGCGTCGTTGGCGCGTCAGCGCCGATAAGATCGACCACGAACCACACGAACCACACGAACAGCCGTGCGTGACCCGGCGCCAAGCCAAGTCGCGGACCGTTCGTGTGGTTCGTATGGTTCGCGCGCCTGCGGCGCGCCGCGGCATGTCAACGGCGTCGTGGCGGGCCGGTGGCTCGGAGGGGCGGACCGGCCTCGAGGGTGGCGACGGCCGAGCCGGCCAGTCGCGTACGAAGTGGGGCGGCGGGACCGGCTCGGGCGCCGGCCAGGAGATTTATGCGGGCGTTTGCCGGGGACCCTGTCTGAGCGTTCGCGCGAGGTGTCGGAGCGCGCAGGGCGGCCGGCGTTTCGGCGCCCACCCGGGCCAGGAGTTCGCGCAAGGCCGGCAGCGCCGCCGGCGCGGGGCCGGGCAGGGCGCCCGCGGCGTCCGCCACGCCGTTCAGGGTCGACAGCAGCAGCGGCAGGCTGGCCCGCTCAGTCTCGCGGTCGCGGTCCCGCTCCGTGTAGAGGCCGGCGTCGCCGCCACGGGTTACGTCGTCATGGGTCACGTCATCGGGGCCGTCGGGGCGCTCCAGCGCCTCGGCTCGCTCGATCTCCAGGCCCTCGTCTCGTTCGGTCTCGGTCCGCTGGGCGACGCCCTGCGGCGCACGGGCTTCGGCCCCGGCTTCGCGCCGCAGGCGTAGCTGCAGGGCGATAGAGACCCGGACCGAGAAGAAGCAGCGGTCGAACACCTGGATCAGCTCCAGCTTCCGCCCCCAGTCCTCCGTCGCCTCCGCCCGCGCCGCCACCGCCACGCCCAGCCGATAAGCGCAGTCGCTCATCTCGGACAGCATGTCGGACGGGGTGGATGTCATGAGAACAAAGATAGAACATATAGTGGTGAAGCGCAAGCCTCCCGCTCGGCCCTCATTGAGGGCCGGTTATGGCGCGAGGGTAACGCCGGCGTCCGCACGGCGACGGCGCAGGACGCCGCCGAGGACGCCGAAGCCCAGGAGCATGGTCAGCCAGGTGGCGGGCTCGGGTATGGCGCCGCCGACCGACCCGGCGGGGTGGTTGCCGCGCGCGATGAGGTCGGGATCGTAGGAGATATCGAACCGGATGACCGGTAGCCGGTACTGGATCTCGCCGGTCTCGGCGTGGCCGTCGATGTTGTGCAGGCGGAAGCCGCCAAAGGGGCTCTCCACGAAGTCGAAGTTGCCGTAGTTCACCTGGGCCGGCACGAACATGTCGATCACCAGGTACTTGGAGCCGGGCGTGTAGATGTAGGGCGTGTCGAACGTCAGGTTGACGCTGAAGGTCTTCGTCGCACCCTCGACCCCGCCGATCACGAAGGGAACGTCGCGGGCGCCGGCCAGCACGGTCACCGGATCGATGAGGTTGTCCGCGAACGTCGTGCTGGGCGCGCCATCCAGTTGCGAGATCTGGATCCGGAACCTGTCGTCGAACTCGAATACGCCGCCTTGCAGGCTCGCGTTGGAGACGCTGTCGTTGAAGCGGAACGACATGCCGGTGATGGCGAACGGCTGGGTTCCGGTGACGCCGCTGAAGAACCACTGCTTGTGGGAGTCGATGCGGTTGAAGGTGACCGCGGCGCCGTTGCCCTCATGGTCCGCGTAGTACGCGCTGGGTGAATAGAGGTAGTCGGCGTGCGCCGCCGCGGGCGCGAGCGCCAGAGCGGCGAGTGCGCCGGCGAGCGCGAATTGAAGCTGCATGGACGTCTTCCCCCAGGTCGCCGCGCGCACATCGCGCCGGCCCCCCGTGGCCGTAGCACTGGCGCCGTCCGTGGCCGTTGGGGCGGCGCGCCAAACGCTTGTCTTGGAATCCCAAACGGCGCGGCGCGCGGTGCGTTGGCCGAGGCTCACGCCTGGGGCGCGCACTGGCGCTACGCCTGACCCGCGGCCTGCAGGGGCGGGCGGCCGAATGTCTGCTTCGAGGCCCGATCCCAACGTCCGCTCCTGGCGCGTTTCCCCATCTGCCGACCTGATGGCCGTCCCGCCGCCGCTGGCGCTTTTGGCGGCAGCCATTCCGGTCCCACCGCGCGCCCTGCTGGTCCCGCTCGCCATCCACGGGGTGGCGGCGCATGATCGCCGGTATCGGCGTGGGGACGTGGGGGCTCGGATGCGGATAGCGGCGCTTTGCGTCCTGGGGCTGGTGCTGGGCGGGGCGGCGTCCGCCCGGGCGGCGCAGCCGGCGGATCTGATCTTCTACGGCGGCAAGGTGATCACGGCCGACCTCGCGTTCGACATCCGCTCGGCGGTGGCGGTGAAGGACGGCAGGATCCTGGCGGTGGGCGGGCCGGAGATCATGCGTGACTACCAGGCGCCCAGGACCGTCGATCTGAAGGGCCGGGTGCTGATGCCCGGGTTCAACGACGCGCACCTGCATCCCTATGGCCTGTCGCGGCGGGCCATCGAGCCCGACAAGGCCGGCTCGATCGCCGAACTGCAGGAGATGATCCGCAAGAAGGCCGCCGAGCTGGGGCCGGGCGAGTGGATCACCGGTTACGGCTGGGACGAGGCGCGGTTCGCCGAGAGGCGCAACCCGAGCCGCCTCGACCTGGACGCCGCCGCACCGAGGAACCCGGTGGCGCTGACCCGGGCCGGCGCACACTCGGCCGTCGGCAACAGCCTGGCGCTGAAGCTGGCGAAGATCACCAGGGCCACGCCCGACCCGCAGAACGGGTTGATCGAGAGGGGGGCCGACGGTGAGCCGAACGGCATCATCCGCGAGCGCCAGGACCTCTACCTCGCCCTCGTGCCGCCGGACCGTTGGGAGGACGTCAAGGGCACCTATGCCGCCGGCATGAAGCGGCTGCTGGCCCTGGGCATCACCAGCTTCCACTCGGCGAGCGGCACGCTGGACGACGAGCCGGTCGGCAAGGGCGGCATTGCCAATCCCGGTCCGGGCCTGACGTTCCGCCGGTTCCAGGAGCTGGCGGCCGAGTCCGGCCACACGCTGCCCCGCGTGACGATGTACACCGCCCACCCGGGCCGCAAGCGCCTGGAGGCGTTCGGCAAGCACACCGGCTATGGCGACGAATGGGTGCGGCTGGGCGGGATCGGGGAGACGGCCGTGGACGGCGGCTTCACCGGGCCGACCGCCTGGACCCTGGCCGACTACAAGGGCCAGCCCGGGTTCCGCGGCAAGGGGCGCTTCACCGACGCCGAGCTGCAGGAGATCGTCGACAGCTCGAACGACAACGGCTGGCAGATGGCGCTGCACGCCATCGGCGACGCCGCGATCAAACAGACGGTGGACGCCTACGCCGCCTCGCTAACGAAGCGGCCCCGCACCGATCACCGGTGGTTCACGGACCACTTCACGATCATGCCGCCCGACGAGACCATGGAGACGATGGGCCGGATGGGCATCGCCATCGCCCAGCAGCCGAACTTCACCTACAACCTCGAGGCCCGCTACCACGAGAACCTCGACCCGTGGCGCGAGGCGCATACCAACGCGCTGGGCACGCCCGCCTACAAGTACGGGATCAAGTTCGCCCTCAGCTCGGACAATCTGCCGATCGATCCGCGGGTCGGGCTGTACGTCGCGGTCACCCGCAAGGGGCCCTCAGGCGTGGCGCATGGCTATCCGGAAGAGGCGATCACCCTGGCGCAGGCCATCCGGGGCTACACCTACATGGGCGCCTGGCTGTCGTTCGAGGAGAACGCCAAGGGCTCGATCGAGCCGGGCAAATACGCCGACCTGATCATCCTCGATAGCGACCCGCTGACCATTCCGCCGGAACAGCTGCTGACCATGAAGGTCGACCAGACCTATATCGGCGGGAAGCTCGTCTATGAGCGGACGCCGTAGGGGCGCGTTGGGCCGGGGGCTGCGACCCGCCTAGCACCGCAGCGGCGGCTCGACCTTCATCGGGCTGGGGGACGACTGGATCAGCTTGGCCCAGCCGGAGCTGGGGACCGGGCGGGCTTTCTGGATGAACCAGCGGGCGAGGAGGTCGCGGCCGAGGGCGGGGGGCGTCGTCTGGCGGTCGAAGACGACCTGGACGGTGATGTCGCCGGCGGAGGTGCCGTAGGCGGGCATGTCCTTGAGCTGGCGGGCCACCCAGCTCTTGTCCCAATTGATCCGGAAGCCGCAGGCCTGGATGCGCTGGAGGGCGGTGGCGCCGGTGGCGGTGCGGATCTGGCCCAGGGCGTAGACGACG
>Ga0209026_1000663_pt1 | contig 21055 bp, 21 predicted proteins | sample AraplaCL_Col_mCL_FD_184262 | JGI IMG/M metagenome (GOLD analysis project Ga0209026, IMG submission 184262) | Arabidopsis root microbial communities from the University of North Carolina, USA - plate scrape CL_Col_mCL (SPAdes) (version 2) | ecosystem: Host-associated > Plants > Roots >... | reverse complement strand
GTTCGATTTCGGAATTATTTTCCCCCACCAACAACTTTATTCTAATCTTCAGACGCCAAATCCGAAATCGTAATTCCGAAATCCGACATCTGAATGAGCGGAAGACGAGGTTCGAACTCGCGACCTATAGCTTGGAAGGCTATCGCTCTACCAACTGAGCTACTTCCGCTTTTATAGCCTAAAGTCTTGAGTCAACAGTCTTGAGTCATTTTGACTCAAAGCTTATCGACTTAAGACTTCGGACTAAATTGTGGGGGGAGAAGGATTCGAACCTTCGTAGCCGAAGCAACGGATTTACAGTCCGTCCCATTTGACCGCTCTGGTATCCCCCCATTAGACGATTTACGATTTAAGAGTTTTGATTACGAATGCTTAACAATCTAAAATCATACTTCTCAAATCTGCAATCCTCTGAGCCTCCTATCGGGATCGAACCAATGACCTACTGATTACAAGTCAGTTGCTCTACCAGCTGAGCTAAGGAGGCTTATAATTACCCTTCGTCTTCGTTACCAGCGCTTTACAGCCGTATCGAATTTTCCGGTTAAATTATTCAACATTTTATTTTAAAGAACCAATCCCTTTGCGGTGCTAACACCCCTTGCGAAAGGGATTGCAAATTTACAAATAAATAACGCCCTACAAAATTTTTCTACAAAAAAACTTCGGGGGCATTTTTAACGCTGTTTTTTGCGTGTTTTAAGCCCCCATGGCTTTGTTTTTTGAGCCGGCAAATATGGGTTAAAGCTTTCTTAAATACTAACAGAAAGTCATTTTTTTATCAACGGGCGGAATTATTCGCCAGCAATAGGTAAAAAAGCAACGGCTCCCGAGAAAATTCCGGGAGCCGTTAATTATAGTTAGTCGTTTAATCAGTTACGCCTTAGCTTTATCTTCAGACACTTTAGTAACTTCAATAGTATCGTTATTTACCTTACCATCAATCACAACCTTTTTACCTGCATATTTTAATACAGATTTTTGGTTTGCAATTTTGTAAACTTTACCGTTTGATACCAATACAGCGGTGGCACCGGTTTTCATACACATGTTTACGCAGTTGCCCCGGCTGGCTTCGGTACACATCGGGGTTTTCATGGCAGCGCAGTGTGAGTCGTCTATGTAGCCTTTTAATTCGGTGTCGCCTTTACCGGCAAACGTTGCCGTCGCTGCAAATACTAATGCAATTAATAATAAGTACTTCTTCATTTGTTATAAATTGGTTAATGGTTAATAATTCAATGTATTTGGGCGATTATCAAATATAGTTAAACTATTAAATTACTTCCACCACTATTAAAAAAAGGAATACTAATACTTTGGTTTACTATGATAGTGCAGAACTTGGTATATAAACCAGAAAGGCCCCGATAACCCGGAGCCTTTCTTTTATTAATTATGTAGGTGATCAATATTCGTCTTCTTCGGTGGCCAGTACAACTTTCTTTACTTGTTGTGCGGCAATTTCATTGCGTTTTTTGTGTTTAGCTATTTGTTTGCGAATGCTCTCTATGGCCTGGTCGGTTGCTTCTTCAAAGGTTTTACATTGTTCTTTGGCAAACAATTGGTTGCCGGGTAGCTGTATCTTAATTTCCGTTATCTTATTTGCTTCGTCTTCTACATTTTCTAATTTTAAATAAACTTCACCATTAATGATCTTGTCGTAAAAGGTATCCAGCTTATCCGCTTTTTTTTGGATAAATTCTAATAAACCTTTGTCTGCATTAAAATGAATTGACTGCACGGTAATTTTCATGTTTCCTCCTTGTTATGCCTTTGGATGGGCAAGTTTATAAATAGACTTTAGTCTTTCGACCGAATTATGCGTATAGATTTGGGTTGCGCTTAGGTTAGCGTGCCCCAGAAGCTCTTTGATGGCGTTCAGATCGGCGCCGTTATTTAATAAGGTTGTAGCGAAGGTGTGCCGCAGCACATGCGGGCTTTTTTTACTTTGGGTTGATATGTATGACAAGTACTTCTGCACAATTAAATGTATCAGCTTCGGGTAGGCATCTGCACCTTTATTTGTAACGATCAACGTTAACGAATTGTTATTAAAGTTTTCAATTTTCTTTAACTCGCTGTAATGTTTCAACAAATGTTTTAATTCGTTATTTAAAGGTATAATACGTTGCTTGTTGCGCTTGCCTAAAACCTTTACTGTTCCTTCGTATAAATTAATGTCATGTTCCTTTATCCCCAGCAACTCAGATAAACGCATGCCGGTACCAAACAACAACTCCACCACCAACTTATCCCGCTGACCGGCAAAATCTGCTGTAAAGGTTTCTGCGTTATCCAGCATAGCAGTAAGCCTGGCATCTTCTACAACAACCGGCAAATGTTTGGGCACTTTAGGGGTGATAATTTTTGAAGCAGGATTTATGCTGATCACTTCTTCGGCTACCAAAAACTTGAAGTATTTGCGCAGCGTAGCAATTTTACGATTGATGGAACGCGGGGTTAGGTTTTGGTTCATCAGCTCAACCATCCAGTTGCGGATATGGTGATGAGTTACCTCTGATGGATGCGAAACTTCGTCCGGATAGTGGAGAAAAACCAGAAACTGGTCAAGGTCAGACCGGTAAGCTTCTGCGGTATGCGGAGAATACCTTTTCTCGAATTTGATGTATTGAATAAACCGCTCTGAAAACATAAAAACTATTTATACATCCTTGTAGAATTGAATGTACAAATAGTTTTTTATATGTTTTACAAGAAAAGCTGAAAATTTCTTTCAGTAAGAAATTACGCAGTAGTTTCCTGGTTTAAGCCTTGTTTGTAGATGGCATTTTTTACCGTAGTACGGCGAGTAACAGATTTTTTCTCAAATGCCTGACGGCTACGAAGCTCGCGTAAAACACCAGTTTTTTCAAATTTCTTTTTGAAGCGTTTTAATGCTTTGTCTAATGATTCGCCGTCTTTAATGTTGATAATGATCATATGCTGTAAAATACCTCCTTTCGTGGGAGGGCAAAAGTAGTGATAATCTTTTGAATATTAAAACTATTCATTAAGATTATTCAACTTCAACACATAAACGTGCCAGATGTAATGTTGTAATGCGGTGAATGCCATTTTATGCTCTTTTTAGATGTAATGATAATCTTGGATCTTCCCGTGTGATAAACATATCGGGTTGATTAGTATACTCTACATACCAGGCCAACGCAAAAGCCACTAACTCCGCATGATAGTGACAAATGCCCACCGTTTCAAAAGCCACCAGCTTATCTTGGCCAATACCATATAACACAATTTCGTTACGGTTAGAAACGTAGGTATGGCTATCCAAATGATGAATTTTTATCTGCAGTATGGTTTTATGATCACGAATAACCTCTTGTCCATTCGTCCTCACTATGTAAAAATTGTCGGTATGCATGGCAGAATGTAATGTATAGTACATTCTGCCATGCAAATCTTGTTCCAATTATATTACAGTGCCTTTACCAGCTTCCAGATACTTTCATCTACCCAAACCCCTTTATCCAAACTTTCATTACGGGTTCTTAAAGTGTTCTCACCCGGATACATCACCGGCTTATCCGCATTTTGGGGTGTGCTGCCTTTGGTATAGTTAATGATCTCTTCGATCAATGCTTCACTTTGCGAATCATCAAACGGTTTGATACAAATAAACACCTGCGATGCGCCGGATTCTTTGCCGCTGGCAGTAATTTTTGCGGTGGAGTTACCGCTGCTTAAAACAGTCGTTAAAAGATCTAATACTAACGACAAGCCCGAGCCTTTCAAGAAACCAACAGGCAGCGTACGTTTTGATTCCATGATGGCTCGCGGATCAACACTTAAGTTGCCGTTTTTATCATATCCTCCCGGCAATGGTAACTCCCTACCCTGCATATCGTACTGCTGCAGTTTGCCCCAGGCATATTGCGAAATAGCCATATCTAAAACTACATGCCCCTCTTTACGTGGAATGGCGATCACTAAAGGATTATTTCCCAGCCGCGGATCGAGCCCGCCCCAGGGCGGCAAATTGGCGATGGTATTGGTAAAGCAAATACAAATGTAGCCGGCCTCGGCCGCCTTCCAGCCGTAGGTGCCGCCGCGCATCCAATGGTTAGTATTGCGCAGGGCTATGCAGCCTATGCCATGTTCGTCGGCCAGTTGTATGGCTCTGTCGGTGCAAAATAGCGCGTTCAATATTCCGGGACCATTATTACCGTCCCACTGCTCCAACGAAGCCATGGCATTTATTTTTGAGGGCTCGGCATTGGGTATAACCAATCCCTCTTTAATATATTCTACAAATGATGGAAAACGATTTAGCCCATGAGTGTGTATACCGTCACGGCTGCTTTCTGCAAAAACGCGGGCACAGGTTTCGGCTTTGGGTTCTGTAAAATCCAGCGCAAGCAGCACCCGTTTAAATTCGGCTTTTAGTTCTTCAAAAGGTATTCGCATGTACAAATATAAAATGCATAATTACCTTATAATATAATATGCCGTTAAAACATTCATTATATAATAGATGTATTATAATGCGTTAACCGGTTATATGCCTTGATTTGTTATTTTTGGGCAAGATATTAAATGAACAAAAAGAACCTACTGCTTTTAATCACGGTTTTATGCGCTATTGTTTTAATCAATAATTCGTGCAAAAAACAACAGCAAACAAGTGTTGCACAATTATTAAGTACAGGTACATGGCAACTGGCTTCCATAAAAGTTACACATACCAATAAACTGGTAACCACTTACGATACCTTGAACACCAACTGCAATTTATTACAGAGTTTTATATTTAAAAGCGATAACACCTGCACCTACGCCAATTTTGATTGCAAACAGCAGCAGGCAACAGGTCATTGGCAATTGTCGACGGATCAGCTGACTTTATCTATACCCGACATGACCTGCCAGGATACCACAAAAGCCGGTAGCTCAAAGCCGTTTGTAAATGCGCAATTAATAAATGTTGGACAATATTCGTTAGTGATGCAAACCGGCGACTATAACGTAATACCAACCACAACCAACAGCACAAAAGTTATTCGCTACGGTTTTATACGGCAAAATAAACCTTAATATAATTTGTTAACTGGTGTAATATTATATATTTGAAAGAATAATAACGCGTGACAGCTAACTTGAAAAAACGTATAGCCATTTTTGCCTCGGGCTCGGGGTCAAATGCTCAAAAAATAATGGAGCATTTTAAACGCAGCGCCGACGCCGAGGTTGTTCTGATACTAACTAATAATCCGCAGGCGTTTGTATTGCAGCGCGCGGATAATTTTGAGATACCCTCGCATATATTTACCCGGCATGAATTGTACGATACCGACGATATCATTCGCCTTCTAAAAACTTTAGAGGTTGACCTGATTGTTCTTGCCGGATTTTTATGGCTGGTGCCTCAATCACTTCTTAAAGCATTCCCCAATAAGATCATCAACCTGCACCCTGCCCTACTGCCAAAATTTGGCGGAAAAGGCATGTATGGAGATAAGGTGCATCAGGCTGTTTTAGATACCAAGGAAGAAGAATCTGGCATCACGATCCATTTCGTTAACGAAAACTTCGACGAGGGCGAGATCATCCACCAATCACGCTTTAAAATTGAGCCGGGCGACAACCTGGAGATGATCAAATTTAAAGGTCAGCAATTAGAACATCACCACTTCCCAAAAGTGATAGAGAATTTGTTGAAGAAGATGAAGAGTTAAGCGCAAAAGATTGGTTATTGAAGATCAAAGATCACCGACTTTTACGTCCGTTATTTTTATTCTAAAAAACTGATGCTTAATTACCTAATCTCTAATCAGTAATCACTACCTTTGCGGCTTAAAATTTACCCTTCCGCATGAGTGATTCTGTAGCTATCAAAAACGCCTTAATTTCGGTTTATTACAAAGACAATCTGGAACCCATAATTCATCGCTTAAATGAGTTAGGTGTAAAGATATATTCAACCGGTGGAACCGAGAGCTTTATTCGGGGTTTAGGCGTGGATGTAATTGCAGTTGAGGACCTTACCTCCTACCCGTCAATTCTTGGCGGACGAGTAAAAACCTTGCACCCAAAAGTATTTGGCGGCATCTTAACCCGCCGTGGTTTAGAGGGTGATGAGCAACAAATTGCTGAATACGAAATTCCGGAGATAGACCTGGTAATTGTCGACCTGTATCCGTTTGAAGAAACGGTAAAATCAGGCGCCGGATACGACGATGTGATCGAGAAAATAGACATCGGTGGTATCTCTCTCATCCGCGCAGCGGCAAAAAACCATAAAGATGTGGTAATTATCGCCAGCAAAGATGATTACACCGAGTTGAACGACTTATTAACCAACCAAAACGGCACTACTACTTTTGATCAGCGTCGTCGCTTTGCGCATAAGGCGTTTAACATCAGCTCAAATTACGATACGGCAATCTTCCAATATTTTAACAATGAGGACCCACTGCCTGTATTTAAGCACAGCATTCAAACCAGTCAGACTTTACGTTACGGCGAGAACCCACACCAAAAAGGCGTGTTCTACGGCAACCTGGATGCCATGTTTAACAAACTGCATGGTAAAGAGCTCTCCTACAACAACCTGGTAGACGTTGACGCTGCAGTAGCTTTAATTGATGAGTTTACTACCGAGCCAACCATCGCCATTTTAAAACACACCAACGCTTGCGGTATTGCCAGCAGAAGTTTTATTAAAGAAGCCTGGGTAGATGCGTTGGCTTGCGACCCGGTTTCTGCATTTGGCGGGGTAATTATTTCAAACGAAGAGATAGACCTGGCAACCGCTACTGAGATCGACAAAATATTTTACGAAGTATTGATCGCTCCTGCGTTTACCGATGAGGCAATTCAGCTTTTAACACAAAAGAAAAACCGAATTATCTTAATTCGCCAACCGGTTGAACTGCCGACAAAGCAATTTAAAACGTTGCTGAACGGTGTTATCGAGCAAGATAAGGATTTGGTAGTGGAAGGCCCGGAAGCGATGAACCCGGTAACTAATCGCAAGCCAACGGACCATGAAATGAAGGACCTGTTCTTCGCTAATAAAGTGGTGAAGCATACCAAATCAAACACTATCGTATTCGCTAAAAACAATCAGTTAATGGCTAGCGGTGTTGGCCAAACCTCGCGCGTAGATTCATTGAAACAAGCGGTGATAAAAGCCAATAGTTTCGGTTTTGATCTGAATGGTGCAGTAATGGCCTCGGATGCTTTCTTCCCTTTTGCGGACTGTGTTGAATTAGCCGCGGAAGCCGGTATTACAGCGGTATTACAACCGGGCGGCTCTATCAATGATAAGTTATCTATCGAGATGTGCGATCAAAAAGGCATTTCGATGGTTACGACAGGAATACGCCACTTTAAACATTAATTTACCAAACTAGTAACCATTCTTTCAACGATTTACGTTAAAGGATAACGAAAACACAATAAACTGCATTTTTTGCCGCTATAAATAGCAACAAAATAGTTTATTCAATCTATTTTTATAAAATTTACAAATAATCTGAGCAAACACCGTCATGGGTTTATTTAATTTTTTCACACAAGAAATAGCTATAGATCTGGGTACCGCAAATACCCTCATTATACATAACGATAAAGTAGTGGTTGATGAGCCTTCGATAGTGGCTTTTGACCGCACCACCAATAAAGTAATTGCCATTGGCAAGCAGGCCATGCAAATGGAAGGCAAAACGCACGACGATATCCGTACCGTGCGCCCGTTGAAAGACGGTGTAATTGCCGACTTTAACGCCGCCGAGCACATGATACGCGGGATGATCAAAATGATCAACCAGGGTAAAGGCTGGTTCTTCCCCTCATTGCGTATGGTGATTTGTATTCCATCAGGCATTACAGAAGTTGAGAAACGCGCAGTACGCGACTCGGCCGAGATTGCGGGTGCCAAAGAGGTTTATTTGATTCACGAGCCAATGGCTGCTGCGGTAGGTATCGGTATCGACGTGGAAGAACCAATGGGTAACATGATCATTGATATTGGTGGTGGTACTACCGAAATTGCGGTTATCGCGTTGTCAGGTATCGTATGTGACCAGTCTATCCGCGTTGCGGGTGATAACTTCGACTCCGATATCGTTCAATACATCCGTCGCCAGCATAACATCATGATCGGTGATCGTACCGCAGAGAAGATTAAAATCGAGGTTGGTGCAGCATTGCCTGAGCTGGCAGATCCACCGTCAGATTTCGCAGTACAGGGTCGTGATTTGATGACCGGTGTGCCGAAACAGATCATGGTATCATACACCGAGATTGCTCACTGTTTAGATAAGTCGATCTCAAAAATTGAGGAAGCGATATTAAAAGCGCTGGAGATCACTCCACCGGAGTTATCTGCCGACATTTATCAAACCGGTATTTATTTAACAGGTGGTGGTGCATTGCTGCGCGGTTTAGACAAACGTATTGCCGCTAAAACCAAATTGCCGGTACACGTTGCCGAAGACCCGCTTCGTGCAGTAGTACGCGGTACAGGCACAGCGTTGAAAAACATCGGTCACTTCAAATTCTTAATGCAATAAGTTAGATTTGAGATATGAGACATGAGAATTGAGACAATCAAAATTCTCATATCTCACGTCTCACATCTCATATCTTAAACCATGCGAAATTTAATTCTCTTTATTCAACGATACAGCGCATTCTTCCTGTTCGTGATATTTGAGATTTTTTCGCTCATCATTTACATTAAGTACAATTCTTTTCAAAAAGCCACATTTATTAACAGCGCCAACCAGATTACCGGCAATTTATATGCTCAGGTAAATAAGCTTAATAGTTATCTCTCGCTGAAGGATGTGAATGATAGTCTGATCCGTGAAAACGCGCGACTTAGAAATCAGCTTTTGAGCTCAAAGTTTGCTGATACCGTTAACAAGCGCAAAGCCGACGATACTGTTTATCATCAGCAATATGAATACCTGGAAGCCAAAGTGATCAACAACTCCATTAATCACCGCAATAATTACATAACCATTAATATGGGCAGCAAAGAAGGCGTAGAAAAAGGCAAAGGAGTTGTGAGCAGTCAAGGCGTTGTGGGTAAAGTAATTGACGTAAGCGAACATTTTGCTATTGTACAGTCACTATTGCATAAAGAAACCCAGTTTAGTGCTATGCTGCTTAACAGCAAAGAACTTGGTTCTATTTCATGGGGCGAAAATATGGACCCTAAAGCTGGTTTGTTGTTCAATGTATCAAACAACGCCACACCAAAGTTGGGTGAAGTAGTCGTTACATCAGACAGGTCTTTATTCCCCGCTGGTATTCCTATTGGCAAGGTGTCAAATCTCCACCCTAAATTCACTAAGGGTTCTTTCGTGAATGTGGAAATTACCTTTGCGGTTGATTTTGGTAAACTCGATTATGTATATGTGATCACTAACCGTTTCGGACAGGAACAAGCGGGGTTGGAGGCTCGTCAAAAGAAAGATGAGTAGGACTATCATCATTAACATATTGCGCTTTATCGTACTCGTTTTTATACAGGTATTCCTGCTTAAAAACTTAACGCTTTATAACCTTTCTACCCCATACCTGTACATTCTGTTTATTATGCTGCTGCCGTTCGAAACGCCGAACGTGTTACTATTTGTTCTGGCTTTTGTGTTGGGATTAACTATCGATGCGTTTTATGATACCCCGGGATTGCATGCCGCGTCCTGTGTTTTACTGGCATTTGTACGTACCATTTTTATCAATTTAACCGTTCAAAAAGAAGGCTTTGATAACGAACCCGAACCAACCTTAAGCATGATGGGTTTTCGATGGTTTTTCACCTACGCCATCACGCTAACCTTTATTCATCACTTTTTCCTGTTTAACCTCGAAGTTTTTCGCTTTTCGGAGATACAATATACCGTGTTACGTGTTATATTGAGTTCGATATTTACTGTATTTTTAATGTTTGTTTCCGGGTTGTTGTTTTACAGGAGTAAAGAGCGTAAATGAATAATTTTTTTGAGCGCAGGTACATCATTGCCGGCATTTTTATTACCATTTTTCTTGTTCTGCTTGCGCGGCTGTTCTACATCCAGATCGTCGATGATAAATATTTGCTTTATGCAAACAAACAGGCTATTCATAAATCTATTTTATATCCTGCCCGCGGACCAATATTCGACCGCAACGGACACAGCCTGGTACAAAACGAGCTACTTTATGACGTTAATGTAAACCCGCACGAGGTAAAACCTTTTGATACTGCCGAGTTTTGCAAGCTGATACAAATGGATACTGCTGAGTTTAAAAAACGCTTTGCCAAAGCCAAACGCATGTATCCAAACAGCGAATCGCCATTTGAAAAGCAACTCACACCTGATTTGTATGCTACCTTGCAAGAACGTATGTCTGAGTTCCCCGGATTTACCGTGGTACCTAACCCGGTGCGAACCTATCCCGACTCGGCAGCGGCACAATTTCTGGGATATATTAGTGAGGCTACGCCAAATGATATAGAAAAATCTGGCGGTTATTATCAGCTTGGCGAATATATCGGTGCGGCGGGCGTAGAGAAGTCGTACGAAAATGTATTGCGAGGCCAGCGCGGGGTAAAAATGCAAATGGTGGATTCGCGCGGTAACACTAAAGGCTCATACGCAAATGGCGCTTACGACACTGTTGCGGTTGCCGGAGAGCGTGTAACCTCCTCGCTCCATTTGGGCATTCAGAAGTTGGGCGAGCAATTGATGCATAACAAAGTAGGCAGTATTGTTGCCATAGATCCAAACACAGGCGAGATCTTATGTTTTGTGAGTAGTCCTACATATAACCCCAACCTGATGGTGGGGCATGAGCGTGGTAATAACATAGCTGCATTGTTGGCAAACCCTTACGACCCATTAGTTGTACGCCCTATTCAAGCTTATTATCCCCCAGGTTCTTCATTTAAGCCGCTAAGCGCGTTGATCGCTTTGCAGGAGGGTATTATCACTCCCCAAACCACCTACCATTGCCAGGGTTCTTACAAAGCCGGCAATATAGTGGTACACTGCTTTCATAACGAAAAACATGGCGACGTAAATTTGGCGTCAGCGGTAGCCGAATCATGCAACGGTTATTTTTGCATGGTTTTTGAAAAAATCATGAATGCATTGGGCCCAAAAAAAACCGCATCGGTATTTGCAAATTGGCATGATAACGTAGGTAAATTTGGCTTGGGTTCAAAATTAGGGTTAGACTTTCCGGCTGAACGGGCAGGGAATTTACCTTCAGTTAAGACTTACGATAAAATGTATCGCCCCGGTACCTGGCGTTCAAGTACCATTATCTCACTCGCTATTGGGCAGGGAGAAACTCTTGCAACACCTTTGCAACTGGCCAATATTGAATGTACTATAGCTAATCACGGATATTATTATACACCGCATTTGATCAAGAGCATTGGTTCAAAAAATATAACGCGTAGCCAGGATACTGTTAAGCACTACGTAGGCATCGAACCAAAATATTTCGAACCTGTAATAGATGGAATGCATGCCGTGGTAGAGCGTGGCACAGCTGCCGGTGCAAAAATAACCGGCATCGACATGTGCGGAAAAACGGGTACAGCCCAAACCAACAAGAAGCTCCAGGATAATTCAGTTTTTGTGGCATTCGCCCCGCGCGAAAATCCAAAGATCGCTATTGCAGTAATCGTGGAAAATGCCGGCCAGGGTGGATCATATGCCGCACCTATCGCTAGTTTTATTGTCGAGAAATATCTGACTGATAAGATAACCTCGCGCCCATCTGGTGCTACCCCTGAGTATTTTATGAGTAAAGACATTTTGCCCGATCCATACATTTATTCCCGCGGAAAAAAAGGCAAAGGCTCGCCGGCCGATACGAGCAAAAAGAAGACTTCGCAGCCGCAGTTTAAAAGTGCTGCTATCCTGAACAAGAAACCGTTAACCCCTAAACCGGCAGCACAATGAACCAGCAACGCAGCTTCTTTTTCAATGTCGATTGGATAACGGTGTTATTATACCTGATGCTGTGTGCTATTGGAATTATCAATATTCACTCTGCAGAGGGTGGGCGCCACCCCGGAGTGTTTGATATGGACACCAACTCGGGTAAACAAATCGTTTTCGCCATTTCCGGCGTTGTGCTGGCCATAGTCATCTTGCTGTTAGAGAGCAGATTTTTGTCGGCATTGGCGCCAGCTGCATACGGTGTTACGGTATTATTGTTGCTGTTGGTGCTCGTAATTGGCCGAAACGTAGGTGGTAACCAGGCCTGGATACCTTTAGGAGGCGGTTTCAGGCTACAGCCTTCCGAGTTTGCCAAGTTTGCCACTGCGTTAATGCTGGCGCGATATCTTAGCAGCACCAACGTCCGGATAACGGAGTTAAAATCATTTGCCATCACCTGCGCTATTATTGGCGTCCCCATGTTGTTGATATTACGCCAGCCCGATGTTGGCTCTACATTGGTGTTTTGTTCATTTATTTTTGTGTTGTACCGCGAGGGTTTATCGCCCTATTTCCTCGTTATCGGTGCGCTGTTTATCTTTTTATTTATCGCGGCTATCCTGTTCAATCCGCTTTATATCATCGCCGGGTTGGTTGCGTTTGTACTTTTAGCTGCCTGGTTATTTAAACGTAATCGTAAGTTTTTGATCACGCTTTTTGCGGGATTGCTAATGTCCGTCGCCTTTATTTTTAGCGTAAAGACGATTTATAAAAGCGTACTGCAACCGCACCAGCGCGATCGTATTGACATCATCCTTGGTATTAAAAAAGATCCGCGGGGTAAAGGATATAACTTAAACCAATCACTTATAGCCATAGGCTCCGGTAAAATGTGGGGTAAAGGTTATTTACATGGCACCCAAACCAAATATTCATTCGTACCCGAACAAACTACCGACTTTATTTTCTGTACCGTTGGCGAAGAATTTGGCTTTGCAGGATCGATAGTGGTCTTAGGGATATATCTGTTCTTATTATTGCGATTGATCGTTATTGCCGAACGACAGCGATCTCCATTCTCGCGTATTTATGCATATGGCGTCACTTCCATTATCTTTTTCCACGTTATGATCAATATCGGCATGACCATAGGCTTAGTGCCCGTAATTGGTATTCCTTTGCCGCTTGTGAGTTATGGCGGTTCGTCGCTGTGGTCGTTTACTATCCTATTGTTTATCCTGGTAAAGCTGGACTCAAACCGTATGGGTATCGTTTATGCCTAAGCAAACCGGCGATGCAGTAATGCGTAGAATTTCTCGCGCGTCTCGGGCTTGCCATCCCAATCGTTTTTGGAGAAGTAAGTGCCTTTCAGATATTTATCGGCTTCATCAAAGCTGCTAAACTTATTTAAAATATCTATCGCTTCGCTGTAAGCCAGGCTGTAGCCATTAAACAAATCTTTTACAAACAACAATTTGTCATTTAAGGTAATGGCCGACTTAAGGTCGCTGATGGATTGCGTAGCACTTTCGTGCTTAGGCATCTGTGCTGACATGCGCTGGTTGATGGTCAATGTTTCCGGCTCTTCCGTTTTTGCAGGCGACGGAACTGGTTTCTCTATTACCAGCGGTGGTATTGGTTTTTCATCAACCGGTTTTTCAGGCACCGGTGGAAATGGCTCGGGTTCAAGCCCTAACTCTGGCATCTCAACTATTTCGTCCTCATCTTCGTCATCAACCCAACTTTCGTCGATCTCTAATTCATGCTTAATAATTTCAGGCTCTGATTGCCGGATATATGAATAATCATCCTCGGGCGCTCCAGAAGAAAGATCTATATGCGGCACTGGGGTATCCTCAACAGACGCTTTTTGAACTACAGGCTCAAAGTACTTTTCCTCTTTAGGTAAGGCTGGCGCCGGGGGTTCGGCAGTTGGCGGAGGTGTAGGTGGCAATGCCGGCTGTTCATGTACATTTAGCTTTTTTAACACCTCGGCGTGGTTAGCCAAAAAATGTGCGTTAGCTACAAAAAGCTCTAACTCCAATTCGTTTATTTTGGTAGGATCGTCCTGTAGATATTTAAACTGGTCGTTTAATTCTTTAATGATCCCCCCAATCCGGTTAAATACTTCCTGTTGCTTCATGTGATGTAATTAGAAAAGCCTATCAAAAATAGCATTAAAATGCTGATATTAGACCCCCGTAATAACATGCAGCTTACTGAAGAAGTTTTTAAAAGAAAAAATGAAAGCGGCGGTAGTATCGAAGTGATCTGCGGCTCCATGTTTTCCGGCAAGACCGAAGAACTCATCAGGCGTATCAACCGTGTACGCATCGCCAAATTAAGCTTCACTGTTTTTAAGCCCAAGAAAGACACCCGTTATGACGAGGTGAAAGTGGTGTCACATAACACAAATGCCATTACCTCTATCCCGGTAGCTAAATCAGAGGCAATATTACTGCAAACAGGGCACAGCCAGGTAGTAGGTATTGATGAAGCACAGTTTTTTGATGAGAAGTTACCCGAGGTTTGTAATACGCTTGCCAACAAAGGCATCCGTGTAATTATAGCGGGGTTAGATATGGACTTTAAAGGCCGCCCATTTGGCCCCATGCCGCAGTTAATGGCCATTGCCGATTCTGTTACAAAGGTACATGCAGTTTGTGTGGTATGCGGTAACCAGGCCATGTTTTCTTATCGTAAGGTAGCTAACAAAAACAAGATCATGCTGGGCGAGATGGAAAGTTACGAGCCGCGCTGCCGTATATGTTATAATTTAACTAATCGCTAACAACAAACGGGTTTAATTCGTTATATTGAACGAGAGTTAGCTAACAACGATTGTTCATTTAATTAAACCCCGTTATGACCATCAGCGTAATTGCCACGCTTTGCTGCCGAAAAGAAGCCGACGCCGCCTTTCAGGCGGAGTTGAAAAAACTTCTTAATGCCACGCTTAATGAAGAGGGCTGCCTGTCTTACGAGGTATACGAGTGCACCGAAGAAAAAGGCAGATACATTGTTATAGACCAATGGGAAAGCCAGGACACGCTGAATAAACACCAACTTACCCCGCACTACAAGTATTTTATGCACATTGCCCCTGCATTATTGGCGGGCCCGATAGAAATACGCGCGTTAAACCGGCTGGTTTAGTGCTAAATACTGACTTACAACTTATTTTTTGGGCAAAATTGTTTGTACCCACAAACAAAACCTATGGTTATGCTTGTTTATAGGTATGTCGGCCTAAATCCGTAAGGGCGCCGGCACTATATGAACAACAATATGGCTAAGAAAATATTGGTAATTGAGGACGACAAAGATATAAGAGACAGCATTGCTTTTATATTGGAAGACCAGGGATACGAGGTTACCACATCTGAAGACTCTAAGATCTTAAAATCATTAGATACATTAGATCCGGATATAATACTGCTTGACAACTGGCTTACCGAATGGAAAAGCGATGCCAGCGGCCAGCAAATAAGCAAAAGCTTAAAATCAGATCCGGCCACCAGTCATATCCCGGTTATCATTATTTCGGCGGTAAGCGACGTGGAGCGTATTGCCAAAGAAGGGCTGGCGAATGATTATCTGCGAAAACCTTTTGGTATGGATGAGCTAACCGATATGGTAAAAAAATACCTGAAATAAAGCACTGTCCCGCGGAAGAAGCGGGACACCCGGGACAGCCATCCTATTCAATCTACTGATTTTCAATAACTTGAATTTTTACGTGGGACACTTTGGGACACTATTATGTTAACTAACATCAACCACGAGTTACTTATTGTCTCCTACAAGCTTTTTATCGTTGGCTATCTTTGCTTTTCTTTTTTGGTCTTGTATAGCTTCCGCCGATTTCAAACTATCTATGCTTATCGGGGTGACCAATCGCATTTGCTGCAGGGCTACACTCGTTTTCTTCCACTTACTGTCGTCGTGTTTTTTAATAGCTGCCGTATCGGCCTTACTGTAGTAGTTTAAGACATTTTGTTTTAAGGGATCAGTTACGAAAGCATATTTGTTCTCGCTAAGTTTTTCCATTAAATCGCCGTACGTATCGTCAGTAAGTTCATACTCTTCGGGTGCCGTAAGTCCTCCCGTATCGAAATCACGATTAGGCAGATTGATCTTTCCGCTACCTAACTGATTAAGGGCCGCCGCATATTTCATCATTACGGTATCAAAGCTTTTTACAAATTGCTTCTCACCATCGGGGCCTACAGGTCTAAAACGCAAAGCTCTAAGTGGCCCGATCTTCGGCAGAACGGTAATTAAAAAAGCAAGCGCACGCTCCTTAAATTTGGGCCGGTCAATATCGCCGCCAAATTCTTTAAAATACTTTTTGCGCTGCATTCTGTAATGAAACTTTCGGGCAGTCATGGTGGGATCGGCCTTTTGGATATCGCTTTTTTTGAGCAGCCATGCACTACGTGTAACAGTAGGCATCAGCTTATGCACCGCCCAACGAAAGTTATTAATAGAATGATCTATTTTGTTATTAAATATCTCGTCAACATCCAGCCCATAGGTTTTATAAAAAGCGCGTTCTAAAACAGGTACCGCTACATTAAACCCGATAAGATCATGATATTGCTGTGATGCGTAATTGTTTCTTGCTATTTGTAAGACGTCAAAAGCAAGTTCTACTCTGCTATGCGAAAAATGATCTTCGCCATAAGTAACTACTTTGCCATATTTATCACCCACTTTTGGGTAAACCAATGGCACAACCTGGTTAGTCCCTATAGAATGGCCGTAAACATCCGCCATATAATGACAAAGGGAACCGAGCGCATAGGCATATTCATCTAAATTACGGGCTTCTGACAGCAGGTTTTGCACAAAATCGCCGGTACGTACATAGTGGATCAGATTGGTAAAGTAAACGCTGCCAAACGGCGAATAACCAATATCGGTCATCAGGCTGCCGCCATAGGCGTACGAATGCGCTTCGGTTAATTGCTCTTTTGTAGCATTAGGGAATTTTTTTAACAAGAGCGGTTTGATAGACTTATCCCAACTGGCATCAATGATAGCCTCGTGAGTTAAGATAGAATAGGATTTGGCATTGTTGCTAATTAACAGCAACGCAGATACAAAGACGGCAAGTACACATTTGTGAGTAACGACTAATCTTCTCATAATAACAAGGGCATTACTTAAAGCAAAAAACTGGTAAAAAGTTTTATAAAAAATAAAGGCTCTCAAAATTGAGAGCCTTTTAAGTAAATCACTACCAAACCTTTACCCGTTGACTTTCTGGGATATACATCTTATCGCCCGGCTTAACGTCAAAGGCTTTGTAAAAAGCATCATTGTTCATGGTAGCCCCTAAGATACGGTACATGTCAGGCGAGTGGGGGTCTGAATTAATGAGCGTCCGTTGAATTTCATCGGTATATTTTTCGCGGAAGGCTTGCGCAAAGCCCAGAAAAAACCGTTGATCGGGTGTAAAGCCATCTATCTTGCTATTGCCTTTACCTTGAGGTGTATTTTTAAATGCTTCGTAAGCAATTGATAAACCGCCGAGGTCGGCGCAGTTCTCTCCCTGGGTAAGTTTGCCGTTTACATGCAGATTACCGAGTACCGTAAATCCATCATACTGATTGATCATTACCGCGATTTTCTTTTTAAACTCCGCGGCGTCTTTAGTGGTCCACCAGTCTTTCAGGTTACCATCTTTGTCGTACTGGCGACCCTGATCGTCGAAACCGTGGGTCATTTCGTGACCGATCACCGCGCCTATTGCACCGTAATTAACAGCATCGTCTGCGTTTTTGTCAAAGAATGGAAATTGTAGAATACCGGCAGGGAACACGATCTCATTAAATGACGAATTATAATATGCGTTAACGGTTGGTGGTGTCATGCCCCATTCGGTTCTGTCAACCGGTTTACCCATTTTGTTCATCATAAACGCATAATCATGGCGCCAGATAGACTTCATGTTTTCATAAAATGCATCTTTTTTGATGATTACGTCATCATAGTTTTTCCATTTGTCCGGATAGCCTATCTTTTTGGTAAACGCATTTAGTTTTTCTTTGGCGCGCTTTTTAGTTTCGGGTCCCATCCAATCCAGTTTTTCAATACGGCTCTGATAAACTTGCTGCAGGTTATTCACCAGGTCAAGCATGCGTTTTTTAGCATCGGGTGTAAAGTACTTCTGTACATAAAGCTGGCCAAGTAGTTCGCCCAGGCCGCCATCTACGCGGGCAACCATTGTTTTCCAACGTACTTTTTGTTGTTTTTGGCCATAAAGCACTTTGCCGAAAAAGTCGAAGTGAGCATCTCTGAAATCTTTACTTAAAGAGGTTGATGCTGCATTAATGGCACCAAAAGTGGCATAATCCTTCCAAACCGAGATGGGTTGGGTCTTAAGCAGATTGTTTAGCCCTTTGTAGTAACCGGGCTGACCAACCAGTATTGTATCAGTTTTAAGGCCCATGCGAGTAAAGGCATCGCCCAGATCAATATCAGGCACCTGTTTCTGGAAATCTTTTACGGCAAATTTATTGTAGTTTTTCACAGGGTCGCGCAGTTCAACCGGCGACAAGCTCGCGTTGGCGATCTCTGTTTCCAGTTTTAAAATCGACGCTGCTTTAGCATCGGCTGTCTTAGCATCAACGCCTGTCATGGTAAACAACTTAGCGACATACTTTACATAAGCATTCCGTATTTTTACTGATGACGAGTCGGTTTTTAAATAGTAACCCTTTTCGGGCAAGGTCATGCCGGTTTGATCAAAGTGCGCCGCATTGCGGTTGCTCATTTTATCATCTGGTGAAATGGAGAATCCTAACAAAAAGCCTTCGCCGTTTTTAAAGCCGTCCGCAGCTAATTTCACCAGTTCCTTATAATCTTTTACGCTGTTAATTTTAGCCAGCAACGGTTTTAAAGGTTCATATCCGCGCTTATCAATACTGGCAGTATCCATACCGCTTTTATACAGGTCGGCAACCTTCTGCTCTAAACTTTTATCAGCGTTATCCTTGCCCGAGATATCCTCCAAAATACCATGCAGATCCTTCTGGTTATTGTCATAAAGAATATCGAACGATCCCCATCCCACCTCTGTGACCGGTATTTTGGTATTTTTAATCCAGGTGCCATTGGCATATAAAAAGAAATTATCACCGGGCTTCACTGTGGTATCCATACCGCTTTTGTCAAAAAAAACGGTGCGTGCAGGCGGCGGAGTCAGTTCCGCGTCGGTAGCCTTATTTTTACAGCCTACTGCAGCTACTGCCAAAACAGCAAGCCATAAATATTTCATTAGTTTCATAAAAGGATTTGATTTTGGTTTGTATAAATGTAGGAAACAATACAGTAAACGCAAAAAGCCTCATGAAGCATGCTCATAAGGCTTTTTATATGGTGACTGTTTTATCACGACAGCTTTAACGGAATAACCTGCGCGTTATGTTGTGCTTTGAGCGCTATCTCGGTAGCCAGGAAACAATGTTCTTGTGTCATTGCTGTCCCAGTACGGTTCACAATATCGTTTACAAACATTTCGCCAAAAGGCAGCACCTCTTTATTGGTGTCAAAAACCTGCACACCTTTGTTATTCGCCATATAAACGTGATTGCCTGCTTTATCCGGCAGCCCTATGTCGATATTCTTTCTTACCTCGATATAGCCTTCGGTACCTAAAATAGTTAAGCGGCCATCGCCCCAAGAGCCTAATCCATCGGGCGTAAACCAGTCGTTACGCACGTAGCCCATGCCTTTATCGCCCCTCACAACCACGTCGCCAAAGTCCTCGAAGTTTGGATAATTAGGGTGATTGACATTGCCTACCTGCGATGATACTACCTGTGCCGATGTGCTGCCCGTAAAAAACAGGAACTGATCGAACTGGTGCGAGCCGATATCGCAAATAATCCCCCCGTAATATTTCTTATCCCAGAACCACGCCGGCCGCGTTTTCGGATTTACCTGGTGCGGACCGATACCTATCGTCTGAATAACCTTGCCTATCTCGCCTGCCTGTACCAAATTGCCGGCCTTAACCGTTCCCTTATTTTCAAAGCGCTCGCTGTACATAATATCATAAATGCGCTTAGTTTCCTTTTGCACTTTACGTACTTCAGCCAGTTGATCTAAAGTGATGATACCAGGTTTATCTACCAGGTAATCTTTACCATGTTTCATTACGCGGATACCCAATGGCGCGCGCTCCAGCGGAGTGATAGAGCTTAACACTACCTGTATAGCCGGATCTTCTAAAATTGCGGCTTCACTGGTCATTAATTTGGCCTGCGGATACCTTCTGGCAAATGGACCGGTCAATTCCGGTTCTTTAGCGTAAAAAGAAACAAACTCACCACCGCCGCGAATAACAGCATCAACCATAGCGTTGATGTGGCTGTGGTTAATACCAATAACGCTAAACTTAATACGTGGAGCTATGGGTTTAATTACAGGTGTTGGTGCTTCCCAAAAAGTGGTTTCGTTGGGCAGATGTTCGTATGCTGCCGCAGTTTCAGCTGATAGCCCACTGAGCAACGTCATTCCGGCAACGGCGGCCGAACCCTTAATAAATTTACGGCGGTTAAATTCCGATCCTTTCATAATCTTATTGATTTTTTTTGGTTGGTAACCAAATCTAACCATAAAATTTAAAGGAATGCAATCGATTACGAAAAAGTAAATCGCTTTACACCATCATTCCCTCAAACCGCTCCCAAAAGCCATCTTTAGGCACGGGTGCGGTGATGAGTATGGGCTCTTTTTTTATAGGATGGATAAATTGCAATCTACGGGCATGCAGACAAATGCTTTTGCGCAGGCTGCCGCGCGGATAGCCGTATTTGTTATCGCCAACAATAGGGCAGTTAAGGCTGGCCAGTTGCACGCGTATCTGATGCGGGCGGCCGGTTATCGGGTCAACCTCTATCAGGTAATAGCCATTCAATTCGCCCACTAATTTATAATTGAGTTCTGATCGTAAGCTGCCCTTAACCTCGCTGTTATGCGCTTTAGTCACGTTTTTCTGCGAATTTTTAACCAGCCAATGTACCAGGTTACCCGCCGGCCGCCTCGATCTCGCGCGCCACCAGCTGGCCGAGATCCTTCAGGTGCACGTGGCCGGGCACGAACTGGGTGAAGCTGTTCGCCACCGCGATGATGGG
>Ga0209026_1000659_pt1 | contig 21089 bp, 18 predicted proteins | sample AraplaCL_Col_mCL_FD_184262 | JGI IMG/M metagenome (GOLD analysis project Ga0209026, IMG submission 184262) | Arabidopsis root microbial communities from the University of North Carolina, USA - plate scrape CL_Col_mCL (SPAdes) (version 2) | ecosystem: Host-associated > Plants > Roots >... | reverse complement strand
GGCGTTGCAGCGCCATCTCGTCGAGCTCGTCGGCCGGTTCGCGGCACATGGCGCCGTCGGTGGTCTCGACCCAGATCTCGCCGGGCCGGTTGATCAGCACGTCGGTGACGTCGGGACGCGACAGCCAGGGCGCCAGCGGCGCCAGATAGGCCGATAGGTAGACGTTCGCGTTCATCGGGCCACGGACGAGAAGTCGAGGTCGCGGGCCACCGAGACCTGCACCGCCGCGCCCTGCGGCACGCGGATGGTGTCGGGCATGTCGATCTGCTTCTGCAGGGCAATGGCTGCGGGATTGGAGCCCTGGCCGCCGGTCGTACCCAGCACCAGGGTGGTGTTGTTGCCGCTGGTGGCGCTGTTGGCCAGCGCCTGGCCGCCGGCGCTGACCACCGTCAGCAGGATCGACGAGCCGAACTTGCGGATGAAATGGGTGTCGACGTCGCCGTCCAGGCCGCCGCGGCCGAGTTGGTCGGTGGCGGGCGAGCCCACGTCGATCGTGACGCCGGTCGGCGTGATGATCCGGGACCAGACCACGAAGGCGCGGGTCTGGCCGACAGCGGCGGCGCTCTTGTACTGCCCCACCAGGCGCGAGCCGCGCGGGATCAGCACCCGGCTGCCGTCGAAGCTGCGCACGTCGCGGCTCACGACCGCGCGGACAGCGCCCGGCAGATCGGAGTTGATGGCGGTCTCCAGCGTCGCCGGGATCACCGAGCCCTGCGGGATCACGCGGCCCAGGTCCCGCATTTGGGTGGCGCGGGCGGTGTCGCCGAGGCCGCGGGTGACGCCGGCGGCGAAGCGCTCATCGGCCGACTGGCGCACGTCGTTGGCGGGCGCGGGCGTCGCGGCGACGGCGGCGGCCTGGGCCACCTGCATGGTCTCGGCCGCGACGGGCGCACCGCCGCTGAAGTCGACGACCATGGTCGGCGCGCGCCAGTGCGCCTGTTCCGGGTCGGCCGGCGGCGAAACGGACTGCATCACGACGGGAGGCGGCGCGGCGACCACGGGGACGGGCGGGGGCGGCGCGGGGACCGGCGCCGGCACGGCCTGCGCCGGTGTGACGGGCGTGGTCGGCTGCGTGGTCTGGGCGTGCGCCTGGCGGCCGCTGGACAGGCCGTTGAACACGAGGACGCCCAGCACCGCAGCGCCGGCGAAGCCAGCCCAGACGGTCCAGGGAGAATCCGGCGCCTCGACCTTCGGGCGCGCCTTGGCGCTGCGGGCAAACACCGGGCTGAGATCAGCGGGGCTCTGGTCCTTGGTCTTCATCGCCGCCACCACGGGTCCTTCTTGCGCTGCCGCAGCGCGCTCGCCTCCTCGATACGGAAGCCGTCGTTGTAGATGCGGGTCGTCTCGGCGCCCCGACGCAGCACGAAGCCGCTGGCGACGCGATCGGCGACCACATAGCCGTCCCGCAGGCGGGTATTGACCACGGCCTCCTCACCATCGGCGTCGAGGGCGAAGATGGCGGGCAGGTCTTCGCCGTCGCGGAAGGTGAAATAGGTGTCGCGACCGTCGTCGAAGACCTTCACCGGCAAGGTGCGGCCAGACCCTTCGTACGAATAGGCGGCGTTGCGCTCGACCGGCGGTGCGGGCGGCGGGGGCGGGGCCACGAAAGCCACCACCGGGGCTGCGTAGAGGAAGCGCACGCTGAACGGCGCCCGAGCCGCGGTGGCGCGCGGGCGCAGGCCCAGCTCGAAGTTGTAGCGGCGCAGGTTGGTGATGACCGTCATGTTGGTCGGCGGCCGCTGCGACATCGGCTTGAGGAACAGCAGGTTGGCGCGCCGGTTCGGCGTCACCTGCCAGCCAAGGGAATCGCCGATGGCGACGTTCTCGATCTTCTCCATCGGGTCGAACTCGACCGAAAGCTGATAGCCAAGGGCGACCTTCAGCTCGACGACCTCCTCGGGGTCGTACTCGACCACGTGGATGCGGGGATCGCCGCCGCCGGGATGCGGGACGACGGCCAGAGCCGGGCTCGCCACGAGGGCCAGGCCGACGGCGAGGGCAGGGAAGCGGATCATCTGGAAACTCCCGCGCGGCGCGCGGTGAAGGCGGGGCGGCGATAGGCGTCGCCGAGGCGCTGGGTCTCGTTCACGCTGACCGAAACCTGGCGGGCGGAGGCCGCAGACGCGGCGGCGGCAGCAGCGGCCGTCGCGCTGCGACTGCGTTCGGTGGCCTGGGCCCTGTCGCGCTGAAGGTCGAAGGCCAGGCGTTCGGCGCGCGAGGGCATGACGGTGGCGGCGGTGACGGCCACCTGGGGCGCGCGGGCCGGCTCCGCGGCCTGGCGGCCCGCGGCGCGCCCGTTGGGAAGGCGGAAGCTCATCGCCATCACGCAGGCGCCGATGACGAGCGCGGCCTGGCCGAACGCGAAGACGAACACCAGGGCCGAGGCGCTCATGGCGGTCTGCGGATCCAGACGCTGGCCGGTGCGCTGTTCGGTCAGCACCGCGACCCAAGGCTCCAGCACCGACAGCATCAGGACGATCAGCACCCAGGCCACGAGCGGAACCAGGGCCGCCGCGGCCAGCGAGCGGACCCAGCCCACGAAGAGGCCGCGGGTCGCCGGGATCAGCGCCAGGACAATGAAGATCGGGCCCACAGCTGTGAGCACGCCGATGGCCAGCCGCGCGGCGGAGATCACGCCGGCGCTGGTGACGAAGATCATCCCCGACGCAGCGGCAGTCGCCTCGGCCGCGGCGGCCTGCGGGCTGGAATAGCCCTTGGCGTTCGGGCCGGCGAGCTTGCCGTAGGCGGCGCCCGTCATGCTGAACTCGTGATACGCGGCTTCCAGGCCGTCCACCGGACTGGACGCCAGGCCGCCGTTTGCGTCTTGCGTCGGCGCAGCGACCACAGCGGCGATCTCGACGGGCGCGCGGTCGGCCACGTCGAACACCAGGGCCTGGAACGTCGACCAACTGGTGACCAGCGCCAGGATCAGGCCGACCTTGAGCGCGATCCCGGGGGCGTCCGACAGGCGGGTCGAGCCCTGGGCGAACAGCATCCGGTAGCCGATCAAGGCCACGTAGATCGTCAGCAGCGCCGTCAGCGCCGTCTGGAACACCGGCGAGCCCGACGTCAGCGCCTCATAGCCGCCTTGGGCGTAGACGCGCGTCTGGCAGTCCACCGTGGCGAGCACGCCGCGGATCAGGCCGTCATCGACCACGGTGGCGCAGGCGGCGCTCATCCTGCGAAGCCTTGGCGAAGCAGGATCATGCCGCGCTCCGGCCCTTGCGCTCGCGCTCTTCCATGAAGGCGGGCAGCCAGGCCGAGGGCTCGTCGCCCACTTGCTCGCGCAGGGCGTCCAGCCGGCGCACGGCGCGCTCGGTGCCGGCCAGCACGGCCAGTTCGCCCGACAGGCCCGCCAGGTCGAGACGCGCCACGACGCTGTGGTCGCCGCGCTTGATCAGGAAGCAGCGCGAGGTGTCGGGCAGGTTCTTCACCAGCTCGAACTCATGCTCGGTCAGCCCGAAGCCGTCGACATAGTCGCTGGCCTTGGCGCGGGCGTTCGGGAAGAAGATCTGCGTCGCGGCCTGTTCGATGATCGCCGAGGCGATGCGGCTGTCCAGCGCATCCGAGGCCGACTGGGTGCAGAAGCCCACCAGGCCATTGCGCTTCCGGATGGTCTTTTCCCAGTCCTTGATGCGGCGCACGAACACCGGGTCGTCCAGGACCTTCCAGCCCTCGTCGACGATGAACATGGCCGGGTTGCCGTCCAGCCGCTGCTCCAGTCGGTGGAACAGGTACATCATCGCGGGGATGCGGATGGTGGGGGCGTCCAGCACCTTGGTCATGTCGAAGCCCAGGATGCGGGTCTCGATGTCCAGGAGGTCGGCCTCATTGTCGAACAGCCAGGCGTGGTCGCCACCCTCGCACCAGGCCGACAGGCGCGAGGCCAGGTCGCCGGCATGCGGCCGGCGGGCGCCGCGGAACAGCTCGCGCAGGTAGCGCAGGCGGCGATGCCCGGCGGGCTGGGCGAAGTTGGCGTCGATCGCGTCGGCGATCATCGCGCGGTCTTCCGAATCCAGCGTCTCGCCGTCGGCGGTCAGCAGCTGGGCCACCCATTCGCCGAGGAAGGCGCGGTTGCCCGGGGTGTCGGGCATGGCCAGCGGATTGAAGCCGGTAGGCTCGCCGGGCGAGATCACGTCGTAGCGGCCGCCGATCGCGCGGATGAAGGGCTCGGCGCCCCGATCCTTGTCGAAATAGGCGATGCGCGGCTTCAGCCGCTCGGCCTGGGCCAGCAGGAAGGTGAGCAGCACCGTCTTGCCCGACCCGGACGGGCCGATGCAGGTGAAGTTGCCCAGGTCGCCGTTGTGGAAGTTGAAGTGGTAGGGGCCGAAGGCCGTGGTCTCGAGGACGGCGATGGCCGGGCCCCAGTGGTTGCCGTCGGCCTGGCCAGTCGGGTGATTGTGGAAGCTGGCGAGGCCCGCGAAATTGCCGGCCGAGATCATCGCCTTGCGCGATATGTATTTGAAATTGGCCGGGAACTGCGCCCAGAAGGCCGGCTCCAGATTGACGTCTTCGCGCACCGCCACGGCGCCCATCTCGGCGAGCGCGGACTGGATATCGGCGACGCCGGAGTCCAATTCTTCGAAGCTCTCGGCCTTGGCCAGGATGGTCAGGTGGTGTTCGCCATAGGCGGCGCGACCGGCGCCGACGTCGTCGCGAGCCTGGGCCAGTTCGCCGCGCAGGCTGAAGGCGTCGTCCTCGGCCGCCTTGAGACGGCGCAGGGCCAGGCCCATGCGGTCCAGGGCGACCTGGCGATCCACGAAGGCGAAGCTTTCGGTGAGGACCATCTCCATCGGCAGGCGCAGCACGCCGTCCAACAGGCCGGGGGCGGTGCGGGCCGGGTAGTCCTTCATCGACACCATGGCGCCAAACGTGGGGCCCTCGGGCCCGCCGCCGAACTCCATGGCGTCCAGGCCGAAGCTGAGGCGGCGCGAGGCGATGGCGTTGGAGAGGTCGCCGTTGGGCGCCAGCACCGGCCGCAGCTCACCGTTCAGGATCAGGCTGAGGAATTCCGCCGGCTCGGAGCGCTGGGCGCCGCCGCCCGCCGTATAGAGGCCCAGGGTGCGCGCGCCGTAGGGCGCCAGCGCCGCAGCGAAGGCTTCGCGGGTCGCGTGCAGGTCACGCAGGTCGCGGGCCACATCGACGTCGCGGTTGCGCGAGCCCTTGACCAGGCGTTCCAGGAAGCCGCCCGCGCCCTGGGTCGGGCGCATCACCAGCGTCAGGAAGATGTCGTTGACGTAGAGCCGGCGGCTGGCCAGCTGATCGCGCCAGCGGGCGTCCAGCGTGTGGCAGAACGGCTCGTCCGGCGAGGACGGGAAGGCCGGGGTCACGCGCCGGCGGACCACGTGATGATAGACCGCCAGCCGCGAGCTGGCCGCGCCGCGCAGCACGGTCTCGCGGATCGCCTTGCGATAGTTCAGTTCGTCGTCCGGCGCGGTCTCGAACGGGAACCCCGCCAGGTGAAGCGTCTGGACGAGCAGACCGTCGCGCGTGCGCAGGGTCACGTCATCGGCGTGGCCCAGGTAGGGCAGGCGTGAGCCCACCGCCACCTCGCGCGGCGCCAGCACCTTGCCCGCGCCGGTCGTGAGGAAGGTCCCGCTCATGGCTGGTACGAGTTCCCGCGCCAGAAGCCGTGATTGCGGACGCGCGGACAGGTCGAAAGCCGGGTCACCCAAAGGTCGAAGAACCGCGGCTCACGCAGCGAGCCGACATAGCCCACGGCATGCATGACCACCGCGATCAGCAGCGCCCAGAACGAGCGCGTGATCAGGAAGGCCTCGGCCGTGACGATCAGGTTCAGCACCATGTACGGATACGTGACGCCACCGATCATCTGGGGCCGCGTGAGCGCCGCGAAGACGGGATCGGAGGCGAGCCGGCTCATGTCAGAGCCCACCGGCCAGCGAACGGATGCCAGCCACGATGGTCACCGCGCCGAAGATGATGAAGATGCCGACCAGCGTGATGACGCCTCGCCGCCAATCGAAGCGGCCGACCAGCATCAGATAGCCGATGATCGCGACGGCGATGACGGCGGCGGTGGTCGCCAGGTTGCCGAGCAGCGTGCCCTGGACCCAGTTCAGCGCGGCCAGCAGCGGCGACGAGCCGGCGGGGTCGCCTTGGACCTGGGCGTGCGCCGGACCGGCGAGCAGGGCCGCGGAGGCGGCGAGGGGGACGAGCTTCTTCATAGGCCTCACTGAGCGCCGGCGCCGGCGGCCGAGGCGGTCGCCAGGCGCGCCATGATGGCGCGGACATAGGATTGAGTCTCGGCATAGGGCGGAACCCCACCCCAGCGCTCAACGGCTTTCGGTCCCGCGTTGTACGCAGCCAACGCCAGCTTCACGTCGCCAAAGCGCCGCAGCTGCTGGGCGAGGTAGGCCGCGCCGCCATCGATGTTGCTTCTAAGGTCCGAGGGATCCACGCCGAGGTCGCTAGCGGTTGTCGGTAACAGTTGCATGACACCGCGCGCGCCTTTTGACGAAACTGCCGCGTGATTGAAACGCGACTCCTGCCAGGCCACCGCCTCGACGATCTGGGCCGGCACCGCGTGGCGCACCGAGGACTCCCGGATGAACTGCGCGACCTCTTCCGGCGTCGCGCGCATCAGCGGCGCGGGCTCAGGCGGCGCGATGTTGGTGACGTTGGCGTCTGTATAGACGGCCGGGCCCGCGTAGGTGGTCACGGCGCCGTCGTCGCCGATGGACAGGACCTGGGCGCCCGCGTCGGTGGAGAGCGCCGTCGCCAGGCACAGGCCAGCGGCGAAGACCGACGTAAACAGGGCTCCCCGAGCCATGAACTGCCCCCAAAACCGAGTGTCATAGATAGCCCATCCGGACCGGCGGCGGCCAGACCACAATGTCGCGCCGCCCGTCCAGCCACCTTTTCATGACGATCGCGGCTGCTGTTCGGCAGCTTTGCAATGAGGATGTCACATGTGTGTCCGGTCGCTGTCACGACTGGCGCCTATGAACGACCTGGGCAGGCGGGGGACTGTTCCGGGGTAACTTCCGAAGATCTTCCGCGTCCGTGCTTTTGGCGCCTCGGCGGGAGATTTGAAGAATGGCCGGCAATAAGTTCAGTTTGTTCATGGTCGCCTCGCTGAGCGCGCTGGCGCTGGCCGGCTGCGGGGCTGATGACATCTCGTCGCCGGGGACTGGCGGCAACGTCACGATCAATCCGCCCGCCACGGGTGGCGGCGGTACGACGACCCCGCCGACCGGCGGCACGGTCACGGCGGCGTCGGGCTGCCCGACGATCGACGATCCCCAGGGCCTGAAGGACGACGGGACGATCACCGGCCCGACGGGCAGCTATCGCGTCTGCACCCTGCCGGCGCGCATCAACCGTTCGATCCGCCTGACCAAGATCTCGGGTCTGCTCTACCAGATGGCCGGCCGCGTCGACGTCGGCACGGATGGCGGCTTCACGCCGACCGCGGACACCAACGTCACCCTCACGATCGATCCGGGCGTGATCGTCTTCGGCGGCACGGGCCAGTCCTGGCTGGCCGTCAACCGCGGCAACAAGATCAGCGCGGTCGGCACGGCCACCTCGCCGATCATCTTCACCAGCCGCGACAACGTCCTGGGCCTCAACACCGAAACCTCGCAAGGCCAGTGGGGCGGCGTGGTTCTCATGGGCCGCGGCCGGGTGACCGACTGCACCACCGGCTCGGTGGCGGCCGGCACCTGCGAGCGCCAGACGGAAGGCGCGGCTGACCCGGCCCGCTTCGGCGGCGCCAACGACGCCGACAACAGCGGCCGGATGTCGTACGTCCAGATCCGCTACTCGGGCTTCGTCCTGGGCGCGAACGTCGAGCTGCAGGCGCTCACCACCGAAGGCGTCGGTTCGGCCACGGTCCTCGACCACATCATGAGCTACAACAGCTCGGACGACGGTTCGGAGCACTTCGGCGGCTCGCCCAACCTGAAGTACTACGTTTCGGTCGGCGCCGACGACGACAGCCTGGACGTCGACACCGGCGCCCAGATGAACGTCCAGTTCGCGCTGCTGGTCCAACGCTCGGGCGCTGGCGACGCCCTGTTCGAGATCGACAGCAACGGCTTCGAGACGGACACGCCGCGCACCAAGCTGCAGGTCTCGAACTTCACCGCGATCCAGGCCGCGGTGACCAGCAACAACGAAGCCAACGACCAGGCTTCGGCGCTGTTCCGCGGTAACTCGGACGTGACGCTGGTCAACGGGTTCATCGTGACGCCGAACAACGAGTGCATTCGCATGAACGGCTCGGGGACCACGCCCTCGACCCTGACGGCGAACTCGGTCGGCCTGAGCTGCAACGCGACGAAGTTCATCGGCACCGGCAGCTACAACGCCACCCAGGTGACCGGCTTCTTCAACGCCGGCTCGAACGCCCGCGACACCTTCACCTCGACCCTCAGCGGCCTGTTCATCAACGGGTCGAACGAGACGGGCCTGGCCGCCTTCGCCGTGGCTCCGCTCGGCGCGTTCTTCACGGCCGTGACCTACGCCGGCGCGGTGAAGGACAGCAGCGACACCTGGTACGCCGGTTGGACCTGCAACAGCACCGCCGCCAACTTCGGTACGGGCAACTCCGGCGCCTGCACCTCGCTGCCGACGACCTGATCCGCCACCAGAGACTTAGTTCGAGGGGGGCGGCCGGTGACGGCGGCCCCCCTTTTTCAAACCAATTTGCTTCCCCAGGGGGATCGGAATGATCACGCGGCGGCTCACGTCCCTGTTGCTGCTTTCCACCGCGCTCACCGTGCCGACACTGGCGCGCGGCGCAGACCAACCCGCTTCCCCGCCGGATACCTCCGCGTCGGCCGCGTCGGCGGCTTCGCCCGTCTCGGCGACGCAGGAAGATCCCGAGATTTCGATCCCCGGCGTGTCCGAAGTGGTCGTCACCGGCACCCGCACCAACGTCATCCGCTCGACGTCGCAGGTGGTGTCGGTGCTCTCGACCGCCGACCTGCAGCGCAGCGGTGAAGGCAATATCGCCGGCGCGCTGACGCGCCTCAGCGGCATCAGCCTTGTCGGCGGCGGCTACGTCTATGTTCGCGGCCTGGGCGATCGCTACTCTCTGGCGCTGCTCAACGGCTCGCCGCTGCCCAGCCCGGAGCCGCTGCGCCGGGTTGTCCCGCTGGACCTGTTCCCCAGCAGCATCGTGTCTTCCGCCATGGTGCAGAAGACCTATTCCCCGAACTTCCCGGGCGAGTTCGGCGGCGGCGTGGTCAACCTGACCACCCGCTCGATCCCGCAGGACGGCTTCCTGACGCTCAGCGCGTCGGTATCGGGCGACACCGAGACCACCAACCAGCTCGGCTACACCTACTACGGCAGCAAGACCGACTGGTCCGGCTACGACAACGGCAACCGCGATATCGCGCCGGCGCTGAAGGCGTTCCTGGCCAGCGGCGAGCGGATCAGCTCCGGCAAGGTCGACACCGCCAAGATCGCCAGCCAACTGGTGACCGGCCGTAACGCCGTCCTGCAGAAGGACAACAATCTGCCGGCCAACTTCTCGCTGAACGCGGCTGGTGCGAAGTCCTTCGACATCGGCTCCGGCAATCTCGGCGTGATCGGCGCGGCGGGCTACAGCAATCGGTGGACGACCCGCGACGCCACGAACCAGACGTCGTTGAACGGCGACCTGGAAGACCTCGAGTCCGACTTCCACCGCGTGACCACCCAGAACCGCCTGATCGTGAACGGCCTGTTCGGGCTGGCGTACGAGTTCGGCGAGTCCAACGAGAACAAGATCCGTTGGACCAACGTCTACATTCACGACACGATCAAGCACGCGCGCCTGGGCATTGGGAACCGCAAACAGACCGCCGTCGACTACATGCCCCAGGACACCGCCTGGTATGAGCGGCAGTTGTTCGACACGCAGTTCGTCGGCGAGTTCAAGCCGACCGAGAACCTGAGCGTCGACGTTCGCGCCAGCTACGCCAAGACGAAGCGGGACGCGCCCTACGAGCTGTCGTTCGAGTATGTCCGCACGAACGTCGACGCCGATCCCTACGGCAAGTACTTCATCAACCGCCTGAACAACGGCAACAACGGGGACGCGCGTATCAGCTTCTCGGAGCTGGACGAGCGGTTGTGGTCGGGTGGGGCGGACGCTTCGTATCGCTTCTCGCCCGACCTGGTGCTGACGGCAGGCTACGCCTACGCGGACACCCGCCGGACGAGCTCGCGGCGCGACTTCCAGTTCCAGGCGCCCAATACTTTCCCGGGCGGCGTGGACATGTTCCGGCCGGACCTGCTGCTGCAGCCGTCGGTGATCAACAGCTTCGGCATCACCATGGTCGAGACCAACGAAGGCAGCCCCGCCTTCCTGGCGACCCTGAAGAACCACGCGGCCTATGCGAAGCTGAATGGCACGCTCGTCGACAGTCTGAAGTTCGACGTGGGCGTGCGCTATGAGACCGCCAAGGAGCAGGTCGCGCCGATCCAGGTGTTCAACACCCCTGGCGCTTCGACTGCGGCGACGAACCTCGACAATGACTACTGGCTGCCCGCCGCGACCCTGACGTGGGAGCTTCAGCCGTCCATGCAGGTCCGGGCCAACGTCTCCAAGACGATCGCTCGTCCGCAGTTCCGTGAGCTGATCTTCCAGTTCTACTTCGATCCGGACACCAACCGTCAGTACCGGGGCAACCCGCTGATGGAGGACAGCGAACTGACCAACGGGGAGGTGCGCTACGAGTGGTACTACGCCGCCGACCAGCGCATCTCGGCTGCGGCGTTCTACAAGCGGATCAAGAACCCGATCGAATCGTACGTCTCGGGCGAATCCTTCATCACCAGCTTCGCCAACGCGCCGAAGGCCGACCTGTACGGGATCGAGATCGAGGGGCAGAAGTACTTCGACGTCTCGGACTGGCTGCAGGGTGACCTATGGTCGACCCGCCGCGTGCTTCTGACCGGCAACTACACCTACTCGAAGTCCGAGCTGAAGGTTTCGGCGAACGACTCGGTGGCGGTGTTCAACTCCAGTTCGACCCTCGCGACCGACTTCTTCCGCGATGGCGCGCCGCTCACCGGCCAGTCCGAGCATGTGGCCAACCTGCAGATCGGCCTGGAAGACAGCGACCACCTCTCGCAGCAGACCCTGCTGATCAACTACGCCAGCAAGCGGGTCACCAGCCGCGGCCTGGCCAATACCGGTCAGCCGGACATCTTCGAGCACCCGGGCTTCCGGATCGATCTGGTCCTGCGCGAGGGCGTCACGGTCGCGGGGCGCGATGTCGAGCTGAAGTTCGAGGCCCGCAACCTGACGGGTCGGAAGTACGAGGAATACCAGCAGACCGCTGGCAAGCGCGTCGACGTGAACACCTACAAGGTGGGCCGCGTCTTCACGCTCTCGGCGAGCACGACGTTCTGAGGCCAATGGCGGGGGAGGGGCGTGAAGCCTCTCCTTCGCGACCTAGGGCCGATCCTCAGGTGGTCGGCCAGGTCCTTGCGGCGGGATCCGGAGCGTCCGGCTCGAAGTCGCCCGCGTCGCCCGACCGGCTGGTGCGCAGCAGGCGAGCGACCTCGTTCGGGGTCAGGCGGAACAGCAGGCCGATCGCGCGCATGGAATGTCCGCGGCGATGCATGTCGCGGGCGAACTTCAGCTGATGCTGGGTGAGGGGTGTCTCGGGCATCCGCGTTCGCCGCTGTCCGGGCGACCCGCGGCTGGGATGGCGGGTTTCGTGATCGGCCAGCAGCGATAGCGCGCGTGGCATGGTCCCATCCGGGGCCAGCACTTCGGGCTGATCGCCGGCCAGGATCTTGAGCGTCACGCCCGCCTCGAAGAACCGCCGGAGCAGGGTGGCGAGTTCACCCGTCGACGCGTCGAGGCTCTCAAGCTCATAGACGATGAGTTCGTCGCCGCGGCTCAGGCTGAGCAACAGGGTGAGCAGGCTTCGGTGCGTGGACGCCTGGGGATCACCTTCCTGCAGGACGATATCGCAGCCGGCCGTCTCGATCAGGCGGCGCTGGACGCTGGGAGGCGGAAGCTCCGGTGACGATCGGACGACGCCATAGCGCATCCAGCTATTCTCCCCCTGCGCAGGCGATCGGCAGGAAGCTCCAGCACCGTGCCCCAAATCACAACAAGGATAGTATGTGGCCCAAGAGCGACAGTTCGATGAAAGACACGCAAGAAGTCAATGACAGCGGCGGTTAAGCTTGGCCTTGTAATGTTTTGTAGCATTCGCGTCGCAAAACTTGCGCAAAGCGCTGCGAGCGGCGCGACATTGCTTTGATTGAGGTCTTCTAGGATGGCGCAGCCGAGCACTCGCGTGCGTACGCGGTGTGCTTGTGGCGACTGGACGTCGGCTCAGCCGGCGCCGGGCGGCTTCGGCAGCGGAAGCCCGTCTTCCGGCGCGGCCGGGGGCTTGAAGAGGTCTTCGCCCGACGGCTGATCCGTCTCAGCGGCGCCCAGCGGCTCGGGGACGCGGCCTGCGCGGTGGGCGCGGACCATCTCCTCGGCCGCGGAGATGACGACCTCTGGACGATCCAGCATGACCATGTGCGACGACAGCACCGTTTGCTGTGAGCCGGCGTTGGAGGTTCCGGCGATCCGTTGGTGCTGCAGGACCAGCACGGACTGCGGCTTGTCGAAGCCATAGGTCGGCGCCGCGGCCGCCGTGTCGGACGCCGTGATCACGTACAGCGGAATGTCGCGCAGGATCGCGGGCAAACGGAACACCTGGTCCGACGTGCGGCCGAAGATGTTGTCCAGTTCGGAGAGTTGGTTGCGCCAGGTCTCGGGCCTGTGTGCGACGTCGAGGTCGTGCTCGTCGGCCTTGGCCGACACGCAGCCGGACCACTGGGGATCGCCCGCGGGCGGTTGCGGATTGGCCTCGGACGCCGCGAGGCAGCGTTGAACCCGCCGGCGGATCCCGTCCAGCCCGTCGCCCGCAGGTTGGGGCGCGCGGCGCTCGACCGTCGGGTCCAGCAGGATCAGGCCAGCGACGTCCCTGGGCCGTCGCGCGGCGAAGAGACGTGCGTAGAGGCCGCCGGCCGAATGTCCGACCACCACGAACGGTCCCTTGATGTGGCCTGCCGTCAGCGCTTGGTCGAGATCACGGACGATCGCAGCGCCGTCGCGGGGCAGGGGCCCGGGATCGCTGAAGCCGGCCCCAGCGCGGTCGTAGGCGCAGACCCGGGTGGTTCGCGCCAGAGATGGCTGGACCTTGTACCAGGCGCCCGAGGTGGCGCCGAAACCGGCCTCCAGCAGGACCGTGGGGCTGCCGGCGCCGCTACAGCGCAGATTGATCTTGCGGCCATCGGCGAGGCTGACCAGCTGCGCTGGTTTCGCATAGGCCTTGGCCGAGGTTGCGGCGCCGCCCGACGCGCTGCAGCCCGCGAGCAGGGCGAGGGCGGCGAGCGCGGCGCGACCTGCGATCATGCCGGGTTCGCCGTTCTCGTCGGCCTGAACCCTTTCCACTCGGCGAAACGGCCGGTGGCCCACCACGCGAACAGCCCCAGGGCGACCGAGGCGCTGAGGTTGGTGGTCAGGTCATGGAAGCCCAGTCGCCAGTAGATGATCCAGAGAACCACCACGTGGGTCAGGTAGATGTAGAAGCTGGCGGCCGCGATGGCGCCGATGATCGTATGCAGGGCGTTGGGCATGGCGAGCCGCCGGACCCACAACAGGCCCACGGCGCAGGCGACCAACCAGGCGGCGTGCGAATAGTTGGTCGGCGGCGGGTAGGCCTCGAAGTATCCGGGAACGCCCGTCACCTGAAGGACGGCCAGGCCGCCGAGCACGGCCGTCATCAGCAACCGCCGGGTCCGGGTGGTCGCCTCGTTCACGCACCAGCCCAGGGCGATGAGGAAGAGCGTTGCGTCGGGTGTCCTGTTGGCCAGGTTCGCGTGGTCGATGAAGTGCGTCGCCAGCCCTTTCAGCGCCAGTGCGGCGGCGAGGCAGATGAGGCCGAAGCGCCACGGGTTGTTGCGGATCGCCCGCTGCACGGGTCCGAACAGGCTGAGCACCGCGACGACGACGAAGCACTGGAACATCGCCTCGATGAACCAGAACGGCTCGATCAGCGAACCGAAGCGTCCGAAGAAGTTGCTGACCAGCAGCAGCGACGGCAGGTCGAACGATCGCTTGGCCAGCAGATAGGCCAGCAGAATTCCGTAGTAAGGGATCAGGATCCGCTGCGCGAAGTTGAGTGCGACCGTGAAGCCGTTGCCTTCGGCCAGGCGGGTCTTCTGGTAGCGGCCGAGGTTGTAGCCCGCGAGGATCATGAGCACCTCGGCGCCGCCGCCGACGACGAAGTCCGAGGCGTGGTTCACCACCACCGCCAGAATCGCCAGCATGCGGATGATCACCTCGGTCTCGATGGTCCGCAGGCTCCACCACTTGAGCGGGGTATTGCGCGGCTTCATCGCGCACAGGCGGGCGACCGACAGCTTTTCCCACTCGTCGGGCAGGAACCCCAGCGCGCCTTCGATGGCCAGGGAGAGGTTCACGTAGTTGAGAGAATCCCCGCCCAGCCCGACGAAGGTGTCGTCCGGCCCGACCTTCTTGCGCGGGAAGCCGTGCGCGAAGGCGAGTTCGATGGGGTGGCGATCGTCGGCCGGCGCAGCCTTGGCCGCGGCGGCGGCTCGCGCCTGGGATTCCCGGAGGATGGACTGGTAGTCGATCTTGCCGGACGGCAGCGTGGGAAGTTCGCGCCAGGCGCCGACATGGAACGCGGCCGCCGGCAGCTTGTATTGTGCCGCGAGCTGTTCGCCGACCTGGTCCGGGGCGCCGCCCTCCAGCAGCGCCACATGCACCGCCACGTCGTCGCTGACGGCCACGCCGCGACAGCCCAGGGCGCCGAGTTGCGCCTCGACCTCGTCGAGACCGATGCGCAGGCCGAAGATCTTCGCGAACCGGCTCTTGCGCCCGACGATCCGGTAGACGCCCTCAGCGTCGCGGCGCGCCAGGTCCCCGGTATGCAGTTCCGTGAGCTCGGGGCCGCGGGCCAGATCTTCTGGCCGGGTCGCGTAGCCCATCATCACGTTGGGACCGCGGTAGACGAGCTCGCCCACCGTGTCGGGCGTCTCGATGGCCTTGCCGTCCGCGTCGATCAATCGGAACGCCCCGCCGGGGATGGCCCGCCCGATGTCGCCGGCGCGGGTCAGCACCTCGTCGGGCCGCAGATAGGCCATCCGCGCCGTGGCCTCGGTCTGGCCGTACATCACGAAGAAGCGCACGCCGCGCGCCTGGGCCCACTGTCCGAAGCGGGTCACCAGCTCGGGGGGAAGGCGCCCGCCGGCCTGGGTCATGGTGCGCAGGGAGGTCGGCGCATTTTCAAGGAAGCCGGTGCGCTCCAGCAGTTCGTAGGTGTAGGGCACGCCGGCCACCGACGTCCCGCCCTGGGCCGAGAAGAAGCTCCAGAACGCGGCGTCCACCACCGACCGGTCCGTCAGAAGCAGAGTGGCCCCCACCGAGAGGTGCGAGTTCACGACCGACAGGCCGTAGCTGTAGTGGAACGGCAGCGAGGTGATCGCCCGGTCGGCGGCGGTGATCCCTAGGTATTCTACGATCGAGGCGGCGTTGGCGTCGACCGCCGCGCCGCTGAGCCGGACCAGCTTGGTCGCGCCCGTTGTGCCGGATGTGGACAGCAGCACGGCAAGGTCGGCGTTGAGCTCGTGCGCCGGCGGCTGGAGGTCGAGCGACCAGGCCGCGCCCTCCAACGTGAAACGGGCGTCAGGGCGGAAGGTCTCGCGCACGCCCTCGGTGTTCCCCTGGGCGGCGGCAAGGATCACCGGATGGCCGCCACGCAGCGCGCCCAGGTAGGCGACCAGCGGCTCCAACTGGTTGGCCGCCTCGACCAGCACCAGCCGGCGTCGCGGCCCCAGCCTGGCCGCGAAGGCGTCGGCGCGCCGGGCAAGCTCGGCGTAGCTAATGGCCTCGCCGCCGTCGGAGATGATGGCGATGGCGTCCCCGAACGCCTCCAGACGATGGGCGAAGGTCATCCCCGCGCGCGCCTCGGCATCGTTGACGGCCTCGGAGGTCAAACGTTCTTCCTAGATCTGCGCCGGCCGATCACGGGCGCACCTTCTGGCCGGGCCGCCGCAAATCTCAAGCCACTACATCCATCCCGTGGATACCTTGCACCGGTCGGCGCTATCAACCGAGTGCGCGATGCACGAGGCACGGAAATTGCTATTCTGGGCTGCGCCTCTGATTTGGGCGGCGCTTCATGTCGTGTCATTGGGCGCGATTGCACGCAGGCGTTATCCTGTTAGGTAACGCGTACAGGTTGGGGAGCAGACCGTGGAAACCGTCTACGATTGGATCACCGTTGCCATCTTCGGCGGACTGGTCGTGCTGTTTCTGCACAGGTCGGTGCAGCCGGGCGAGCCGCAGGACACGATTCTCCACTATCTGCCGCCGGCCGTCGGCTGCGCGGTCGCCAACTGGTTCGGCAACGAGGGACAGGGCCTGGTCTCGTTCCTCATCGTCCTGGGCGTCCTGATCTACATCGCCCTGGTGCTGAAGCCCTTCGGCCTCAAGTTCCCGCCGACGAAGCGCTAGGCGTCACCTGACCGCGCCGCTGTCGCCGAGCAGGCAGGGGGCGGTGCGCAGGATGATCGAGACGTCCAGCCAGAACGAGCGGCGCTCGACATATTCCAGGTCAAGCGCCACGCGACGGCGGACGTCCTCGGCGGTGTCCACGGGCCCGCGCGAGCCGTTCACCGCCGCCCAGCCGGTCAGGCCCGGCTTTATCCGGTGGCGGTGGGCGTAGGTTTCCACAAGCTTCGACGCCTCGGCGCCGCCGCTGAGCATGCCGATGGCGTGCGGGCGGGGCCCCACGATCGACATCTCGCCGGTGATGATGTTGAAGATCTGCGGCAGCTCGTCGAGGCTGGTCTTGCGGATGAACCGGCCCACCTTGGTGACGCGGTCGTCGTCGGCGGTGACCTGGCGGGCGGCCTTGTGATCCGACGCCTCGACCCGCATCGAGCGGAATTTCCACACCACGATCTCTTCGTTCATCAGGCCGTGGCGGCGCTGGCGGAAGAACACCGGGCCGGGGCTGTCCAGGCGGATCGCGACCGCGACGGCGGTCATCAGCGGGGCGAGCGCAATCAGGCCCAGCACGGACAGGACCAGGTCCAGGGCGCGCTTGGCGAGCAGGTAGCCCGACTTCTCGGCGGCGCCTGACACGTGCATCAGGTCGAAGTCGGCGATCCGGCCGATGGCCTGGGTCTCGGTCTCGTCATCGGTGTCGTCGAGCAACAGGGAGATCGGGTTGGGGATCGGCGCCAGCCGTTCCAGAAGCTGGGCGATACGCGCGCTGGCCTTGGGCGGCACGGTCACGACGATCCGGTCCACATAGGGCAGGATCCGGTGGTCGATCAGGTCGGACGTCTTGCCCAGCACGGGCACGCCACAGACCTCGGGGCCGACGCGGTCGCGGCGATCGTCAAAGACGCCCAGGATGTTGATGTCGCGCGTCTTGAGCGCGCGCCGGATGAGGCGCTGGGCGGCGACGGTCCCGCCGACGATGATCAGGTTGGGCGTCAGCAAGCCCCGCTTGCGCAGGTCCTTGAGAATGCCGCCCCAGAGCAGATGCGTTGTGAACAGCGCGGTGGCCGCGGCGGCCACCCAGGCGGCGCAACCGATCGCCGGGAAGGTGGGGTCCATGATCCCGCAGACCGTACCGGCGCCGCCACCGGCCGCGGCGGCCGCGATCAACAGGCGACCGAAGCGTCGGCGCGAGCGTTCGCGCGAGCTCATGGCGTAAGCGCCCGTGGCGACCAGCAGGAGCACGGCCAGGATCGGCGCGCCGATCCACATCACCTTGGGAAGATCGACCAGCCGTCCAGCGACCAGCGAGGCGACCATGATCGCCGCCGCATCGCCCGCCTGGAACAGGCGTGCGATGCCCACACCGGTGACGCGAGAGCGCACCGGCTGCAGCTTTTCGGGCCGCAGCGGACCGCGGCGGTGATGCTGCGGCGTCGCGTCTGTGTGCTGGATGGCGCGGAAAGCGCCGGTGTCGTCCGCCATACTGGCTTCCCCAAGCTATTGGGGCGGACCCTAAGCCTCGGGGCTGAGCGAGACGTTAACCGGCGGAACGACGGTCAGTAGGCGCGAGTGTCGCCGAAGATCAGGGGAAGGGTGCGCCAGATGATCTTCATGTCCAGCGCGAAGGTCCAGGTGTCGATGTACTCGTTGTCGGACTCGACCCGGTCGATGATCGCCTGCAGTTCCTTGACCTCGCCGCGGAAGCCGCAGACCGCGGCGTAGCCGGTGAGACCCGGGCGGGCGCGGAAGCGTCGGTCGTAGCCAGGCGCCACCTTGCCCCAGGCCTCGTCGTGGGCGACGGCGTGGGGGCGTGGCCCGATCAGGGACATGTCGCCCCGCAGGACGTTCAGCAGCTGCGGCAGCTCGTCCAGGCTCAGCTTGCGCAGGATCGCGCCCAGCGCCGTGACCCGGGCGTCGTCGCGGGTAGCCTGGCGAACGGTGTCGCCGTCCTCAGCCACCGTCATGGTGCGGAACTTGAAGACGGTGAAGATCTGACCATCCAGGCCCGTGCGGCGCTGGCGGAAGAGGGCGGGGCCACGGCTTTCCAGCCGGACCAGCGCCGCGATCACCAGCAGCAGCGGCAGGAAGGCCATCAGTGTGGCGAACGACATCGCGATGTCGAAGGCGCGCTTGCGCCGGCTGGTGGCGCAGGCCGCCTTGAGCGGTTGCGAGGCCACCGGCGGCGCGGGTTCGGCGGCCGGCGTCCAGTTGGCGCCGTCGGCGTGGGCGCGGAGGCCCGCGAGATTATTCATAGCAGGCCCGGCGGTTTGGGCGTTGGCCCATGTTGAGGCCGCTGAGGAAGGCGTCCATCGCCTCGGCGCTCCAGAGGCGAACGCGAAGCTTGCTGCCGTGACCGTCGATCTCGGTGGAGATGCGCGCATCCCCCTCGATGTCGCCATCATGGGCGCCGACGAAACCGTAGAACGCAGCGCGGATCTGGTCCGCGTCGTCTTCCGCTCGAAACCGCGTCTCAAATCCGGACATGTTCCCCGACCGCCCTGCCGATTGTGCAGGGGTCGCAGCAAGAGCCGCGCCACGGGTCCCGTCCCGCGAACCGCACAATCTTGGCTATATTCGGAGAAGAGGGCCGTTCGGTTGCAGGTAGGGTTTATAAAATGTCACCAGGCCGCCCGGATCGGGTGGCGGCGCGCCGTCAATAAGCCTGCGGGTCGCGGAAGATGATCAGCGCGGTCTTGGCCAGGATCGCGATGTCCAGGCCCAGCGACCAGCTGTCGATGTAGAGGTTGTCGGCCGCGATGCGGTTGCGCATGCCGCGCAGATCCTGGATCTCGCCACGAAGGCCGTTGACTTGGGCCAGGCCCGTGAGGCCGGGCTTCGCGCGAAAGCGGTCGCTGTAGGTCGGGATCAAGCCGCCATAGTAGTCGTCGTGCGCCAAGGCGTGTGGCCGTGGCCCCACCAGCGACATGTCGCCTTTCAGCACGTTCAGGAACTGGGGAAGCTCGTCCAGGCTGAGCTTGCGCAGAACCGCGCCGATGGCGGTGACGCGCTTGTCGCCCTTCGTGGCGTGCTTGATGTCGCCGGAGTCCTCGGTGACCGTCATGGTGCGGAACTTGTAGATCGTGAAGATCTGACCTTGGTGGCCGGTCCGGCGCTGCTTGAAGATCGCAGGCCCAGGCGACTCCAGGCGCACCATCACCGCGATGCACACGAGGAGCGGCAGGAAGACCAGGATCGCGGCCAGACCCGCGACGATGTCGACGACGCGCTTGCCGACGCTGTGGGTCATGTCGGCCATTTCAGGCGCGAGCAGCGCGCTGACGGCCGGAGCTTCGGCCGGCGAAGCAGGGCTCACAGTTCTGGCGGCGATGTCCGTCATCCGAAAAGCAACCCCAATCCTGCTCGGCCTCGCGGCCTAATCAGCCCACCGGCTAAACCCGCCCCTCATCTCGCCCCCGCCGAGAATATGATGAAGCTCTATTAGCCTTCTTCTCAAACGAACTTTTCACCGTCGTCGGTACTTAATGTGACACAGCCCGGGAAATGGGCAGCGCCGAGGTAGAACAATGGCATCCGACGTGTCCGTCGAACTTGTTGGTCAGGCGACGGAAGCCCAGCCCGCCACCCGCCTTCCGGTCGGGTTCGGTCTTGCCGTCGGCGCGTGTGCGTCGCTGGCGCTGTGGACCTGCATCGGCCTGGGTCTTCGCGCGCTTCTCGCGTAGGCGGCGCCCCCACCAGCGCCGGCGCGCTCTCGTCGCGCCAAAAAACGTACTCAGCCCTATACTTAACCCGTTTTAGCCTCCCGGACGGCCCAGGGCAATCAAAGCCGGCGATCCGGGTTATCGACATCGATCGCACGTCTCGCCGCGCGCGGGCGGGCCAAGCCGCTTGCGATCGGCGGTGAAGGCGATAGGTGAGGCGCGCGGCGCCAGCGCCGCGATGGAGACCGCCGCTGCCTCCCGCCTACAATGTCCCCCCGCCGCCCGGCGGCTTCACTGACCTGCCCGCCGCAGCCGCGTGGTACGGCGCTTGGCTGCGCGAAGCGGCGCTCCCGCTCTGGACGCAAGCCGGCATAGCCCCTGAGAGCGGGGCTTTCCGCGAGGCCCTGACCTGGTCGGGTGCGCCGCACGACCCGCGCTATCGGGCGCGGGTGCAGGCGCGGCAGGCCTATGTCTTCGCGTCTGAAGGGGCGCCTGAGTTGGCCCGCCGGGGCTTCGACCTCTTCCTTCAACGGGCGCAGCGCGACGACGGGCTGTTCATGGCCATCCTCGATCCGGCCGGCGCGCCCGTGGATCCTGCCGCCTACCTCTACGAGCACGCCTTCATTCTTCTGGCGATGGCTGCTGTGGGGGACGCCGAACGGGCGAGAGCCCTGCGTCAGCGCCTGGATGGGTTTCGGCATGAGGCGGGCGGCTTTCGGGAAGCCGGCGATCGGCCTTTCCAGGCCAACGCCCAGATGCATCTGTTCGAGGCTGTGCTGGCCTGGGAGGCCGTGGACGACGATCCCGCGTGGAGACAGCTGGCGGACGAACTGGCCGATCTGGCGTTGACCCGGTTCATCGATCCGCAGACCGGCGCGCTGAGCGAATTCTTCGACGCCGACTGGACGGCGCTGGCGGGG
>Ga0209026_1000653_pt1 | contig 21263 bp, 24 predicted proteins | sample AraplaCL_Col_mCL_FD_184262 | JGI IMG/M metagenome (GOLD analysis project Ga0209026, IMG submission 184262) | Arabidopsis root microbial communities from the University of North Carolina, USA - plate scrape CL_Col_mCL (SPAdes) (version 2) | ecosystem: Host-associated > Plants > Roots >... | reverse complement strand
CCGCCGCGAGGGCGCCGACCTGATTCAGAGCGACGGCGAGACCTCGAACCAGCGCCTGGCCGAATTCCGCGCCTACCGCCAGGAGCGCCAGATGGCCCGCCAGGCGCCGCCCGCCGACCCAGCCCCGGCAACGATGGTCGACGGCAAGCCCGCCCCCGCGCCCGACCCCGCCCAGGCGGCCCGCAAGTTCATCCGTGACAATGCCGCCGGCGACGCGCTGGGCCGCATTCGCCTGGCTGCCGACACCGACGCCGCCTTCCGCGAGCGCTGGGCGCTGTTCTGGGCCAATCACTTCACGGTCTCGGCCATCAAGATCCAGACCTCGACCCTGGTCGGCCCCTTCGAGAACGAGGCGATCCGCCCGCACGTCTTCGGCCGCTTCGCCGACCTGCTGGCCGCCGCCGAGACCCATCCGGCCATGCTGCTCTACCTGGACCAGGCGCAGTCGGTCGGACCCAACAGCCGCGCGGCAGATGTCCAGCGCCGTGGCGGCTTCCGGCGGGGCGCGGACACACAGGACGGTCAGCCCCGCCGGCCCCCCATTGCGGCGCGCGGCCTCAACGAGAATCTGGCCCGTGAGATCCTGGAACTGCACACCGTCGGCGTGGACGGCGGCTACGCCCAGGCCGACGTCACCGAGTTCGCCCGCGCGCTCACCGGCCTCTCGATCGCGGCCCCGCGCGACGGCGACGTCGAGGGCGTGGTCTTCCGCCCCCAGACCCACGAGCCCGGTTCGCGGATGGTGATGGGCGTGCGCTACGACCAGGATGGCCGGGCCCAGGCCAGCGCGATCCTCGCCGATCTGGCCGCCAAGCCGCAGACCGCCCGCTTCGTGTGCGCCAAGATCGCCCGCCACTTCGTCGCCGACGACCCGCCGCCGGCCCTCGTCGCGCGGTTGGAGAAGGCCTGGCTCTCCACCCACGGCGACCTCGCCCGCGTGGCCGAGGCGCTGGTCGACGCGCCCGAGGCCTGGGAGCCGCGGCCCGCCAAGCTCAAGACGCCCTATGAGTTCGTGATCTCAAGCTACCGCGCCCTGGGCCAGGAGCCGCGCGGCCTGGGCCAGGTGAACGGCGCCCTGACCGGCCTGGGCCAGCGCACCTTCGCCGCCCCCTCGCCCAAGGGCTGGCCCGACGAGGCCGGCCCCTGGGCCGCGTCCGACGCCGTGGTGAAGCGGATGCAGTTCGCCCAGCAGCTGGGCGCGGTGTTCGGCCCTCGCGTGCAGGACCCGAACACCCTGGCCGCCCAGACCCTGGGCGCCCGGCTGTCACCCGCCGCCGCCAAGGCCATCTCCCGCGCCGAGTCCCGCCCCGAGGCCGTCGCCCTGCTTCTGATGTCGCCGGAGTTCCAGCGCCGATGAACGCCCCCCTGCTCTCCCGCCGCGCCTTCGCGGCCGCGGGCCTGGCTTTGCCCTTCCTGGCCCGCGTCGCCGATGCGGCCGTGCCCGCGAACCGCAAGTTCGTCGTCGTCATCTGCCGTGGCGGGATGGACGGCCTGTCGGTCGCGCCGCCCATCGGTGATCCCGACTACGCCGGCCTGCGCGGCGGCCTGGCGCAGGGCGATACGGCGCTGAAGCTGGACGGGACCTTCGCCCTGCACCCCGCCCTGACCGCGGTCCACGCCCTGGCCCAGGCCGGTCAGGCGCGCATCGCCCCCGCCGTGGCGACGCCCGACCGCGCCCGGTCGCACTTCGAGGCGCAGGACGTGCTGGAGACCGGCGCCGCCGGCGTCTACGCCACCAGCTCGGGCTGGCTGAACCGCGCCGTCCAGGCCATGGCCGCCGGCGGCAAGATCGAAGCGATCTCGGTCGGCCCCACCTCGCCGCTCATCCTGCGCGGCCCCGCCCCGGCGGCGTCGTGGTCGCCGGGGCGCGGCGTGGAGACGACCAACCGCCTGCCGACGCTGCTGCAGGACCTCTATCGCGACGATCCGTTACTGGGGCCGGCCCTGGCCCGGGGGCTGACCACCGAAGCCATGGCCCGCGACAGCGGCGCGGCCATGACCGGTGGCGGCCAGGGCGCGGACGCGGCGCGCGCGCTCGGCCAGTCGCTGGCCGGCTTCCTGAAGGCTCCGGGCGGGCCACAGATCGCCGCCGTCTCGCTGGACGGCTTCGACACCCACGCCAACCAGGCCGGCGTGCTGGCCGCACGCCTGGGGGCGCTGGACGCCCTGGTGGACGGGCTGCATACCGGCTTGGGCCCGGCCTGGAGCGACACCGTCGTCCTGGCGGTCACCGAGTTCGGTCGCACCGCGCGGATCAACGGCACCGGTGGCACCGACCACGGCACCGGCTCGACGGCCCTGGTCCTGGGCGGCGCGTTGAAGCGCGGCGGCATCGTCGGCGACTGGCCGACCCTGAAACGCCAGGCGCTGTTCGAGGACCGCGATGTCTACCCCGCCCTCGACCTGCGCGCCCTGGAGAAGGGCCTGCTGGCCGCGCACCTGGGCCTGGATCGCAAGGCGCTGGAGACGGTCTTCCCGAACAGCGCGGGCGTCCCGCCGCTGCTCGGCGTCGCTTAGGCCGGCAGCGCGTCGAAGGCGATCGTCAGCCGGCGCTCGTCGGTCGTGAACGGCACCGTGCCGTGCCACATGTACGAGGGGAACAGCACCAGCCGCCCTGGCTTGGGCCGCACATAGTGCTCGGCCGGCAGCGCCGGCTGGGTGGCGAAGGGCGGCTGACCGAAGCGGATCCAGCCCTGTTTCTCGGCGCTGTCCAGGGCGCTGTCCGGCGTCTCGACATAGAAGGCCGACGACAGCCAGCCCTCGGGGTGGAAGTGGTCCTTGTGGAAGCCGCCGGGCTTCAGGCGCACCGACCAGGCGCCCTCGATCCGGTACTTGCCGGTGTTGCGGGTGCGCGCAGGGTCGGTCCCGGCGCCCATCCCCGCCATGTGCTGGCGGATCGGCGCATCGATGGCCTTGAAGAAGGCCTTGATCGCCGGGTCGTCCGAGCCGGTCAGGCGATAGGTCGTCTGGCTGCCGTGCCGCAGCGACTGCGACGAGGGATGTTCGTTGAAGAGGTGGATCCGGTTCAGCGCCGCGCCCAGGTCCGCCAGATAGGCGTCCAGGCTGTCCCAGCCCGCCGGCGCCTCGATGTCATAGACCCCGACCATGGCGTCGTAGTCGTAGAGTTGGCCGTACAGCGGATCGCCCACGGCGCGCGCGGCGGTCGCAGCCCACCCCCAGAGCGACTGGTTCTCAGGCGAGAACGCCAGCCCCTTGCGGGCCTTCTCCAGCGCCAGGTCCGCCTTGCCCTGGGCCAGATAGACGATGGCCAGCTGGTTCAGGACGCCCGGCGATTCCGGGATCCGCGCTTCGGCCGACAACACCAGCCGCTCGGCCTCGTCCAGCCGCCCCAGCTCCAGCGACGCCTGGCCCGCCGCCAGGGTCAGGGCGATGTCGTCCGGCAGGCGCTGGGCCGCCACCGACAGCAACTCGGCCGCGCGCTCCAGCTGGCCCGCCGCCTCGAACAGCTTGGCCTTGGTCAGCAGCAGCGGCGCCGGCAGGCCGCCCGCGTGCGCGGAGCGATCCAGCACGGCCTGGGCCTCGGTCATGTCGCCCCGCCGCATCCACACGACATCAGCGTATTCCGCCGCCGTCTCCACGTGCTGCGGCGCGCGGCGCAGGGCTTCGAGATAGGCCTGCTCGGCGCCGTCCAGGTCGCCGGCCGCAGCCTTGGCGCGGGCCATCACACCCCAGCTCAGCGCGCCGTCCAGACCCAGCTTGAAGGCGCGGTTCATGGCCTCCACGGCCGATGCGCCATGGCCCAGGTCGCCCAGGGTGGCGGCCAGGTTGTGCCAGGCCACGCCGCTGTTCGCGAACCGCATGGTCGCGCGCTGATCGAACACCAGCGCCTCCTCGCGGCGGCCTGCGGCCTTCAGCGCCGTCGAATGGATCGCCAGCGCGCGGTGCGACGGATCCTTGTTGTCGGCCAGCGGCGTGGTGAGGCCAAGCGCCTCATCCAGCCGGCCCTCGTCCAGCAGGGCCTTGGCCCGGTCCAGGGGATCGATGGTCAACGTCGCCTCTTGAAAGGTTCGGGGTCGGCCTCGTGTTCGTCGAAGCCGAAGCGTTCGAAGCCGGCGCGCAGTTCGGGGCTGATCGGCGCCTCCAGCGCCAGGGTCCCGCGCGACGGATGCGGCAGGATCAGGCGGCGCGCGTGAAGTTGCAGTTTCAGCCCGTCCGACAGCCCGACCGACGCCGGGTCGTTGTACTTGGTGTCGCCCAGGATCGGATGCCCAATGGCCAGCATGTGGGCCCGCAGCTGGTGCGTGCGGCCGGTGTGTGGCCACAGCGCCATCCAGGCGGCGCGCGGCCCGGCGCGGGCGAGGGTCACGAACTCGGTCTCGGCGGTCTCGGCGCGCTCGTCCTTGGGATCGGCAGGGACCATCATCTCGCGGTCGCCGACGCCCTTCTTGGCCAGCGGCAGGTCCAGCACGCCTTCGCCCGGCTTCGGAAAGCCCGCGACGATCGCCCAATAGATCTTCTGCGCCTTGCGCTTGGCGAAGGCGCCGGCCAGCTTCGCGGCGGCCTGTGGCGACTTGCCCAGGACCAGCACGCCCGAGGTGTCGCGGTCCAGCCGGTGGACCAGGCGCGGACGCTCCAGCCCCTCGCCCCACGCCGACAGCAGCCGGTCCACGTGCATCAGGGTTTTGGTCCCGCCCTGCACCGCCAGGCCCGACGGCTTGTTCAGCGCCAGGACCTCCTCGTCCTCGTAGATCACCAGGCTCTTGGCGTAGGCGGCGTCGCGGCTGTCGATCTGCCCCTTCTCGCGCGGCGTCGGCGCGTCGGGCAGCGGCGGCACGCGGATCTGGCTGCCGGCGGACAGGCGCGTATCGGGCTTGGCCCGGGCGCCGTCGACCCGGATCTGGCCCGACCGCGTCAGCTTCTGCAGCTGGATGTGGTTCAGGTGCGGCCAGCGGCGCTTGAACCAGCGGTCCAGGCGCACGCCCTCCTCGCCCTTGTCCACGAAGAGCGTGCGGACCTCCCTCACGCCAGCACCCGGCGCATCAGCATCAGGCCCAGGACCAGCGCACCGATCGAGAGCACGACCGACCCCATGCTGTAGGCGGCGGCCGCAGCCCACTCGCGGCGCTCGATCATCAGCGCCACCTCCAGCGAGTAGGACGAGAAGGTCGTGAAGCCGCCCAGCACGCCGACACCCAGCAACAGGCGCCACTTCTCCTGGTCGGCCCCGCCGCGCAGGGCCAGGACGCCGGCCAGGACGCCCATCAGGAAGCCGCCGATGACGTTCGCCCCGAGTGTTCCGTAGGGCCAGCCTGTCCCCATCACTCGGATCGCCCCGACGCCCAGCAGGTAGCGGGCGATCGCGCCGGTCGCGCCACCGAAGGCCACCAAGAGGAGAGTCTGCATCACCACGGCCTTATGCGACGGCGTGCGAAGATTTGCCAATGTCGCGGGCGCAGCCACGACGCGGGAGGGCGTTCAGCCGAAATTATTACGCGCGTAACAAATATAAATTTACTTCTGTAAGAATTCACGCAAGCGTGCCGTCCTCACATGGAGGATGGAATGAAGACTGTATCCCTCGCCCTGGGCGTGGCCCTTGCCGCCTTCGCAGGCCAGGCGGACGCCAAGCAGCTCTGCTGCGGCGCCAAGGTGGCCATGACGTTCGGCGACGCCGCGCCCGAGGTGAAGCTGCTGGTGTTGGTGCTGTGGATGGCCGCAGCCGCATCGCTCGTCGTCTGGGCGCTGGCTCTGCGCCGGCTCGCCCGGACGCCCGGCGACACCCTGCCCCGCACGCTGGCCTTCCTGCAGGCCTGGCGCGCCGCCGGCCCGCCGCTGGCCGTCGGCATGTCGGGCTATGTGATGCTGAACTTCTTCGTCGCGGTCTACGCCTATGCGCCCGTCGCCCGCTATCAGCAGTATGCGCCCGGCCTCGCCGAGGTCGCCATGATCGTCTGGGCGGGCTTCCAGGCCGCCGGGGTCGCAGCCCTCGCGGCCGAGCACCTGAAGGGGCGGCTCCTCGTGCGGGCCTAGATCCGCTCGCCCAGGGTGCGTCGCAGGGCGCGGGCGTCATAGACGTCGCCGCCCCGCGGCCGCTCGCCCCGGCCCATCACCACCTCGATGGTCGAGGACAGCGACGGCCCGCCGCCCAGGTTGAAGGTGGTCCCGACGCCCAGGCTGACCCCGCTGCGATAGCCGTAGTCCCCACCGCCGACGCCCACGCCGACGCGCGGGCCCCGGTCCGGCCGCCCCTCGGTGAAGCGGTCGGCCACCCGGAACCAGTCGTAGCCGTCGCGGATCGCCAGGTCAGCCGCCCGGACCAGGGCGTAGTCCATCACCTGCTGCGGCGGCGCGCCGGGGCCGCCCTGGAAGGTGACCCGGTAGCGGCCGGGCTCGATGCGGTATTCCGTATAACCCACGGCCTGCGGCCCGGTGGCCGGCTGATACAGGGTCGGCGTCGTGGCGCAGGCCGCCAGCGACAGGGCGGCGACGGCGATGACAAGGCGCTTCATAGTAAACCGTCCAAACTCGGAAAGGCGTGTCCCTTCCGATGCTTATACGCGCAAACGGGCGATCTGGCTGCGCCGTTCCGCTAGGCCAGTCCCAAGGCCGCGATCAGGGCCGTCATGTCCGCGGGCGGCGGCGCCTCCAGGCGGGTCTCACCACCCGCGGGATGCGGAAACTTCAGCGCCGCGGCGTGCAGCATCAGGCGCGGGACGGGATGGCCATCCACGACCAGGGCGCCGCCATAGCGTGGATCTCCAGCGATCGGGCGGCCGATGTGCGCCAGGTGAACGCGCAGCTGGTGCATGCGGCCCGTCTCCGGATCCAGCTCCAACAGGGCCGCCGTCCCCGTGTGCTTCAAGGTGCGATAGCGCGAGATGGCGGTCTCGGCGTCGGGATGGTCCGGCGGGCACGGGCGCATATAGGCCTCACGCCCCTGCTCGTCCCGGCGCAGGGCCTGGTCGATGCGGCCGCCCTTGGGCTCCGGCGCGCCCGGCGTGACGATGGCCAGGTAGGTCTTGGAAAACCGCCGCTTCATCAAGGCCTTGCCCAGGAAGCTTGCGGCCGGCTGGGTCTTGGCGGTGAGGATCACGCCCGAGGTGTCGCGGTCCAGCCGATGGATCAGGCGTGGCCGCGCCTTGCCCGGCTTGGCGAACGCCCAGAGCAGTTCGTCCAACGTGTGAACCTGCCCGCGCCCACCCTGGCTGGACAGGCCCGATGGCTTGTTCAGCGCCAGGACATCGGCGTCCTCATACAGCACGAGGCCGCGGACGAAGGCGATCTCGTCGGGCGACAGCTTGGCGGGGGTCTGGACCTTCACGACACGGGGTTTAGCGGAGCACGCCCCGCTTCGTCATCGTCCATGCGTACCAGATGAAGAACAGGCAGGCCGCGATGATCACCAGCGGCATCCCCACGCCGCCCATCGCCTCGGACGCGCCGGGCGCCAGCGCCGTGTAGAGCGCGTTGCCGATCGCGCCCAGGACCGAGACCGCGAAGGCATGGGTCGCCCAGCGGCTGCGCGCCAGCAGCAGGAACGAGCCCAGCACCGAGCCCCAGACGCCGATCGCCCAGACGCCGTGCATCCAGGCCGGATAGGTCCTGAAGAACGCGATCTGCGCCTCGGTCATGCCCATTTCGCGGAAGTAGGCTTCGCCCTGCAGGTGGCTCATCGTGTAGTCGAAGCCGCCGAACCCGTTCCACAGCAGCGCGACCAGCGTCACCAGCCAGAAGTGCCAGGGCACAGCCGGTCGGCGCACATCGATGGCTTCGGTCATTGTCGGTCCCTCCCGTGGACTTGGAGGGAGCCTAGGCCCGCGCAGATCGCAGAACAATGGTCTGCGTCAGTCCCCGCCGCGCTCGCGCCGCATGGCCGCCCAGCGATCCAGCCGCTCCTTGATCCGCGCCTCCGAGCCCTCGCCGCGCGGCTGGTAGAACTGCCGGCGCGCCATCCCCTCGGGGAAATAGTTCTGGCCCGAGAACCCCTCGGGCGCGTCGTGGTCGTAGGCGTAGCCCTTGCCGTAGCCCAGGTCCTTCATGAGCTTGGTGGGCGCGTTGCGGATATGCGCCGGCGGCATCAGCGAGCCGGTCTCCTTCGCCGCCTTCATCGCCGACTTGAACGCCATGTAGACCGCGTTCGACTTGGGCGCGGCGGCCATGTGGACCACCAGCTGCGCCAGGGCGATCTCGCCCTCGGGCGACCCCAGGAAATCGTAGGTGTCCTTGGCCGCGTTCGCGAGCACCAGGCTCATCGGATCGGCCTCGCCGATATCCTCCGCCGCCGCCCGGATCAGCCGGCGGGCGATGAACAGCGGGTCCTCCCCACCGGTCAGCATTCGCGCCAGCCAGTAGAGCGCCGCGTCGGGGTCCGAGCCCCGGATCGACTTATGCAGCGCCGAGATGAGGTTGTAGTGCTCCTCGCGGTCCTTGTCGTAGGCCGGGCTGCGCTTCTGCAGGATCTGGCCCAGGCCCTTGGTGTCCAGCGGCGTGGCGCTGCCGATGTTGAACAGCGTCTCCGACAGGGTCAGCAGATAGCGGCCGTCGCCGTCCGCCATGGCCCTGAGCGCCGCGCGCGCCTCGTCGTCCAGCGGCAGGGCGCGCCCCTCGTGCGCCTCGGCCTTGGTCAGCAGGGTCTCCAGCGCCTCGTCGTCCAGGCGCTTCAGCACATAGACCTGGCTGCGGGACAGAAGCGCTCCGTTCAGCTCGAACGACGGGTTCTCGGTCGTCGCGCCCACCAGCGTGACGATCCCCTCCTCCACGAAGGGCAGGAAGCCGTCCTGCTGGGCGCGATTGAAGCGGTGGATCTCGTCCACGAACAGCAAGGTCGCCTGCCCGGCCAGCCGCCGCGTCCGCGCCTGCTCGAAGGCCTTCTTCAGGTCCGCCACGCCCGAGAACACCGCCGACAGCTGCTGGAACTCGTAGCCGGCCTCCTTGGCCAGCAGGCGCGCGATCGTGGTCTTGCCGGTGCCGGGCGGGCCCCACAGGATCATCGACGACAGGCGCTTCGCCTCGGCCATCCGCCGGATCGGCCCTTCCGGGCCCAGCAGGTGGTCCTGGCCCACCACCTCGGCCAGCGCCTGCGGGCGCAGGCGGTCGGCCAGCGGCGACGGCTGGGACGGGGTCAGCCCGGCGGCTTCGAAGAGATCGGCCATGGGGCTTCTTACTTGGGCTCGGCGGCCCCGTCGAACCGCTCGCGCGCGGCCTCGACCTGCGGCCGGTTGCGGAACGCCCATTCGCCCAGCGCCTCGATCGGCTTGCGCAGCGACTGGCCCAGTTCGGTCAGCTCGTAGTCCACCCGCGGCGGGATGGTGGGGAACACCGTGCGGCTGACCAGCCCGTCGCGTTCAAGGCCCCGCAGGGTCAGGGTCAGCATCCGCTGCGAGATGCCGTTGATCGCCCGGCGCATCTCGTTGAAGCGCCGCGGCCCGCCGGCCAGCAGCATGACGATCATCACGCTCCACTTGTCGCCGATCCGCGACAGGATGTCGGTGATCGGCCGGCAGCTGTGCTCGACCGACGCCACCCCGTGCGCCTCGATCCGGGCGAACAGCTCGTCGTGGGCCAAGCCGCCGTCGGTCACATGCGTGTGCGTGGGTTCCAAAAAAGTGCCTTCTTGTGAGGGGTCTTGCAGTTACTCAAATAGTGCTGGTCACAAAAATATACCAGCCTGAGGACCTTCCAAGTGAACCTTCTGCATGTCGATTCCAGCATTCTCGGCGACCACTCGGTCAGCCGGAAGATCTCCGCCGCCGCCGTCGCGGCCCTGAGCGGCGCCCACCCCGGGCTCAACGTCACCTACCGCGACCTCGACGCCGCGCCGGCGCCGCATCAGTCCGGCGCCCTGCTGGCCGCCCGCGGCACGCCGGCCGGCCAACGCACCGCCGACCAGGCGCGTGACGTGGCCGACGCCGACGCCATCCTCGAGGAATTCCTGGCGGCCGACATCGTGGTCGTGGGCGTCCCGATGTACAACTTCGGCATCCCCAGCCAGCTCAAGAGCTGGATCGACCACCTGGCCGTCGCGGGCCGCACGTTCCGCTATTCCGAGAACGGCGTCGAAGGCCTGGCCGGCGGCAAGCGGGTGATCCTGGCCTCCTCGCGCGGCGGCTTCTACGGCCCCGACAGCCCGGTGGCCGGCCTCCAGCACCAGGAGAGCTACCTGCGCGGCTTCTTCGCCTTCATCGGCGTCACCGACATCGAGACCGTCGGCGCCGAAGGGGTCAACGTCAGCCCCGACCTGAAGCAGAGCGCCACCGAGGCCGCCCTCGCCCACGCCGGCGGACTGACCGCGACGCGAAAGGCCGCCTAGCCCGAGAAGGTCTGGGTGATCTGGCGGCCGTCGCGTTCGATCGTGATCCGCCAGGTCTTCGCCTGCGACGTCGCCACCGCCGCGAGATCGCGGACGGCGGTGATCTTCAGGCCGTTCACCTCCCGGACCAGGTCGCCGGCCCGCAGCCCGATGTTGCGCGCCGCGCCCGCGTCCACCGCGGTGATCAACACCCCGGGGCCGGCGAACAGGTCCAGGCCCAGTTCGTCGGCGACGGCGGGCGACAGGTTCACGACCGTCGCCCCGTCGAACGGGTTGCGGCCCGCCAGCCGTCGCTCGTCCTTGGCGGGCGTCGCCGGCGCGGCCTCGGCCTTCAGGGTCAGGGTCTGCTCGGGCCCACCCGCCGCGCGGCGCACGACCAGGGCGATGCTCTCGCCCGGCCGGTGGTTGCGGATCGTGTAGTTCAGGGCGCCCGCGTCATCCACGGGCTTGCCGTCGGCCTGCAGCACCACGTCGCCCTGCTTCAGACCCGCGCGGGCCGCCGGGCCGTTCGGATAGAGGTCGGCGACCAGCGCACCCTGCGGCACGGGCAGGCCGAGGCTGCGGGCCATCTCGGCGTTCACGGTCTGGGTGCGCGCGCCGAACCACGGCCGCACCACGGCCCGGCCGCCGCCCACCGCGGTCTCCACCACCCGGCGCACGACGGCGGCCGGGATCGCGAAGCCCACGCCCGACGACGTCCCCGAGCGCGAGAGGATGAAGCTGTTCACCCCGATCAGGTCGCCATCCATGTCGACCAGGGCGCCGCCCGAGTTGCCCGGGTTGATGGCCGCGTCGGTCTGGATATAGGCCGAGCCGCCCTCGCCCGTCGGGTCGGTGATCCGGTTCAGCGCCGAGACGATGCCATTGGTCACCGTCTGGCCCACGCCGAAGGGGTCGCCGATGGCCAGGACCAAGTCGCCCACCTGCAGATCCGCGCCGTCGTCCATGGCCAGCACGTGCAACTTCTCGCCGGCCGGCACGTCGATCTTCAGGATGGCCAGGTCGGTGCGCGGATCGGCCAGCAGCACCTTGGCGGCGAACTCGCGTCGGTCGTTGAGCGCGACCGTGATCTCCTGGCCGCCCTCCACCACGTGGTTGTTGGTGACGATGATGCCGTCGGCGCGGACGATCACGCCCGATCCCAGCGACTGGGCCACCCGCGACTGGGGCACGCCCAGGCCGAACATCTGCCAGAACGGGTCCACCTGTTGGCGCACCACCCGCTTGGCCGAGATGTTCACGACCGCCGGCGCAGCGCGCTGCACCACGGGGGCGAACGAACTCTTCATGGCGGCGGCGCTGGTGGGCGCGGCGCGCGTGGGCTCGGCGAAGGCCGCAGGTTGCTGGGCCAGCGCCTGGCCGGCGGCCAGGGCGATCGTCAGGGCGGGAATGAGGACGCTGGGCGCGCGCATGAGATCTCCGAATACGAACGCGGAACGCTACCCAGGTTTCCGGCGCAAAGATGGCGAAGCTTCGGCCTACTCGGCAGGTGAAGCCACCGGCGCCGGCTGCCGCGCGGTCGCAAAGGCCAGCAGGAAGGCCAGCCCCATCAACGCGGAGGCCACATAGATGGCCAGGCCGGGGACATGGTACGTCTCGTGCCGCAACGACCAGGCGAAGACCTCGCCGAAGATCACCGGCCCGATGATCGACGACAGCCCCATCAGGCTCTGGTTCGCCCCTTGCAGCTGCCCCTGCTCGTGCGGCGCGACCCGGCGGGTCATCAGGCCCTGCAGGCCCGGCATGAGGAGGCCCGTGAAGGCGAACACCGGCACGGCCAGCAGGTACAGCTGGCCCGTCGGCGCGGTGGCGTACCAGCCGAAGCCCAGCATGCCCGCCAGCGCGCCGATCAGCACCGCATTGCGCTCGCCCACCCGCTTCACGATCGGCCCGACCAGGAAGATCTGCACGATCACCCCGGAGATCCCGGTCGCCAGGAAGGTCCAGCCCAGCACCGCCAGGCCCCAGTTGTAGCGATAGCCCATGTAGAGGACGAAGATCGTCGGCAGCACCACGTGCGCCAGCTGGAACAGGAAGCCCACGCCGGCCAGCGGCAGCAGCCCCAGGTGCGAGCGCAACAGCGTCAGGGAGCCCAGGGGATTGGCCTTCTTCCAGTCGAACCGAACCGCCCGGCGTTCCACCGGCAGGCTCTCAGGCAGGATGAAGAAGCCGTACAGCCAGTTGACCATCGTCAGGGCCGCGGCGGCGTAGAACGGGAGGCGCAGGTCGACGGCCCCTAGCTGCCCGCCGATGAACGGGCCGAAGATGAAGCCGAAGCTGAAGGCCGAGCTCATCCAGCCGAACACCTTTGCGCGATCCTGCGGCGCGGTGACGTCGGCCAGATAGGCGTTGGCCGTCGAGAAGCTGGCCGCCGTCAGGCCGTTGAGGATCCGGCCCAGGTAGAGCCACCACAGGGTCGGCGCCAGCGCCATGAAGATGAAGTCCACCCCCAGCCCGAACAGCGAGATCAGCAGCACCGGCCGGCGGCCCCAGCGGTCGGCCATCAGGCCCAGCACCGGGCCCGACACGAACTGCAGCACGCCCCAGGTGGCGGCGAAGACCAGGTTCCACTCCGACGCCGAGGCCGTGTCGCCGCCGGTGAACTGTTTGATCAGGTTGGGCAGCACCGGGATCATGATCCCGAACGAGATCGAGTTCATCAGCGCCAGGGCGAAGATGAAGCCGAAGCTGGCCCGACGGCCTCTCTCGGCCGGCGTTGGATCGGTCATGGCGGCGTCCCCCTCTATTCTTTTCGTCTGGTCTAACGAAGTTCGGCGCGGCCGCCCACCGCGCGGATCTGGGCCTGCCAGAACTCGGCCAACCGGGCCAGCAACGCATGATCCGGGAAGCCGTGGCGCGCCGCGCTCTCGGCGGGGACCTGGTGGAAGCCGCGATGCTCGACGCTGACCCGCGTCTCGTCCCCGACGGCCTCGAACCGCACCTCGACCTCTGTCGTCATGTCGGGCGGGAAGCTCGCCTGCCGCCACGAGAAGACCAACCGTTCCGGCGGCTCCCATGCCAGCACCTGGCCGATCTCGAACACCTTGCCGTTCGCCAGGGTCTCGGTCAGCCGACCGTCCTCGCCCAGCGGCTCGAACGCCAGCACGCCCGGCGCGCGCGGCGTCGTCTGGAACAGCCCGTTCGGCCGCCACCAGGCGCCGATCTCCTGGGTGAACACTGCAAACGCCCGCTCGGGCGTCGCCTTCACCCGCAGGGCGACGAAGACCTTCGAGGTCATTCGCCCTGCTCGATGTGGGCCTTGAACGCCAGCAGCTGGGCGCTCCACAGCCGTTCGCTCTCTTCCAGCCAGCGCAGCAGATGGACCATGGGCTCGGGCCTCAGGGCATAGATGCGCACGCGCGCATCGAACTCGGGGTGGCTCTCCTCCACCAGCCCGCAGGCGCGCAGCGTCCGCAGGTGGCGGCTCATCGCCGGCGGCGACAGCTCCAGCTCCCGCGCCAGCTCGCCCGCCGCCCGCGGCCGCTCGGCCAGCAGATCGACCACCCGCCGGCGGTGCGGATCGGCCAGCGCCGCCAGCGTCTGGTCCAGGGCGAGCGCCGCGCTCAAATCCAGCCCGTGATCTTCAGGCCGCTCGCGTCCTCGGCCGCCTCGCGGCTCACCGCCTGCACCGTCTGGGCGACGGTCCAGATGTGGCCCTCGGGGTCGCGGCAGCGATAGGTGCGGTCGCCGTAGAACTGGGTCTGCGGCTCGACCAGGAGTTCGAACCCGGCCGCCCGCGCCCGTTCGCAGTGGGCGTCGACATCGGTGTCGACCTGGATGTGCACCGTCTGGGTATTCTTGCCGCCGATCGAGGCCGGGCTCTTGTGGTCGTCGGTCCACTCGTTGCCGACCATGACGACGGCGTTCCCGAACCGCATCTCGGAGTGGGCGATATTGCCCTGGTCATCCTCGATCAGCATCGAGATCTCGAACCCGAACGCCGCCTCCAGGAATCCTAGGGCCGCCCGGGGATCGCGGTAGCAGACCGCCGACATCAGGGGTGCGCGCCAATCGGCCATCTCAAGCCTCCTTCAGCGAATCGCGGATGGTCAGGCCGCTGCGGGCCTCCATCTCGGCGCCGGACACCACCTCGATCTCCTGCGAGAAGTTCCAGACGTGCCCTTCGGGATCCAGGGCGCGATAGACCCGCGCGCCGTAGAACTGGGTCTCGGGCTCGGCCACGATCGTCGCGCCGGCCGCGCGCGCCGCCTCGCAGTGCGCGTCCAGGCCGTCCGGCAAATGGACGCGGATCATCTGCGTGTTCACGCCCTCGATCGTCGCGGGGCTGCGCATGCGGGCCGGACCCACCAGCTCGGCCGACTGCCACTCCCCGCCCACCGTGATGTAGCCGCCCTGGAACGCCATCTCGGAATGGGCGACATTCCCATCGGCGTCGGTGACCAGGCTGACGGTCTCGAAGCCGAACGCCCGCTCCAGCCACTTCAGGGCGGCCAGCGGGTCCTTGTAGAAAACGGCGGGAACGAAAACCGGCGTACCCATCGGCAATCTCCTTGCGTCGATGGATAATATTTAACTCATACCGAAACTATTTCGTCAAGGCCGCCGCGGTGTCGCCCAGCGATCCATCGTTGTCCGCCGGCGTGACGCCCAACAGGCGCGCCAGCAGCGGATAGACACTGACGTTGTCGAAAGGCGGCAAGGTCACCCCCGCCTTGAACGCCGGCCCCGACGCCACGAACACCGCCGCCATGTCCGGGCTGTAGGGGTCGAAGCCGTGGGCGCCGAACTCCGGCTTCTTGGGCTTGTAGTCCCGCGTGGTGATGCTCCAGCCCGTTTGCGGCAGGCAGAAGTACGGCGCGACCCGAGGGTTCTTCCCGTAGTGGAAGCGGTCCGGAATGTCGGCCTTGCGCCAACAGTCCATGTGCGCGTGCGGCTTCAGCAGCGCGGCCGCGACTTCGGCGTCATGCCCCTCCGCCGGATAGAGCGTCAGGATCGCGCCGGCGCCCAGGTAGCGATAGGCGCTCTTGGGCAGCAGATCGTCCAGGAAGATCCGCCGCTCCAGCGACACCGGCGCCATGCCGTGGTCGGCGACCACCACCAGATTGGCCGCAATCCTCCGCGCCTTCAGGCCGGCGACCAGGCGGCCGATCCCGGCGTCGGCTTCGGCGACCGCCGCGTTCGTCTCCGGCGCGTCCGGGCCGAAGTCGTGCCCCGCGGTGTCCACGATGTCGAAGTAGAGGGTCAGGAACGCCGGCCGTTGGGCCGCCGGCAGATCCAGCAAGGCCAGCAGCCGATCCACGCGCGTCGCGTTCGGCGTCGCCATGTCGAAGGGTTGGTAATGGCGAGGCCGAACCCCATGGATCTCGGCCTCCACGCCCGGCCAGTCCTGCGGCGCGGTGATCAGCCCTGCCCGCTCCGCCGCCACCCAGATCGGTTCGCCCTCGTCCCACCAGAAACGGTCCTTCACCGCCTCGCGGTTCGCCATCCTGAAGGTCACGCCCGGCCGGCGCGGATCCTCGAAGGTGTTCTCGACGATCCCGTTGCGGTCGGGGCGCAGGCCGGTCACCAGCGCATAGTGGTTGGGAAAGGTCTTGGACGGAAACGACGGCCGCATCGCCCCGCGCGCGCCCTGCGCCGCCAGCGCCGACAGCACGGGCGTCACGCCCCGGTCCAGATAGTCGGCGCGGAAGCCATCGATGGAAATCAGAATGGTCGGCGGGCGGTCGGCCGCGGCGGCGGCGGACGCGCTCATCAGCAGCACAAGGGCGATGAACAGGCGAAGCATCGCCCCAGCCTAGCCGCCCCGTGCGACATCCCGACAAACGAAAAGCCCCGGAAGCGAACTTCCGGGGCTCATCTGCTCGCGGATGCGAGGGTGTCTTATTCTTCGCCGCCGAAGCCGGCGTCGGCCGTCGGGCCCGAATCCTTGCCCTTCTCGGACGGATCGCGGTCGACGAACTCGATCACGGCCATGGCCGCGTTGTCGCCGTGGCGGAAGCCAGCCTTCAGGACGCGGATGTAACCGCCCGGACGGCCAGCGTAGCGCGGGCCGAGCACGGCGAACAGCTTGCCGACTTGCTCGACGTCACGAACCTGGCTGATCGCCTGACGACGCGCATGCAGGTCGCCGCGCTTGGCCAGGGTCACCAGCTTCTCGACGAAGGGACGCAGTTCCTTGGCCTTCGGCAGGGTGGTCACGATCTGCTCGTGCTTGATCAGGCTCGCCGACATATTGGCGAACATGGCGGTGCGGTGGGCGGACGTACGCCCCAGTTTGCGGTGGGCTTTGCCGTGACGCATTTCGTATCTCCTGGACCACCTGGGTCCGCCGGGACGCGCCCTGATCGTTTGGGGCCACGTCCTACCTAACCAAGTCCCGGTCCACTCCGACCCGGGTCAATGCGAAGCGCCGGGGCCCTCCACCGCGGTTGCGGCGTCATCGGGCCCAGGCCGTCATCCCAGGAACAGGAGGGACGGCCCGGAGTCGGCGATATTCCAATTACATCTGGTCTTCGAACTTCTTCGCGAGCTCTTCGATGTTCTCGGGCGGCCAGTTCGGCACGTCCATTCCCAGGTGGAGACCCATCCCGGCCAGAACTTCCTTGATCTCGTTCAGCGACTTGCGGCCAAAGTTCGGGGTACGGAGCATCTCCGCCTCGGTCTTCTGGATCAGGTCGCCGATGTAGACGATGTTGTCGTTCTTCAGGCAGTTCGCCGAACGGACCGAGAGCTCCAGCTCGTCGACCTTCTTCAGCAGCGCCGGGTTGAACGGCAGTTCCGGCTTGGCTTCGCCTTCGACCTTCTTCTTCGGCTCTTCGAAGGTGATGAAGATCTGCAGCTGGTCCTGGAGGATGCGGGCGGCGTAGGCCACCGCGTCAACGGGGCTGACCGCGCCGTTGGTTTCCACTTCCATGATCAGCTTGTCGTAGTCCAGCGACTGACCCTGGCGGGTCGGCTCGACGCGATAGGCGACGCGCTTGACCGGCGAATAGAGGGCGTCGACGGCGATCAGGCCGATCGGGGCGTCCTCGGGACGGTTCAGGTCGGCGGCCACATAGCCCTTGCCGGTCTGCACCGTGAACTCCATGCGCACGGTGGCGCCGTCGTCCAGCGTGCAGAGCACGTGGTCGGGGTTCAGGATGTCGATGTCCGACGGCGCTTCGATCTGGCCGGCGGTCACCGGGCCAGGACCGGTGGCGCGCAGGGTCATGCGCTTCGGGCCCTCGGCATGCATGCGCAGCGCGAGTTGCTTGATGTTCAGAACGATGTCGACGACGTCCTCACGCACGCCTTCCAGCGACGAGAACTCGTGGACCACACCGTCGATCTGCACCGCGGTCACCGCCGCGCCTTGCAGGGAGGAGAGAAGCACGCGACGCAGGCTGTTGCCCAGGGTCACGCCGAACCCGCGTTCGAGGGGCTCGGCCACCAGACGCGCCTTGCGGCTGGCGTCGGCGCCGGTCTCGATTTGCGGCTTCTCGGGACGGATTAGTTCATTCCAGTTTCGTTCGATCACGTGTGTCCCTCGAAAACGCAGGATCGCCGGCCGTAAATCCACGGCCGGCGTCAGGGAATTGTAGCTCTAACGGCTAGACGCGCCGGCGCTTGGGCGGGCGGCAGCCGTTGTGCGGAATGGGCGTCACATCCCGGATAGTGGTGATCGTCATACCCACCGCCTGCAGGGCGCGGAGCGCGGACTCACGGCCCGAGCCGGGGCCCGAGACGTTGACTTCCAGCGTGCGCACGCCGTGCTCGGCGGCCTTACGGCCGGCGTCCTCGGCCGCCATCTGGGCGGCGTAGGGCGTCGACTTACGCGAACCCTTGAAGCCCATCAGGCCGGCGCTGGACCAGGAGATCGTGTTCCCCTGAGCGTCGGTGATGGTCACCATGGTGTTGTTGAACGAGGCGTTCACGTGGGCGACGCCCGACGTGATGTTCTTGCGCTCGCGGCGTTTGACGCGCGCCGGTTCCTTGGCCATCGACTAGCTCTCTTACTTCTTCTTGCCGGCGATCGGCTTGGCCGGGCCCTTGCGGGTACGGGCGTTGGTGTGCGTGCGCTGGCCGCGGACCGGCAGGCCCTTACGGTGACGCAGGCCGCGATAGCAGGCCAGGTCCATCAGACGCTTGATGTTGACGGCGGTCTCGCGACGCAGGTCGCCTTCGACCAGATAGTCACGGTCGATCGTCTCGCGGATCTGCAGGACTTCCGCGTCGGTCAGCTGATTGACGCGACGCGCGTCCTCGATGCCGACCTTCGTGACGATCTCGCGGGCCTTCGCCTCGCCGATGCCATGGATGTACTGCAGCGCGATCACGACGCGCTTGTTGGTAGGAATATTGACGCCAGCGATACGGGCCACGTGAGGTGTTCTCCTGATCACGCACAAAAAGCGCAAACGGCGCCCCGGCCCCAATCTGCCATAGGCATAGGCCGGCGCGTCTTTCGCGCTCTTTCGCGGAAGCGCTTCGTTATATGGATCGGGGTATCCCCGTCAATGCCCGAAACGCCTAAATGTGAACGAAATGCTGCACGTGCAAGGGTTGCGGCCCCCGCACGGGTTCGTCACGCCGGCGGCTCGCCGGGTGATGAAAGGAAAGCATGAGTGCGGCCGATCCGCAATCGGCCAGGGTCATGCGGCGGGCGCGTTGGCCATGGCGGCGTCAATCCCGCTCGCCACCGCCTCGATGGCGCCCATTCCGTCGACTTCCACCAGCTTGCCCTGCCCTTCGTAGTACGGCAGCAGCGGCGCGGTGTTGCGGTTGTAGGCGTCCAGGCGGACGATGAAGCTCTCGGGATTGTCGTCCGGCCGGCCCGACTCGGCGAAGCGGCCGGCGATGCGCTTCTTCAGCGCCTCGTCGTCGACCTTCAGGCGCAGCACCAGGTCGATCTGGCTGCCACGGCCCTTCAGCATCTTGTCCAGGGCCTCGGCCTGCGGAAGCGTCCGCGGGAAGCCGTCGAAGATGGCGCCGCCGGCCGCCTCGGCCTCGGGCAGCCGCGACTCGATCAGCTCGATGACGATCTCGTCCGAGACCAGGTCGCCGCGCTGCATGATGCCTTCGACGCGCTTGCCCAGGTCCGAGCCGGACGCGATCGCGGCGCGCAGCATGTCGCCGGTCGACAGCTGGACCATGTTCCGGGTCTCGACCAGGCGCTTGGCCTGCGTACCCTTCCCGGCCGCCGGCGGCCCAAATAGAATCAGGTTCATCGTGGGTCCCCTTCCGCGGCGCTCTTGATGGCGCCGTCCCCTCGCGTCAACCAAGAGCCGCCGGCGACTAGCGCCGGCCACCCCGCAGCTTGGACTTCTTGATCAGGCCTTCGTACTGGTGCGCCAGCAGGTGGGACTGGATCTGGGCGACGGTGTCCATGGTCACGCTGACCACGATGAGCAGCGATGTGCCGCCCATGTAGAACTGCGTGCCCGTGAACTTCATCAGCGCCTCAGGCACCAGACAGACCAGGGTGATGTACGCCGCGCCGATCACGGTCAGGCGGGTCAGCACGAAGTCCAGGTACTCCGCCGTCCGCTTGCCCGGCCGGATGCCCGGCAGGAAGCCGCCGTACTTGCGCAGGTTCTCCGCCGTGTCCTCGGGGTTGAAGACGACCGAGGTGTAGAAGAAGCAGAAGAAGATGATCAGGGCGCCGTAGAGCACCATGAACAGCGGCTGGCCGTGCTGCAGCTGGCCCACGGCCAACGGCAACCATTGCAGCCACTCGGGCAGGTTCGCCGTCGCGGCAAAGCCCATGACCGTCGCCGGCAGCAACAGCAGCGACGAGGCGAAGATCGGAGGGATCACGCCCGAGGTGTTGATCTTCAGCGGCAGGAACGAGGTGTCGCCGCCGAACATGCGGTTCCCCACCTGGCGCTTGGGATATTGCACCAGCAGCCTGCGCTGCGAGCGCTCCATGAAGACGATGGCCACGGTCACCGCGATCACCAGGATGATCATCAGGAACAGGGTCCCGGTGTTCATCGAGCCGGTGCGGGTCAGTTCCAGGGCCTGCACCAGGTACTGCGGCAGCACCGCCACGATGCCAGCGAAGATCAGCAGCGAGATGCCGTTGCCGACGCCGCGGCTGGTGATCTGCTCGCCCAACCACATCAGGAACATGGCGCCGCCCGTCAGCGTGACGACCGTCGAGACGATGAAGAACACGCCAGGATGCTCGACCAGGCCGGGGCTCTGCGACAGGCCCGCGGCGATGCCGAAGGACTGGAACACCGCGAGCGCCACGGTCAGGTAGCGGGTGTACTGGTTGAGGGTCTTGCGGCCCGCCTCCCCGCCTTCCTTACGCAGCTTCTCCCACGGCGGATAAACCGTGCCGAGCAGCTGAACGATGATCGAGGCCGAGATGTAGGGCATCACGTTCAGGGCGAAGATGGCCATCCGCTGGACGGCGCCGCCCGAGAACATGTTGAACATGCCCAGGATACCCTGGGCCTGGCCCGAGAACGCCTGTTGGAAGGCGACCGGATCGATGCCGGGGATCGGAATATAGGTGCCCAGGCGATAGATGATCAGCGCCCAGAGCGTGAACCAGATGCGCTTGTGAAGCTCCGTCGCCTTGCGGAAGGCGTCGAAGTTCAGATTGGCGGCGAGCTGTTCTGCGGCCGAAGCCATTCAGCAAATCCCCTGACTCGCGAAGCGTGACAGCCGGAAGCGGATCCCGGTCCCGGCGCCCGTCACGCGGCTACTCCTTAGTCGAAAGCCCTTCGAAGGAAAGGCTCTGGCGTGCCGCTGAGATAGGACGCGCCGCCCCCGATAGCGAGGGCGGCGAAGTCACAATGCTCAGGCTTCTTCAGCCTTGGCTTCGACCTTCGTCGTGGTCAGCGAGCCGCCGGCCTTCTCGACCGCGGCGCGGGCGCCGGCGGTGGCCGAATAGACGGTGATGTTGAGCTTGGCCTTCAGTTCGCCTTCGCCCAGCAGCTTCACGCCGTCCTTCACGCGACGGATGACGCCGGCCTTCACCAGCACGTCGGCGTCGATGGCGGCCTTGGCGTCGAGCTTGCCGGCGGCGATCGCCTGCTCGATG
>Ga0209026_1000649_pt1 | contig 21325 bp, 18 predicted proteins | sample AraplaCL_Col_mCL_FD_184262 | JGI IMG/M metagenome (GOLD analysis project Ga0209026, IMG submission 184262) | Arabidopsis root microbial communities from the University of North Carolina, USA - plate scrape CL_Col_mCL (SPAdes) (version 2) | ecosystem: Host-associated > Plants > Roots >... | reverse complement strand
TCGACGAGGCGCAGACCTCGCGCGGCGCGGCGGCCTTCAGCCGCGCGATGGCCGCGTCGCGGGCGGCCGGGGAGTCGTCGGGACCGGCAGCGAAGGCGGACGGCCCCGGCGCCAAGGTCGAGAGGGTCAGCAGGCCTGCGCACAGCGCACGGCGGATCATCATCATGGGCGCCCCAACGTCGTCGACCCGACATTGATAGCCTCGCCGGACGGGAAGGCTATCCCGCGGTCCGGGGGGCTCCTCAGCGGGCGCGCATCATCCCGTCGAGGGCCACGTCGCCGGCAGCGCGCACGAGGACGCGGCGCGCATCCACCGGACCGGGCAGGCGCACGTCTGGGGCGATGGCGAAACCGACGCGCTGGAAGTAGGGCAGGTCGCCGACCAGGACGACGGCCGCCTCGCCCGCGGCCCACGAGGCCTCGCAGGCGCGCTCGACGAGGATGGCGCCCAGGCCATGGCGGCGTTCGCTCTCCTCAACGGCCAGCGGACCCAGGAAGACGACCGGCTGATCGCCGACGTTCACGCGCCACATGCGCACCACGCCCACGACCTTGCCGGCCTCGATGGCGCAGAACGACAGGTCCTGGGCGAAGTCGGCGAACTCGCGCACGCGCTCGGACACCTTGGCGAAGCGTCCGGGGCCGAACGCGCGGTTCAGCAGGGCCTCGATCTCGCCGGCATGGGCAGGGGCTTCGTTGACGAGGGTGAGCTCCGGCGGGGGCCGGACGGGCTGCAGGGACATGGGCCGATCTCTAGACAGGAAAGACGACGTTTCGGCGCCGCGGGTCCAACGCCCGGGGCCGGTGCGGGTTCAGGTGGCCTTAAGCCAGCGGACGTCGTCGCATCTGAGAGGGCCTTTCCGGCCGTGGAAGTCGGCGGGCAGATAGGACCTGCGCCGTTCGGCGTCAACGCCGTTGCGGCATGGTGCGGCTTTAGGGCAGGTTCCCACCCGTCGATGTCCGAGCCCCTCCCCCCTCCCGAAGAACCCGTCCCATCCGCCCGCGCCCTGTTGAAGGAGCGCGACTACCTGCTGTTCTGGGGCACCCGCTGGACCGGCAGCTTCGCCAGCCAGATCCAGAGCGTGGCGATGGGCTGGCAGATGTACGCCCTGGCCCGCCTGCACCGTTCGGTGGAGGAGAGCGCCTTCCTGGTCGGGATGATCGGGCTGGCGGCCTTCGTGCCGGTGTTCCTGCTGACCCTGCCGGCGGGCGAGGCGGCCGACCGCTACGACCGCAAGAAGGTGCTGCTGCTCTGCCTGTCGGGCGAGATCGTCAGCGTGCTGGTGCTGGCCGTGGCGACGGTGCAGGGCTACGCCTCGCCCGCCCTACTCCTGGCCATCGCGGCGCTGTTCGGCGCCAGCCGCGCGTTCTTCGCGCCGGCCAATACGGCGCTGGGCCCGATGCTGGTGCCGCGCAAACTGTTGCCGCGGGCCATCGCCTGGAACTCGCTGGCCTGGCAGACCGCCTCGATCGCCGGCCCGGCGGCGGCCGGCCTGCTGGTCGCCCACTCGGCCCAGACGGCCTATTTCACCACCTTCACGCTTTACCTCGTCTCGGCGGCGCTGGTGGCCAGCATCCGCGGCAACGCCAAGCCCGAGGTGATGCCGGGTTCGCGCCTGCAGCTGGTGAAGGAAGGCCTGGCCTACGTCTGGCGGCAGAAGATCGTCTTCGGCGCCATCTCGCTGGACCTGTTCGCCGTGCTGCTGGGCGGCGCCACGGCCCTGCTGCCGGTCTTCGCCCGCGACGTGCTGCATGTCGGCGCCGAGGGCTTCGGCCTGCTGCGCGCCGGCCCGGCAATCGGCGCGACGGCGGTGGCCCTGTGGCTGGCGGCCAATCCGATCCGGTCGAAGGCCGGTCTGTTCATGTTCGGTGGGGTCGCGGTGTTCGGCCTGGCGACGGTGGTGTTCGGGATCTCCAACTCGCTGTGGCTGTCGGTGGCGGCGCTGGCGGTGCTGGGCGGGGCCGACATGCTGAGCGTCTTCGTGCGCCAGACCCTGGTCCAGCTGGTGACCCCCGACCACATGCGCGGCCGCGTGGCCTCGGTCTCCTCGGTGTTCATCGGCGCATCCAACGAACTGGGCGAGTTCGAAAGCGGCGTCGTCGCCCGGATCCTGGGCCCGGTGGGCGCGGCGATCTTCGGCGGTGTCGGCGCGGTGATCGTCACCGGCATCTGGGCGAAGCTGTTCCCCGACTTGCGCCGGGCCGACCGCCTCGAATAACTGTCGCCCCATTCCGATTTTTCAATTTCAGGGAGAACGTCATGGGCGCATTGGATGGGAAGGTTGTCCTGGTTACAGGCGGCGGCAACGGGATCGGTCGCGACTGCGCGCTGATCGCGGCGCAGGAAGGCGCGAAGGTCGTGGTCAACGACCTGGGCGGCAGCCTGAAGGGTGAAGACGAGGGTTCGGCCGGCCCGGCCGAGGCGGTCGCGGCCGAGATCCGCGCCGCGGGCGGCCAGGCGGTCTCCAACTCCGACAGCGTCACCGACCTGGACGCGGTCTACGGCATGGTCGAGCAGGCCAAGAAGGAATTCGGCGGCCTGCACGCGGTGATCAATCCGGCCGGCATCCTGCGCGACGTGATGTTCCACAAGATGACCGAGGCCGAGTGGGACGCGGTGATCAACGTCCACATGCGCGGCTCCTTCAACGTCGCCCGGGCCACCATCGAGCTGTTCCGCGAACAGAACGACGGCGCCTACATGTTCTTCACCTCGACCTCGGGCCTGTTCGGCAACATCGGCCAGGCCAATTACGGCGCGGCCAAGATGGGCATCGCCGGCCTGTCGCGGATCATCGCCATGGAAGGCGCCCGCAACAACATCCGCTCGAACTGCCTGGCGCCCGTCGCCTGGACGCGGATGACCCAGTCGGTGCCGATCAAGGACGAAGCCGCCGCCGAGCGCCGCAAGGTGATGGCCGAGAAAATCCGCGCCGACCAGCCGGCCCGCTTCTCGGTGGCCATGGTCACCCCGGCAGCGTCCCATGTGTCGGGCCAGATCTTCGGCTCGTCGGGCGAGAACATCATCCTCTACTCGCAGCCGCGTCCGGTGGAGACGGTGACGAAGGAAGAGGGCTGGACCGTGAAGTCGATCCTGGAAGAGGCGGTGCCGAAGATGGCGCCGAAGTTCTTCGACCTGAACCGCGCCACCCTGCCGGGCGCGACCGCCCCGAAGCAGCCGGCCTAACCACCAACCAAGCGTGTCATCCCGGACGGCCGCGACGGCGGCCGGTCCGGGGTGACATGCGTTTGTTTACTCGGCGCACACCATGCGCCGCGACGGTTTGGCGCCCACGTTGCGACGTGCGGTCGCATGAAGGTCGGCCTGACCCATTTTGGCGCAACGCCCCGCACCACGGCCTATATGGCCGCGGACGTCGCCGACGTGCCGGCCGGCCTGAGCATCACCGGCCAGGTCGCCAAGGACTTCCAGGTCACGAACGTCCGGCCGGTCGCCCCGATCGAGAACAGCGCCGAGGCCCACGAGCAGGCCCGCCAGCAGGTGATGGCCGAGCACGGCGTCGACATGATCTCGATCTTCAAGATGAGCGCCCAGGACCGGATCCAGGCCCAGGTGGCGATCATGGTCGAGACCGCGCGCCGGACCAGCATCGCCCTGCCCCGCGCCACCGGCAATTTCGTGGACCTGCGCGTCTGACGGCCCAGCCGTTTGGCTGAGCGGGGCGAACCGGCTACAGAGCCCGCGTCATGTCGCACAACACCTTCGGCCACCTCTTCCGCGTGACCACCTGGGGCGAGAGCCACGGACCAGCGCTGGGCTGCGTCGTGGACGGTTGCCCTCCCGGCATCGGCCTGACCGAGGCCGACATCCAGCCCTGGCTGGACCGCCGCCGTCCGGGCCAGGGCAAGTTCGTCACCCAGCGCCAGGAACCCGACGCGGTGCGCATCCTGTCGGGCGTGTTCCAGGACGAGCGGACGGATGGCCAGGTCACCACCGGCACGCCGATCTCGCTGATGATCGAGAACGTCGACCAGCGCAGTCGCGACTATTCCGAGATCGCCCAGGCGTTCCGGCCAGGCCACGCCGACTATCCCTATTTCGCCAAGTACGGCGTGCGCGACTATCGCGGCGGCGGCCGACAATCGGCGCGCGAGACGGCGGCGCGGGTCGCGGCCGGGGCCGTGGCGCGCAAGATCATCGCGGGCGTCACCATCCGCGGGGCCGTGGTGCAGATCGGGCCGCACGCAGTGGATCCGGAGCGCATCGACTTCGGGGTGACCGGCGACAACGAGTTCTGGGCGCCGGATCCGGCCATCGTGCCGGTCTGGACCGAGCATCTGGAAAAGGTGCGCAAGGCCGGCTCGTCCACGGGCGCGGTCGTGGCGGTCGAGGCCACGGGGGTTCCGGCCGGCTGGGGCGCGCCGCTGTATGGCAAGCTGGACGCCGAGTTGGCGGGCGCCCTGATGTCGATCAACGCCGCCAAGGGCGTGGAGATCGGCGCGGGCTTCGCCTCGGCCGCGCTGTCGGGCGAAGAGAACGCCGACGAGATGCGCATGGGCAACGACGGCCCGATGTTCCTGTCCAACAAGGCGGGCGGCGTGCTGGGCGGCATCTCGACCGGCCAGGCGCTGACCGCGCGGGTGGCGTTCAAGCCCACCTCCTCGATCCTGTCCCTGCGCCAGAGCATCAACGAGGCCGGCGAAGAGATCGACCTGCGGACCAAGGGCCGCCACGACCCATGCGTCGGCATCCGCGCCGTGCCGGTGGTGGAGGCCATGGTGGCCTGCGTCCTGGCCGACGCCTTCCTGCGGCACCGGGGTCAAACCGGCGGCGGCGCGTTCACGCCGGGACCATCCGCCGGTTGAGCGGTAAGGCCCCACCTAACCCGACAGTAGAGCAAGTGGCTGATCGGAAACCGGTTTCCCCTCGGGTAACTTCGATATTCCGTTGACCGTCGAACTCGGCGCACCCTAAGCCGGTTGAACACTTCGATTGGACGCGCGCCGTGTGCGTTCGGTGAATGTGTTCGTCATCCGGGTGCGGTAAGATCGCGGCGTGCGCTACGACCTCCTGAAGATCCTTCTGGTGGACGACAACCACTACATGCGCGTTCTCCTGGCGGAGATCCTGCGCGCGCTTGGCGTGCACTACATCTACGAGGCCAACGACGGCGCCGAGGGTCTGCAGATGATGCGGGACCACGCCATCGACGTCGTGATGACCGACCTCAGCATGCAGCCGCTGGATGGGATCGATTTCGTCCGCCTGCTGCGCAATTCCCCCGACAGCCCGAACCAGATGGCGCCGGTGATCATGGTCACGGGCCATTCGACCTTCGCCCGGGTGAACGAGGCGCGGGATGCCGGCGTCAGCGAGTTCCTGGCCAAGCCGCTGACCGCGCGGGGCGTGGTCGAGCGCCTGCACCAGGCGATCGAGTTTCCACGCAGTTTCGTGCGCACCGACGACTACTTCGGCCCCGACCGCCGGCGGCGGAACGACCCGAAGTACAGCGGCCCGCACCGACGGGCCACCGACGTCCGCACAGCGACCGGCTAGAGGTTCAGCGCGCAGCTCTCGCCGATGGTGGGGCGCGAGATGACGATGCGCGACAGCCCCGGGAACGTCGGGCGCAGGCGCTCGGCGAAATAGAGGCAGATGTGCTCCAGCGTCGGCCGTTCCAGGCCGGGCTTCTCGTTGAGCAGGCCGTGGTCCAGTTGCGCCGCCACGTCCTTGAGCGCGGCGTCCAGGTCGGCGAGGTCGGCGACCCAGCCTACGGGCTCCTGCGCCTGGCCGCGCACGGTGGCCTCCACCTTGAACGAGTGGCCATGCAGGTTCTGGTAGGGCCGGTGGTCCGGCCCCTGGGCGAAGTAGTGGGCCGCGTCGAACGTCGCGGCCTTGGTGATTTCGAACGTCGGTTGGGTCATCGCAAATCTTGGGGCGGCCCGGGCCTGGACGGCCTCAGGCTATGCCGAGGTATTTGTGGGTTTGGACGCTTAAACGCCACCGGGGGTGTGCGAGGCAATAGGCGATCGCCGCCTCGGTGTTGGCCACGCGGTCCGGACCATCCATCGGCTGCAGCAGGAATCGCTCGAAATCGAGAGTCTCGAAGCGCTCTGGCCGGGCCTTGTCCTGCGGGAACACCAGCTTCAGTTCCTGGCCATGGGTCTGCACCACCGGGGCGTCGGCCTTGGGGCTGACGCAGATCCAGTCCACGCCCTCCGGCACAACGAGGGTGCCGTTGGTCTCCAGGGCGATGGAGAAGCCGCGGGCGTGCAGGGCCGTGATCAGCGCCGCATCCACCTGCAGCAGGGGCTCGCCACCGGTCAGCACGGTGAGGCGATTGTCCGGCCCACCGGTCCAGGCCGACTCGATCGCGGCGGCCAGGGCGTCGGCGTCGGCGAAGCGACCGCCCCCCTCCCCGTCCATCCCGACGAAGTCGGTGTCGCAGAAGGTGCAGACAGCCTTGTCCCGGTCGCGTTCCAGGCCGCTCCAGAGGTTGCAGCCGGCAAAGCGGCAGAACACCGCCGGCCGGCCCGCCTGGCCGCCCTCGCCCTGCAGCGTCAGGAAGATCTCCTTGACCGCGTAGCTCATCCTACTTCGCGCCTCGCGGCGTTTCGAAGGACTGCGTGCCGGGCTCGCCCTCCGAAGCCTCGGCGAAGGCGGGCCGTCCGTCCCCGTCCCAGCATTCGTAGCCACGCTGGCGCAGCTCGCAAGCCGGACAGGTCCCGCAGCCATAGCCCCAGGGGTGCAACGCGCCGCGCTCGCCCAGATAGCAGGTGTGGCTCTCCTCGACAGTGATCGCCACCAGCGGCTCGCCGCCCAGCTGCTTGGCCAGGCCCCAGGTCTCGGCCTTGGTCAGCCACATCAGCGGCGTCTCGATGCGGAAGGCCTGCTCCATGCCCAGGTTCAGCGCGCTCTGCATGGCGTCCATGGTCGTCCGGCGGCAGTCGGGGTAGCCCGAGAAGTCGGTCTCGCACATGCCGCCCACCAGCGCGGTCAGCCCCCGGCGGTCGGCCAGGGCGGCGGCGTAGGTCAGGAAGACCAGGTTGCGGCCGGGCACAAAGGTGGAGGGCAACCCCTTGTCGGTGATCTCGATGGCGCGCTCGGAGGTCATCGCCGTTTCGCCGAGGGCGCCGAAACTGCGGATGTCCAGCATGTGGTCCTCGCCCAGCCGCGGCGCCCATTGGGGGAACTCGCGGGCGATGCGGGCGCGGACGGCCTGGCGCGCCTGAAGTTCGACGCCGTGCCGCTGGCCGTAGTCGAAACCCACCGTCTCGACTCGCGGATAGCGTTCGAGGGCCCAGGCCAGGCAGGCGGTGGAGTCCTGGCCGCCGGAAAAGAGGACGAGAGCGCCGTCAGTCATCGGCCCCATATGGGCGGAAACCGCCTTTCAGGGAAGCGACGCTAGGGAAGCTTGGGTGTTCCGGGCGCCACAGTAAACGCCGCAATCCCTTAGCCGGCTTAGCTTCCGTTGACACTGAGCGAACACGGGTGGACCGTGATCTCGGCTGAATGGGGGGCGCGCCGCCTCCTCGTTGGCTTGCGCTCTAGCGGCGTAACGGCGGACCACGGGCCAAAAAGAGCTCGGGACGCCCCTGGGAGGAACACATGAAGGATACCCGCACTCTTCGGAGTCTGCTGGCCGTGGGCGTTTGCGCCTCGGCCCTAACCGCGTTCACGACGCCCGCCCTGGCACAGTCGGCCGGATCGAACGTGATCGAAGAACTGGTCGTCACGGCGCAGAAGAAGGAAGAAGCCCTTCAGGACGTGCCGATCGCCGTGTCGGCGTTCGACCAGAACGCCCTCGAAAAGTCCAAGATCGACGGCGGCCCGAACCTGGTTCTGGCCGTGCCGAACGTGAACTTCTCCAAGGGGAACTTCACCGGCTACAACTTCCAGATCCGCGGCATCGGCTCCAAGCTGGTGGCCGGCTCGGGCGACGCCGGCACCGGCATCCACCTGAACAACGCCCCGCTGATCGCCAACAACCTGTTCGAGACCGAGTTCTACGACGTCGAGCGGGTGGAAGTGCTGCGGGGCCCGCAGGGCACCCTGTACGGCCGGAACGCCACGGGCGGCGTGGTCAACCTGATCACCGCCAAGCCGAAGGACGTGTTCGAAGCCAACATCCGCGGCGAATACGGCAACTACAACACCATGAAGGCCCGGGGGATGATCAACGTCCCGCTTGGCGACACCCTGGCGGTGCGCGTGGCCGGGTCGTACCTGAAGCGCGACGGCTTCGGCACGAACATCGTGACCGGCAACGACGCCGACGACCGCGACCTCTACGGCGTGCGCGCCACGATCGCCTTCAACCCCACCGACCGGTTCCGGGCCTGGGGCATGTGGGATCACTTCGAAGAGAACGACAACCGCTCGCGGATCGGCAAACAGTTCTGCACCAAGGACACCGGCCCCGCCAACGTGGGCGGCGTGCCCTTCTCCAGCGCCGCCGGCGGCCTGATCGGCCAGATCGAAAAGGGCCTGTTCAGCCAGGGCTGCTCGCCCACCTCGCTCTATTCGGCGAATGCGCTGGGCACCGTGAACTCGCAGGCGACCCTGGGCGGCCTGTTCGGCGCGCTGGGCGGCTTCCAGACGGGCGACGCGTACGCCGGCAAGATGCAGACGCCGGGCATCCGCGACATCGAGTCGAGCTTCGACCCGATCTACAAAGCCAAGACCGACATCTATGAGTTCAACGCCGCGTTCGACGTCACCGAGAACGTGACCCTGAACTGGCTGACCGCCTACACGGTGTCCAAGCTCTACACGCGGCAGGACTACAACCGCTACACGCCGAGCTCGAACTTCAACACCACGCCGAACCCGGTCAACGCCTTCGCCGGCGCGCCGATCCCCGGCGGCTACGGCGCGATCTATGGCCTGCTGTTCCCGGGCGGCTCGATCAACGATCCGCAGAATGGTGCCGCCAACCGCTTCACCACCAGCGACATCTCGTCGGGCTACACCACCCAGTGGAGCCATGAACTGCGCTTCCAGTCGAACTTCGACGGGCCGTTCAACTACAACGTCGGCGGCATCTTCTCGCGGTTCCAGGCGACCGGCGACTACTACGTGATGTTCAACACGGGCACCGGCTACTACCAGATCAACAACCTGCTCAACACGGGCAACGCCAACTGCACCAGCGGGGCCGCCTGCGTGGCCGTGGACCCGAACAAGGATCCGAACCGCTCGGGCCACAACTACTATGACAGCTACGGTCCCTACGACCTGACCTCGTACGCCGCCTTCGGCGAGGTCTACTGGCAGATGTCCGACAACTTCAAATGGACCCTCGGCCTGCGCTACACGGTCGACAGCAAGGAAGTCGAAAACCACTCGGTCGTGCTGGGCACCCCTGGCGTCGGCATCGGTGGGCCGCTCACGGGCGCGCCGGCGATCCTGAAGACCAAGTTCAAGGAACCGACCGGCCGCTTCGGCTTCGACTGGAAGCCGGACCTGGGCTTCACCAACGACACCCTGATCTACGCCTTCTACTCGCGCGGCTATAAGGCCGGCGGTCTGAACACCCCGCCCAGCCCAGGCATCGGCGTCGTGCCGACCCCGGCCGTGTTCCAGCCCGAGTTCATCAACTCGTATGAAATCGGCACCAAGAACACCCTGCTGGACGGCACCCTGCAGATGAACCTGACCGGGTTCTACTATGACTACAAAGGCTACCAGGTCTCGAAGATCATCAACCGGGCCTCGACCAACGAGAACATCGACGCCGAAGTCATGGGCGCCGAGTTCGAGTCGATCTGGCAACCGGTGCAGGGCCTGCGCTTCAACGCGGCGATCGGCTACCTCGACACCAAGATCAAGAACGCCACCTCGATCGACACCTTCAACCGGACCCAAAGCAATGCGGGCCTGACGGTGGTGAAGTCGAGCTCGGCCTCGAACTGCGTCGTCTCCACGGCCGCGGCCGCGACGGCGCTGACGATCACCAACGCCAGCGGCAATCCGTTCACCCTGCTCGGCGTCTGCACCCTGGCCTCGGCCGCGGGCGCGGGCACGAACATCGGTGGGACGGGCGCCATCGCCGCCGGCACCAACGCCTTCGGCGGCCTGGTCTCGGAAGGTGTGCCGGTCGATCTGGACGGCAACAGCCTGCCCAACGCCCCGCATTGGACCATCTCGCTCGGCGCCCAGTACACCTGGAGCCTCGGCGACTGGGACGCGACCCTGCGCGGCGACTACTACCACCAGACCAAGACGTTCGCCCGGATCTACAACTCGGCTCCGGACCGCATCAAAGCCTGGGACAACGTCAACCTGACCCTGACCGTCGAGAACAGCGACCTGGGCGTCGAGGTGGCGGGCTTCGTCAAGAACGCCACCAACGAGAAGGCGATCACCGACTTCTACCTGACCGACGACAGCTCGGGCCTGTACCGGAACGCGTTCTACACCGAACCGCGCACCTACGGCGTCTCGGTGACCAAGCGCTGGTAGCACCCAGCCCTTCCAGGGATACGACTAAGGGGGGCGGTGATCCGCCCCCCTTTTTCGTGTCCGGCGTCTTGCGACGCGGTCAGTGCGCGCCAGCCAGCCGGTCGGCGAACGGCCCGGGGAAGAGCTCGACGCGGGTCCCCGCCCGACGCTTGGCCTTGAGCCATTCGTCCAGCACCTCGGCGCAGGTGTGGTCCAGCGCCGAGAGCTTGCGGGTGTCGACGCGCAGAACGCCGCCATCCGGGATCGTCTCCAGCGTCTTGGTGATCCGCGGCAGCTGGACGAACGTGGCCGCGCCCTCGAGGCTGAGCTCGCGGTCGTCGTCCTCGCCCTCGCGCTGGGCGATGTCCAGGCGCATCCGCCGCAGGTGCGGAACCAGCTCCAGCAAGGTCAGCGCCATGCCGATCAGCACGCCCGTCAGCAGGTCCGTGGCCACCACGGCGATGAAGGTCGCCGCCCAGATGGTCGCGGGCAGCACGCCGTAGCGGTCGAACAGGTGACGCACGTGCTGCAGCCCCACCAGCCGCCAGCCAGTGACCACCAGCACGCCGGCCAGCGCTGCGCTGGGGACCAGCTCCAGCACCATCGGCAGCAGGGCCACGAACGCCAGGATCCAGCCGCCGTGCATGATGGCCGACAGGCGGGTCATGGCGCCGGCCTGGACATTGGCCGAACTGCGCACGATCACCCCGGTCATCGGCAGGGCGCCCGCCGCGCCGCACAGCATGTTGCCGACGCCCTGGGCGAACAGCTCCTTGTTGTATTTGGTGCGCGGGCCGTCGTGCATACGGTCCACAGCCGCGGCGGAGAGCAGGGTCTCGGCCGAGGCGATGAACGCGATGGCCAGGGCCGTCACCAGCAGGGCCGGTTCGGCCAGCCGGGCGAAGTCCCCGCCCGTCGGGACGGCGATCGCGGCGACGATCGATTCCGGCACGGCGATCCGCTGGACATCCAGGCCGAAGACGATGGCGGCCAGGGTGCCGGCCAGCACGCCCAGAAGGGCGCCCGGGACCAGCTTGAGCTTGGCCGGCCGGATCTTCTCCCAGCCGATCATGGCGCCGATGGTCACCGCGCCGACCAGGAAGGCCGACTCGGCGCGGCCCAACGTCAGCGGGCTCATGCTGAAGAAGGCGCCGGGGATCGCGAACAGGTTCTGCAACCCGTGAGGACCGGGGCTGTCGCCGAACATGACGTGGATCTGGCCCACGACGATCAGCACGCCGATGCCGGCCAGCATACCGTGCACCACCGCGGGAGAGATGGCGCGGAACCACTGGCCCAGTTTCAGGGCGCCGGCGATGAGCTGGATCAGGCCCGCCAGGACCAGCAATGGGCCAAGCATGCCGACGCCGTGCTTCTGCACGATCTCGAACACGATGACCGCCAGGCCAGCGGCGGGGCCGCTGACCTGGAGGGGCGAGCCGGCGAGGGCGCCGACGACGATGCCGCCGATGATGCCGGTGATCAGGCCCTTTTCGGCCGGAACGCCGGAGGCGATGGCGATGCCCATGCAGAGGGGCAGCGCCACCAGGAAGACGACGATGGACGCCGTGAAGTCTCGCGAGAAGATCGTACCACGCGTGAGTGCAGGCGCCGGGGGAGCGGCAGGGTCACTCATTCGGCGGCGATCCCGGCGGCGGGAGTCCCGATGTGGCCTTCGGCGGCGCGGCGGCGCGCGGGGGCCAAGGCCACCGGCAGCGGGCCATCACCTTCGACCTTCGCGAAGTGACCGGTCTCACCGTCGAGGGCCAGGATCTGGCCGGTCTCGATGTCGAAGAACCAGCCGTGCAGGGTCAGTTCGCCACGGGCGATGGCCGAAGCGACGGACGGGTGCGTACGCAGGTGGTTGATCTGGACCACCACGTTCTCGAGGGCGAGGACGCGCGCGGCTTCGGTGTCGCTGAGATCATGGTAGGCCGAGCAGACGACGCTGTGCGCGGCGTGCGCATGGCGCAGCCAGGCGGCGACGTTGGGCATGGCGGCCAAGGCGTCGGGGTTGTTGAACGCCTTCATGGCCCCGCAGTCCGAGTGACCGCAGACGACGATGTCGCGCACGCCCAGCGCCATCACCGCATATTCCACCGCGGACGAGACGCCGCCGTTGGCCTGCGAGAAGGGCGGGACGATGTTGCCGGCGTTGCGGCAGACGAACAGGTCGCCCGGGGCGGCCTGGGTGATCAGCTCGGGCACCACGCGCGAGTCCGCGCAGGAGATCATCAGCGCCTTCGGGCTCTGGCCATCGCTGGCGAGCCGCCGGTAGAGCGCGCTCTGGTCGGGGAAGATCTTGCCGCGAAAATGCGCGGCCCGTTCGAGCACGTGTTCCATGGGGGAGGTCTCCGGGATCCGGGGGTGGGGGGTGCGACGACACCCGGCGAACCCGCCTTGCGGCGTGTCGACGTCCGTACCCGGGCGTCGTCGCCCGTCCCTTTTCCCGCGACGCCGTTTCGGCCCCGCAGCAAGTTCGTATCAAAGCGTTTCGATGCGAGCCGCTGTTCGCGGATCAGGCGGCGAGCGGCAACCGCAGTTCGGCGCGCAGCCCGCCGGCGGCCTTGTTGGCGAGAACGAACTCGCCGCCCTCCTGTTCGGCCACGCGGTTGACGATGCTGAGGCCCAGGCCCAGCCCCGCCGTGTTGCGCGCCCGCGCATCGTCCAGGCGTTCGAACGCCTCCAGCACCCGCGCCCGCTCAGCCTCGGGAATGCCCGGGCCGGAATCCTCGACGCGCAGGATGATGCGGTCGCGCACGCACAGCAGGCTGACATCGGCGCGCTCGCCATAGATCAGCGCGTTCTGGACCAGGTTCTCCAGCGCCCGCTTCACCGACGAGACGCGGATGTGGGCGGCCAGCCGCTCGGGGCCGCGATAGGTGGCGTGGGCGCCGGCATCCACCGCGGCGTTGACGACGGTCATGCACATGGTCGCCAGGTCGGTGAGACGCGGGGTCTCGGCGTCCTGGCGGCCGCCCAGATAGGCCAGCAGCGAATCGAGCATGCCGTTCATCTCGTCGAGGTCCTGCTCCAGGGCCTCGCGGGTTTCATCGTCGGCGACCAGCCCGGCCCGCAGGCGCAGGCGGGCCAGCGGGGTGCGCAGATCGTGGCTCACCGCCGCCAGGGCGTGGGTGCGCGCGGTCAGCAGGTCGGTGATGCGGGTCTGCATGGCGTTGAACGCCCGGGCCACGTGGCGCAGGTCGCCGGCGCCTTCCTCCCGCACATGCACGGGCGCGCCCTGGCCCACGCTCTCAGCGGCGGCCGCCAGGGTGCGCAGCGGGCTGCCGAAGCTGCGGACCAGCAGGATCGCGGCGACCAGCACGCCGGCCGACAGCACCGCGAACGATCCGAGGCCCGAGAGGAAGACCCCCCAGGGGTTGGTGGTGATGCGGGACGAGATCTGCACGCGGCTGCCGTCCGACATGCGGACCGAGGCGATCAGCCGGGCGCGCGGACCCGTCTCGCCGCCCAGCAGGTCCAGGCGCAGGTCGCGGCTGGCCAGCGACGGCTCCCAGCGTTCCATGTCGGCGCGGAAGCGGTTCAGGCGGCTGCTCTGGCCCTCGGCCGGCCGGAACGAGCCCTCGCCCCACTGCACCGCGGCGGTTTGGGAGGACAGCTCGCGGGCGACCGTGGGGCGCGCGGCCTCCGGCGTCTCCGCCAGGATGCGGCTGGCCACGGCCAGCTGGTCGGCCAGATGGTGCGCCTGCTCGGCGCGCGTGGTGCTGAGATCGATGCGCTCGAAGACCACCGAGCTCGCCATGAACTCGATGAGCACGGCGCACATCATGACCAGGGTGACGCGTCCGATGAGCCCCTGGGGCCAGGGACGCCAGATCATCAGACCCGCTTGACGGGATGGGCCAGCATGTAGCCGACGCCGCGGACGGTGCGGATCACGGCGTTGCCGTCGCTGGCGCCCGACAGCTTGCGGCGCAGGCGGCTGACCAGGACGTCGATGCTGCGGTCCGAGGCCTCGGCCAGGCGCGCGCGGGACAGTTCCAGCAGGCGCTCGCGACCGATCACCCGCTGAGGGTGGCTGAGGAAGGCGAGCAAAAGGTCGAACTCGGCGCCGGACAGTTCGACGGAGACCCCCTCGGGCGACAGCAGCTCGCGGGCCGCGGGGTCGGCGATCCAGCCGGCGAAGCTGAGCTGGGCGCGGGTCGGCCGCGCGGCGGGGCCGACCTGACCGCGGGTGCGGCGCAGGGTGGCGCGGATACGGGCGATCAGCTCCTTGGCGCTGAACGGCTTGGGGACATAGTCGTCGGCGCCCAGTTCCAGCCCGACCAGGCGATCGGCCTCGTCGCCGCGGGCGCTGACGATGATGATCGGCACGTCGCTGGTCTGGCGCACGGCGCGGCACAGGTCGAAGCCGTTGGAGCCAGGCAGCATCACGTCCAGCAGGATCATGTCGACGGTCGCGCCTTCCAGGCAGCGCATCATCTCGGGGCCCGATCCGGCGCTGAGCGCCTGGAAGCCGTTCTCCTTGAGCGTCCGCATCAGGAGCGTCCGCAGGCCGGGGTCGTCTTCGACAACGAGCACGACGGGCGGGGCGGCGACGAGGTCGTCAAACTGGAGTTCGAGCATTCAGGCCTGGGACACACACGGGAGGAAGATTTCTGAGGCGCCTACGATGTAGGCGCCCCGGCAAGTCAGACAAGGCTGCGGGCGATGCGACAGGTCTCTTTCGAGTGTCGCACCGCCCGCAAAAGGCGTCGCCTGGCAGATGGACGCAGCGCGAGGGGGATGCCGCGTGCGTCCGGCCAGATCAGGACGCCGCAGCAGCCGTGGCGGGGGCGCAGGCCTTCGCCACCAGCGTCTGCAGGTCGCCGCCGCGCGCCGTGGAGGCGTCGGTGTGGACCTGGATGCTGAGGTCGGAGGCCTCCACCACGACGTTCTTCACCGCCCCGTGACCGCGCAGGGCGGCGACGGCGGCCGGCACGCAATCGCGCGACGGGGTGACGAGACGGACGGTCTCGGCCCGCTTCGCGGCGGCCGCCTTGCGGGCGACCTCCTCGGTGTGGGCCAGACCCGAGCCAGCCGGGCCGGCGAAGGCCGAGGCGGCGGCAAGGGTGGCGCCGAGGGCGACCGCGAGGCCGGTCATATGTCGGATGTTCATCGGGGAGGGTCCTTGGGAGATGTCAGGGATCAGGGGGCGATGGTCGCGTCAGCCATGGCGAGCTTGGAGGTCGCCGTGGCGCGGTAGGCGTCGACCGCCTGCAGCAGGCCGGCGATCTCGGCCTTCGGCAGGCTGGCGCGATGCTCGCGCCCACGCTCGGGCTTGAACTTGAAGCTCCAGGCCTCACCGGAGCCCGCCGCCAGGCGGCGCAGCTCGGCCTCGTCCACCACGAAGCTCAGTTCTTCGTAGCAGGCCGACTGGGGATCGATTGAGTCACAGGCCGCCGGATTGGCGTCCACCGTCCGCAGCTTGGCTGTCGCCGGCGCGCTGGTGGTCTCGTAGTTCACCTGCTCGAAGCCCCGGAAGCCGCCCATGTACTGGACGGTCTGATGCACCTCGAAGCGCGTCTTCCCGGTCTGGCGGTCGATGTTCGCCCGCAGATGGTTGTCGTTGTAGGTCGTCTTCAGGACGCCCCGCGTCGAGCGCAGCACGCTCTTCGTGGACAGCACCGCCTCGGTCTCGAGCGGGTCCTGGTGCAGGGTCACCTTGTGGCGCGCGGCCTCAGGCGTGAGGTGCTGTGCGGCGCCGTTCGCGGCCGCCGGCGTCGCCGCGAGCGCGACGAGCGCTCCGATCGTCGCGAGCCGTGTCGGTCTGCCCATATTTCAAATCTCCATCTGTCGCCGGCGGGCGTCTTCGCCCTCGGCCTGTGATGGAAAGCTGGGAGGCCAGATTTGCTGGCGCGCATCGCGTCTGTGACAAACTATGGCCGCGCCACAAGGTCGTCGCTGCCCCACTTTGGGTAATTTTGACAGAACGGTACGCATCGAGCCTCGAACGACCCTTCGTCATTCCTTACGTGCGCAGGGGTTCGTAGACCGTCGTTCGATTTTGCGCTCCGAATTCGAAAATGCGGTCTTTTCGCCACACTTGTCCAAAAGCGTCACCTTTACGTCGTAAGTTATCGTCGTACAGTTGACGACGCGCGCAGGAGCCATTGAGGGTCCGCGCCCCGGACGCCTCCCCGTGTCCGCTCCAACAATTATCAAAACACGAGACCGGTCGGCCTTCCCGCCCGCGCCTCGGGAGGATCACATGTCTCGCAAAACCGCGCCTATGCGCGCCCTTCTGGCTGCCGGCGTTTCGTTCGCCGCCCTCGCCGCCTTCGCCCAACCCGCCCTGGCCCAGGCCGCCGCCGACGACGGCGCGACCCTGGAAGAACTGGTGATCACCGCTGAAAAGCGCGAGCAGTCCCTGCAGGACGTTCCGGTCGCCGTGTCGGCGTTCACGTCCGAGCGTCGCGACATCGCCGGCATCACCGGCATCCAGGACTTCGTGAACTTCACGCCCGGCATGAACTATTCGGGCACCGACCGCGTCAGCCTGCGCGGCGCCGGCCGGAACACCTTCTACATCGGCAACGACCCGGGCGTGGCGTCCTACTCGGACGGCTTCTACTCGGCCTCGTCGTCGGAGCTGTTCAAGACGCCGCTGTTCATCGAGCGGACGGAAATCCTGCGCGGCCCGCAGGGCACCCTGTACGGCCGTAACGCCATCGGCGGCGCGATCAACCAGATCTCCAAGCGCCCGGCCCACGACTTCGGCGGCGAAATCCGCGCGTCGTACGGCAACTACGACCGCACCCGCATCGAAGGCGTGGTGTCGCTGCCGGTGGCCGACAACCTGCGCTTCAAGATCGGGGCCAGCGAGGACCATCAGCGCGACGGCTTCATCAAGAACATCGGCACCGCCAACGACGCCGGCACGATCAAGCGGACCTACTTCGAGTTCCAGATCGAGGCCGAGCCCACCGAGAAGCTGTCGATCTTCGCGCGCTACAACCGCTCGAGCTGGGACGACACCATGGGCGTGGGCGACCGCCTCGCCAACCTGGTCACGCCCTATGACACCACCCGCGTGTTCGGCCTGATCGGCCAGCTGCAGGTGAACCCGCAGTTCGGCTACACCACGGCCAACCCGGGCGTCGCCGATCCCTACAAGATGAACACCAACACGGACGGCTACGGCCAGCTCCGCGGCAACCACGTGCTGACCACCACGGTCAGCTACGACCTGGGCTTCGCCTCGCTGAAGTACATCGGCGGCTTCCAGCAGTACAACTACCAGACCGGCGGCGACAACGACGGCACCAGCCGCACCGCGGGCATCGCCGGCATCCTGGCGGGCCAGCTGTACTTCCCGACCCAGACGACCGACTTCAACGAGCACAAGCGCTACTTCTCGAACGAGATCAACCTGACCTCGAACGGCGATGGCCCGCTGCGCTGGATCCTCGGCGTCTACCAGTACAAGGAAGAATATCGCCAGCGCATCCAGCTGGGGAACCCGAACCAGGCTTCGCTGGCCAACCCGCTGACGCTGGCCGGCACCCTGGCCGCGCCGAACCCGCTGCGCAACTACGCCGACACCCAGGCGACCCTGGAGTCCAAGGCCTACGCCGTGTTCGGCCAGGCCACGTACGAGTTCAACGACCAGTTCGCCCTGACCGCCGGCCTTCGCTACACGAAGGACAAGAAGGACGGCACCGAGTACCAGCGCCTGATCATCCAGTCGCCGGCCATCGCGGGCGGCGCCTTCGCGTTCGACGTGTCGACCGACCTGGATCCGACCACGGCTGGCGTGCAGAACTTCCGCTCGCTGAAGAACAGCTGGGACGCCGTCACCGGCGTGCTGAACCTGGACTGGACGCCGGACGAGGACACCCTCGGCTACGCCAAGTACAGCCGCGGCTACAAGTCGGGCGGCTTCCTGCTGGGCACCCTGTCCGTGCAGCCTGAAGCCAAGCAGGAGCAGGTCGACGCGGTCGAAATCGGCCTGAAGAAGACCTTCGCCCGTAAGTTCCAGCTGAACGCGGCGGCCTTCTACAACGACTACAAGGACCTGCAGCTCAACCTGTCGCAGCTGAACGCGGCCGGCACGGCGGCGGCGAACAACTTCGTCAACGTCGACGCCGAGGCCTACGGCCTGGAGCTGGAAGCCATCTGGCGCCCGGTCAAGAACCTCGATCTGTCGGCCAGCTACGGCTACCTGCACACCAAGATCACCAAGGGCTGCTGCTTCTATGACCCGGCGGACCCGGGCGCTCTGAGCCCGAACGCGACGCCGTCGGGCGGCTCGGTCGTCTCGAACGGCACGCGCCTGGTGTTCCAGACCCTGAAGGGCTCGAAGATCTACCAGTCGCCGGAGAACAAGTTCGCCGGCAACGCGAACTACACCTTCGACTTCGCGCCGGGCTCGCTGATCCTGTCGGCGACCTACACCTGGACGGATGAGACCTTCTACCAACCGTTCAAGAGCGACGCGAACAAGGTGAAGGCCTACGACGTCACCGACTTCCGCGTGCTGTGGAACGACGCCGATAACCGCTACACCCTGATCGGCTATGTGAAGAACGCCTTCGATAACAAGGGCTTCACCTCGAACGGCTCGACGACGCCGACGGCGATCTTCGCCAACCCGAACCCGGGCACGACGTCGATCGTCCAGACCAGCACGGCGATCACCCGCGGCCTCATCCAGCCCCGCACCTACGGCGTGGAGCTGCAGTACCGCTTCTAGTTAAGGCGCGTTTCCTCCCATTTACGTGCCGACTTCGGGCGGCGGACTCCGGTCCGCCGCCCTTTTTCTTTTCGCGCCCCGGCCAGGGCGGAGAGGGCCGGCGCGACGCCTTTTGACGCAATGAGCGAGATTCCTCGTCTCTGGCGTGCAGGATTTAACCTCTGCGCAAGCGCTCGCCCCACAGAATGGGTACGTAAGTTCCTCGTCTCCCCGGCGGCTCATGTCCCTGCCCGAGTTCTTCTTCGACCGCGTCACGGCCGACATCCGCCAGCAGATGGACGGAATGTTGGCCATGACCGACCAGCTCACGCGGCAGCGCCTGACCGCGGACGGGGAAGCGTGCGTGGCCAGTGTGGCCGAGGCCGCCGAGTCCGTGCGCCGGATGCTGGACACGGCGCTCGACCTCAAGTCGGTCAGCCTGGAAGGCCTTCAACTCAATCTCGAACCGATCCGCCTGCGCGAGCTGATGGACGAGGTCGAGGCCCGGTGGCAGCCGCGGGCCGGCGCCACCGGCATCACGCTCCTCGTGTCGTATGACGGCGACCCCGAGGCCGCGGCCATGGGCGACCGCAAGCGTCTGCTGCAGATTTTCGACGGCTTCATCGGCGAGGCCGTGGGCGCCCAGGCGCGCGGCGCCGTGGAGGCCGGCCTCCACGCCCATTGCGGTCCTGACGGTGTGCGCCTGGAAGGCCGCGTCCGCGGCCCGCGCGACTCCGGCTGGGACGAGCAGGACTCCGAAACCCGCATCCGCGCCATCGAGGAGCGCCTGGGGCTGGAGGTCGCGCTGGGCGCGATGCTGGCCCGCCGCCTGCTCAAGAGCCTGAGCGGCGAACTGCGCAAGGAAGCTAATGCCGGCGCCTCGGACACTGCCGCCTTCGAGCTGATGCTGGCGCCGATCGCCGAGACGATCGAAGAGCCGAGCGAAGACACCGGCCGCGCAGCCCACATCCTGGTCGTCGACGACAACGCCACCAACCGCATGGTGGCCCAGTCGCTGGTCGAGATGTTCGACTGCACCAGCGAGTCCGCCGAGGACGGCGAGGAAGCCGTCGAGGCCGCCCGCACCGGCCGGTTCGACCTGATCCTCATGGATATCAAGATGCCGCGGATGGACGGGATCGCGGCAACCCGCGCCATCCGCGCCATCCCCGGCCCGATTGGCGTGGTGCCGATCATCGCCCTCACCGCCAACGCCGATCCGGACGACGCTGAAGCCTATCTGGCGGCCGGCATGAACGGCGTCGTCGAGAAGCCGATGAAGCCGGAACAGCTGCTGGCGGCCCTGCAGCAGGCGTTGGAACCCGGGCGCGACGCCGCGGCGGCCTAAACCCCGGTTTCACCTGCAACTTTCTTGCGCGGATGGCCGCTATTGCGCCGCCCGCAGCAATCCCTTAGGTCGCGATCTCCGGTTTTGGGGATTGTTTATGTCCGACGCGAAGACGGGCGCTGCGCCGTCGCTGGACGCCGTGCGTCAGCGTATCGATGCGCTCGACACCGAGCTTTTGCGCCTGGTGGACGAACGGGCGTCCCTGGCTCGGATCGTCGCCGCCGCCAAGCGGGCGGCGGGCGACGGCGACAAGTTCGCCCTGCGTCCCGGCCGTGAGGCCGCCATCCTGCGCCGCCTGATCGCCGCCGAACGCGCGGCCGCCTCCCCCAGCCTGGTCGCGCGCATCTGGCGCGAGCTGATCGGCGACAGCCTGGCGACCCAGGGACCGTTCCATCTGAACGTCTGGGGCGGCCGCGATCCCGGCCGGGCCGTTGAACTGGCCCGCCACCGCTTCGGCGCCGCGCCGCCGCTACGCCAGTTCGGCAAGTCGGAAGACGCCATCGCCGCGGCGCGCACACCGGGCGGCGTGGCGATCTGCGCCCTGGACCCCGACAGCGCCTGGTGGGGCCGCCTGCTGGCCGAACCGCAGCTGAAGGTCTTCGCCGCCCTGCCGTGCCTGGCCGCCTGGGGCCCGATGTCAGCCCTGGCCGTGGCGGCGGTGGATGTCGAGCCGACGGGCGACGACCGCACCTTCTGGGTCACCGATGCGCCAGGCTCGGCCGCGACCATCGAAGAGGCCCTGGGCCGCGACGGCGTGGCCGGCGATCTGGTGCAGGACGCCGGCGGCCTGAAGCTCTTCATGCTGGCCGGCTTCTATCAGCGCGAGGACGAGCGGCTGGCGCGCGCGCCGGGCCGGCTGAGCGGCGTCATCGGGGCTGCGCCCGCGCCCCTCGACGTG
>Ga0209026_1000648_pt1 | contig 21336 bp, 23 predicted proteins | sample AraplaCL_Col_mCL_FD_184262 | JGI IMG/M metagenome (GOLD analysis project Ga0209026, IMG submission 184262) | Arabidopsis root microbial communities from the University of North Carolina, USA - plate scrape CL_Col_mCL (SPAdes) (version 2) | ecosystem: Host-associated > Plants > Roots >... | reverse complement strand
GGTTCGACCTTCACCTTCAGTCTCGACCTGCCCGCGCTTTCCGAGGAAGCCGCCGCAGAGCCTCACGGTCTTGCGTACGACGCCGACGAGGTCGAGCGCAGCGTCCGGGTGCTGATCGTCGACGACAATGACATCAACCGCCAGGTCATGGGCCTGATCCTGGACTCGGCTGGGATCGAACATGCAGACGCCGAGAACGGCCTGCTGGGCGTTGAAGCGGCGCTAACCGGCCGCTTCGATGCGATCCTCATGGATATCCAGATGCCGGTCATGGACGGCTTCGAGGCCACCCGGCGCATCCGCGCCTGGGAAGCCGAACAGGGCCGCCAGCGCATGCCGATCCTCATCGTGTCGGCCAACGGGCTGCAGGAACACGTGGAAGAAGGCGCCCGCGCCGGGGCCGACGGCCACCTGAACAAGCCGGTTTCGGTGCCCCAATTGCTGGGAGCCCTGGAGCAGCACGTCATCGGCGCCCTGGCGGCCTGATATTTCCTCAAGCGGTCGTTGACGGCCTGTTCACCATGTTGGCCTGAAGATTCACGCCTTCTGTTGTGCTTGAGGTTGGGCCATGGGGCTGCCGGTTGACGCCATTCTGAACGGCGATTGCCTGGAGGAGCTGAAAAAGCTCCCCGACAGGTCGGTCGACCTGGTCTTCGCTGATCCGCCCTACAACCTTCAACTCGGGGGTGATCTGCTGCGGCCGGACAACTCCAAGGTCGACGCCGTCGACGACCATTGGGACCAGTTCGAGAGCTTCGCGGCCTACGACGCCTTCACCAAGGCCTGGATGGCCGAGTGCCAGCGCGTCCTCAAGGACGACGGGGCGCTATGGGTGATCGGCAGCTATCACAACATCTTCCGCGTTGGCGCGACGCTGCAGGACCTGGGGTTCTGGATCCTGAACGACATCGTCTGGCGCAAGTCGAACCCGATGCCGAACTTCAAGGGCACGCGCTTCACCAACGCGCACGAGACGCTGATCTGGGCGGCCAAGAGCCGGGGTGGCCGGCGCTACACCTTCAACTACGACGCCATGAAGATGGCCAACGACGAGCTGCAGATGCGCTCGGACTGGACCCTGCCGCTGTGCACTGGCGAAGAGCGGCTGAAGGACGGCAATGGCGACAAGGCCCACCCGACCCAGAAGCCTGAGGCGCTGCTGCACCGGCTGATCATGGCCTCGACCAAGCCGGGCGACATCATCCTGGATCCGTTCTTCGGCACCGGCACGACCGGCGCCGTCGCGCGCCGCCTGGGGCGCAAGTTCATCGGCATCGAGCGCGAGGTCGAATACGCCAGGATCGCCAAGGAACGGATCGCCAAGGTGATCCCGGCGACCGCCGACGAGATGGTGGTCACCGGCTCCAAGCGCGCCGAGCCGCGGGTGCCGTTCGGCAGCCTGGTCGAGGCAGGGCTCGTTCGGGCCGGCGACGTCCTCTACTGCCCGCGCGGCCAGAATGCCGCCCGGGTGCGCGCCGACGGCAGCCTGGTGGTGGGCGAACTGGCGGGCTCGATCCACAAGGTCGGCGCCATGGTGCAATCGGCCCCGGCCTGCAACGGCTGGACCTACTGGCACTTCAAGACCGACAAGGGCCTCTCGCCCATCGACGTCCTGCGGGCCAAGGTCCGGGCGCAGATGCCGGCCTAGCGCCGGAAACACTGGACCCCGTACCCATTCTTCGGTCACCCTGATCCAAACAAGTGTTTGGCGGGGATGCGTGATGGGCGAGCGACGGCTGTGAATCCGCGCATCTATGTCTTGACGCTTTGCACGTTCGCCTTCGGGTCGGCGGCGTTCATCTTCGCCGGCATGCTGGAGACCATGGCGGCCGACTTGGGCGTCTCCACCGCCGTCGCTGGCCAGCTTCAGACGGCCTATGTGCTGACCTCAGCGGCCCTGGGGCCGGTGGTGGCGTGGGGCCTGGGCCGCCTGAACCGGCGCTTCGTCGTGATCCTGGGCCTGGTCATTGGGCTCGTGCTGCACCTGGCCTGCGCCATCGCGCCGAACTTCCAGACGTTGTTGGTGGTGCGGGCGCTGGCCGGGGTGGCGGGGGCGATGTCCGGGCCGGCCGCCAGCGTCGCGGCCGCCTCGCTGGTCCCGCCCGAACGCCGGGGCTCGGCGCTGGCGATGGTCTCGGGCGGCATGACGCTGGCCTTCGTCGTCGGCATCCCCATCGGCAGCGTCGCCGGCGCGATGTTCGGCTGGAGGGCGACTTTCGTCGTCGCCGCGGTGCTGGCGGCTGTCGCCCTGGTCGCCGTGGCTCTGTTCCTTCCCAGCGTGCCGGCGCCGCCAAAACGCGAGGGCGGCAAGCTGGACCTGCGGGGGATCTGGCCGCTGTATCTGACCAGCTTCCTGACCTTCGCCGCCAATATGACGCTGAACCTCTACATTGCCCCCATCGTGCGCGTGGGGACCGGCATCACCGGTGCGGGCGTGGCGGTCTTCCAGTCGATGATTGGGTTCGGCGCGGCCATGGGCCTGTGGCTGGGCGGACGCGCGGCCGACCGGGGAGCGGGCAAGGCCTGGGTGCTGCAGTGCATCGCGCTGCAAGCTGTGGCCATGACGCTGCATCTCTCGGCGACGCATCACATCCTGCCGCAGGGGCTCGCCATCGACGGCCTGGTGCTGGCGGCGGTGTTCCTGGCGGCGACCGCGCTGTTCTCGATCTCGCCGGTGACCCAGTCGCGGTTGATCCAGATGACCGATGGCGCGCCGGTGGCGCTGGCGCTCAACGGCTCGGTGTTCGCCATGGGCCAGGCGCTGGGCGCGACCATGGGGGGCGCGGCGCTGGCCAGCTTCGGCGTGCCGGCGATCCCCGCGACCGCGCTCGCGGCCTCGGTGGTCGCCCTCATCACCCTGGCGTTCGCGTTCCCGCGCAACCCCAAGCCCGTCGCCTAGAGCAGGTTGGTCAGCCCTGCGCGGGCGGCCTTCAGGAAGACGCTGGGCAGGGCGTCGAGATCCCGGCGCGGGCTCCAGATCACCTCGTCGGCGTCGCCCTCGGCCCGCAGCAGTTTCAGCGTCAGGGTGAAATGGGTGAAGCCGTGCTCCACCTCGCCCACGTGCCGCCAGGCCGCGTCGACCGGGGCCGCGGCCTGGGCTTCGGTGTCGCTCCAGGCCTCGGCGCGCCAGTCGCTGGTGGGCAGGGCCAGCATCCCGCCCAGCAGGCCCTTGGGCGGGCGGCGCACCAGCGCGATCTGGTCGCCCCGCGTCAGGATGTACGCCACGCCGTGGCGGTGGGGCAGGGCCGCCTTCCTGGTCTTGCGCGGATAGCTCTCGGGCGCGCCGGTCGCCAGCGCCGCACAACCCGCCGCCACCGGACAGCGTTCGCACAGCGGCGACTTGGGCCGGCAGATGGTTGCGCCCAGGTCCATCAGCGCCTGGGCCCAATCGCCGGGGCGGTCGTCGCGGACCAGCTCACCGGCCAGCCGCTTCAGCTCGGGCTTCGCCTCGGGCAGGGGCTGCTCCACCGCGAAGAGCCGCGCCATCACCCGCTCGACGTTGCCGTCCACCACGTTCGTCGGCAGGTCGAAGGCGATGGCGCCCACGGCGGCGGCTGTGTAGGGGCCCAGGCCCGGCAGGCTGCGCAGCCCCGCCTCGGTGTCCGGGAAGACGCCGCCGTGCTGGTCGGCCACCGCGCGGGCGCAGGCCAGCAGGTTGCGGGCGCGGGCGTAGTAGCCAAGCCCCGCCCAGGCGGCCATCACCTCGCCGTCCGCTTCGTTCGCCAGATCAACCACCGTCGGCCAGCGGGCGGTGAACTTCAGGAAGTAGGGCGCGGCGTGCGGCACCGTGGTCTGCTGCAGCATCACCTCGGACAACCAGACCCGGTAGGGATCGGCCCGTACGCCCACGGCGTGATCCGCCGGCCCGACCCGCCAGGGCAGCTCACGGGCGTTGGCGTCGTACCAGGCGAGCAGTTGGGCGCGGAGCGTCTCTGGGGTCACGCCGCTCGCCTACCATCCGCGCGGCCGACGCGGTAGAAGGAGAGATGGCCCGCCAGCTTCCGACCCGAGACGAGGCGCTGCGCATTCTCGCGCAGAAGCGCACGCGGCCGCAGATCCGTCCGGCGCCGCCGGCCGGCCGCGCGCTGAACCGCTTCGTGAAGGAGATGGACGCCAAGTACGGGCAGGGCGCCGGCGCGCTCACCGCCCGCTGGCGCGAGGTGGTCGGGCCTGAGATCGCGCGGCGCACCGAGCCGGTGAAGCTGGTGCGTGGCCGCAACGGCGGGCCCTCGTCGCTGGAGATCCGCGTGGCCGGCCCTGCCGCCGCGATCATCCAGCATCAGGCGCACGAGATCCTGGCGCGGGTGAATGTGTTCCTGGGGCCTGATGCGGTGCAGAAGCTGCGGATCGTTCAGGGGCCGTTGCAGCGGGCGCCCGAGCCGCCGCCGCGCCGCCGCGCCGCCCCGCTGGACGCCGCCGCCGAGGCCCGCCTTGCGGAAGGCCTGTCCCATGCGCCCGACGGCAAGCTCAAGGACCTGCTTTTTGCGCTCGGGCGCGGGGTCCTGCGGCGCCAAGGCCAAGGTTGACACATATCCGCCGCGGTCCCATCGGCAAGTGCCGCCGCTCCCCTCGGGAGAGGGGTGGCTTGGGGCGCGGGGGAATCGCGCTTTAATCCTTTGTTCAGAACTACCGGAAGGTCTTCGATGTCGATCCTCAGCCGCCGTCTACTGATGGTCGCAGCCGCCGCGGGCGCGGCGCTGGCGCTTGCGAGCTGCAACAAGGGTGGCGCCGGGGGCGCGAACACCGACGAAGCCATGACCATGGGCAAGGCTGACGCGCCGGTGCTGATCGAGGAATACGCCTCGACCACCTGCAGCCACTGCGGCCGCTTCGCTTTGGAGGTCTTCCCCGGCTTCAAGGCCAAGTACATCGACACCGGCAAGGTCAAGTGGACCTACCACGAGTTCCTGACGCCGCCTGAAGCGGTGGCCGCCGCCGGCGTGCTGGTCGCCCGCTGCGCCGGCAAGGACAAGTACTTCAGCGTCATCGACGCCCTCTTCCACAGCCAGGAAGAAATGTACCGCACGGGCGATGCGCGCGGCACGCTGCTGAAGGTGGCGCAGTCGGCCGGCATGACCGAGGCCCAGTTCAACGCCTGCGTCCAGGACGAGAAGGCGGCGACGGCCCTGAACGCCCGGATCGAAAAGGCGCAGAAGGACCGGAACATCACCTCGACCCCGACCTTCTTCATCAACGGCAAGAAGCTGAAGGAAGGCGAGCTTTCGATGCAGGAGCTGGAAGCCGCGGTCGCGGGCGCCGGCAAGTAGCATGAGCGCCCTGACTCGCCGCGCCGCCATCGCCACCGCCGCAGCTGCGGCGGCCGGCGCGGCTGCGCCCGCCTGGGCTCAGTACAAGCCGGCGCCTGGCGACATGAGCATCGGCAACCCCAAGGCGCCGATCCATGTGGTGGAATATCTGTCGCTCAGCTGCCCGCATTGCGCGCACTTCCACGAGACAGTCTTCCCGGACTTCAAGGCCAAGTACATCGACACCGGCCGTGTCCACTTCACGATCCGCGAGCTGCTGACCGCCCCGGCCCAGGTGGCTGCGGCGGGCTTCCTGATGGCGCGGTGCAACGGCGGGAAGAACTACTTCAAGATCGTGGGCGAGGTGTTCGACAGCCAGTCGCGCTGGCAGGGCGGCTCGATCAAGCCGATCTTCCTGGAGATCGCCAAGAACAACGGCCTGACCGAGGCCCAGTTCGAGGCCTGCATCACCGACGAGAAGGGCCAGGAGGCGCTGCAAGGCCGCCTGGAGTACGCCACCGGAACCGACAAGGTGACCGGCACGCCGACCTTCTTCGTCAACGGCGTCCAGATGGACAATGCCGAGGTGCCGACGCTCGCCGACCTCGACGCGGCGATTGCTAAGGCGGCCAGGTCGGCGCCGGCCAAGCCAGGCGGGAGGCGCTAGCAAGCGGTGCACTTCCAGCGGCTCAGGCTCGCGGGCTTCAAGTCCTTCGTCGATCCGACCGAGTTCCGGATCGAGCCAGGACTCACGGGCATCGTCGGGCCGAACGGCTGCGGGAAGTCGAACCTGCTGGAAGCCCTGCGCTGGGTGATGGGCGCCAATTCCGCCAAGGCCATGCGGGCCGGCGGGATGGACGACGTGATCTTCGCCGGCGCCGCCAACCGGCCCTCGCGCAACCACGCCGAGGTCTCGCTCACCATCGACAACGCCGACCGGCGCGCGCCGCCGGCGTTCAACGATCACCCGGTGATCGAGGTTGTGCGTCGCATCGATCGGGGCGCGGGCTCGACCTACAAGATCAACGGCCGCGAGGTGCGGGCGCGCGATGTCCAGCTGCTGTTCGCGGACGCGTCGACCGGCTCGAACTCTCCGGCGCTCGTGCGCCAGGGCCAGATCTCGGAGCTGATCGCCGCCAAGCCGCAGAACCGGCGGCTGATCCTGGAAGAGGCGGCGGGCGTCTCGGGACTGCATTCCCGTCGGCACGAGGCCGAGCTGCGGCTGAAGGGCGCCGAGACCAACCTGACCCGCCTGGACGACGTCGCCCAGGAGCTGGACGCCAACCTGGGCCGGCTGAAGCGCGAAGCCCGCCAGGCCGAGCGCTACAAGCGCCTGTCCGCCGAGATCCGGGCGCTGCAGGGCGCGGTGCTCTACGCCAAGTGGGCCGAGGCCAAGGCGGCGGCCGAGCGGCTGGTGACCGAGAGCCAGGCCGCGATCCGGGCGGTCGAGGAAACGGCCCGCGCGGCCGTGACGGCCACCACGCGGGCGAGTGATGCAGAGGCGGCGTTGAAGCCGCTGCGCGAGGCCGAAACCATCGCGGCGGCCATTCTGCACAAGCTGGCCATCGACAAGGATCGGCTGGAACGCGAGGAGGAGGCGCACGCCGCCGAGCTGGCGCGCCTGACCGGCGACCTCGAACGCATCGATGCCGATCGGGCGCGTGAGGCCCATATCACCGACGACGCCGAGGTCGCGCTCAAGCGGCTGGCCGAGGATCTCGAAGCGCTGCAGGCCCAGGTGGCCGGGGCGCCCGAGCGCGGGCCAGAGCTTGAGGCCGCCGCTCGGGCCGCCGAGACCGCGCGCGCCGCCGCCGATGCGGAAGTCGAGCGCTTGGCCGGCGAGGCGGCCGCGCAGGAGGCTCAGCGCCGCGCCGCCCGGGCGCGCGTCGAGGAAGCGGAAGGGCGCGTCGCCCGCACCCGCCGCGCCTTGGACCAGGCGAAACAGGAGCGTCAGGCCCTGGGACCGATCCTCAACCCGCAGGCCGCCGTGGCCAAGACGGCGCTGGACGAGGCGCAGGCCGCGCTGACCGCCGCCCGCGCCGCGCTGGACACCGCCGAGGACCAGCGCACCAAGGCCACCGAGGCCGAGGCCATCGCGCGCGAAGCGGCTCGCAAGGCCGAGGAACAGCTGGGCCGGTTCACCGCCGAGGCCCGCGCCCTGGCCGCCCTGGTGGCGCAGGCCAAGCGCGGCGGCTTCACCCCGGCCCTGGAATCGGTCGCACCCGACCGGGGCTATGAGAAAGCGCTGGCCGCAGCATTCGGCGACGACCTGGATGCGTCGCTGGATCCGGCGGCCCCGGCCTACTGGGGCGGCCGCGAGGTGCCGGCTCCGACCTGGCCCGAGGGCGCGGCGCCACTCGCCCCGCTGGTGAAGGTCCCGGCGGTCCTGGGGGCGCGCCTCGCCTACGTCGCCCTGGTGGACCGAGCCGACGGCGACCGGCTGCAGAAGGCCCTGCCGCCAGGCGGCCGGCTGGTGTCGCGCGAAGGTGACCTCTGGCGCTGGGACGGTTTCACCGCTCGGGCCGATGCGCCTAAACCGGCGGCGGTGCGGCTGGAGCAGAAGACCCGGCTGGCCGAGGTCGAGGCCGAGATCGAGAAGCTGGAACCACGCGCCAAGGCCGCGCGTGAAACGGCCGTTGTCGCCCAGGCCCGCGTCCTCGCCGCCGACGAGACGCTGCGTGCGGCCCGCCGTGAACCCCCGGCGCTGGAGCAGCGCGCGGCCCAGGCCCGCACCGCTCTGGAGCGCTTCGACCGCGAGGCGGCGCTGAAGGAAGCGCGCGCCACCTCGCTCGATGACCTCATCGGTCGCTTCGAGGCCGAATTCGCCGAACACGAAGGCCAGCTTGCCGCGGTGATCGCCGAGGCGGGCGGCGAAGGCGACGCCAGCGATGTGGGCGAACGTCTGATCGCCGCCCGCGCCGCGGCCGGTCCGGCCCGCGAGGCGGCCGCCCAAGCGCGCTCGGCCTATGAGGTGGAGATTCGCGAGCGCGATGGCCGGGCGCGACGGCTCGAAACCCTGACCCGCGAGAACGACGACTGGACGCGCCGCGCTGCTGCGGCGGCCAAGCGGGTCGCTCAACTCGACGAGGCGCGGGCCAAGGCCCACACCGCCCTCGTCGCGGCCCAGGATGCGCCCTCCACGCTGGAGAGCCGCAAGACCGCCTTGCTCGACGAACTGGCGACGGCCGAGGCGCGCCGGGCCAAGACCTCGGATGCTCTGGCCGCGGCCGAGCACGAGCGCGCAGAAGCCGACCGCGGGCTGCGCGCGGCCGAGGCGGCGGCGTCTGAAGCCCGCGAAGTCCGCGCCAGCCTGTCGGCGCATGCGGAAGCCGCGGTCCAGCGCTGGCGGGAGGTCTCGGACAACATCCGCGAGGCCGCCAAGATGGAGCCCGAAGAGCTGGCGAAGAAGCTGGCCGACGAAGCCGTGGCGATTCCGGCCGACGCCGAGGGTATGGAAGCCCACCTCTTCAACCTGGAACGCCAGCGCGAAGGTATCGGCGCCGTGAACCTGCGTGCCGAGGAAGAGGCCCAGGAACTGGCTGGGCGGCTGGAGACAATGAATGTCGAGCGGACCGATCTGACGGGCGCGATTGCACGCCTGCGGCAGGGCATCGACGAACTGAACCACGAGGGCCGGGATCGCCTGACCGCGGCGTTCGGCATCATCAACGATCACTTCAAGACGCTGTTCTCGGCCCTCTTCAACGGCGGGCAGGCCGAACTGCGCCTCGTCGAATCAGATGATCCGCTGGAGGCCGGCCTTGAGATCTATGCCTGCCCGCCTGGTAAGCGGATGGCGACCATGAGCCTGATGAGTGGCGGCGAGCAGGCCCTGACCGCTTCGGCGCTGATCTTCGCGGTGTTCCTGGCGCAGCCGGCCCCGATCTGCGTGCTGGACGAGGTGGACGCCCCCCTCGACGACGCCAACGTCGATCGCTTCTGCAACATGGTCGACGAGATGTGCCGGCGCACCCAGACCCGCTTCATCGTGATCACCCACAACCCGGTCACCATGGCCCGGACGGACCGCCTGTTCGGCGTCACCATGGCCGAGCGGGGCGTGTCGCAACTGGTGTCGGTGGATCTGCGGCAAGCTGAGGCGATGGCGGCGCAGTAGGCGCGGCCGTTGCCCCGGCGTCATCGTCGCGGTTTCTTTTAGGTCCAAAATTCGCCTGATAAATCAGATAGATATATATATATTGGCCGGTCTTGACGCGTCGCCGCCGCGTCTATAGGTTCCGCCGCGATCAAGCCGGGGGGGCACCTGCTTCCCCGAAACTCGCATTGCACGTTTCATGGCTCCTGTTGACGACGCGCGCGAAGAGGCGATCCGACGCCTCGACGAACGAGCGGCCGCTTTGGGGGCCCGGACCCAGAGTCCGGTGACGTCGCATGCCGGTGAGCAGGCCGTCAGTCAGGCCTATCGCATTATTGCCGAGTTGCTCGGTGGGGTGCTGGTGGGGCTGGCGGCGGGGTTCATCGTCGATCGCGTTTTCAACACCACGCCGTGGGGGTTGATTGGGGGAGTCCTGATCGGATTTGCCTTATCGATCTGGATGGCGCGGCGAACCGCTAACCGCCTGATGGCGCTGGCGAAACAGCAAACGGAACCGGCGCCTTCGGTTCCATTCGACGACGACGAGGAGTCTTAGGGCCGATGGCCGCGAACGACCCGATCCATCAGTTCCAGATCGAAAAGCTCGTCGACTTCGGCGTCGTGAACCTCCCGCTGTTCGGTCGCACCGAACTCGCGTTCACGAATTCGCATCTGGCCATGACCATCGCCTTCGTGGCCGTCGTGGGGTTCCTGACCCTCGTCACGTCGAAGATGCAGGTGGTGCCTGGCCGGCTGCAATCGGTCGGTGAGACCCTGTTCGGCATGATCGACAACCTGTCGGAGTCGATCATCGGGCACGAAGGGCGCAAGTTCTTCCCGTTCATCTTCACGGTCTTCATGTTCGTCCTGGCGATGAACGTGCTGGGCCTGCTCCTCACCTTCACGGTCACCTCGCAGCTCGCCATCACCGCGACGCTGGGCCTGATGACCATCGCCCTGGTGATCGCCATCGGCTTCCTTCGCCACGGCCTGGGCTTCTTCAAGCTGTTCGTGCCGTCGGGCGTTCCGATCGTGCTGCTGCCGGTCATCGTGCTGATCGAGTTCGTCTCGTTCCTGCTGCGCCCGATCACCCTGGCCCTTCGTCTCTTCGGCAACATGCTGGGCGGCCACGTGGCGCTGAAGGTGTTCGCCGGCTTCGTCGTGGCCCTGGGCGCCATGGCGGCCAACGGCGGCCTGGGGCTCTTCGGGATCCCCGGCGCGGCCCTTTCCCTCAGCATGGTCGTCGCGCTGACGGCGCTGGAGTGCCTGGTGGCGTTCCTGCAGGCCTTCGTGTTCGCGGTGCTGACCTGCATCTACCTCAACGACGTGGTCAACCTCGGCCACGGTCACTGATCCCTTTAGAACTCACCAGTAGGACGAGAAGAACCATGGAACTCGATGCGGCTAAGCAAATCGGCGCCGGCCTCGCGACCCTCGGCATGATCGGCGCCGGCGTTGGCGTCGGCAACATCTTCGGCAGCTTCCTGACGGGCGCCCTGCGCAATCCGTCGGCCGCCGCCAGCCAGATCGGCAACCTGTTCGTCGGCGCGGCCCTGGCCGAAGCCCTCGGCATTCTGGCCTTCGTGCTGGGCATCCTGCTGAAGTACGGCTGATCCACTAGGACGCCGGCGCGGGCTTTGCCCGCGCGATCTTCTGACTTCGGAGCCCTCGAATGGCCGTAGAGACCGATTCCGTGACGAGCCCTTCGGTCGTACCTTCCGCTGACGCCGCCCCGACGGGCGCGGAGGCGCATGGCGCGACCACGGCGGCGGAACACAGCGCGGGCTTGCCGCAGTTCCAGTTCCAACACTGGGGCGGGCAGATCGCCTACCTGCTGATCCTGTTCGTAGCGCTGTATGTGCTGATGGCGAAGGTGTTCGCCCCGCGCATGCGCCGCGTGCTGGATGAGCGCGCGGCCACGATCGAAAACGCGATCACCAGCGCGCGCGCTGTTCAGGCCGAGGCCGACAGCCAAGCTGCGGCCGCCAAGCGTGGCCTGGCCGAAGCTCGCGCGGCAGCCCAACGCACGGCGATTGAGGCTGGCGCCAAGGCGGCGGCTGAGACGGCGGCCCGCAAGGCCGAGCTCGAGACCGCACTCGCGGCCCGCCAGGCGGAAGCCGAGGGCCGGATTCGTACGGCTCGCGACGCCGCCATGCAACAGCTGGCCGTCGTGGCGACCGACACCGCGGAAGCCATGCTGGAAAAGCTGACCGGAACCAAGACTCCGCGCGCGGCCGTCGCGTCCGCCGTGAAGAGCCAGGGATAGACCATGCCCGCCTTTTTCGAAGCCGAGCTCTGGAGCCTAGCCAACCCTGAATTCTGGGTTGGCGTGGGTCTGGTCATCTTCCTGGGCATCCTCTGGATGGCCGGGGCCTTCAAGACCGCCGCCAGCGCGCTCGACGCCAAGGCCGCGAACATCAAGACCGACCTCGACGAGGCGGCCCGGATCCGCGCTGACGCCGAGGCGCTGCTTGCCGATATCAAGCGGCAGGCGGCTGAAGCCGAGGCCCAGGCCAAGGCCGTTCTCGAAAGCGCTCAGGAGCAGGCCAAGCGCCTGGCCGCCGACGCCAAGGTGAAGCTCGAGGAAGACCTCGCGCTCCGTACGCGCCTTGCCGAACGCAAGATCGAGGCGGCCCAGGCCGAGGCCGCCAACCAGGTCCGCGCCGCCGCCATCGATCTGGCCGCGCGGGCTGCTGAAGACGTGCTGGGCCAGCGCCTGGCGGGCGCCAAGTCCGACCCCCTCGTCGATCGGGCGATCGGTCAACTGGCGGGAAAGCTGCAATAGCTTGACGAGATCGGGCCTGCGCTATGGCGCGGTCCGTGTCCGGGCGCCCGGCGTTGGGGAACGTCGCGCGCCCGTGACCTGTCCACGAACCCCACAATCACACGAACAGTTCTCGGCGGTCCACCTGGGGAGACTCGCCGGATTCTTGAACTGTCCCTGAGCATTGTGGGGTTCGTGGGCGCACCTCTCCTCAGATCAGCCGCGATCCATCTGACCACGCTGGCGCGCGTGCTGTTCCCGGCGCCGGCTGGGCGGCGGGCAGGGTCCGGGCGCGCCAAAGGGCGAGCAGTCTGTCGTGCAGCCGCAGGCGTTCCGGCAGGAAGCCGGGCAGTACGGATTTAGGCGGCGACGGCCGACCGGCGGAAGCGGCGGCGAAGCGGCTTCACGAAACGGACGCTCTTGGGCAGCAGCAGCCGCTCCACCCGCAGGGTCTGATGATAGAACAGCGCCATGAACTCCGGCTCGCGCCGCAGCAGGCGGCGGATCGGGTACAGCATCCGCGGATGCGCCCGATGCAGGCGGACGAACTGACGGCGCGCCTTGAACGAGTTCTTCAGGACGATCATCAGGCCGACCACGATCACCGGGATCCCGCCGGGACCCGGCAGGGGCGCGATGGCGATGCCCGCGATGATGATCGCGAAGCCAAGCATCACCAGCCCGAACCGCTTGATGCGGCCGGCAATCTCGCGCGCGAGATCGTCCGTGGCGCGGTAGACGCGCAAAGAGGGCATGGCAAATGACACTTGGGTAGTCCTGGGGGGCGTGCGGCGGAGCGGGGAGGACCCACCGTCACAACCTTCATATGCGTACGTACCGGAGAATCGTAAAGACGCCGTGCCCGTTAAATTTTGCTAACGGGCGCTATTCCCCCGGGTATGGCGCCGGCGCCACAGCGCCTTGCAGGACTGTCACAGATTGGTACAGGATTCTGTGCAAATCCCATGCTTTAGCTTGTTGCGACCTCGTCCTTCCAGGTCAGCTTCGGCTTCCGCGCGGCCAGGGTTTCGTCCAGCCGACGCATCGGCGCCAGGTGCGGAGCGTCCTTGAAACGCGCCACATCGCCGTCTTTCGCGGCCGCGGCCAAAGCGCGCAGCGCGTCGCAGAAGCGATCCAACTCGCGCTTGGACTCCGTTTCCGTCGGCTCGATCAGCATCGCGCCGTGGACCACCAGCGGGAAGTACATGGTCATCGGGTGGAAGCCCTCGTCGATCATGGCCTTGGCGAAGTCGAGGGTGGTGACGCCAGTCCCTTCGAGCCAGGCGTCGTCGAACAGCGCCTCGTGCATGCAGGGGCCGTCCGGGAAGGCCGGGGTCATCACGTCGGACAGGCTGGCCTTGATGTAGTTGGCGTTCAGCACGGCGTCCTCGGCCACCTGGCGCAGGCCGTCGGCGCCGTGGCTGCGCATGTAGGCGTAGGCGCGGACGAACATGCCCATCTGGCCGTGGAAGGCGCTCATGCGGCCGAAGGCGCTGGCGGCCTCATCGACGGCCTCCTCGACCAGCTTGAGGCCGTCGGGGCCGCTGACCACCCAGGGGGCGGGGGCGAAGGGGGCGAGGGCCTCGGAGAGGACCACCGGGCCGGCGCCAGGGCCGCCACCGCCGTGCGGGGTGGAGAAGGTCTTGTGCAGGTTGATGTGCATGGCGTCGACGCCCAGGTCGCCGGGCCGCACGCGGCCGACGATGGCGTTGAAGTTGGCCCCGTCGCAGTAGAAGTAGGCGCCGGCGGCGTGGGTCAGGCGGCTGATGTCGAGGATGTCCCGCTCGAAGAGGCCGCAGGTGTTGGGGTTGGTGACCATGATGGCCGCCACGTCGGGGCCGAGCTTGGCCTCGAGGTCGGCGAGGTCGACGCGGCCGTCGGGGGTCTGGGCGATTTCTGTTACGTTATAACCTACGAAGGCGGCGGTCGCGGGGTTGGTGCCGTGGGCGCTGGTGGGGACCAGGACGGTGCGGCGGTGGCCCTGGCCGGCGGCCTCGTGGGCGGCCTTGATGCAGAGCAGGCCGCAGAGCTCGCCGTGGGCGCCGGCCTTGGGGGCCAGGGCGACGGCGGGCATGCCGGTCAGGGTCTTCAGCCAGTGGGCCAGGCGGTCCATCAGAGCCAGCGCGCCCTGGGTCGTCGACTGCGGCGCCAGCGGGTGCAGGTCGGCGAAGCCGGCCATCCGGGCGGCCTTCTCGTTGAGGCGCGGGTTGTGCTTCATGGTGCACGAACCCAGCGGATAGAGCGCCAGGTCGATGGCGTGGTTCTTCTGGCTGAGGCGCACGTAGTGGCGCATGGCCTCGGGCTCGGAGAGGCCGGGCAGGGGCAGGCCGGCGCGGGTCAGGCCGGCCAGGTCCGAGGGCTCCTCGGCGTCCGGCAGGTCGACGCCGGTCTTGGTCCAGCCGCCCAGTTCGAAGATCAGCGGCTCGTCCTGGACGAGGCCGCGGGCGCCGGTGAGCGAGGCGAAACCCGTGCTCTCAGCGGAGCCTTCGGGACGGGTGGGGCGGCCAACGTTCTGCATGGTCATGATCAGGCGGCCTTCAGCGCGCTCGCGAGCGCAACAATGTCGTCGGAGGTGGTGGTCTCGGTGGCGCAGAGCAGCAGGACATCATCCAGGCCGGCGTGCGGGTCGAGGCGCGAATAGGGGACGCCGGCGACGATGCCCCGGCCCACCAGGCGCTCGACGAGCGCGGCGGCGGGGCCCTTGGTCCGCACGGCGATCTCGTTGAAGAACCGGGGCGTCAGCACCTCCAGCCCGGCGCCCTCGACGGCGGCCTTCAGCTCGCGCGCCTTGGCGTGGTTGATCTTGGCCAGCTGGGTCAGGCCCGTCCCGCCCAGCAGGGTCATGTGGATGGTGAAGGCCAGGGCGCAGAGGCCCGAGTTGGTGCAGATGTTCGACGTCGCCTTCTCGCGGCGGATGTGCTGCTCGCGGGTCGACAGGGTCAGGACGTAGCCGCGGCGGCCCTCGGCGTCGACGGTCTCGCCGCACAGGCGCCCGGGCATCTGGCGCACCAGCTTGTCGCGCACCGCGAAGAGGCCGACGTAGGGGCCGCCGTAGTTCAGGGCGTTGCCGATCGACTGGCCCTCGGCCACGGCGATGTCGGCGCCCATCTCGCCGGGGGTCTTCAGCAGGCCGAACGACACGGCCTCGGTCGTCACCACGATGAGCAGGGCGCCCTTGGCGTGGGCCGCCTCGGCGATCCGGGTCACGTCGGTGACCACGCCGAAGACGTTGGGGGTCTGGACGACGACGCAGGCGGTCGTGTCGTCGATGGCGTCGATCACCGCGGCCTCGGCGTCCACGGCGGCCGGCAGGCGCACGATGTGCATGCCCTCGGCGTGGGCGATGGTCTGGGTGGTGGCGGCATAGTGCGGGTGCAGGCCGCCGGACAGGATCGCCTTCTCCCGGCGATTGACGCGCTGGGCCATCATCACGGCCTCGGCCGTGGCCGTGGAGCCGTCGTACATGGAGGCGTTGGCCACATCCATGCCGGTCAGGGCCGCGACCTGGGTCTGGAACTCGAACAGCACCTGCAGCGTGCCCTGGGCGATCTCGGGCTGGTAGGGCGTGTAGCTGGTCAGGAACTCGGACCGCTGGATGATGTGGTCCACGGTCGCCGGCACGTGGTGCTTGTAGGCGCCCGCCCCGCAGAAGAACGGCCCGGCGCCGGCCGGCCGGCTCATGGCCGACAGGGCGCTGAGCTCGCGCTCCACCTCCAGCTCGCCGGCGTGCATCGGCAGGTCCACCGGGCCGGCCAGGCGCGCGGCCTTCGGCACGTCGGCGAACAGGGCGTCGACGTCCGGGGCGCCGATCGCGGCCAGCATCTGCGTCCGGTCGTCGGGGGTGAGGGGGAGGTATCGCATGGGGCGTGGTCCGATGATCGTGTCCTTCTCCCCTTGCGGGAGAAGGTGTCGGCGATGCCGACGGATGAGGGGTCGCGCTAAAGTCGCCAGCGCCCGGAGCCGCGGATCGGAAGGGGTGGTGCGACCCCTCATCCGACCCGCTTCGCGGGCCACCTTCTCCCGCAGGGGGAGAAGGCCGTGGCCCTTACTGCGTGGCCAGGAAGGCTTCGTAGGCTTCTCGGTCCATGAGGGCGTCGTACTGGCTGGGGTCGGAGACCTTGACCTTGGCGAACCAGCCGCCGTTCTCGGGGTCGGCGTTCACGGTCTCGGGGGCGTCGCCCAGGATGGAGTTACCCTCGACCACCTCGCCCGAGATCGGGGCGTAGACGTCCGAGGCCGCCTTGACGCTCTCGACCACGGCGAAGGCGTCGCCGGCCTTCACGGTCTTGCCGGGCTCGGGCGTCTCGACGAACACCACGTCGCCCAGCTGTTCGGCGGCGTGGGCGGTGATGCCGATGGTGGCCACGTCGCCCTCGAGGACGACCCACTCGTGATCCTTGGTGAAGCGCATGGGATGTCTCTCCTAGATCTCGGGCGCGTCAGCGCCGTTGTTTGAACCGCCAAGACGCCAAGAACGCCAAGAGATCGGCGCAGGCTGAGAGCCCTTGGCGACCTTGGCGTCTTGGCGGTTTGTTTTGGGCGCCTGCGGCGCGTTGCGAGCCGTCATCGCCTAGACCTTGCGCACGTAGCGGTGGGGGACGAAGGGGCTGGGGACGACTTCGGCGGCCTGGGGCTTGCCGCGGACGATGACCTTGAGCTGGGTCCCCACGGCCTTCAGCTCCGGGGGCACGAAGGCCAGGGCGATGCCGCACTTCAGCACCGGGGAGTGGCCGCCCGAGGTGACCACGCCCACCACCACGCCATTGGCGTCGGCGACTTCGGCGCCCTCGCGGGCCGGGGCGCCTTCCAGGACCTTCAGGCACACCTTGGCGCGGGCGACGCCGTCCGCCAGTTCCTTGACGATGCGGGCCGCGCCCGGGAAGTCGCGCTGTTCGCGGCGGTTCTTGTTCACCGCGAAGGTCAGGCCCGCCTCGACCGGCGAGACGGTCTCGTCCAGGTCGTGGCCATAGAGCGGCAGGCCGGCTTCGAGGCGCAGGGAGTCGCGGGCGCCCAGGCCGATGGGCTTCACCCGCTCGTCCGAGAGCAGCAGGTTCCAGACGCGGACCGCCTCGGAGGCCGGGACCGAGATCTCGTAGCCGTCCTCGCCGGTATAGCCGGAGCGCGAGATGATGATGTCCGTGCCGAAGCCGGACATGGACCGGATGTCCATGAACACCATGTCGGCTGTGGCGGGGACGTGGGCCTGGACCGCCGCGGCGGCCTCGGGGCCCTGGATGGCCATCAGCGCGCGGTCCTCCAGGCGCTGAATGTCGACCTGGCCGGCCAGCTCGTCGTCGATGACCTTGAAGTCGTTGTCCTTGCAGGCGCCGTTGACCACCACGAACAGGCCGTCATCGTCGGGGCGGCCGGCCATCAGGTCGTCGATGATCCCGCCCTTCTTGTTCAGCAGCACCGAGTACTTCTGCTTGCCGGGCTTCAGGCCGATGTAGTCGCCGGGGACCACCTCCTCGAAGGCCGACAGGGGCGAGACGCCGCGCAGCCGGGCCTGGCCCATGTGGCTGACGTCGAACAGGCCGGCGTGCTCCCGCGTCCACAGGTGCTCCTGCATCACGCCCATCGGGTACTGGACGGGCATGGCGTAGCCGGCGAACGGGACCATGCGGGCGCCCAGGGCGATGTGCGCCTCAGTCAGCGGGGTGGTCTTGAGGTCTTGCGTCGAGGTCTCGGCCACGGGGCTCTCCGGCTGACGATGCGGCGCGCGGCGGGCCAGCCCCGGAGCAGGGCGGAGTCCCGACGTCGCACGCCCCCGCTGTCCTTTTGGCCTGAGAGATTTCGGGTCCCGCCGGTGGTCGGCGGCCCTCTGCTCCTTCGGCATCGCGTCCCTGCCCGAGGGGCTAGGACGAGAACTTTCCAGCGTTCATCAGCCCGTCGCGGTCCTTTTGCCTGAGCGTTTCCGGGGCGGTTGCGCCTTCGGCTCCCTGCGAAGCGCGGATGCGCGAAGCAGGGTCTCTCCCGCGAGAGTTGGGTGGGTTGTGGTGGAGGGGTGGGGGGGAGTCAATGCGCGATTGGGGACGCGCAGCGACACCGATGTTGAATCACCAATATGGTCGCAAGCATTGGCTGAGGAGGGTCGCTTGGGCGCGCTACGCACCACCGTCGTCACGTTGCGCTTCTTCGGTGACGAACTTGATCCTGCTGAGGTCACCGCACGGCTTGGGGCGGAGCCGACAAGCACCACGATCAGGGGAGATGTCCGGCCGTTGAAGTCGGGGTCGCAGGTGGTGTCAAAGACGAGCGCTTGGCTTTTGAAGGCTGCCGACCGATCCCCCGGCGACTTGGACGGCCAGATTGAAGAACTCCTTGCCCGGCTGACGCCGGACCTTGCCGTCTGGCGCGACCTCTCGGCCCGTTTCGCGGGCAGTCTGTTTTGCGGACTCTTCCTGGAGACGAGCAATGACGGCGATGAGCTAAGGCCGGAGACGTTGGTGATGCTTGGCTCGCGAGGTCTATCGCTCCAGCTCGACGTCTATGAGGTGGTGGAGTGAGGGCGGCGGCCCATTTGGCGGTGCGAGTCCGCAGCGCGGAGATAATGACCACAATCGGGACCGCTACTGCCGCCCGCAAACGACCTGTTGCGGACGAAGCGCGACATGGGCATCGTCCGCTCATGCTGAAGCTTGTTGTTGGCCTCGCATCCCTGGCTGTCGTCGTGGTGGGTGGGATTGCGTTCGCAGCCGACGAAGACAATGCCAACGCCCTTGCCAGTTCCGCAGGCTTCATCCGTGAGGGCAGCAAGTTTGGGATCAGGGTAGGCGATCATATTAGCGCTGCCGACTGGAACGCCCGGCAGCACCATTTTCAACTCTACAGCCGCGATGACTTGCAGACGTGCCTGTCCCAAGAATATCCGGCCACAGAAGCTATCGTGGTTTACAAGGACGATAGTTGGCGAAGAGGCACCGTCTGCGTCGCGTTCAACCGCCGCTCAGGCAAGATCGCAGCTGTCGAGTGGTCATACGCCGCCTTCATGGTGGACCTCTGACAGAGGTCCGCTTTCCACCCCTCGCTGACGTTCCCCGCGTCCGCTATCTGACCACGTTGCGGCCCCGCCGCAGCATGCCAGCCTCTTCCGCTTCCTCAAGGACGGCGCGGGTGCGCCGCCGCGGGGCGGTTGGGCCGGAGGCCCAATCCTTGACCAAGCTCCAGAGGCTGGCAGGGGCTGACCGTGGCCTTCAGGGTGGGGTGCGTCCTGGGGGACGCTGCCCACTGACCTCTTGCTCGTCATGGCCGGGCTTGACCCGGCCATCCAACCTGCACTGCCGGATGGGGCAAGGATGGTCGGTTCACGCTCTGGAATGGATGGCCGGGTCAGGCCCGGCCATGACGAGCGGAGAGGTTATGATGCGTGGTGGGGTGGCGACGACTAGCGTTGGGACGCGAAGAGGCGCCGTTGCGCGGCGTTGATCGCACGGTCGTCCACGTCGACTTCGCGTTTCGATGCCGGGAGGTGGTGACGCTTCGCGGACCAGTCGTAAAACAGGGTCCCGTGCAGGCCTTGCGCATCGCGCTTGAGGATCGGGCGCTCCCAGATCGGCGTAAGGATCTCACGGGCCCGGCGATTGCCGACACGTGCATGGAAGTCCTCGGAGAGTTCCATGTCGCGGCCATCGGGAAAGATGGCGTCGAACTCGTCATCGGTCGCCTGGAACAAGCTGAAGGTCGCGTTGGCGGCGCCGTCGATGATCTGGATGTTCTTCATGGCGCGAACCTAGCCGGGAGGCGGCTGCTTGAGGAGGATGGTGGAATGAATGGCGAGCCCGAGTTTGGCGCGGACCACATGACCTATGCCGAGTGGGTGGAGGATCGTCTTCGGAAGATCACGCGCGAGATGCTGTCAATCTCGCGCGAGGACTTCATCCCCTACATCGACGTTCAGGTGCGGGCCGCGATCCAACAGGCGCGTCGGCATGGGAGGTCGGGGCGGGGAGACGACGAGCCGGTGGCGCTGTAGGCGCCTGAGCGGCCCCACCGCAGCGTGCCAGCCTCTTCCGCTTCCTCAAGGACGGCGCGGGCGCCGCCGCGGGGCGGTTGGGCCGAGGGCCCAATCCTTGACCAAGCTCCAGAGGCCGGCAGGGGCTGACCGTGGCCTTCAGGGTGGGGTGCGTCCTGGCGGACGCGCGCTTCACCTCGCCGGGGGCGTCAGGTAAGCGGCTCGCCGACGACGATCGGGGCGTTCGCGCCGACGGGTTGCTTGACCACCGACAGCGCTCCGGCGCCGCCACAGATCACGTCGATCGACAGGCCGTTGGCAGCAAAGCTGGCGATCCAGTTTTCGTAGCCGGCAGACGTGCTCAGGATCTGCAGCCGCTGCCGGCCGCTGAACTCGACTAGAAGATCGCCTGTGCTGCGATCCACGACGACTTCCGAGATCGTCTGGGCTCGGAAGATGGCGTTGGCCTCGCCTTCCACATCCATCGGACGGCCCAGCCCAAAAGGATGGCCGTCATCGGTCGAGCTGAGCGCCACCTGATCGTTCGCGATGATGCGCCAGGTGGTTGAGACCATCACCCCGCACGAGCCGAGGCTGAAGGCCCAGCCATGCTCCAAGCGCTGGGCTTCGGCGAATCCGCCGACACACTGGTCGCGCATCCATCCCAGTACTTCCGTGCGCATGCGTGCCTTGCTCAAGCCAAGCTTGCGACAGCATAGCTGACGGTCGGCGACGGTCGAGGCTGACCGTGGCCTTCAGGGTGGGGTGCGTCCTGGGGGACGCGCGGCCCACTGACCTCTTGCTCGTCATGGCCGGGCTTGACCCGGCCATCCAACCTGCACTGCCGGATGGGGCAGGGATGGTCGGTTCACGCTCTGGAATGGATGGCCGGGTCAGGCCCGGCCATGACGCGCGGAGGGGGGAAGGCGGCGGGGCTGGATGAGGGGTGCGCCGGGGCGTGGGCGTGGCTAGGTTTTCGCGATGAGCGGCAAGATCATTCTTCACGCGCCGGTTTCGGACGAGGCGCTGTTGGCGCCGTTCGTCGACGCGTGCCTGCGGGATGGGGTGTCGATCGTGGCGGTCGTGGGCGACGGGTGCGAGCGGCTGGAGGACCTGATCGACGACCTCATCGTGGGGGACGGGACGGTGGCCGGCCGGTTCTTCTGCACGACGTCGCATCCCGGTGAGGGGTTGGATGCGGTGCTGGAGATGCTGTGCGCCTTCGGCGAAGACGATGGGCCTGGCGTGATCCGGGAGGTGCGGCTTTAGCGGATGTCCC
>Ga0209026_1000646_pt1 | contig 21440 bp, 19 predicted proteins | sample AraplaCL_Col_mCL_FD_184262 | JGI IMG/M metagenome (GOLD analysis project Ga0209026, IMG submission 184262) | Arabidopsis root microbial communities from the University of North Carolina, USA - plate scrape CL_Col_mCL (SPAdes) (version 2) | ecosystem: Host-associated > Plants > Roots >... | reverse complement strand
GGTAGGAAACAAAAAAGCCCGGCATGGTATCTTAGCCGGGCTTAAATTTACATCTTTAATTTACATCCGGGCCGCTTGGTAAAGATTTCTCGTCGCTGCGCTCGCTCGAAATGACAATTTTGGATGGCGTTTTTATCTTATTTAAATATCTGGATCATCCTAAAGTTTTTATTTGCTTTAAAGCGGTAGCGCTCCAGTTCGTCGATGGTGGTTTTAACGATCTGTTTGTTATCAACCAATACTTTCGACGGTTTGAACGGCAGGCCGATGATCTTCATTTCGTAGTTTTCGTAGCGTGGGGTGTACAGGCCTTCAACCGACTGGGTGATGGTCATGCTGTGCTCGTCGCCGGTGGTTACAAATTTCTTTTCGAGGTAGATGTCCTGCTCGTAAGCAAAGGTTTCGCCGTAATCTTCAAAGAAGAAGGAATTAACCTCGTAAGCAGCATAATATACCTGGAACAGTAATTCTTCGATCTGCTTCTCGCCAACGTACTGCATTACGGGCGACTCTGGTATTACCGAGCCGGCCTTTACAAATATGGGCATCGAATCCAGCGGGGTTTCTACCACGATCTCGGTACCGCCCACTAACTTTTCGTGCGTCCAGTAATGGTACCAATCGCCTTTAGGCAAATAAACGGTGCGGGTTTTAACCCCCGGATCCATTACCGGGCAAACCAATATCTTATCGCCAAAGGTAAACTCATCCTGGCGGAAATGATTGATAGTTACTTCCTGTTCCTGCATTACCATTGGGCGCAGTATCGGGAAACCGTAACGGTTATGCTCCCAAAATGCCGAATAGAAGTACGGCATCAAACGATAGCGCAACTCGATAAACTTGCGGTTGATGCTGGTAAAAGGCTCGCCAAAGCTCCATGGTTCGCGTTCGCGGGTATCGCCGGCAGAGTGTGCGCGCATAAAAGGCGAAAATACACCTAACTGGATCCAGCGGGTGAACAGCTCGCCGTCTGGTTCGCCGCTAAAACCGCCGATATCGGTACCAACAAAGGATACGCCCGAGATAGATAAACGCTGGCACTGGATGTTGGCCAGTTTTAAATGCTCCCACGAGGCTACGTTGTCGCCCGTCCACACGCAGGCGTAACGCTGTAAGCCTGAGTAACCTGCACGGGTAATGGTAAACGGACGTTTATTTTTCATCAGTTTGCGCAAACCTTCGTAGGTAGCTCGTACCATTTGCATACCGTAAACATTATGCGCCTTGCGGTGCGATCCGCGGTGGCCATCGTATTGGTGGCGCACATCATCGGGGAAAGTACCTGCTCCAAAAACGGCAGGCTCGTTCATATCGTTCCAAACACCGGCTACGCCTAATTGCACTAATTCATCAAATAAACCGCCCCACCAGTCGCGTACTTCGGGGTTGGTAAAATCGGGGAACTGGCAACGGCCCGGCCAAACATGGCCCTCCATAAAGTAATCGTCGCAACGGCGACAGAAGTATTTTTTTTCTTTGCCTTCTTTAAACACGCCATAGTTATCATCCACACGGATGCCCGGATCGATGATGACCACGGTTTTAAAGCCCTGGTCGGCCAACTCGCGGATCATCTTTTTAGGATCGGGGAAGTATTTGCGGTTCCAGGTAAAGCAGCGGTAACCATCCATATAGTCGATGTCGAGATAGATGGCATCGCATGGGATCTTATTTTTACGGAAGCCCTGGGTGATCTCCCGTACTTTCGATTCGGGGTAATAGCTCCAGCGGCATTGGTGATAGCCCAGCGCCCAAAGCGGCGGCATGGGATGCATCCCGGTGAGGCTGTGGTAGCGTTTTACCACATCCATCATATGCGGGCCGTGGATATAGTAATATTGCAACTCGCCGCCATCGGCCCAGAAGCTGGTTTTGGTTTTATCTTCGGCGCCAAAGTCAAAATGCGATTTAAAGGTATTATCGAAGAAGATACCGTGGGCAATACCTTCGTGCAAACTGATATAAAACGGGATACTGCGGTATAACGGATCTTGATCCTTAGCAAATGAATAGGCATCGGTATTCCAGTTTACCAGGCGTTTACCTACCAGGTTAAGTTCGGTAGCTTTATCACCGAGGCCAAAAAAGCTCTCGCTTTCGTGGCATACTTTGGTTCCATAAACATAATAACCACCAAATTGCACGTTCTCTTCCCAGTGCATGGGTTTGGCATCGACACTGGTAATGTGGTTCTCGTTATCGGAAAAAGAAATATGGAAATCTTTTTTGCGGATATGGCAGTTTACGGTACCTGTTGATACCTGGTATTCGTTTTCGTCTTCGTGCAAGGAGAACAAAGAAGCTTTTTGCGACAGGTTACTGACGGCATAGCTAAACTCCTCTAAAAATACGCCGTGAGGGGCAAGGCGTACCCGGATGATATCATCGCTGATGACGATAACTTCGACTTTGGCGTCGGCGTCCGAAAAGTAAAACCTGTTACCATCCTGCGTTACTTTAAGCACCGCGCCCAGGTATTTTTTAACGATAGGCTTTAAGCCTACTACTGGGTTGTTGAGATGCTGGATAACCTCTTCTTCTATCACCACCTTCGCGGGCACCGCCGGATCTTCAATTTTTTCCATATAGTTTATACAGGGTTTGAGCTAAAACAGTTCCAAAAAAAGTAAAATATTTACTAACTCGGGCCTAAAACTTAAAATTAAGCTTAATTTTCAACAGAAGAGAGCAAAATTTTAGATATTTTTAAAAAAGAAGCGAAATAATTTCTAAAAGCTCAATAAAAAGCCAACAGTTGCGGGTATGGCGATGTTTAAACCCTGGGTAATATTATCGGCAGTGTAGCTTTGATTACCCAAAAGACAGGTAGAGGCAAAAAATGGTAAAACACCTTATCTTATAACGAGAACAGGGAGGACGATGATATATGTATTTCGTGCGCATTATCGTATAGTTGAACTATCCTGCCTGTTAATGGCTTTAAGGTGTACATGGTTGTATACCCATACATTACAACCGGATACCCGCCGGCAGGGTAATACATAACCTGCAGATCTGATGTGCGATCGTGTATCTCGTAATTACCAACCTTTATCGGTTTTATAAAATTGAGTACGATCCTTGAGCCGTCGTGATATATAAATGTTAACCTGTTCCCCGCTATCGTCTCGTGGATAGACCTCATACGCACCTGTTTCCCTTCGTGAACATGGGTGATAACTACCTCAAGAGGCTTATCGGTACTTTGGAAGATGGCGCGGCTTTTGATGGCGTGTGTTGTATGGTCAGGCTTAAAACCAACTAAGAAAACCGAACAACTTAATAACAAGATAGCGGCAGGCGTGATCATCCTTTTCATAGGCTAAACCTAATTCTTTTTTTAATTAAAACCAATGCCCGGTTGTAATTGTTGTTAATAGCCGTGGCTTGCGTTCACCTAATTTTAACATCCTTGTACGCGATCAAAACCCCAGCACCAGCCCACCCGCGGGTGATATGTTAAAGCTAATACCATTGTGCACATCGGTGGTATGGAAAACCTTATCGTCTAACAGGTTGGTGAACGTGGCGGCCCCTTCTAACTGCCATTGCGATAATAATTCGGCAGGTAGCTTTACATTGAAATGGTGTTCGGTGCGGTCAAAATTTACTACTATCAGTACCCGTTGTTTAGCGGTATAACGTAGGTAAGCATAGGTCTTGGGGTCAAAGCCGTGGCCTTCGCGCAGGTTAAGGAGCATCAGTTCGTAAAATTCGCCCTTAGTAATAGCTTCGTTTTGGCCTGATACATTAAGCAGTTTGCTGTAAAACTGGCGCAGTTGTTTTTGCGAATCGGATAGCTGGCCGCCATCGTACTTGCCGCCGTTTAGCCATTTTTGATGTTCGGGCACACCCCAATAATCAAATATAGTGGTGCGGCCGTTGCCTTCGTTAAAGCCGGGTACACCGGCAGCAGGCTCGCCTACTTCCTGGCCGGAGTAGATCATCACCGGGCCGGTTGACAGTGTCGCCGAAACGATCATCCCCGGAACGGCTAACCAGGCATCGCCTGCAAAGTGTGATGAGGCGATCCGTTCTTCGTCGTGGTTCTCCAAAAAGCGCAGCATGTGCTCCGGAAAATCATAGCTTTCGTGAAAGACCACCCGGTTGATATCCCAGATGGTGGCGTAAGTTTCGTTACGGATAAGGCGCTTTACGGCATCGTACAACCCAACCTTATCGTACAAATAATCAAAATGACCGTTAAAGATGTAATTGCTGTATTTTGTATTATCGTAAGCTTCGCCTAAAAATATCACTTCGGGGAATTGCTTTTTTACTTCGGGGATAACCCAGCTCCAAAACTCCACAGGTACATGCTCCACCATATCGCAACGGAAACCATCCACACCTTTAGCTGCCCAGAAACATAGAATATGATGCATTTTCTCCCAAAGCACATGCAGCGGATCGAAGTGGGTCTGATAGCCGGCGAGGTAGTCAACGCCGTAGTTGAGCTTAATGGTTTCGAACCAATCGTTGATCGACGGTGTGGCGCTGAAGACATCGTTACCGGTAGCTTTGGCCGGGTTTTCGTCGAATTGCCCGTCCTTTAGCGGACTGGTAAATTCGTCGCCACCAGGGTTATAAAAGGCCGGAACTTTGAACGATTCGCCGGGAATATAGTAAAAGTCATTTTTAGGGTCAAACGCTTTGGTGGTATCGTCATCTTCGCCAAAGTCGCGCACGCCATCGGGTTTAGCATCGGATTTGTATGTGCGTGCTACATGGTTGGGCACCAGGTCGATGATCACCTTTAAGCCGTTGGCATGAGTACGCTCAACCAGCGCTTCAAACTCGGCCATGCGGTTGGGTACATCCATAGCCAGATCGGGCGCTATGTCGTAATAATCATTGATCGCGTACGGCGAACCTGCCCTGCCTTTAACCACATCGGGATCATCCGGGCGAATACCGTAAGCAGAATGATCGGTCATGGTGGCGTGTTCAATTACTCCGGTGTACCAAACATGGGTAATGCCCATGGCTTTTAGTTCGCGCAAAGCCACATCGGTAATATCATTAAGCTTACCCACGCCGTTCTCTTCTACCGAGCCATAGGTTTTGTTGGTGGTATTGGTGTTACCGAACAGGCGGGGTAAGAGTTGGTAGATGATGTGTTTGTGGGTGGGCATGGCAGAGGGTTGGAGGTTAAGAGTTTTTCTGGAACATTTTAAATCTATCAGGATGAAGGGATTTCAGAAACTTCTCAGACACGGTGCCGAATTTCTCGAAATTTGCCTTGGCCTCTGCGAGTGTCATATGATTTGCAGAACTGTGTTCCGGCAATTCAGCGGTTCCGTCATCCTGCCAAAAGCAAGCATTGCATATTTCCCAGCCTGACCGGGTTAATGTTTTATATCCGCAACATGCACATGTGTGCAATCGGGGCTCTTTTCCTGTAATATTAATTTCCCGGTTCAATTTGTCGACAAGAAACCCTTTCAAATAATCATTTCTGAACCATGAAAATTGGTACTCGATACATTTTCTGACCTGATGATTTAATCGTTCCGGAGTAAAATATTTATTTTCAGATTCGACGAGCACATCCTCGATCCATTTCGCCCTCCTATCTGGGGATAGCGTCAATAACTCCATAAATGATGATAATACAACAGCTTCTTTTCTTGATAATTCCATAGACTTTACTCGGATCATTTAACCGATTGAACATTTTTAAAGTTAACTGAGTTTTTGTATCCTGCCAATAACAGTCCTATACAGTTTTTGGGCGTTTCCCTATGGGCCGCGCTTTACGCTCATACTACACGGGCCTTAGCCACAAGGCCGGTATCCGCTGCAATCGCTAACGCAGGTCTTCCGCAGAGCTATTATTGAAGCGTCATTGCGAGATATGAGACAATCCCAAATAGGCAGAGCCGCTCTGTAAATCGGGGATTGCCACGCTGCCGCTCGCAATGACGCGCGGAGAGAATTTACGGTTCCTACAACTCCTCCAACATCTCTAAAGTCATCTTATCTAAACCGGATACCACCAGGTTAGCTTCACCCAAAACATCGGGCGAGCCGATGCCTACGCATTTCATGCCACCGGCAATGGCGGCTTCAACACCGGCGATAGCGTCTTCGAACACCACACACTCATGTGCATCAACGCCTACGGCCTGGGCACCTTTGATAAAGACTTCCGGGTCGGGTTTGGCTTTGGATACCTTATTGCCATCGATCACCGCATCGAACAAATGCTCAATGCCCACCTTTTGCAGTATAGTACCCGCGTTTTTACTGGCTGAGCCTAATGCTGTTTTGATACCCGCCGCGCGGCAGGCTTCTAAAAACTCCTTCGCACCGGGCAATATTTCGCTCGGCTGCATCTTGTTGATCATTTCCACATACCAGGTATTTTTTAAGGTGGCCAGTTGCTCCTGCTCGGCTTCTGTTTTGGTAACGCCGCCTATATCAAGGATAATTTGTAGCGATCGCACACGACTAACGCCTTTCAATAACTCATTATCGTGTTCGGTAAAGTCGAAACCGAGTTGATCGGCCAGGTGTTTCCAGGCTTTATAGTGGTAAACTGCGGTGTCGACAATTACGCCGTCGAGATCGAATATGCAGGTTTTTATAGTACTCATCTTGTTATGTCAGTATGGCAATAAATGTATGGGTTTTGTAGGAAATGGGGTTGATTTTTGGTAAATTTATGTTTGGAGCTGAAAGGTTAAAGCAGAAAGGTAAAAGCATACAAAAACTTCTTACAATATCCCCCCTATGGTTAAGGATTGAATGGTTGATTTTTGAATGGTTGAATGAGAAACTTTGATGAATACACCCATATTTACCCATGTGTTGCCCGGCAGTCACAGACTGACTTTATCTGTGGGCTTCAGTTACAAACTGAAGCCAGGTTGGGGCAAAAAACTAAATCATTGAAAAATCTCTTACAATTTCCCCCCTGCCGGAAATAGAATCAAGAGGCAAGAATCAGGAATCAAGAAAAAATGTAAATTAATATACCCATCCCCTCATCCCAATTTGTAAAAGTGACAATACACATTAAAATATCCGCATTGTTTAATTACCTTAGTTTGATCAACTAACACCCCAATGAAACTGATTAAAGCCCTGCTATCCACCCTTGTAACTCTCGCTTTGATATGGGCACTGCAAACCAAATTTGGCGACATACCGCCATTAGGTAAACTTTTAAATCCGGCAACAGGCTTCTGGCAAAATGCCGAAAGCAAAAATATACTGGCTAACCAAAGCATTAAACTGAAGGGGCTTTACGGTAAGATCACCATCAAATATGATGAGAGTATGATACCGCATATTTTTGCAGAGAACGACCACGATCTGTATTTTGCCCAGGGTTACGTTACCGCGATGGACAGGCTTTGGCAGATGGATATCCAAACACGGTCGGCATCGGGCAGGTTATCCGAAATTGTGGGGCCGAAAGCTTTGGATATCGACCGTTACCACCGCCGCATGGGTATGGTTTACGGTGCTGAGAATACGCTCGCTGAGTGTATGAAGGACCCTAAAGTAAAAGAAATACTGGAGGCTTACTCTGCTGGTGTTAATGCTTACATCCACAACCTGCCGTCGAAATATTATCCTTTAGAGTTCAAACTATTGGATTACGCTCCCGAAGAATTTAAACCGATCAACTGCGCGCTGGTGTTAAAGCTGATGTCGGAAACGCTGGCCGGTGGGTCGGACGATTTTGCCATGACCAATACCTTAAAGTATTTTGGGCCGAAGGTTACCAACGATCTTTTCCCGGATTCGTATTTTAAGGAAGACCCGGTTATCCCAAAAGGAACGAAGTGGGATTTTAAAGCATTACCGCTGCCTCCTGCTTCCAAAGGATTTTTAGCTGATATGACCGATACTATTAAAACCAAACAGAAGGTTGAAGGTATTGGCAGTAACAACTGGGTTGTGGCCGGGAGCAGGTCGGCAAACGGTTACCCCATTCTGGCTAATGACCCGCACCTGGAGCTAAGTTATCCATCTATTTGGTACCAGGTACAAATGACGGCGCCGGGTGTTAATGTATACGGGGTTTCTATCCCCGGAACGCCGACCGTGATCATCGGTTACAACCAAAAAATTGGCTGGGGCGTTACCAATGTAGATGCCGATGTGCTGGACTGGTACCAGGTTAATTTTAAGGACCTGAGTAAAAACGAATACTGGTACGATGGCAAATGGGTACCGGTTAAAAAGCGTATCGAAGAAATTAAGATACGCGGCAAAGCAACTGTTTACGATACCGTACTCTACACCAATAACGGCCCGGTGGTTTATGAGAACACCAATTTGAAGCCTAAGTTAAGCGCCGCGCGGATCGTTCCTGTTGGGGATGCGTTGCGCTGGATAGCACACGATCCATCGAAAGAGTTTAAAACCTTTTATCTGCTTAACCGGGGTAAAAACTATGCCGACTATCGCGAAGCATTGAAATACTATACCGCACCTGCGCAAAACTTCATTTTCGCAAGTGTGGATAACGATATAGCCATTACGCCAAATGGTAAATTCCCGCTAAAATTCAAGGATCAGGGCAAATACATTTTGGATGGCAGCGACCCGGCCGATAACTGGCAGGGCTGGATACCGCCGGAGCAAAACCCTACGGTAAAAAACCCGGTTCAGGGATTTTTGAGTTCGGCAAATCAGTCTTCGACAGATAACACCTATCCTTATTATATCAACTGGCGGTTCGGATCGTACCAACGGGCCAAACGCATTAATGACCGGCTGAATGGTATGCACAAAGCCACTGTTGACAGCCTGCGAGCTTTACAGAACGACAACTATAGCATTTTTGCACAGGACATATTGCCTACCATGCTGGAGAATGTTGACGACTCCAAGCTCGACGAAAAGCAGAAAGCCGTTTACGATGTAGTTAAAACCTGGAACAAGGAATATACGGCTTATGCCATGGGCCCGGCTATTTTTGATACCTGGTGGGCCAACTTATATAATGCCATCTGGTCTGACGATTTTAGTGTTAAAGGAAACCTTGGGGTGCAGTTAAAATGGCCCAGCAATTACCGCACTGTTCAACTGTTGGTTACGCAGGAAGAATCGAAATGGTATGATGATACGCGCACATTAGGCGTTGAAACCCGGCAGTACCTGATCCAGAAAACCTTTACTGCCGCTGTTGATAGTATGTACAAACGGTATGGTTCGCCGGGCAAAGCCTGGCAATGGGGAGCGGTTAAAGGCTCGCATATTGCGCACCTTGGCCGCGTTGAAGGTTTAGGATCGGGTGAATTTGATGCCGACGGCGCATCGGGTGTTGTGAATGCCTTGAGCGATACGCATGGCCCGTCGTGGCGGATGATCGTACAGTTTGGACCGACAGTACAGGGCTACGGCGTATTCCCGGGCGGCGAATCCGGCAACCCGGGCAGTTTTTTTTATGATAACCTGTTTCGCACCTGGAAGAACGGACAGCTGAATCCCCTGTTATTCCTGCAAAATAGCAGCGACGAATCCAAACACATTAAATCGACCTTAACTTTACGCAATTAAACCTATGTTATTTTTCATCATACTCATATCCAGTCTCGTTGTAAGTTTTGTGCTGCCCTGGTGGATCGTAGCCATTATTTCATTTCTGTCGGCATTGTTTATCGCAAAAACTTCGGCGCACGCGTTTTGGTCGGCCTTCGCGGCCATATTTATTGTATGGACGGTAATGGCGCTGTTTAAAAGCGTTCCCAATAACCATATGCTGGCTACACGCGTGGCGCATGTTTTTCCGTTAGGCGGGCACTGGCTCATATTGTTATTGATCACCGCGGCGATCGGCGGGCTGGTTGCGGGGATGGCGGCTATGTCGGCATACTTGATCAGGCGGGCGTTTAATAACAAATAGCTGACCATCTTACTTATATTATCTGTTTATCTTTGCCCCAATGAGTATTCCCGGTAAACAACAGGTATTAGGCATTGATAGCGAGGAGCAGTTTAACGAGGTTGCTTTAAAGGTATTTCGCCACCAGGCAAGGCACAATGCTGTTTATGCGCAATTTTTAAAAGGCCTGAAAACTGATATTGAAGCAATTGCCACCATCGAACAAATACCCTTTTTGCCAATCGAATTCTTTAAAAGCCATGCGGTAGTAAGTAGCGATCAAACTGCAGAAGTAACCTTCACGAGCAGCGGCACTACCGGAATGATCACGAGCCGGCATTTGGTGACCGATGTAAGCTGGTATACCGAAAGCTTCCGGAAAGCATTCGAATTGTTTTATGGCGATATCGAGACCTATACGGTTTTAGCCTTGCTTCCATCCTACCTGGAGCGTGAAGGTTCATCGCTTATCTATATGGCCGATGACCTGATCAAACAATCGAAAAATCCGGACAGCGGCTTTTACCTGTATAACCACGATGACCTGTACAAGCAATTGAGTCATCAGCAACAGCTTAAAAAACCAACTTTGCTGATAGGTGTAACCTTTGCTTTGCTTGATTTTGTGGAGAAGTACCAGATCGATTTTCCCGAGCTGATCGTGATGGAAACTGGCGGTATGAAAGGTCGCCGTAAGGAAATGATCCGCGAAGAATTGCACGACATACTTTGTACGGGTTTTGGTGTGGATGCGATCCATTCGGAATATGGGATGACGGAACTGTTATCGCAGGCGTACTCCAAAGGTGAAGGTATTTTTGAATGCCCGCCCTGGATGAAGATCATCGCCCGCGATACCAACGACCCACTGGATAAGTTAGGCTTTGGCCGAACCGGAGGTATCAATATTATCGATCTGGCAAATATCAACTCCTGCTCGTTTATTGCTACACAAGATCTGGGTAAGGTGCAGCCCGATAGCAGTTTTGAAGTATTGGGCCGGTTCGACCATTCGGATATACGTGGCTGCAACCTGTTAATCGGTTAATTTAGAAGCTATAAATCCAGAATATTGTTATTTTTGCCCTATTGATTTAAACATTCAAATAACGATGATAGAGAAATTTTTGAACGACCAGCAAGATCCAAAAGCGATAGAAAAAGTTTATTCGCGCCTGGTTGACCTGTTAACCGCAGGGGAAGAAATACTATATATAGCTGTACAAAAAAAACCGATCGTTAACGTATTGCCCGATTGCGTGGCTTTAACCAACAAACGCCTGTTGTTTTTTACCCCGGCAAACCTTGGCTTATCTATGAAGTTTGTGGACTTTGTTTGGAAAGACATTATTGATGTACAGATCAAAGAGGAAATTTTAGGCGCTGTGTTTAGCTGTAAAACCGCTAACGGCGCCGAAATGGGTGTTGACTACCTGCCTAAGATACAGGCACGTAAGCTATACCAGATAGCCCAGGCACGCAAGGAAGACGAACGCGAGGCACGCCGCCTGCGCGAACTAGAGGAAAAAAGGGCCGAATCAGGAGCATTGCAATTTGAAAACCCGGCAACATTTGTACATGCAACCGCGCCAACTCCACCGCCGGTTGCCGTTGCACCGCCAGAGCCTGTGCATGTGCCGGAACCTGAGCCTGTTAAACCACCAGTAGTTGAAGCGGCTAAGCCTGATGAGTTGACCGAGAAGCTGCAAAAGCTAAAGAAATTGTTCGATCACGGATTGATATCGCAAGAGGAGTACAACCGGAAAAAGATGGATCTGCTGGAAGATTTTTAAGCGATACCAAAAAGGGTGTCATCCTGAGCCTGTCGAAGGATGGTGGGTAGGCGCCCCCGCACGATGTTTCGACAAGCTCAACATGACGGGCCGGTTACTTACCCTTCTCAGGCAATTCTATCGGATTATTAATAATCACTTTGGGGGCTGTCGATACAATATTGATGGATTTAATATCGGCCGGCGAAATGCTGTTTAAAGGTGACTCGGCAGCGCGTTTTTGTTTGGTAGAACCACCGCCACGCATGGCTTTGGCAAAACCCCGTGGATCGGCCAGTTGTGCCTGATAGAGTTTTTCCAATTCATCAACGCTGGCTTTGATATCTGTCTGGTCAACAGCGATCATATCTGCCGACTGGCTCTTATCTTCAAATCCGGCGAAGGCAAATATTACTTCCTTTTTCGTATCGTAAGCCTCAACGATCAGGCCGGGCAGGCCATTCAGTTTCCATGGACCGTTGCGGAAAGGCAAGTCGGGACTGAACCAGGCCACGTAATCGCGTCCTTTGAAATGTGTGGTAGCCTTTTGGCAACGCTGTCCGGCAAAGCTCATAGTATCTTTGCTTATCTTCCAGTTGATAACCGGGACAGGCTCTTCGGTAACATAGTAGTTGATGATCTTCTTTTCGGTGTAAAGCTTATTATCAGTAAGGTATTGGTAATATTCGTCGGTAGTAGTTACCGGAGCGCCATGCAAGGTAAGGTCGACAGCGTGCGGATTTGCAGAAGCTTTAACCTGGCCTGCTATTTCGGCAGCCATTGCTTCTTCGTTAAGTTGTTTATCTAAACTGCGGTAAACGCTGGCGTTTTTGCCTAACAGTAAGATAAACTTCTCGGTGTAAAGCTTTGCATCTTTGGCGGTATCGGCCTTATGCGTAAAATTATAATGCACCATCCAAATGGCTTTATCGGGCGTTTGGGCAAAAGCTGCACAGCAGGCAAACATACAGATCACCGTTAATAGTTTCGTTCTCATGGCAAATTGGTTTTAAACAACAAAGCTCAAAACTAAATATTTAGTTTTGAGCTTTTGCTATGTTCTTTGTAATTTATTTGCGACTTATTAAAGAATCTTTCCGTTGCCAATAAATAGTTGGCAGAAGATTTCTCACTATCGTTCGAAATGACAACCGTAGAAGTTATTCGGCGATGATCAAAAAGTAATTCTTTTTGCCTTTTTGAGCTACCAAGAATTTACCGTTGATCAGTTGATCGCCGTTGAAAGCATCATCGATCGAATTAACCTTAGTTTTATTGACGGCCACTCCCCCGCTTTGGATCATTTTTTTGGCTTCGCCTTTTGATGGGAAAACAGCAGCCTTCGCGGCAAGCAGATCAACTACATTTACGCCTTCTTTTAATTCGGCCAGGCTGATGTTATAATTTGGTACGCCCTCAAAAAGGCCGATAACTTCTTTATCATTCAATTCGGTTAAAAATTCGATGCCGGTATTGCCGAACAGGAACTCGGATGATTTGATCGCTTTATCGTAAGCGGCCTCGCCATGTACACGGATGGTAATATCCTTAGCCAAAGCTTTTTGAAGGGCACGTAAGTGAGGCGCGGTTAAATGCTCAGCTTCCAACTGCTCTATTACCTCTTTTTCGAATAAGGTAAATATGCGGATATAGGTTTTGGCATCTTCATCACTGGCATTCAACCAAAACTGGTAAAACTGGTATGGCGAGGTTTTTTCGGCATCGAGCCAGATGTTGCCACCTTCGGTTTTGCCAAATTTCGTCCCGTCGCTCTTTTTGATGAGTTGGGTAGTTAAGGCGTAAGCCTCACCTTGCCCTTCACCTTTGCGGCGGATCAATTCGGTACCGGTAACGATGTTGCCCCACTGATCGCTGCCACCCATCTGCAATACGCAATTGTGGTGTTTCCACAGATAATAAAAATCGTATCCTTGCACCAGCTGGTAGCTAAATTCGGTAAAGCTCATACCGGTGTCGCCGCTGATCCGGTTCTTAACCGAATCTTTAGCCATCATATAATTAACGGTGATGTGCTTACCTACATCGCGGATAAAATCTAAAAAGGTAAAGTTTTTAAACCAATCATAGTTATTAACCATTTGTGCGCTGTTGGCGCCACTGTCAAAATCTAAAAACTTTTCCAACTGGCTTTGTATGCCGCGCAGATTATGCTGCAGGGCGTCTTCGGACAGTAGATTACGCTCGGCCGATTTACCCGACGGATCGCCGACCATACCCGTGGCGCCGCCAACCAAAGCATAAGGCTTATGGCCTGCGCGCTGAAAGTGGATCAACGTCATGATCTGGGCCAAGCTGCCTACGTGCAACGAGTCGGCAGTAGGATCAAAACCTATATAGCCGGATACCATGCCCTTATTTAACAGGTCTTCGGTTCCGGGCATAATATCGTGCAGCATGCCCCGCCAGCGTAATTCTTCAACAAAATTCATATCTCCAATTTATTCAGGCTGCAAATATATAAGAATCGTACAAAAACCGCCTGCTAACAATTTCTTCATCAGTAATTCATAAATACTTTGTATCTTACCAATAACTCAAAATATGGGGAGTGCTCCTATGAATTTTTTATCGCATTTTTATTTTGACCGTAATACTACTGACTCCTACCACGTTACCGGTACCGTATTGCCCGACCTGCTCAAGAATGCGGATAAACATGCCAACGTCCATCCCGAAAAAATAGAGCGCCACGAACACCCGTATGTAAACTCCTTATTAGACGGCTGGAAAAGGCATCTGGAGGTCGACCGCCATTTTCACTCATCCGATTTTTTCAGCCATCATTCGCACCAGCTAAAAAAGGCCTTGCGACCTGCTACCGAGGGTTCGCCTGTAAAACCTTTCTTTTTAGGTCATATTGCTTTAGAACTGATACTGGATAACCTGCTCATCACCACCCAAAAGGTTAGTGTTGATGCGTTTTATCGACACTTGGACCATACCAAGCAAGAACACCTGCACAGCTTTTGGGCAGTGAGCAAACTACCTAATCCCGATGTGTTCTTTAAATTCTGGGCCGAGTTTAAGCACCATCGCTATTTACACAGCTACGCCGAAGCAAGCCAGGTGGCCTACGCTTTGAAACGCATATGCATGCGGGTTTGGAAAGATCCGTTCACTCCGGAACAGGAAGCCATGCTAACCGATGCGGTAATAGCTTATCGTGCCCAATTACTCCCCGATTTTATGCTAATTTTCGACGAAATCGAAAGTTATCTGGATTAAGTTATCGTAAAGTTTACGTCTGCAACGTAATCTGCAAAGCCAAATACTCGTGCTTTCGTACGTTTTTTCACAAAACCTGTTCAAAATCAGCAAATAAGAATAAAAAATATTTTTTTGAAATAAATATATATCCGTACCTTTGCAGTCCCAATTGGATTGGGAAAAGGAGACAAGTTATTTAATGGCAAAAAAACAAGAAGCAGAAAAAGAATTAAAGGCTAAAGAAGCCGAGTTAGGCGCGGAGACCGCGATCCCTAAAGAAAAAGAAAGCATTGAGTCAGAAGCTGATTCATTGTCGATCGAGCAAATCAAATCTACAATCGCACCGGTGGCAGTTGCACCTGGTGATTTTGATTGGGATGCTGATGAGAAAAAATTTGGTAACTACAGCGACACTGATCGTGAAGCCCTTGAAAAATTGTATGATGGAACTTTCAGTTCGATCAACAAAGGCGAGATCATCAGCGGTATCGTAGTTAACATCAACAACAAAGACGTGGTATTGAACATCGGTTTTAAATCGGATGGTTTGGTATCTCTTTCTGAGTTCCGTGATACCCCTGATCTGAAGGTGGGTGACAGTGTTGACGTATTTGTTGAATCGCAGGAAGATGCTAACGGTCAGTTAGTATTATCGCGTAAACGTGCTAAAACACAAAAATCATGGGAGCGTATTAATAGTGCTTTAGATAACGATGAGATCATTACCGGTTTTGTGAAGAGCAGAACTAAAGGTGGTTTAATTGTAGATATAATGGGCGTTGAAGCCTTTTTACCTGGTTCACAAATTGATATCAAACCTATCAGGGATTATGATATTTATGTTGGTAAAACCATGGAGTTCAAAGTTGTTAAGATCAACCACGAGTTTAAAAACGTAGTGGTATCGCACAAAGTGCTGATTGAAGACGATTTGGAAAACCAAAAAACTGAAATTGTTGCCAAACTTGAAAAAGGTCAGGTATTGGAAGGTACCGTTAAAAACATTACCGACTTCGGTGTATTTATCGATTTGGGTGGCGTTGACGGTTTACTGCACATCACTGATATCTCTTGGGGCCGTATCGAGCATCCGAAAGAAGTATTGGCATTGGATCAGAAGATCAACGTTGTTGTTCTCGACTTTGATGACGAGAAAAAACGTATCGCTCTGGGCCTAAAACAATTAACCCCTCACCCTTGGCAGTCGCTGGATGAAGGCATCCAGATCGGCTCGAAAGTTAAAGGCCGTATTGTAACTGTTGCCGATTACGGCGCATTCCTTGAAATTATCCCTGGTGTTGAAGGTTTGATCCACGTGTCAGAAATGTCATGGTCTCAAAACTTACGCAGCCCTCAGGAATTTTTGAAAGTTGGCGACGAAGTTGAAGCTCAGGTATTGACTTTAGACCGCGACGACCGCAAAATGTCGTTAGGTATAAAACAATTAACTCCTGATCCATGGCAACATGCAGCAGAGAAATATGCGATCGGTACTAAACACGTTGCTACAGTTAAAAACATGACCAACTTTGGCGTGTTTGTTGAACTGGAAGACGGAATTGACGGCCTGATCCACATCTCTGACTTATCATGGTCTAAAAAAGTAAATCACCCTAACGAATTCACTAAAGTTGGTGAAAAATTAGACGTGGTTGTTTTAGAACTTGACGTTGATAACCGCAAATTAAGCTTAGGTCACAAACAACTGGAAGAAAACCCTTGGGATACTTTCGAAACTATCTTCACTATCGACTCGATACACGAAGGTACCGTATTGAAAGTTACCGATAAAGGTGCGATAGTTGCATTACCTTATGGCGTTGAAGGCTTTGTGCCAACAAAACATATGGTTAAAGAAGATGGCAAGAGCTTAAAAGCTGATGATACCGGCGAGTTCAAGATCATTGAATTTAACAAGGAAAACAAACGTATTGTGATCTCTCACGCCCGCATCTGGGAAGAAGCCCGTGCCGAAGCAAGAGTACAAGAGTTTGAAACCCGCAAAAAAGAAGCAAAAACTGCTACCAACGCTGTGAAAAAAGTGAAAGAGTCTGTTGAGAAATCAACTTTAGGCGACTTGAGCGTTTTAGCACAATTGAAAGAGCAAATGGAAGGTGCCGAAAGCAAAGCGCGCAAAGCACCGGCCGCTCCTAAAAAAGCTGAAGAAGCAGAAGAAACTGAATAAGCTTTAAATAATTTTAATCTCCCTAAAGCCCCATCCAAACGATGGGGCTTTTTTTGTGGGTTAATGTCGGTGAGGACACCGACATTGGTAGTGGATTTTCTTAAAGTTTATAATTCTATCCCATCGTCGGTGTCCTCACCGACGATTCCGGACCAACAGCTACGATATAATTCCCTATCTTAACACAATGGAATTAGATGTAATATATTTCTATACCGCAACGATACTACATTGGCAAAAGCTGTTAGAAAACGACACATACAAACTGATCATTATTGAGAGTTTGACGCACCTCGTTCAACAGCAAAAGATAAAAGTGTATGGGTTCGTGATCATGCCTAATCATATCCATTTGCTATTTGAGAATACTGATATGAATGGTAAAGAAATGCCATACGTAAGTTTAATGAAATATACCGCTCACCGGTTTTTACAAGAACTGAGAAAAGAGGACCTTAGCCTTTTAAATAAATTTAAAGTTGACCGTAATACCAGAGCACATCAATTTTGGCAAAGAAATGCGTTACCGGTGGAAATGTACGACAGGAAAATTTTCGAGCAGAAATTAGATTATATTCATCTAAACCCTTTACAACAACACTGGCAATTAGCGACCGATCCGAATGATTATTTTTATTCGTCGTGCGCCTTTTATGAGAAAGAAGACATGCGTTTTAATTGGCTAAGTCACTACGGGGCTAAACTGTAAGTCTGTGGTGTTAATGTCGGTGGGGACACCGACATTGGCGGAAAAAAACTCTCTTATCAGATTATCCTCAAACTAATGTCAACAGTTAATATCCAAGATGCACTTATAAACTGACTTTGTATTATTTAAGAGTCAGAGTTGCAAATACCACCATTTTTAAGTATTTTGTAGGTAAAGCGCGAGGCCTTTGATGTACGGAGAATAAACTGAAATGCGCGCGAAAATTTCTTACAATTTCCCCCTTCGCCGTCCTTTGATCATTGGTTTTATGTTGGGGATGAATTTAAAACATGGGTATACCAATGTAATACCCATATACCTGATGGGTATCAAATATTCAAAAAGCACCTTTGGAGCAAATGGAGTTAGCTAAAGAGAAAATATTGTGAAAAACACCCATAAATACCCATGTGTTCATCTGATCACACAAAATTTCAAAAATCTCAATACGCACCTCTCAATACTCAAATCTAATTGTTACTTTTGCCCAAACCTACCCAAACGATGCTCAAATCAACATTGCTCGACGGTCAAAAATTCCAGATCACCATACAACGCTTATGTCGGCAATTAATTGAAAATCATAACGATTTCGCTAATTCGGTTATCATAGGCATACAGCCGCGCGGCATTTATTTGGCCAAGCACATTGCCGAAGAGTTACAAAAAATATTACCCGGCAAAAGCATTTTACAGGGCGATTTGGATATTACCTTTTTCAGGGATGATTTTCGCCGCCGCGAATCGCCATTGCTGCCTAATCAAACCAAGATCGATTTTATTGTAGAAGGCAAAAAAGTGATCCTGATGGATGATGTACTCTGGACGGGCCGTACCATCCGCGCAGCCATGGATGCTTTGTTGGCCTTTGGCAGACCTGAAAAAGTAGAATTGCTTGTATTGGTTGACAGGCGCTATTCGCGCCATTTGCCTGTAGCTGCCGATTATATCGGGATAGAGGTGGATTCGATCGCATCGCAAAAAGTAGTAGTAAGCTGGAAAGAAACAGACGGCGAAGACAAGGTTACATTATTGTCGGATAAATAAAAACAGAAACACCAATGCACACGCTCAGTACACGACATTTATTAGGTATCAAAGATTTAAACCGGCAGGATATTGAGCTGATATTTGAAACTGCGGATACTTTTAAAGATGTGCTGAACCGCCCGATCAAAAAAGTACCCTCGCTGCGGGATGTAACGATTGCCAATATCTTCTTCGAAAATTCGACCCGTACCCGTTTGTCATTCGAATTAGCCGAAAAACGCCTTTCGGCGGATACCATTAACTTCGCGGCATCATCCTCGTCGGTAAGCAAAGGTGAAACGCTGATAGATACGGTGAACAACATTTTGGCGATGAAGGTGGATATGGTAGTGATGCGACACCCCTATGCAGGAGCAGGCATCTTTTTATCCAAACACGTAAAAGCGCAAATAGTAAACGCCGGCGACGGCGCGCACGAACACCCTACACAGGCTTTGCTGGATGCCTTTTCCATTCGTGAGAAATACGGCGACGTAGCAGGCAAAAAGGTAGTTATTGTAGGCGATATCCTCCACTCGCGCGTAGCACTGTCAAACATACTTTGCCTGAAACAGTTAGGCGCCGAAGTAATGGTTTGCGGGCCGACGACGCTGATCCCCAAATTTATTGGTTCGTTAGGTGTAAAGGTTGAGCATAACCTGGTAAAAGCATTAAACTGGTGCGATGTGGCCAATATGCTGCGCATTCAGCTGGAGCGTCAGGATATTAAATACTTTCCTTCGCTGCGGGAGTATACCATGCTATACGGGCTCAATAAACAAATCCTCGATTCGCTCGATAAAGAGATCACGGTGATGCACCCCGGCCCAATTAACCGGGGTGTTGAAATCACCAGCGATGTAGCCGACAGCAAGCAATCCATCATCCTCGACCAGGTGGAAAACGGTGTAGCTGTGCGTATGGCGGTGCTTTATTTGCTGGCCGGGCAAACGCAGTAAGGGATTACCTCGTCGCCGTCAGCGGCAATTTCTTGATTATCCCGTCCACCACTTCGGGCAAATCGCGTAAAGATTGGCTTTGGGTATCCATTTCACCAACGGCATAACCGCGCCAAACCACATGCCGGGTATTACGGTCTATCAAATCGATGATCACTGTACCTTGTTTGTAGGGCACACGCTCTATATCAGAACCAACATAAACCGGGAAAGGTTGTGCATATCGGTAATAGATATTTCCCCAACGCGAAATACGCGGGTAAAATCCGCCGCCCATGTAAGTATACTGTGGCTCATCGTAAACGCGGACACGATCTTTAAACATAATGGCATACCGCACCAAAAGGTCAGGCCGGCGTGGGCTTAATACAAGGCCTCTCTTTTGCAATTGATCCGTGGCTTCGTCTTTTATCCGCTGATCTGCCAGGTCGTTATAGCCGGCACTCGTGGTTGTATCTATAGGTGGCAACCAGGCAAAATAATGGTATTTACTCAGATTAGCGTTTTTACCGCCTATGGAATAATAGGTATAAGTTGAGCAACCCGCGCCCAGCAGGGCAATTACTATAATAACTCCAAACAAACTTATCTTTTTCATGATCGTAAAATTTACAACTTAATTAAACTTTCATTTCACTAATATTATCTAACAGTTAATAAAAAATAGTGTTTTTAACAATTTCACCCTTTTACTCAATTTAAATTATATAATAATCCGCGGGTGTATTTCGTTTTAACTTTTAGTTAATTTTTATTTACAAATACCATGAGATTCAATTTAAAAACAACTCAGCAAAAGCCGGTTGGCTTTTTAAAAATGCTTATGCTGTTCGCGGTTACGGCAGTATTTTTAGCATCGTGTACCAAGTATAATGGTGATTATAATTACGATCCAGGGCCGGTTGCCCAGCTTAACGTAGTCAATGCATCGCCTGGCACGGCAAGTTTCAATTTTGCATTGGGCAATAACTTTGTAAACGGTAACCCGCTGCTATTTGGACAGCGTACCGGCTATATTAACGCTTATGCCGGTAAACGCCTATTTTCGTTGACATCGGGCGGCACTACCAATGTTATTGCGACGGATACGCTTAACCTGGCTGTAAACGGGTATTATTCGCTTTATATCACGGGCCCAAATACCGCACCTACGTTTTTCTTTACTCAGGATGATCTATCATCGCCACCACTCGGTAAAGCAAAGATCAGGTTCATTCAGTTAAGTCCCGATGCTGGTTCGTTCGATCTTTCGGTACAAAACGGCGCTACCTTGTTTACGAACCAGGCTTATCAAACAGCTTCAGCGTTTACAAGTATCGATCCGGGAAATTATATCTTCCAGTTAAAGGCCGATCAAACAGGGGCTGTGACAACACTGCCTACCGAAACGATCAGCGCTGGCCGGATCTACACAGTTTGGAGTAAAGGTCTGATTGAGGGGACTGGCGACTACGCAATAAGTGGAAAAGTAAGTGTGAATAATTGATATTGCGATTGACTGACCCGACGGCAGGGTGACGTTATTTAACGTTATCCTGTCTTTTTTTTGACTTCTCTAACTCGTCAGTCAATCCGGGATCAATGTCTTTTTCATCTTTAAGATTACGCCAGATCAGAAAAACGATGATTGCGGCAGCAATAACTATAATGATGACTATCTCCGGAGTATTTAGGTTCATGATACAAAGAATTAGTTCTTTTAAGCTATGCT
>Ga0209026_1000645_pt1 | contig 21461 bp, 18 predicted proteins | sample AraplaCL_Col_mCL_FD_184262 | JGI IMG/M metagenome (GOLD analysis project Ga0209026, IMG submission 184262) | Arabidopsis root microbial communities from the University of North Carolina, USA - plate scrape CL_Col_mCL (SPAdes) (version 2) | ecosystem: Host-associated > Plants > Roots >... | reverse complement strand
CAGGCGCGGGCGGACCTGGTGATGCCGTTCTCGGGCTTCGGCGAAGAGTCGGCGGTGAAGGTCGGGGTGAAGATCCTGGACCGCGACAAGACGAACAACCGCGACTTCGAGACCTACACCGCTGGCACGCCCGGCCCGACGCTGGCGGCGGTGGCGTTGACCAATCCGGTCAGCATCTACGGCGGCCGCTACACCCTGGGGCCGCGCGTGAATTACGCCGCCTTCCAGGCCCTGGTCACCGCCAACCCCGCGCTGCTGAAGCTGAACGCGGCCGGCTCGGTCGGCAACAGCCTGGTCAACGACTACGAGGCCAGCGAGACGGTCTATGCCGCCTACGCCATGGCGACCCTGAAGTCCGGACGCTGGACCGTGATCCCTGGCGTGCGGATCGAACGCACGGAAGGCGACTACAAGGCCAAGTCGGTGACGGCCACCTCGACCGTGACCCAGCCGTTCAACGTGAAGGGCGACTTCGGCTACACCGACGTCTTCCCGGGCGTGAACGTGCGCTTCGACGCCAGCGACGATCTGGTCGTGCGCGCCGCGGCCACCACCTCGATCGGGCGGCCGAACTTCGCGGACCTGGCGCCCTACGTCTCGGTCGACGCCACCGGCACAGGCACGGTCTCGCTGGGCAATCCAGGGCTCGACCCGCTGAAGGCCATCAACCTGGACGCGGCGGTGGAATACTACCTGCCCGACCACGGCGTGATATCGGCCAGCGTCTTCTACAAGGACATCGACGATCCGATCTTCTCGGCCGTGCGTCTGCCGGCCGCCGGCGAGACCTTCGCGGGCGTCGCCGTGCCGGCCACCTCGGCTGTCACCCAGGCGGTGAACGCCAACAAGGCCAAGGTGACGGGGATCGAGCTGAACGTGTCGACGCCGCTCACCTTCCTGCCGGCGCCCTTCGACGGCCTGGGCGTCTCGGCCAACGTGACGCTGATCGACGCCGAGGCGACGGGCGTGCCGGGCCGTACCGGCAAGCTGCCGCTGGCGTTGCAGTCCGACAAGACGGCGACCGTCCAGCTCTTCTACGAAAAGTACGGCTTCCAAGCCCGCCTGGCCTGGTCGGCCCGCTCGAAATACCTGCTGGCGGCCGGTCCCACGGCGGCGGACGACCAATATGTGGCGGCCTTCGACCAGATCGACGCGCGGGTGGCCTACACCTACGGGCCGGCGACGGTCTTCCTCGAAGGCACGAACCTGGGCGACGAGCCCTACACGATCTTCGTGGGCCAGAAGAACCGGGTGATCGAACGTGAACGCTACGACTACACCGTCCGCACGGGTGTGCAGCTTGCGTTCTAAACTCGCCCTCCTGCTGACCGCCGCGACGCTGGCCGGATGCGCGGGCGGGCCGCCGCCCGCGGCGCCGGGCGACGTCAAGACCGTTTCGGTCCCCGCCGCTCGCGAGACCGTCGCGGTGGCCTCGGCCGACGACGCGGCCGATGACCCGGCGATCTGGCGCAATCCCGCCGATCCGGCCGCTAGCCTGATCGTAGCGACCGATAAGAAGGCCGGCCTCTACGTCTATGGTCTGGACGGCAAGGTGCGCTCGCAGTCGCCGGCGGGCCGGGTCAACAACGTCGACCTGCGGGACGGCGTGACCATCGCCGGGACCAAGGGGATCCTGGTCGGCGCCAGCGACCGCAACGACGTGGCGCACGGCAAGATCGCGCTGTACCGCCTGGACGGGGCGTCCGGCGCCCTGACCTCGCTGGGCGCGGTTCCCGCGGCGCCGGGCGAGGCCTACGGCTTCTGCCTCTGGCGGCGGGCGTCGGATCGTGCGGTCTTCGCGTTCCTGGTGATGAAGGACGGCGCCATCGTCCAGGCGCGGCTCGACGTCTCGGGTTCGGCGCCGAAGCTGGAGGTGGTGCGCACCGTCAAGCTCGCGACCCAGAGCGAAGGCTGCGTGGCCGACGACCGGACCGGTGTGCTGTACGTGGCGGAGGAAGACGTCGGGGTCTGGCGGCTGGACGCCGACCCGGCGTCCAAGGCGCCGCCCAGGATGTTCGCGCTCGTCGACGGCAAGCGGCTCGTCGCCGACACCGAGGGCCTGGCCCTGGCGAAGCGTGGCCGGAGCGGCGGCGCGCTGATCGTCTCCAGCCAGGGCGACTCCGCTTACGCGGCCTATGGCCTGGCGGACGGCAAGTTCCTGGGCCGCTTCCGGATCGTCCAGGGGCCCAGTGGCGTTGGCGGGACCAGCGAGACTGACGGCATCGAGGTATCCCTGGAGGACTTCGGCCCGGCTTTCCCGCAAGGCGTGCTGATCGCCCAGGACGGCGACAACGCCCCGGCGGCCCAGAACTTCAAGCTTGTCGACTGGCGCGAGGTGAAGAAGGCCCTGGGGCTATAGCGCCAGGGCTGCGACGCGCCGTCGGCGGATCGCCGCGCCGGCTGAGCCGAAGCCCAGCAGCATCAGGGCCCACATCGCCGGCTCCGGGACGGCGTTTGGGTCGTAAATGAAGTTGTTCGGGCCGCGCTCGAGGTTGGTCGTCACGATCACCTGGCCCAGGTCGTTGATGCCGAACGCCTGGATGCTGGTTGCGCCGGCGATCGTCAGCTCGGTGAAGACGTTGCTGTGGATGTCGTAGGTGAAGGCGTGCGACAGGCCGCCGACGTCGGTGAAGTTGCCGACCGCGACCCCGTGGATGTTCAGGTCCTCGAAGGTCGTGTTGGTGACGCCGCCCGGCGCGCTGAAGAACTGATAGACGCCGCCGGACAGGACGAAGCCCTGGGTCCCGCTGGCGCTACTGGTCCATCCGGCGATGTCGCCCGCATCCGTGATCGCGCGCGCCCGGGTCGATGTCAGCGGCTGGCCCGGGATGGACAGGGTAGTGAAGGTCGATCCGTCCAGGACGTAGCCGCGGCGTTCATTGCCCACGCCTGTGAAGTAGTCGCCGACGATGGCGCCTGAGGTGTTCATTCCCTGGGCGATGCCGTGCAGGTCCTGGCCGTTGCCCGGGTTCTGCAGGACGTCGACCACACCGCCGGCGGTGCGGGTGAACTCGGTTCCGCTGGTCGGACCCAGGATCAGGCCGGCGTCCAGGGCATAGCCCGAGACCTGGTTCGCCTCGCTGATCGCCCGGCCCTGGGTGAAGGCGCCCAGTGAGAAGGCGGTGTAGGCGCCGCCCGCGTCGCGAACCAGGCCCTGGCTCGTGCCGTCCGCGTAGTTGAGGCTGCCCGTTAGCCAACCCGCGTTGTTGATGCCCAAGAGGGCGGTGCGGCCGCCCAGCGGATCCACATAGGACGCGACCGGGGTGTACGTCGCCGCCTGCGCCGCTGGGGCCGCGGCCATCATGGCGCCCGCGGCGCAGAGCACCCCGACTGTGCGCAGGCCGCCGCGCTGCATCCTGGACGTCCGAGCCATCTGCGCATCCTGTTGTGAACGTGGGTATCCGAACACTTCAGGGTTGCTTCTGGCCGCAACGAAAGCGAATTCCCCCTACGGGCGACAACCATAAGTCGGCACAGAACTGCGCCTTTATTGCACCGCTTGTCATCTAATCGTCACGGAGCCGGGGTGCGCGATTGGGGCGGCAAGTGAATGGCGATAACCCGACGCTCGCCCTGCTTCGTAAGGGTCAGTCCGGCCTCCCCACGGCCCTAGTTCGAGGTATCCCCCTTGCTTACCCATCGCTCCGCGCGTCCCGCGCTCATGGCCAAGTCCAGCCTCGCGATCCTGGCGATCGCCGCCTGCTTCACCCCCACCATCGCCGCAGCCCAGGACGCCGACGTCACCGAGGTAGTGGTCACCGCCCAGAAGCGCACCCAGTCGCTCCAGGACATCCCGCTCAGCGTCAACGTCGTGGACTCCCACACGGTCGACAACCTGGGCGCCCAGAACTTCACGGACCTGCTGTCCAGCGTCCCCAGCCTGACCGCCTACCAGAACGGCCCGGGCCGCTCGCAGCTGATCATCCGCGGCGTGACGTCGAACAGCGTCTCGGAAGACGAGCCGCAGACGCAGGAGACCGTCGGCCTCTACATCGACGACACGGCGATCTCGGTCAGCGGCTTCAACCCCGAGAACGGCCTGTTCGACCTGGAGCGCGTGGAAGTTCTGCGCGGGCCGCAGGGCACGCTGTACGGCGCCGGCGCCATGAGCGGCGCGGTGCGCCTGATCACCAAGAAGCCGGTCTTCAACGACTTCGGCGGCCGGATGGAGGCCACGGTCTCGGACGTCCGTCACGGCTCGATGGGCTATGACGCGAAGGGTGTCGTGAACATCCCGCTGATCCAGGACAAGGCCGCGCTGCGCGTGCTGGCCTATCACACCGATTTCGGCGGCTACATCGACAACGTCACCACCGGCAAGAAGGACCTGAACAGCAACGAGTCGTCGGGTGTCCGGGCGGCCCTGCGCCTGGCTCCGGCCTCGGACTGGACCATCGACCTGTCGGTCTTCGCCCATGAGTTCTCGGACGGCGGCCGCTCGATCGACGAGGGCGGCCTGACGCGCGCCTATCGCTCGGAAGAGGGCTCGAAGTTCGAGAACCAGATCTACAGCGGCACGATCACCAAGACCTTCGACAAGTTCGAGGTGACGTCGGTGACGTCGTATCTGAACGTCGACGTGGTCAATAAGCGCCAGCTGGACAAGACCCTGGCGACCATCACCACAGACCTGTTCTCGGCGCTGCGCGACACCACCAGCGTCAAGGACTTCACCCAGGAAGTGCGCGTCGCGTCCAAGGGGGAAGGCCCGATCACCTGGCTGGTCGGCGGGTACTACAACGACCGCGACCGCTACTATGTGAACGCCTTCCCGGTGCCGGGCATCGACGCGGAACTGGGCCTGCCGTCGGCCGGCTTCGGCGCCCCCAAGGACACCCTGTTCTTCGGGATCCAGGACATCAGCGTGAAGCAGGGCGCCATCTTCGGCGAGGCCACCTACACCACCGGCCCGTTCGCCTTCACGGCGGGCCTGCGCTGGTTCACCTGGAAGCAGGACTACAGCCTGAACGCCGGCGGCCTGTTCAACGGCGGCCCGACCAGCACGGGCCAGCGCAAGACCAAGGAAGACGGCGTCAACCCGAAGTTCAACGCCACCTACCGGATCAACGAGGACAACCTGGTCTATGCCCAGGCGGCCAAGGGCTTCCGGTTCGGCGGCATCAACGACGTGATCCCGGCCAACGTCTGCGCCGCGGAACTGGCGACGATCAACCGCGAGGGCGATCCCACGGTCTACGGCCCCGACAAGCTGTGGAACTACGAGGTCGGTTCGAAGTCGAGCTTCCTGGACCGCCGCCTGACGGTCAACGCCAGCGCCTATGTCATCAAGTGGAAGGGCATCCAGACCAATCGCGACCTGGATTGCGGCTTTGGCTTCCGCGAGAACGCCGGCGACCTGACCAGCAAGGGCGTGGAACTGGAGGCGACGTTCCGTCCGGTGACCGGCCTGACCTTCACCGCCGGCGGCGCGTTCACCGACTCCACGCTGGATCACGACGTGGCCAATCTGCAGGCGGACAAGGGCGATCGCGCGCCCTACGTGCCGAAGTACTCGTTCAACGGGACGGCCGAGTACGTCTTCCCGGTGACCGACACGGTGCAGGGCTTCGTCTGGGGCAACTACCAGTACGTGGGTGAGCGGGCGACCGACTTCTCCAGCCTGCAGAGCCGCTACCGCAAGATGGGCCAGTACAATGTGCTGAACGTCCGGGCCGGCGCGCGTGTGGGCGAGGTCGAGGTGTCGGCATTCGTGAAGAACCTGGGCGACAGCCGCGGCGTCCTGCGCGCCCTGGCGTCGACCCCGTTCGACGCGGAAGGCGCGATCCGCATCCAGCCGCGGACCGTGGGCCTGACGGTCCGCGCGGACTTCTAGTCGGAAGGCGAGGCGGCTTCCGCCGCCTCGCCGTCACCTCACGACGTGTGGTCGGCGGCGATCCGCCAGCCGGCCGCCGTCTTGTGGAAGGTCAGCGAGAAGATCCCGGCCGCGGCCTTGCCGTCAGGCATCTCCACCTTGAAGCGGCCGATGGCCAGGACGTGGTCCGGGCCCAGCTCCCGCACATTGACCAGCTCCAGCCCCAGCTTGCCCAGCGAGGCCTTGGCCGCGCCCTCGAACCGCGGGCCATAGGTCGCCGCGATGGCGTCGTAGCCGGTCACCACCTTGTCGCCGCTGATGTAGGTCGTCTCGGGCGAGACCTCGTAGCTGGCCATGAACCCCTTGAAGTCGCCGGCCGAATAGGCCGCTGCGCTGTCCGTCAGCACCTTCGCCACGGCGGCCTTTACCGCAGCGGGCGCCGGCGCGGCCGCGGCGACGGCGGGCAGGGCAAGGACGCCGGCGGCGATTACGGCGGCGAGGCTCCCGGGCGCGCGGGAAAACAACTGAAGCATACGCAAAACCTTGTGTCGGCGAGTCATGGGGCGCGGACTCTGCGATCGCAGCGGCCCGGTGTCACTCGCTGTCGAGATCGGGGACTGAAGGACCGCTTCGCCGCCATTCCCGTGGACAACTTGTGGCCCGGCTTGACGTCGGCGCCTCTGCGGCTGAGTCCCAATGCCGCAGCTCTACTGTCGATTCTTCTGCAATCGACTTGGGGTGAGGCGGAAAAACACGTCCAGCCAAGCTCGACGGCCTTCCGACTCAGAGTATGCGGTTAACACTCGATTAAGGGTGTCGGCGCGTACTTAACGCATCGTTACTCAGGTGCGTCGGCAAAGGGGTGGCAGACGCGCCAGACCGCAAATTTGGGGAAGGACAGGACGTCCCATGGCCATTTCGCTTTCCGCGCCGCGCGCAACCGAACTGAAGCCTCGGATCGTCGTCTTCGGCATCGGCGGGGCCGGCGGCAACGCCGTCAACAACATGATCGAGGCGGGCCTCGAGGGTGTTGAGTTCGTGGTCGGCAACACCGACGCGCAACAGCTCCAGTTCGCCAAGACCGAGCGCCGCATCCAGCTGGGCGTGCAAGTCACCCAGGGCCTGGGCGCCGGCGCCCATCCCGAGGTGGGCATGAGCGCCGCCGAGGAAAGCATTCCCGAGATCGGTGAGCACCTGGATGGCGCCCACATGGTCTTCATCACCGCCGGCATGGGCGGCGGCACCGGCACCGGCGCGGCGCCCATCATCGCCAAGTGCGCCCGCGAGCGCGGTATCCTGACGGTGGGCGTGGTCACCAAGCCCTTCCACTTCGAAGGCCGTCACCGGATGCGCCTGGCCGACGCCGGGATCGCCGAGTTGCAACGCTACGTCGACACCCTGATCGTCATCCCGAACCAGAACCTGTTCCGGGTCGCCAACGAGCGCACCACCTTCGCCGAAGCCTTCGGCATGGCCGACCAGGTGCTGCACTCGGGCGTGCGTTCGATCACCGACCTGATGGTGCTGCCGGGCCTGATCAACCTCGACTTCGCCGACGTCCGCACGGTCATGACCGAGATGGGCAAGGCGATGATGGGCACGGGCGAGGCCACGGGCGAAGACCGCGCCCTGATGGCCGCGCAGAACGCCATCCAGAACCCGCTGCTGGACGAAGTCTCGCTGAAGGGCGCCAAGGCCGTGCTGGTGAATGTCACCGGCGGCCTGGACATGACCCTGCTGGAAGTCGATGAGGCGGCCAACGCCATCTCGGAACAGGTCGATCCGGAAGCCAACATCATCTTCGGCGCGGCCTTCGACCCGACGTTGGAGGGCATGATCCGCGTGTCGGTGGTCGCCACCGGCATGGACGGCGCCTCGATCGCCGCCATCGAGCCCAAGATCGAGCGCCGCTCGCTGCAGGCCGAGCCCCTGCGGGCCACGGTGACGCCGCGGGCTCCCGAGCCGGTGGCCGCGGAATACGTTGCGCCGGTCACCGCTGCGGTCGCGGCCGAGCCGGTCCTGGACGCGCGTGAGGAAGAACAGCCTGACATCTTCACCGCGCCGGTGGCCGCCGAGGCCGCGCCGGCGCCCGCCGAAGTCGTGCAACCCGTCACCCGGATCGTCGACCCTCAGGTCGCCGAGCCCGAGGATGAGCCGCTGTTCGCCGAGCCTGCCTATGAGGCGCGTCGTCCCCGCGGTGGCTTCCTGAGCATCTTCGGCGGACGTCCGCGCTACGACGCCCAACCGGCGCCGCAGCAAGCGCCGCAAGCCTCGGCCGCCCCGCGGACCGCGCCTGCGCCGTCGCGTGGCGGCGCCCAGCCGATGGAAGCTGTCCAGCCGATGGACGAGGTGGATCAGAACGAGGATCTGGAAATCCCGTCCTTCCTGCGGCGGCTCGCCAACTAAGGCGGCAGACCCGCAACAAAATTCCACGAAATCGTCACGCCGATTAACGGGCGGACTTGCTAAAAGCCTCTCGGGGGCAACTCCGGGAGGTTTCCCATGAGCGCCAACCGTATCATCCTCGTCTCGCCGCTGGCCGATGGTTGGGCCGTCTTGTGCGCCGGGATCGAACCGCTGGTCTTCCGGTCCGGCGGGCGCGCGGAGGCGCATGCAAAACGGCTGGCCGCATGCCTCGCGGAGCTGGGCCGGGCGGTGCAGGTGCGCATCCTGGACCGGGCGCGGAACCTGGTCGGCACCCAGCTGTATCCGGCGGTCTAGATTCACCTCTCAGCCACAAAACCAAGCAAAAACAGTGCGCAGCTGCGCTTGCGCATTAACCAATCCTGAAGCGAAACATTGCGAAACACGAAGTGCTTTGCTGCGTTGCATCAACCAGCTTAGCCACCGCGTTGGGGCAAAGGTCGGTCGTCGCACCGAGTATCGTTGCAGGGAAGGTCCGCCTTGGCCGCGTTCCAACACACCGTGAGATCTCCGGCCCTGTTTGCAGGGATCGGCGTGCATACCGGCGCCTACACGCGCGTCTCTGTCCGGCCCGCCGCCGCCAATGCCGGCATCGTCTTCGTGCGAACCGACGTGAAGGACCGCGACAACGTGGTTCCGGTCAGCGGCGAGGCGGTCTGCAAGACCCAGCTGGGCACCGTGATCGGCAACGACGCCGGCGTCACCGTCTCGACCATCGAGCACCTGATGGCCGCCTTCGCCATGCTGGGCGTGGACAATGCCGTGGTCGAACTGGATGGGCCCGAGATGCCGATCATGGACGGCTCGGCGCTGCCGTTCGTCCGCATCCTGGACCGGGCCGGCCTGCGCCCGCAGGAAGCGGCCCGCAGCTACATCGAGATCCTGGAGACCGTCGAGGTCGTCGAGGGGGATAAGCGCGCGACGCTGAAGCCCGCCGACGGCTTCGAACTGGCCTTCGAGATCAGCTTCCCCACCGCCGCCATCGGCCGCCAGGCGGTGGACATGGCGATGGACGAGCGGACGTTCCGCGAGGAACTGGCCGACTGCCGGACCTTCGGCTTCCTGCGCGAGGTCGAGGCCCTGCGCGCCATGGGCCTGGCCCGCGGCGGGTCGATGGAGAACTGCGTGGTGCTGGACGGCGACCGGGTGCTGAACCCGGAAGGCCTGCGCCGCCCCGACGAGTTCGTGCGCCACAAGGCGCTGGACGCCATCGGCGACCTGTATGTGCTGGGCGGCCCGTTGCTGGGCCGGTTCGAGGGCGTGCTGGCCGGCCATGGCCTGAACAACGCCGTAGTTCGGGCGCTGCTGGAGCGTCCGCACGCTTGGCGCGTCCGCACCCTCGTCCAGGACCTGCGCGAAGCCGTATAGGTTGCGAACAGTTCGCAACTGAGGCCTAATGGCGGCAGGGAGACCTGCCGATGCCTGACGACGCCACGGCCCAGCTCGACGAGCTCTACAAGCCGCCGCATCCGCTGACGGTCGCCAAGTGCCTGGATCACGTGGATCCGCACGGGCGGCGGTTCATCGAACTCTCGCCCTTCGCGGCGATCGCCACGGTCGGTCCTGGCGGCAATGTGGACGTCTCGCCGCGCGGCGGTGGACCGGGCTTCATCCGCGTCTCCGGGGACGGCAAGCATCTGCTGATGCCTGACCGTCCAGGCAACAACCGCCTCGACACGCTGCGTAACATCGCCGAGGGCTCGGGCGAGGTGGGGCTGATGTTCATGATCCCCGGCGTCGACGACATCTACCGGGTGAACGGCCCGGCCAGCCTGATGGTCGACGACGCGCTGGCGGCCGAGTTCACCGAGTTCGGCAAGGTCCCGAAGACCTTGCTGCGCATCGAGGTGCGCGAGGCGTACCTGCATTGCCCGAAGGCGCTGATGCGCTCGGACCTCTGGGGCGACAGCCACCGGGTGGACCGGGCCAGCCTGCCGACCCTGTCCGAGATGGTCATGGACCAGTTGGGCATGGCCAAGCCTCAGGTCACTCAGGCTCAGGAAGTCGAAGGGCTGAAACAAACGCTCTGATCTGAGACCGCGCCGCCGTTTGCTCGCCACAAGTCGTAGTGTAGAAGCGACTCTCCGTGCGGGGGCGCGCGCGCTGGTCTTGAGGTGAAGGTGTCTGCCGTTCGAAATTCCACCCGTGCCGTGCTCGTGGTGACCGCTTGCGCTCTCGCCCTTACCGCCTGCGCCGGCAACAAGAAGAACAAGCCCCGGCTGGCCTACGAAGAGCGCCCCGTGGAGCTGCTCTACGCCACCGGCGCCGACCGGCTGGACCGCCGCCAGTGGAACCAGGCGGTCAACTACTTCCAGGAAGTGGAACGCCAGCACCCGTATTCGGAGTGGTCGCGCCGTGCGATCCTGATGCAGGCCTTCGCGCACTACCAGGGCAACGACTACGCCGAGGCGGTGGGCGACGCCGAGCGCTTCATCCAGCTCTATCCCGGCAACCCGACCGCGGCCTACGCCCACTACATCAAGGCCATCTGCTACTTCGAGCAGATCGTCGACGTGAACCGTGACCAGGCGGCGACGGGCCAGGCGCTCGACGCCCTGCGCGACGTGGTCCAGCGCTATCCGCGCACCGAATACGCTGCCGACGCCCGCCTGAAGATCGACATGGTCAACGACCAGCTGGCCGGCAAGGAAATGACCATCGGCCGCTGGTACCTGCGCCAAGGCGACACCCTGGCCGCGACCAACCGGTTCAAGACCGTGGTCGACCGCTACCAGACCACCAGCCACACCCCCGAGGCGCTGTACCGTCTGGTCGAGAGCTATCTGACCCTGGGCCTCATGGAAGAGGCCAAGCGGAACGGGGCGGTGCTGGGCTTCAACTATCCTGGCGATCCCTGGTACGGCGACGCCTACAAGCTGCTGACGTCCAAGGGCCTGAAGCCGGCGGTCGAGCCCAAGGGCGGCGGCGCCCGTGGCATGTTCCGGATGCCGTTCCGGCGCGACAAGGCCAAGACGGTGGCGCCGCCGGACGCGACCGATCCGAACGCCGCGGTGGAGGCCAGCAAGGCCTCTGACCAGCGCAAGATCTTCTCGCTGCCGCTGGGCAAGAAGGAAGAGAAGCTGCCGCCGGTCACCCCGGCTCCCGAGCAGTAAGCGCGGCTGGGCGGAACAAAAGACGTCCAGCCCCTTCTTTCCCGACTGATTCCATACGATCTTCGGCGGCGATGCTGATCGGTTTGCAGATCCGCGATGTGGTGTTGATCGAGGCGTTGGACCTGTCCATCGGCCCAGGCCTCACTGCGCTCACCGGCGAGACCGGCGCGGGCAAGTCCATCATTCTGGACGCCCTGGGCCTCGCCACCGGCGCGCGTGGCGACGCGGGGCTGGTCCGCCGGGGGGCCAGCCAGGCCGTGGCTACCGCCGCCTTTGCGCCTGCGCCCGACCATCCGGTCTGGGACCTGCTGGAAGACAAGGGCCTGGCCTACGCCCGCGACGAGGATCTGGTCCTGCGCCGGACGCTCAGCGCCGACGGCCGCAGCCGCGCGTTCGTCAACGACCAGGCGACCGGGGTCGGCGTGCTCAAGGAGTTGGGTGAGCTGCTGCTGGAGGTGCACGGCCAGCACGAGACCGTCGGCCTGCTGGACGCCCGCACGCACCGGCCGCTGTTGGACGCCTATGGGGCGCTGGACGGGCAAGGGATCGCTGTCGCCAACGCCTGGAAGGGTTGGCGCGAGGCGCGGACGCGGGTGGACGAGCTGCGCGCCGACGTGGATCGCGCGGCGGCCGAAACCGAGGAGCTGACCTTCCGCCTGTCCGAGTTGGACCGGCTGGACCCGCGCGAGGGCGAGGAGACCGAGCTGGCCGAGGCGCGTGCTGTGCTGGGCGCCGCCGAGAAGGCGCTGGCCGACATCGGCGCGGCGCGTGAGACATTCGAGGGGCTGAGCGGCAAGGTGGCCGGCGCGGTCCGGGCGCTGGAACGCGCGCGGGAGCGGGCGGTCACCGCCGGGGCCGCCGCCGAGGGGCCGGCCGTGGGGCGCCTGGCCGCCGCCGCCGAGGCGCTGGACAGGGTGTTGGTGGAGGCCGGCGAGGCCGAGGCCGCCATCGATGCGGCCGCCGCCGCCTTCGACTTCGAACCCGACCGCCTGGAGAAGACCGAGGAGCGGCTGTTCGACCTGCGTGGCCTGGCCCGAAAGCTGAACGTCGCGGTCGAGGAATTGCCGGCCCTGCGCGTGCGCTTCGCCGAGCGCCTGCGGGCCGTAGAGTCGTCCGAAGAGAGCCTCAAGGCCGCCGAGGCCCAGCAGGCCGCAGCGCGCACCGCCTATCTCGCCGCCGCCCAGGCGCTGAGCGCCGCCCGCCGCGCCGCCGGCGATCGGCTGGCCGAGGCGGTGATGGCCGAGCTGGCGCCGCTGAAGCTGGAGAAGGCGCGCTTCCGCGTCGCGGTCGAGCCGCTGGGCGAGGACCGTGCGGGTCCCGCCGGCCAGGACCGGGTCGCCTTCGAGATCGCCACCAACCCCGGCGCGCCGTTCGGCGACCTGGGCGCCATCGCCTCGGGCGGCGAACTGGCCCGCTTCGCCCTGGCGCTGAAGGCGGCGCTGGCCGGCCGGGCTGCGGGCGCCCAGCCCTTGATGATCTTCGACGAGGTGGACCAAGGCGTGGGCGGCGCCGTGGCCGACGCGGTGGGGCTGCGCCTCAAGCGCCTGGCCCAGGCCGCCCAGGTCCTGGTCGTGACCCACAGCCCGCAGGTCGCCGCCCGCGCCGAAGCGCACTGGCGCATCGCCAAGGCGGGCGACGCCGAACGCCTGCGCACTGCCGTCGAGGTTCTGTCCGCCACCGACCGCGAGGAAGAGATCGCCCGCATGCTGGCCGGCGCCCAGATCACCGACGCCGCCCGCGCCGCCGCCCGCGCGCTGATGGAAGCTTGATGTTCTTCAAATGTTCTTGACTTGACCCTTCCTTTCCCACGAAGTGGGAGAGGGGGACCGCCCGCCGAAGAGCGGGTGGTGGAGAGGGCAGGCGGCCGCGATGGCCTATCGAATGTCCAACCTCATGCGGAACCGGTCCGGCAGCCTGCGCAAGGCGATGACCGAGCCCGAAGTGATGCTGTGGTCGCGCCTCAAGACACGAGGAACCGGCAGGCCGATCTTCCGTCGCCAGTACGTCTACAAGTCCATGATCTTCGATTTCTATTGCCCGGCGGCGATGTTGGCGGTGGAGGTCGATGGCGCAACGCACTGGGAGGAAGACGCGCGGGCTAGGGACGAGGCGCGTGATGGCTGGCTACGAGCGCGAGGTGTCGAGGTCCTCAGGGTGGAGGCCAGCTGGGTCTACAGAGATCTTGGCGCCGCCATCGACGCCATCCTCCGGCGCGCCGAAGAACGGATAGCTGGCCGATAGCGCTGTGGAACGTCCTGCCCTCTCCACCCCCCGCTCTTCGCCTGCGGCTCGGCGTGCGGTCCCCCTCTCCCACTTCGTGGGAAAGGAAGGGTTCCGCGCGGCGGCCGGTGCGGGTTAGACCTTCGCTCATGGTCCAAACGCCCGTCGACGCCCTGACCGAAGCTGAAGCTGCCGAGGAGCTGACGGCGCTCGCCGACGAGATCGCGGCGCACGACATCCGCTATCATCAGAACGACGATCCCACGATCTCGGACGCCGACTACGACGCGCTGAAGCAGCGCAATCTGGCGATAGAGACGCGGTTCCCGCACCTGGTCCGCGAGAACTCGCCGTCGCTGAAGGTGGGGGCGGCGCGGTCCGAGAAGTTCAAGGCCATCGAGCACGGCGTGCCGATGCTGAGCCTGGACAACGCCTTCGCCGACGACGACGCGATCGACTTCGACGCCCGGATCCGGCGGTTCCTGCGGCTCTCGGCGGACGAGACGGTGGGCTACACGGCCGAGCCGAAGATCGACGGCCTCTCGTGCTCGATCCTGTACCGCAACGGCGAGCTGGTGCGGGCCGCGACCCGCGGCGACGGCAAGGTGGGCGAGGACGTCACCGCCAATGTCCGCACTATCTCCGAGATTCCGCACAGGCTGGCGGGCGACAGCTGGCCGGACGAGATCGAGATCCGCGGCGAGATCTACCTGGGCCATGACGAGTTCGCGGCCCTGAACGCGGCGGCCGAGGCGGCGGGGCAAAAGACCTATGCCAACCCGCGCAACGCCGCCGCCGGCTCGCTGCGCCAGATCGATGCGACGATCACGGCGGCCCGGCCGCTGCGCTTCTTCGCCTATGCCTGGGGTTCGCACTCGGCGCCGTTCGCGGCGACCCAGTGGGAGGCGCTGCAGAAGCTGCAATCTTGGGGCTTCCAGATCAGCGCCGACAGCCGGCGGGTCGAGAACGCCGCCGGCCTGCTGGAAGCCTATGCCCACATGGAGACGCGCCGGCCCAAGCTGGCCTTCGACATCGACGGGGTGGTCTACAAGGTCGACCGGCTGGACTGGCAGCAGCGCCTGGGCTTCGTCTCCCGCGCGCCCCGCTGGGGGATCGCCCGCAAGTTCCCGGCGCAGCAGGCCCGCACCGTGTTGGAGGCCATCGACATCCAGGTGGGCCGCACCGGCGCGATCACGCCCGTGGCGCGGCTGCAGCCGATCACCGTGGGCGGCGTCGTGGTGGTCAACGCTACTCTGCACAACGCCGACGAGATTGCGCGCAAGGACATCCGGGTCGGCGACACGGTGATCCTGCAGCGGGCGGGCGATGTCATCCCGCAGATCGTCTCGGTGGTGCTGGACGAGCGGCCCAAGCCCGAACCGGCGCCCTTCGAATTCCCGACCCATTGTCCGTGTCCGCTGCATACCGAGCTGGTGCGTGAGACGACGGCGGCGGGGGCCGAGACGGTGGTGCGCCGCTGTTCCGGCGAATTCGCGTGCCCGTTCCAGAAGCTGGCCCACCTGCGCCACTTCGTGTCGCGCCGCGCCTTCGACATCGAGGGGCTGGGCGAGAAGCAGCTGAACATCTTCGTGGACAAAGGCTGGCTGCAGGCGCCGGCCGACATCTTCCGGCTGCACGAGAAGCGCGCAGAGATCTTGGAGATCGACCGGTTCGGCGAGACCAGCGTCACCAACCTGCTGGCCAGTATCGAGGACCGGCGCAGCATCTCCCTGGACCGGTTCATCTACGGCCTGGGGATCCGGCACATCGGCGAAACCACCTCGCTGGCGCTGGCCCGGCACTTCGAGACGGTCGAGCGCTTCGTGGAGACGTCGAAGGCGGCGGCCGGCCAGATGGCGGGGCCGCTCTACGCTGAGCTGTCCGACCTGGATGGTCTGGGGCCGACGGCCGTCGCGGCGGTGCTGGAGTTTGCGCGTGGCGGCCAGGGGCTGCTGGTGCCGCCGGACCTGTCGCTGGACTCGCACCTGCACCTGGCGATCCCCAAGCTCAACTCCAAGGCACGTGGCGCCTTGGCGACCAGGTTTGGCGACTGGTCGACGTTTGAGGCGGCGGCCCGCCAGGCGGCGGCCGAGACCCCCGGCGACGCGTTCCTCGAGGTCTCGTCAGTGGACGCGGTCGGCGTGGTGGCCGGCCGGATGATCGCGGAGTTCTTCGGCGAGGACCACAACCGGGCCCTGGTCGACGACCTGTTGTCCGAACTGACCGTGCTGGCGGTCGAGCGGCCCAAGACCGACACGGCCGTCGCCGGCAAGACCATCGTCTTCACGGGCGCGCTGGAGAAGATGACCCGCGACGAGGCCAAGGCCCAGGCCGAGGGGCTGGGCGCCAAGGTCTCGGGTTCGGTGTCGAAGAAGACCGACATCGTGGTCGCGGGGCCGGGGGCGGGGTCCAAGCTGAAGACTGCGACCGACCTCGGAATCCAGGTGATGACCGAGGACGAGTGGCTGGCGCTGGTCGCCGGCTAGACCCGCGTTCGCCCTGCGGCGCTACGCCTACTGATTCGCGCAAGGCAAAGGTGTAAAATATGGTTGACGTCGCATGGGGCGTCAGTCGGAGCCACCCGCATGCGGGTTCTGTTCGTCGAGGACAACGAGATCAATCGCCGTGTCATGAGCGCCATGCTCAGCGCGGGCGCGTTCACGATGGACGAGGCGGCGGACGGCGAGGCCGGCCTGCGGATGATCGAGGCCCGCGACTACGACGTGGTGCTGATGGACCTGCGGATGCCGGGCATGGATGGGCTGACCGCCCTGCGCCATATCCGGGCGCGCCCTGACGCCAAGGCGGACGTGCCGGTGATCGTGGTGACTGCGGATGCGGGCCCGCGCATCGAGGCTGACTGCCGCGAGGCAGGCGCCGACGGGCTGGTGCTGAAGCCCATCTCCATGAGTGCGCTCTTCGACGCCATCGGCGCGGCGGCGGTGAGCCGCGCGCCACGCGCCCTCTCGGCCTAGAGCCTGTCGACATCTGCAGCGGCGGGGCGCCTCAAGGCGCCGCAGCGCCGCGAGGCAGTTGGGGAGGGCCCGCGCCCGCTGCGCCGACAGGCCCTAGAGCCGCGCCCCCGCGAGGGCGACCTTGCGGCGCGCGCGGAGCAGGGAGCCCACGCCGCCGAAGCCCAGGATCATCATCAGCCAGGTCGCCGGCTCGGGCACCGCGCCGGTGTTGGCGTAGCCCACCGTGTGGTTGTCGGTCTCCAGGCCGCCGCCGCTGGCGTTGAACACCACGCGGTCGAAGGGCGTGGTCGAGGCGAGGTTCACGAAGACGTACTTCTCGCCATAGTCCTGGCCGAGGAAGGCGTCGGTGGGGTTGCCCTTGTAATGCCAGTCGCCATCCAGCGCGGTGAGGATGTCGCTGGCCTTCAGGTCGAACAGCTGGGTCGCGCCGTTGTAGATCTGGACGCTGTTGCCGCCGTCGATCGCCGACAGCCAGAAGCCCAGATAGTTCACGCCGCCGGGCAGGGTGGACGACAGGGCCAGCTCATAGCTGTTCCAGGTCATGGCGTACGAGCCCGTGCCGCCCGCGCCGCCATACTGGTCGGCGTTGTAGATCGAGACGTTGGAATAGGTCCCGTTGATCTTGCCGCCCGTGCCGAAGTCGGTGTTGAAGCCGCCGCTGGAGCGGCCATCGAACGTCTCGACGCCCTTCACCGCCAGCGGGGCGGTCGTGCTCTGTTCGCCGGAGGCGCCGTAGGTGACGGTGACGGCCGCGTCGGCGGCCGAGGCGAAGAGGGTCGCGGTCGCGGCGAAGGCCGCGAGGGCTTGGAGCTTCATGGTGCGTCGTCCCAACTAGAGCCGGGCCGACGTCCCCGAAAACGCGAGGGCCCAATGCACAGCTAGGTACGTGCGAGAACGTCGTTCGGACATCGTGCGGATTGTCGCATCTGAACGGTGATTACTTATTTTGGGGCGCCGGAGCCGGCTCAGGCCGCTGGATCTTGAGCTCGGCGCAGGCGTCAGCCTCGGCGGTCCAGGTCGCGGCGGCGATCTTCCATTGGCCGTCCACCTTGGCCAGGTCGAACACGTCGATGCCGCAGTGGGTGATCTTGCCGTCCAGCTTGAACTCATAGGGCGCGGTGACGGTGGCCATGAGGCCTGCTCGTACGTGGACGCGCGGCGCCCACATGGTCTCCTGCAGACCGGGGCGCAGGTTCTTGATGAAGTCCTCGACGGTGACCCGATTGATCTTTGTCGTCCCGCCCGGCGCCGGCCGGATCGAGGTGTAGACGCTGGCCGGGATGGTGATGGCGCTCAGCGTCGCGGCGTCCTGCGAGGCCATGGCGTCGAAAAAGCGTTGGACCGTGTTGATGGCCGCGTTCTCGTCGGCCGTCGTGGCCGCCGCCGCGGGCGTCGCCAGCGCCAGGAGCGCCGCGAGGGTCGGGATCAGGCGCATGTGGGAGTCCTCAAGCGGCGGCCGTGACGATCCAGGTGGCCGAGCCCAGCTTCACGCCGTCCGGACCCTCATGGGGCGCGAGGGCGGCGCGAACGGCGGCGATCACCGCATCACGCTGGTCGGGGTTCTCGCGCAAGAGAGCGCCCAGCGGCCCGACGCGCAGGGCGAGGCCCAGGGTGGTCTCGAGGTCGCCCGGGCCGATCGCCTCGTCATGCGGCGCGATCGCCACGTCCGAGAAGCCGGCGCCTGTCAGGATTTTCCGCACCCGCTCGGGATCGGCGAAGGCGAAGGGGCCGGGCGCACCGGGCTCGGGCGGCGCCGGCGGCGTGGCCACGTGGGGTAGGGCGGCCTGCATCGGCAGGGTCATGATCGGGTTCTCGGCCGGTGTGCGCCAGCACACGAACGCCAGCCGCGCGCCCGGCTTCAGCGCCTTGCGGATGTTGGCGAAGGCCGCCGTCGGATCAGCGAAGAACATCACGCCGAAGCGGGAGAAGACCGCGTCGAAGCTCGCCGGCGTGAAGGCGTAGGTCTGGGCGTCGGCTTCGACGAAGGCGAGGCCGGTCAGGTCGTCGCCGCGCCGCCGGGCCACGTCCAGCAGCGTCCGAGAGATGTCGGCCCCGAGCACCTCGGCGCCTGTCTCGGCCAGCGCCAGGCTGGTCTCGCCGGCGCCGCACCCGATATCGAGCACCCGTTTGCCGGGGCCGAGGGCCAACTCGCTCATGGCCCGGCGCCCCAGCGGCGCGAGCTGTCGGTCGAGGGCGGGCTGCAGGTCTGCCCAGGTGGGGCCGGCGGCCTCGTTCCAGTACTCGGCCTGTTGGGCGTTGGCGGTGTCGGCCATCAGATCGGCGCCGTCACGTCGGCCAGCCAGCTGCGAACCTCGGGCCCGACCTGCGGGCCGACCACCTCGAGCACGCGGGCATGATAGGCGTCGAGCTGGGTGCGCTCGTCGGCGCTCAGCAGGTCGCGGTCGATCAGGCGGCGGTCGATGGGCGCCAGGGTCAGGGTCTCGAAGCCCAGCATGGCGCGTTCGCCGCCCGGGATCGGGGCCGCGGGCGTCACCACCTGCAGGTTCTCGATCCGGATGCCGTAGGCGCCTTCCTTGTAGTAGCCGGGCTCGTTCGACAGGATCATGCCGGGCTTCAGCGCCACGTTGTTCGGCGCCTTGGAGATCCGCTGCGGGCCTTCGTGGACGCCCAGGTAGCTGCCGACGCCGTGGCCGGTGCCGTGGTCGTAGTCCAGGCCATGCATCCAGAGGGCGGCGCGGGCCAGGACGTCGAGCGCCGAGCCGGTGGTGCCGGCTGGGAAGCGGATCGCCGCCAGGGCCAGGTGGCCCTTCAGCACCAGGGTGAAGCGCTGGCGCATCTCGGCGCTTGGCTCGCCGATGGCCACCGTGCGGGTGACGTCGGTGGTGCCGTCCAGGTATTGGGCGCCGCTATCCACCAGGAACAGCGAGCCCTGCTCCGAGCGCTTGTTGAGCCGCTCGGTCGGCCGGTAGTGGACGATGGCGCCGTTCGACGCCGCACCGGCGATGGTGTCGAAGCTGAGGTCCTTCAGCATGCCCGTGGCCTCGCGGAAGGCCTCCAGCTTGCTGACCGTCTCGACCTCGTCCGGAGGATTGGTCTGACCGTCGGTGGCCAGCCAGTGCAGGAAGCGGGTGAGCGCGGCGCCGTCGCGCGCGTGGGCGTTGCGCGTGCCCTGGATCTCCACGTCGTTCTTCTGGGCGCGGGGCAGGGCGCAGGGGTCCTCGGCGCGGATCACCGTCGCGCCGGCCTGGCCCAGGGTGTCGAAGTACCAGGCCGAGGACTGGCCGGGATCGACCACGACCCGCTGGCCCTTCAACTCGGCGAGGGCCGCCGGCAGGTCGTCGGGCGTCTCCAGCCGCACCTGATTGCCCAGGAACGCCGGCAGGTCCTGGGTGACCTTGGCGGGATCCAGGAAGAGGCGGGCGGTGCCGTCCTTGTTGAGGATCGCCTGGCCCAGGGGGAGAGGCGAGCGGATGACGTCGCCGCCGCGCACGTTGAACAGCCAGGCGATGGAGCTGGGCGCGGTCAGCACGGCCGCGTCACCACCCTTGGCCGCCACCGCGGCGCCCACCCGGGCGCGCTTGGCGTTGGAGTCTTCGCCCGAATACTCGGCCGGGTGCGGCACGACGGGCGCCGTGGGCTGGGCTGGACGAACTTGGCCCCAGGCCAGATCCAGCGGGTTGTCGTTGACGGCGACCAGCTCGGCGCCGGCCTTGGCCGCGGCGATCTTCAGGTGGCCCAGGGCGTCGGGGCTGTGCAGGCGCGGATCGTAGCCGATCTTCTGGCCGCGGCCGGTGGCGGTCTCGAGATAGGCGGGCACGCCGCCCTCCACGAGGTCGCGGATCTCGAACAGCTTGGCGTCCACCTGATCGCGCACCTGCAGGGTGTAGCGACCGTCGACGAAGACCGCGGCCTTGTCCTTCAGGATCACCGCGGCGCCGGCCGAGCCGGTGAAGCCGGTCGCCCAGGCCAAGCGGTCGTTGGCGGCGGGCAGGTATTCGTTCTGGTGCTCGTCCTCGTGCGGCACCAGGAACCCGTCCAGGCCCTGTTTCGCCATCGCCTGGCGGATGAGGGGAACGTGCTTGGGCCCGAACGAGGGATCGGTGCTTTCGTCGAAGGTCTGGCGCATGGCCAGGATGTAAGCCCTTCGCGGGCCGCCGGCAAAGGGGCGGTCAGGTGTCTTATTTAATCCGGGTAAAATTGACGGCTGCGCGGTGACGGCCTATGGAACGGCATGGACAAGCAGAGCCGCCGCGAGGCCATCCGCGACTACAAGGACAAGAAGACCCAGGCAGGGGTCTACGCGGTCCGTTGCCTCGCGACCGACGAGGTCTGGGTGGCTGGTGTTACGAACGTCGAAAATCAGCAGACCCGCCATTGGTTCAGCCTGCGGATGGGCAGCCACATGAACAAGGCCATGCAGGCTGCCTGGACCACACATGGTGAGCCGGCGATGGAGTTCCAGGTGGTCGAAGCGATCGAGGCCGAAGAGTTGACGCCCCTCGGCCTCGCGGACCTGATCAAGGCGCGTGAGCGTCACTGGCTGGCGACGCTTGGCGCGAAGAAGGCGGTCGGCTAGCGCTCCGGTTCGGTGGTGACCGCGTCAGTGGCCGCCTTGGAGGCGTCGTCGATCACCTGGTCGGTGCGGGCGGCGGCGGCGTTGGCGGCGCTCTCGGTGGCCGAGGCGGCGTTTTCGGCGGCGGCCTGAGCCGACTGGGCGGCGGTCGAGGCCGCCTGCTGGGCATTGGCCGTGGCGGTGGCCAAGTTGGCTTCCGCGGCGCCTTGGTCGCGCGCGGCCTGCAGGTCGTCGGGCGTCGCGCCGGTGTTGGTCATGAAGAAGATCACCCCCACCAGGGCGACAACGGCGACCAGGGCGGCGACCCACCAGCCGCCGGTGTTGCTGCGTTCACGGATGACAACCCGCTCCGGCGCGCCGGTCACGGTGGTGCGTTCGTATTC
>Ga0209026_1000638_pt1 | contig 21767 bp, 18 predicted proteins | sample AraplaCL_Col_mCL_FD_184262 | JGI IMG/M metagenome (GOLD analysis project Ga0209026, IMG submission 184262) | Arabidopsis root microbial communities from the University of North Carolina, USA - plate scrape CL_Col_mCL (SPAdes) (version 2) | ecosystem: Host-associated > Plants > Roots >... | reverse complement strand
CCATGGCCGACCGGCCCGAGGTCATGCCCGAGGCGCCCGTCGCACGGGTCACCGAGACCGTCCCCACCTCGCGCGGCCCCGCCAGCCTGAAGGGCGCCAAGGTGCTGATCGTCGAGGACGCCGTCCTGCTGGCGCTGGAGCTGGAGACCGGCCTGTCGGAAGCCGGCGCCAACGTCATCGGCCCGGCCTATGAGTTGGAAGAAGCCATGGCGTTGCTGGACCAGCCCATCGACGCCGCCGTGCTGGACGCCAACCTCAACGGCCGCTCGGTGGCGCCCGTCGCCGAAGCCCTGCACCAGCGCCAGGTGCCGTTCGTCTTCGCCACCGGCTATGGCGAAACCGGCGGCGCGCCGTTCGGCTACGACGCCCCGGTCATCCGTAAACCCTATGACGTCGGCCAGGTGGCCGCGGCGGTGGCCGAGCTCCTCGGCAATCGCTGAAGCTTCACCGTAAGTCGCGGAACGCGTTACGCAATTGCGTTAGCTATACCGCGCGGCGGGTCGTCGCGCGGCAGGACCGCACTGAGACAAGTCGCCACCTCTGCAAGGCGCGAGGTGCACAGTATCTGCCCGCCTCGAAGGCCCGCGGCGCGTATCTAGCCGCGGGGGCCAGACCGGTGGTCCAGGGAGCTCGCCCGGAATCAGGCGACCCAAACTTCGACGCTCGGTCCGCGGCACAGGTCGCGGGCCGGCGGACCCTTAGATGATCCCGGCCGTCCTGAGCTCGGCCAGCTTCTCTGCAGACAGCCCCGCCCGCTCCGCCAGCACCTCGTCGGTGTGCTGTCCCAGCTTCGGCCCCGGCCAGCGCACCTTGCCCGGCGTCGCCGACAGCTTCGGGAAGGCGTTCTGCATCCGGATCGGCCCGAAGACCTCGTGGTCCACCGTCACCACCGCCTCGCGGGCGGCGAACTGCGGGTCTTCCAGCATGTCGGGCGCGCGGAAAACGCGGCTGGCCGGAATGCCCTTGTCCTCCAACAGCTTCAGCAGGTCGTTCAGCACGAAGGTCGAAGTCCAGTCGGCGATGATGCCGTCCAGCTCGTGCTGGTGCGTCCCGCGGCTGGCGTGGTCGACGAACTTGGGATCGGTCTTCATGTCCGGCCGGCCCATGGCCTCGGTCAGACGCGCGTAGACGTTGTCGCCGTTCCCGCCGATCAGGATCATCTCGCCATTGGCGCACGGATAGGCGTTGGACGGCGCGATCCCCGGCAGGATCGAGCCCGAGCGCTCCCGGACATAGCCGGTGATGTCATACTCGGTGATCAGGTTCTCCATCACCCCCAGCACGCTCTCGTAGAGGGCCGCGTCGATCACCTGGCCCTTGCCGGTCTGGGCGCGGTGATGCAGCGCCATGGTGATCCCCATGACCGCGTGCATGGCCGACAGGCTGTCGCCGATGGAAATGCCGGCGCGGGCCGGCGCGCGGTCCGGCTCGCCCGTCACATAGCGCAGGCCGCCCATGGCCTCGCCGATCAGGCCGTAGCCGGCGCGCTGGGAATAGGGGCCGGTCTGACCGAAGCCGGAGATGCGGGCCATGATCAGGCCCGGGTTGTCCTTGGACAGGACGTCGTAGCCCAGGCCCCACTTCTCCATGGCCCCCGGCCGGAAGTTCTCGATCACCACGTCGGCCTTGGAGATCAGTTGCTTGGCCAGCGCCTGGCCCTCGGGCTTGCGCAGGTCCAGGCCGACCGACTTCTTGTTGCGCCCGATCACCGGCCACCAGGGCGACAGGCCCTTGGGCAGGCTGCGGCCCCACTGGCGCATCGGGTCGCCCACCTTGGGGTCCTCGACCTTGATCACCTCGGCGCCGAAGTCGCCCAGGATCTGGCCGCAGAACGGGCCTGCGATCAGGGTGCCCATTTCGATGACGACGAGGCCCGCGAGGGGGCCGGCGGAGGTGTTGGCGGCAGTCTCGGTCATGGCTCTGGCTTAACTCGACGGAACGCGAAGTGTAAGCCTGGTGACGTTGGGTAAGACCGTCAATTATATTGTCGATACCTCAAACCGCCGTGCGATCAGGTGCGCGTGGCCGAGCTTCACCCTATAGTTGGGTCGTAGCGAGGGGGATGGCCGTGCTGGGACGGATCGGCGTCTGGCTTATGGGCGTTGCGGCGATGCTGCTGTTCGCCAGCGCCGCCCAGGCCGAGGGCCGGGTCGCCCTGGTGATCGCCAATTCCACCTACGCCCACGCGCCGCGCCTGCCCAATCCGCCGAACGACGCCCGCACGATCGCCGCGGCGCTGCGCAAGGTGGGCTTCACGACCACCGAGAAGTCCGACCTGTCCAAGGCCGGGCTGGAGGCGGCCCTGAAGGTCTTCGCCCAGAGCGCGCGCGGCGCCGACGTCGCGGTGATCTACTACGCCGGCCACGGCATGGAGCAGGGCGGGCTGAACTATCTCGTTCCCGTGGACGCGGCCCTGGCCAGCGACCAGGACGTGGAGTTCGACGCCGTGCCGCTGGACCTGCTGTTGCGCTCGGTCGAGGGGGCCAGCCGGATGAAGCTGGTCATCCTGGACGCCTGCCGCAACAACCCGTTCCTCAGCAGCATGCGCCGGTCGGGCGGCACGCGGGCCGTCGGGCGAGGCCTGGCGCGGGTCGAGCCGGCCGGCGACATCCTGGTGGCCTACGCGGCGCGCGAAGGCTCCACCGCCGACGACGGCGACGGCGGCAACAGCCCCTTCACCACCGCCCTCACCCAGCGGATCGCCACGCCGGGCCTGGAGATCCGCCTGCTGTTCGGCCAGGTGCGCGACGAGGTGCTGCGCAGCACCGACCGGCGACAGGAGCCGGCGATCTACGGCTCGCTGGGCGGCGATCCGTTCTACTTCGTGGCGCCCGCCCCCCAGCCCGTGGCGGTCGCCGCCGCGCCGCCCGCGCCCAAGGGCAAGGCCGGCCGCGCTCAGGATCCCGCGACGGCCGACATGAAAGTCGCCGCGCTCACCGCCCAGCGCGCCGGCGACACCGGGCAGGCGCTGGCGCAGTACGCCAAGGCCCTCGCCTTGAATCCCAAGGATGGCGAGGCGCTGTACAATCGCGGCCTGCTCTATCTGAACCAGTCGAAGTACGACCTGGCGATCGCCGACTTCGACGCCGTGCTGGCCATCCGGCCGCGCTGGGGCGGCGGCTACCACGCCCGCAGCCGCGCGCGGGAAGGCCGCGACGACCTGGACGGCGCCATTGCCGACGCCAGCAAGGCCATCCAGTTCGCGCCTCAGAACAGCTCGGGCTACGAAGCCCGCGCCCGCTACTATCGCCGCCAGGGCAAGTGGGACCTGGCGCTGGCCGACTACACCTCGGCGCTGGGTCTCCAGCCCGACAGCGACGGCTATTACCAGCGCGGGCTCGCCTATCAGGGCAAGGGTGACGAGGCGGCGGCCCGCGCCGACTTCGACAAGGCCCTGGCCCTGCAGCCGAACAACAGCCGGGCCCAGGCCGCCCGCGACCGGCTCGACAAGAAATAGCCCCCGACCATCGCCGATCAGGGTGTGTCGTCGGGCGGATTCTCGCGGGCCAGCGCCTTGAGCTCGCCGATGCGCCGGTCGTAGAGCCGCGCCAAGGTCCGCGGATCGGAGGTCGGATCGCGTTCCGCACGCCACGCCGACTGGTCGGCGCGCAGCCGGGCCGGGTCCGCGCCCGCGCTCATGGCGCGGCCATAGGCCTCTCGCATCTCGTGCTCCAGCAGGTTGAGGCCAAGGTCGTTGCACAGCGCGCGATCCGCCGGCGTGGGCGGCGTCGCGCAGGGGTCCAGCCGGCGCGGCGCAGGCGGCTCGGGCCGCGCGGTCGTGGCGACACGGACGGGCGCCGACGGGGGAGGCGCAGGGGCCTCGACGTCGGCAGGCAGGGCCGGTTCGACCCGCGCAACCATGGCCCTCTGCACGGGTGGCGGCGGCGGCGCGGCGATCGCGCTGGTAGGGCGCACCGACGGCCCGGACGGCGGTCGATTCAGACCCGGCGCACCGGTCAGCCCCCACGCCGCGACGGCGCCGGTCAGGATCAGGCTGAAAGCCAGGAGGCCGATCGGGCGGCGACGCCCCGGGGGCGCCGCTCCACCATCGCGCCCCGCCAGCGACAGCGCGGGCAGGTGATCCGGCAAGACCATCGGCTCGGTGTCATCGTCGTCGTCAAAAGCCGCCGGCGGTGGGCGCGATCCGCCCCCGCCCGCCCGGCGCGCCGTCAGTTCACCCTGGAGCTGGACCGCCAGCGCCGTCTGGCCGCGGTCCTCCGCATTGGCCAGCAGGCGGCGCAGCTCGGTCTGGCTCAGGGCGGACAGGTCGATCCGCAGCATGGGCGCCTCTCCGCCTCCACGCCCCGAACCCAGCCGGCGGCAAGGGTGGGGGTGGCCGCGCGCGAAGGCAAGCTGAGCCAGGGCGCAAACCGCCGGCGTGGCTCAGTGGAGGATCAGGCCGCCGCAGATGTTCATCGCCTGGCCCGTCACGCCCCGCGCCTCGTCCGAGGCCAGATAGGCGGCCATGTGCGCCACCTCCTGCGGGTCCAAGAGGCGCTTCTGGATGTTGCGCGCGGCGCGGGCGCGGAAATCGTCGCGGCTGGCCCCCGGCTTGCCGAAGTGGTCGGCGATGGCGTCCATCATCGGCGTGTCGATCGGGCCGGGGCACAGCGTATTGGCGGTGATCCCGTGCTTGCCCAAGAGGCCCAGTTCCAGCGCCAGCGCCTTGGTCAAGCCGATGACGCCGTGCTTCGAGGCGGCATAGTCGCTGTTCAGCGCCGCGGGCAGTTTCCCGGAAGCGGACGACAGGGTGATGATCCGGCCGGAATCGCGCGCCAGCATCCCGGGCAGGAAGGCCTTGATGCAGTAGAACGTGCCGTCCAGGTTCACCGACATCGTCGTGCGCCATTCCGCGCTGGTGGTCTCGGTGAGGAACTTCCGCGCGCCCATGACCCCAGCGCAGGTGACCAGGATGTCGGTCCGGCCGAACTGAACGTCCACCTCGGCGGCCAGAGCCTCCACCGCCGCGATGTCGGTCACATCGACGACCCGCGCGACGCTGTTGCGCCCCAGGCCCCGGACCTCCGCGGCGACCGCCTCGGCCTGGTCGGCGACATTGGACACGACCACCACGTCGGCGCCCTGCTCGGCCAGGACCAGGGCGGTGGCGCGGCCGATGCCGGTGCCGCCGCCGGTGATGACGGCGACGCGCCCCGCGAACCGGCTCACGCCGGCGCGCCTTCGGCGCGGGCCGCGCCCGGCTTGGGGAACAGGTCGTGCGGTTCGATCTCGACCTTGCAGACGTTCAGGAAGTTGCTGACCAGTTGGTAGAACCCGACCGTCAGGATGAAGTCGGCGAAGCCATTGGCGCCCAGCAGCTTCAAGGCCTCGTCGCGCTCGCCGTCGGTCAGCGTGTGGTTGGCGACCAGGGCGTCGGTCAGGCGCACGATCGCCGCCTCGTCGTCCGACAGGACCGAGGCGTCCGCGTCCAACGCGCAGGCGGCGAGCTGCGCATCGCTCAGGCCCATCAGGCGGCCGATCTGTTCGTGCTGGTGAACCTCATAGGGCGAGCCATACAGGTGGCCGACCCGGACGATGGCCAGCTCGCGCCAGGTCGCAGGCCACGCCTTGCTCCACATCACCGCGTCGGCCATGGCCGTGAAGCCGGGCGCCACGTTCGGCGAGTGCATCAGCATCCGGTAGACGTTGGCGTCGCGCTTGTCGGCGACGATCTTCTTCAGCTCGGGCGTCAGCGCCTGGAGGTCGGGGTATTGCATCGAAGCCCTCGCGGTCAGTCGGTGGTCAGGACGATTTTTCCGAAGTGGCGGTTGGCGGCCATCCGCGCGAAGGCGGCGGGCGCCTCGGCCAGGGGGAACCGCGCATCCACCGGCAGCGCCAGGCGACCCTCGGCGATCGCTGGCCCCAGGTCGGCGCGGGCGCGCTGGACCAGCTCGACCACGTCGCGGCCGCTGCGGGTGCGGAAGGTGACGCCGACGTAGGTGATCCGCCGCAGCGAGTGCAGGTCGAAATCGACCGGCGCGGTCTCGCCCGCCATCCGCCCGACGTTGACGATGCGCCCGCCGATCCGGGTCGCGCGCATCGTGCTGTTGAACAGCGGCCCGGCCAGCTGGTCGACGACGACGTCGACGCCCTTGCCGTCGGTGGCCGCCAGGATCTCATCGACCCAGCCCTCTGCGCCGGTGTCCGCCGTCAGGTCCGCACCGAACTCGCCCAGGCGGGCGCGCTTCTCCGGCGAGGTCGAACTGCCGATGACCAGGCCCGCGCCCAGGGCCTTTGCGATCCGCAGGCCCATCAACCCCACCCCGGAGCTGGCGCCCTGGATCAGGATGGACTGGCCGGGCTGCAATGCCCCGTGGGTGGCGATGGCGTCGTGCATGGTCTGGATCGCCACCGGCATGGTGGCCGCCTCGGCGAAGTCCAGCGCCGCGGGAACGGCGTGGATCAGCGCGGGATGGCCCAGGGCGTAGTCGGCGAACGCGCCGCCGCCGGCGCCCATCACCCGATCGCCCGCCTTCCAGTCCGCGACATCGGCGCCGACCTCGGCGATCTCGCCGGCCCACTCCAGGCCCAGCGGCGCGCCCAGCCCGCCGACGGCGCCGTGCGAGGCGCCCTTCAGCATGGCCAGGTCCGCGCGGTTCAGCGGCGCGGCGCGGACGCGGACCAGAACCTGGTTCGGCCCCGGGACCGGCCGCGCGACCTCGGCCAGCCGCGGCCCCTCGGGGCTGGAGACCAGCGCCCGCATGGTGGCGGTCACGAGCGGATCAGCCGGATCGGGTCGGACCCGTCCCAATCCTGGGCCACCTTGCGGATGTGGTCGAAGGTGCGCCCCTTCGAGCCGCTGATGTCCGAGATCTCGATGATGGTGCCGGGATGCGCCTGGGTGTCGAAATAGGCGAACCGCCCCTTCTCGCCGCCGATCGAACCCTCGTGGCCCACGGCGTAGCCCAGCGAAATCGCCTTGTCGTAGAGGCCCTGATAGTCGTGGGTCCAATAGGACATGTGCTGCAGGCCTTCGAAGCCCGCGTCCAGGAACTCCTTGTACATCGAGGGCGCGTCGTTGCGCTGCTGGATCAGCTCGATCTGCAGGTCGCCGGAGTTGGCCAGGGCCACCGACATCTTCATGTCCGAGTCCACGCCGCGGTGGCGGAACCAGTCGGTCTTCACCTCCGGGATGTAGAACCACGGGCCCACGCCCATGACCTCCACCCAGTGGGTCATCGCGGCCTCGATGTCGCGCACGACATAGCCGTTCTGGCAGACGTTACCGAAGATGCGGCTCATGGTTCCCTCAGGGCTGTCCGGCCGGGCGCCGGCTTGTGGCCGCCGGGTCCCGCAGATCGTTGGCAAGCAAACGAACGAACGTTCGTTCCTGATGCTGGACCTAACGAACGATCGTTCGTTCTACAAGGGATTGTTGGTGCGAGGGGTTCGTCGTACGAGCGGCGAAAGGCGCGCCAACGTGGCGGGCGACGGAGGCGGCGTGTCGGAAAGACCTGCAGACAGCTCGACCCGGCAGCACATGCTGGACGTGGCGCTCGGCCTCTTCGCCGAGCACGGCTTCGCCGGGACCTCGATGCGGATGCTGGCCCGCGCCGCCGGCCTGCGCGAGAGCAGCTTCTACAACCACTTCGCCGGCAAGGATGAACTCTACCAGGCGGTGATGGCCCAGTGGGGTCCGATGGAGTTCGTCGAACGCCTGAAGAGCGCCGAATACCGCGCCCTGGCCGACGACCCGCCGGCCTTCTTCAAGCTGTGCGGCAAGCACCTGGTCGAGCGCTGGATCGACCCGCGCGAGCGGCTGTTCATGGCCATGATCGGCCGGGAGGGCCCGGAGGGGCCGGCCCAGCAGCGCTACTACGACGCCCTGTTCCGCGAAGAGATCGAACTGCTGGCCGACTACTGCGCCCACTTCCGCGAGGCCCGGGGGATGGTGGCGCCCGATCCGCGCGAGACGGCCCGGATGTTCGCTGCCGGCCTGACGCTGATCCGCCGCGAGAACCTGGTGGCCACCGCCGCGCCGCCCGACCGCGACCAGATCGAAAAGGCCGTGGACCGCTACATCGGCAACTTCATCGCCACCGTCTGCCGCTGACCGCGCAGACGTGCCGTCAACTTGATTGACACTCCATACGTCAGGCGCCCACGCTCCCCGGCAGGGAGCAAACAATGATCGAACTGCATTTCACGCCGACGCCCAACGGGCAGAAGGTGGCCATCGCGCTGGAGGAGCTGGAGCTTCCCCACACGACGATCAACTACGACATCTTCGAGGGCGATCACCTGTCGGCCGCGTTCGGGCGGGTGAACCCGAACCACAAGCTGCCGGCGATCGTCGACCTGGACCCCGACTTCGGCGGCGGGCCGCATGCGGTGTTCGAGTCGGGCGCGGTGCTGCAGTACCTGGCGGAGAAGACCGGGCGGCTGCTGCCGGCCGATCCGCGGGCGCGCAGCACGGCCATCCAGTGGCTGACCTGGCAGGTGGCGGGGCTGGGGCCGATGGGTGGCCAGGCCTCGCACTTCATCCGCTATGCGCCGGAACAGATCCCCTACGCCATCGAGCGCTACACCAAGGAACTGCAGCGCCTGCTGGCGGTGCTGGAGCGGCGCCTGGGCGAGGCGGCCTATCTGGGGGGCGACGCGTATTCGATCGCCGACATCGCGGTCTGGCCGGGCCGGGCGGCGGCCGGGCTGATGAACATCGACATCGAGAAATACCCCAACACCCATCGCTGGTTCGAGGCGATCGCGGCGCGGCCGGCGGTGAAGCGGGCGATGGGCGGCGACAAGGCGCTGCCGGCGAAATACGCCCAGCGTCAGGCCAAGCTGTCGGCGGCCGAGTGGTCCAACCTGTTCGGCGAGCGGATGCTGGCCGCCGTCCAGCAATAGAATAGCCAGGCTCCGCCAGCGCCCCGAAAAGGACGCTGGCGGGCCGGTTTTATCAGCCGACCAGGCGCAGGGCCGGCGTGGCCTCGAACACCGGCGGCGGGACGTGCGGCCGGTTCGGCGAAACGTTCGGCCGGGCCACCGTCGGATAGCCGATGATGGTGTTCAGGGCCGGCGCGCCCGAGAGGGCGTAGCTGGCCAGCTTGCCGCTCATGGTGGCGCCTTCGAAGCTGCCCACGTTCAGGCCGGTATAGATCCAGTCGCCGGCCAGGGTCAGGTTGTCGAAGCCCGAGCCCCAGGCCTCGATCCGGCAATCGATGCTGCCGGGGGGCGAGGTGACGTAGCGCTCGGTCGGATCGATGTTGGCGCGCCAGAACTGGCTGTCGAAGCGCTTAACGCCCTGGGCGTCCGGGTTGTTGGTGTCGACCAGCAGGTCGAAGTCCAGGCCGTTGGGGTCGCCCGCCGGGTTGTTGGCCCGGACGGTGGCGTTCGGCAGCATCGTGCCGATGTTCGACTGCAGGTACTGGATGCACTGCGTCTTCACCCGCTCGCTCTGGCGACGCGGATAGTCCGTGTCGCTGAACGGCGGCATGGGCTCGTAGTCCGGCATCAAGCCGCAGAAGTACCAGAGGCACTTCGGCTTCTGGTCGATCGGCCAGGTTTCCCACTTGAGCAGGTCGTGGAACTCGGCGTTGCCGTTCGGCGGGCAGAAGTAGGTGGCGCTGAGCGCCAGCTCGTTCTTCGCCGGATCGAGCTTCTCGGCCCAGCCCAGCTCGTACATGTCCTTGGAGAACCACAGCTGCATGGCCTGGGTCTGCAGCGCCGGGATGTGGGTGACCATGTCACGCCAGGCCGGCTTCTCCTCGATCAGCTCCTTGCAGAGGAACGGCACGGCGCCGAGCGCGATGGCGAACACCACCTCGTCGAAGTCCACGCCCTTGCGCAGGGTCTTGGGGGTATTCAGGTACGGGAAGGCCGCGTTCGGCCAGCCGTTCCAGTAGGACTCCAGGTCGATATGGGTGGCGCGCAGATACTCGCCCTCGACCAGCTGCTCGTAGTGCGGATCGTGCGGCCAGGAGGGCAGGCCCTTCACATCGATCAGCGGCTTGTAGCCGGCTTCCGGGTCCTTGAGCGTCGCCTGGACCGTCATCTCGATGCCATCGACCGACGTGCGGTCGTGCGAGAGACGCAGGGCGTCGACCTTGTGGAAGAACTCGAACTTCACGCCGCGGCGCTTGAGCACCTCGTACATGGGGGCGACGATCGTCTCACCCGTGCCGGCCGCGAAGCTCCAGATCACCGAGCCCATGTAGGCGCACGAGCGCAACGTCCAGTCGAGGAAGGCGCCCGCGGCCATGCGAGCCGCACGGCTCGTGTCGCCGTTGGGGCTCTGGTAGCAGATGTTGACCGTCGTCATGACCACCGGCGACTGCAGGGTCGCGGCGTTGATGCCATGGCGGGTCAGCCATTCGGTCCAGTTCTCGGGATCCAGGATGTCGTAGCCGTTGACCTGGACGTTATCGACCAGCGCGCCGACGATCAGGGCCGCGTAGAAGTCCAGCGTGAGCAGCGCCTGGCGCAGGGTGTTCGCGTGTTCGGCGATGCCGGGCGCCAGATGATCGATGGTGTCGACCACGCCGGTGACGAACTTGCGGGCCGCCTCGATCTCGCCCACCAGCGGGTGGTTCGGGCCCTCGGTGACCGGGATGGTCTCGACCTGCTTATTGGCCTTGTTGAGCAGGGCCGAGATGAACATGTCGACGATCTTCGGCACGCCCGGGGTCGAGGTGAGCATCTGCTCCACCTCGTTCAGGATCGCCAGGATCGCGGTCGGGACGCCCTTATAGTAGCTGCCGTCCGTGGTCGGGATGTCGTTGCTGGGCGCGCGCACCGGCCAGGGCTTCAGCGCGTTGTTCTGCCATTCCCACAGCATGGTGAAGTTCGAGCCGAGGAACGCTTCCTCGTAGGTCGCCAGCGGCTGGCCGGGCCGGCGGCCCAGTTCCGCGTAGACCTCGGACATCATCGGCAGGGCGTTGAAGTAGCTGCCCATGAAGCCGTGGATGCCGTGTTCTTCGATGCGGTTGTTTTCGCCGCGCGAGGACGCGCACTTGCCGCCGAGCCGCCAGCCCAGCTGATAGACAGTAATGTCGAAGCGTTCTTGCCAGTTCGGCTGGCTGGTGAGTTGGAAGGCGGTGGTCAAGCCACCCATACCGCCGCCAAGAATGGCCACCTTCTGCGGCCCGTTCGCGTGGGACATCTGTTCAACCCGGAGCTTTGACTCCGGTCTCGCCTAGGTTGCTGACCTAGACACCTTGCCACCCAGCCTTTTGCAGATGCTTAACGAGCAGATCCAGATCGGCATTTCTCGTGAACGGATGGCCGATCTTCAGCGCCTCCAGCGAATAGGCGGTGGCGTTGCTGCGGCCGGGACCCGCGCGGTCGCGGGCCAGGCGGTCGCCGTCGTCCAGCGCCCGCTGCGCCTCGGGCATGCGGTCGGCCGCGCTGTAGCAGGCTGCCAGCAGGTATTGCAGCGGGAAGCGGCCCGGACCGCGGGCGCAGGCGTCCGCGGCGTCACGCGCGGCCTGCTCGTAGTCGCCGGAGACGAAGCGGGCCAGCGCCTTGCTGCGATACCACAGCCAGCCGTGCGGATCGTTCGGGCTGGCCGCGATCGCGCGCTCCGAAAAGGCGATGGCCTCTTCCGGATGACCGTCGAAGGCCAGCAGGCGCCCCATCTCGCCCGACGCCGCCGCCAGGTAGGGATTGAGCTCCAGCGCCCGGCGCTGCTCGGCCTTGGCTTCGATCAGCCGGCCCATCATCGAGAGCACGACGCCCAGCGTGTAGTGGGCGAACGCGTCCGAGCCGCCGGCGGCCACAGCCTTCAACGCGATCTTGTGGGCCTCGGCGATGGCGTTGGCGGGATCGTAGGCGGTGCCGACCCAGACCTCGAACAGCTTGCAGTGCGCCAGTATGGCCAGCGACGACACGTCGTTCGGCTCCAGCGCCAGCGCCTGCTCCAGGAACGACTCCGCCTTGCGCACATCCGAGGCGGTGGATCGCCAGAAGTGGCCGCGTCCGCGAACGAACAGCTGCCAGAACTGCAGGCTGCGCTCGGGCGCCTTCAGCGCCTGCGACTCCTCGCGCTCCAGCACGGCCGGCTCGACGGTGCCGATGATGGCGGTGGTGATCTCGTTCATCATCGAGAACAGGTCGGCCATCGGCCGGTCGTAGCGGGCCGACCAGGCGCTGGTCTCGTCGGCGCCCTGGATCAGGTCGACCGAGACCCGGACGGTGCCGCCCAGGCTGCGGACCTTGCCGTCCAGCACATAGTCGACGCCCAGCCGTTCGCAGATCGAGCCGGCGCCATGGCCCACGACATCCGAATGCAGCAGTGCGTGGCGCGGCATCACCGACAGCAGCGGCGACTTGGACAGGCCCACCGTCAGCTCGTCGGCCAGCGCCTCGGCGAACCAGCCCTGCTCCTCGTCGCCGGCAGGATGGGTGAACTCCAGCACCACGATGCGCGGACGCGCCTTGACGGTCGTTTTCGGCTCAGGGTTGTGGGCGGCCATGGTTAAACGGTATCCTACACGTGGCACCGTCTCCAAGACGAAGCCGCCGCCGATCCGCTCGGCCAGCTTCCGCAGCTTCATCATCACCAGGGTGATCGCGTCATCGCCGACCACCCGGCCGCCCCAGCACGTGGCGATAAGGTCGTCGCGGCTGACGACGGCCCCGCTGGCGCGCGCCAGCATGACCAGAACCTGCATCACACGCGGCTGCAACACCTCGCGCCCGCTCGGCCACTCGACCTCGCAAGTGGGCGGTCGGACGTTGAGCCGTCCCAGCGAAAATGCGGCCTGATGGGCCAGCTGCATCGAACCCCGGTTCCCGTCGAATCGGCGTGCGATGCCCCAAAGCCCCGCTGCGCCCGCAAGTTAAGTCCTCGCCCTTAGCACAACCAAGGGGCGCCGCCACCGTCCCGAGCCAAGGAAAGATCGGCTTCCGCTCGGCAAAAGATCGGCTGGCGACCCTGTCCGCGCAAGCCCCTGGCTGGTCTCATACGTACGGGTTTAGAGCCCCTTCCCCAGGGTCATGGACGACCCGACAACCCCGTCCATGTCTCCTCGGGCCTTCGGCGCTTGTGCTGGCTCCGAAGGCGACGACCGTCATGTCGTTGGAAAGGGCGTCGCAGCCTCGCGCCGATCCTCCCGCCTTGCGAGGCCGGCGCGTTCATGTGGTTCAACCGTGGCGTCTGGGGAGGCGTCTCGGAAGGTCCGCATCCCCCGCGAGGACTCGTGGGATTCCTAGACCTGCGAGCATCTGAAGGCCCTCGGTCACGACCGTGATCGGGGGCCGCCTTTTTCGGGCGGCCGGTTTCGTCCTCGCCCTCGCTCGACCTTACGCAACGTAACTCTACCCCAGCGTGGGGTTCACTTCCGCTCCGCGCGGGCCTAAAGCGCGCCCATGGCCGAGTTCGTGCTCTCCCCACCGCCCGTTCCCGTCGTGCCCGTGGAGGGCGAAGCCGGGGCGTTCCCGGTCCGCCGCATCCTGTGCGTCGGCCGCAACTACGCCGCCCACCGGCGGGAGATGGGCGGCGACGACCGCGATCCCCCGTTCTTCTTCGCCAAGCCCGCCGACGCCGTCGTGCCGCCAGGCCGCAACCCAGCCTATCCGTCGCGCACCGCGAACCTGCACCATGAGATCGAGCTGGTGGTCGCCATCGGCGGCGCTGGGCGCGACGTGGCCGTCGAGGACGCGCTGACCCTGGTCTATGGCTATGCCGTCGGCGTCGATCTGACCCGCCGCGACCTGCAGAACGCGGCCAAGGACAAGGGACATCCTTGGGACAGCTCCAAGGGCTTCGACGACAGCGCGCCCATCTCGGCGATCCGCCGCTGGAGCGGGCCGCCGCCGCAGGGCCGCATCGCCGTCTCGGTGAACGGGGCGGTGAAACAGGGCGCCACGGTCGCCGACATGATCTGGAACGTGGCCGAGATCATCGCAGAGGCCTCGAAGCTGTGGGCCCTGGCTCCCGGCGACCTGATCTATACCGGCACCCCCGAGGGCGTGGGTCCGCTGGCGAAGGGCGACAGGGTCGAAGGCGAGGTCGAAGGCGTGGGCCAACTGGCCTTCACGGTGGCCTGATGGCCTGGACCCTGCATTCGGCCTGGCGGGCCACGGCGCCCTATCGGGTGCGCATCGGCCTCAAGCTCAAGGGCTGCGAGTACGACTATCACGCCATCGACCTGATCGCCGGCCAGCAGCGCGAGCCCGAATACAAGGCCGTGAACCCCCAGGGCCTGACACCGGCCCTGGACCTGGGCGACGGCAACGTCCTGGCCCAGAGCCTGGCCATCCTGGAATGGCTGGAAGAGACCCGGCCCAATCCGCCGATCCTGCCGCGCGCGGCGCTGGACCGGGCGATGGTGCGGCGGATGGCGGGGATCATCGCCTGCGACATCCACCCCCTGAACAACACCCGCGTCGGCCGCAAGCTGAGCGCCATGGGCGTGGAGCAGGCGGCCATCACGGAATGGATCCACGGGTGGATCCGCGACGGCTTCGACGCGTTGGAGCCGCTGATCGCGGCGCACGGCGGGAAGTATGCGTTCGGCGACGCCCCCACGATCGCCGACTGCTGCCTCGTGCCCCAACTCTACTCCGCGCGACGATTCGAGCTCGATGTGACGCCCTGGCCGAAGCTGGTCGCCGCTGCGGACCACGCCGCCGAGCATCCCGCCTTCGTCGCCGCCCATCCCAACAACCAACCCGACGCAAAGCCCCTCTGAGATGCCCAAGACCCTGGAAGATCTGAAGGCGAAGAACCGCGCCTGGTCCGAGCGGAAGACGGCGGCGGACCCCGGCTTCTTCCGCCGCCTGGAGGGCCAGCAGGCTCCCGAGTACCTGTGGATCGGCTGCTCCGACAGCCGCGTGCCGGCCAACGAGATCGTGGGCCTGGATCCGGGCGAGCTGTTCGTCCACCGCAACGTGGCCAACCTGGCCCCGCCGCAGGACGCCAACTATCTGTCCGTCCTTCAGTTCGCCGTCGAGGTGCTGAAGGTGAAGCACATCCTGGTCGTGGGCCACTATGGCTGTGGCGGCGTGGCCGCGGCGGTCGATGGTCAGCGGCGAGGCCTGGTCGACCACTGGCTGCATCCCATCCGCGAGGTCCATCACGACCACCGCCACGAGCTGGAAGCCCTGCCGGGCGAGAAGGAAAAGTGGGACCGACTGGTCGAGTTGAACGTCATCCGCCAGGTGCGGAACGTGGCCTCGGACGTGTTCGTCCAGGACGCCTGGGCGCGCGAGCAGCCGCTGACGGTCCACGGCTGGGTCTACACCCTGGGCAACGGCCTGGTCACCGACCTGGATGTCAGCGTCGCCAGCCTCGAAGATCTGGCCGCGCTGGAAAGCTGACAACGGCCTCGAGCGGCGCCGCGTTGGTCGCGGCGCCGCTTGACGCTGCGTTCCGACGCCTCTCAAGTCGCCGCCAGAACAGGCGCGCCGCGCCGGGAAACGTCCGGGATTCCAAGGATGAAACTGCAGCTCTTGGCCGCGTGCGCGCTGGCCGTTCTGGCGTGCGCCGCACCGACCGCCGCCCAGCCCAAGCCCACCGCCGCCGACGCAAAGGCCTTCATTGAGAGCGCCGAGTCCCAGCTCGACCGGGCCAACGCCTTCGCCAACCGCGCCCAGTGGGTGCGCGCGAACTTCATCACCGAAGACACCCAGTGGCTGGAGGCCAAGGCCAACGCCGAGCAAAACGAACTGGTCACGCGCCTCGCCACCGAGGCCGCCAGGTTCAACGGCGTGCAGGTCGACCCGGTCACCGCGCGCAAGCTGAAGCTGCTCAAGCTCTATCTGGTCTCGCCGGCGCCCAACCGTCCAGGCGCGGCCGAGCAGCTGGCCGGCCTGGTGACCAAGCTGGACAGCACCTACTCGTCGGGCAAGTTCAACTATCACGGCAAGCCGATCACCCTGAACGACGCCGAAGCGGTGATGGCCGAAAGCCGCGACCCCGCCGAGCTCAAGGCGGTCTGGGAAGGCTGGCATGGCGTCGCGGCGGTTATGAAGCCGGACTACGCACGCTTCGCTGCGCTCTCCAACGAAGGCGCCGTGGGCCTGGGCTTCAAGGACACCGGCGCACTCTGGCGGTCGAACTACGACATGGAGCCCGACGCCTTCGCCGCCGACACCGACCGGCTGTGGAAGCAGGTGGAGCCGTTCTACAAGAACCTGCACTGCTACGTGCGCGCCCGGTTGAACGAGAAATACGGCGACGCGGTCCAGCCCAAGACCGGCCCGATCCGCGCCGATCTGCTGGGCAACATGTGGGCCCAGACCTGGGGCAACATCTACGACGTGGTCCAGCCCAAGGGGATCAGCTCCAGCTACAGCCTGGACAAGCTGCTGGTCGAGAAGGGCTACGACCCGGTCAAGATGGTGAAGACCGGCGAGGGCTTCTATTCGTCACTGGGCTACGCCCCCCTGCCCGAGACGTTCTGGGAGCGCTCGCTGATCGTTCGCCCCAAGGACCGCGAGGTGGTCTGCCACGCCTCGGCCTGGGACCTGGACGACAAGAACGACATCCGGATCAAGATGTGCACCAAGGTGGACGCCGAGGACTTCCAGACGGTCCACCACGAGCTGGGTCACAACTACTATCAGCGCGCCTACCAGAACCAGCCGACGCTGTTCCGCAGCGGGGCGAACGATGGGTTCCATGAGGCCATCGGCGACTTCGTGGCCCTGTCGGCGGCGACGCCGACCTATCTCAACCAGATCGGCCTGCTACAGACCGTGCCCGGCACGGACGAGGACATCCCGTTCCTGTTGAAGATGGCGCTCGACAAGATCGCCTTCCTGCCGTTCGGCCTGATGGTCGACCGCTGGCGCTGGGAGGTCTTCGACGGCGAGGTGAGCCCCGCCCAGTACAACGACGCCTGGTGGGCGTTGCGGCTGAAGTACCAGGGCCTGATGCCGCCGGCCCAGCGCCCGGCCGACGCCTTCGATCCCGGCGCGAAGTACCATGTGGCCGGCAACACGCCGTACACGCGCTACTTCCTGGCCCACATCTATCAGTTCCAGTTCCACCGGGCCGCGTGCCAGCAGGCCGGCTGGAAGGGTCCGCTGCATCGCTGCTCGGTCTATGGCCAGAAGGCGGTGGGCGAGAAGTTCAACAAGATGATGGAGCTGGGCCAGTCCCAGCCCTGGCCGCAGACCCTGGCGGTGTTCTCTGGCGAGACGCGGACCGACGCCAGCGCGGTGGCCGAATACTTCAAGCCGCTGGACGCCTGGCTGACCAAGCAGAACAAGGGCCAGCAGTGCGGTTGGTAGACGGCTCAGGCCGGGGGAGCGGGCGACGCAGTGGCTGACATCCTCTTCGTCCACAACAACTTTCCCGGCCAGTTCGGTCACGTCGCCTGGGCGCTGAAGCGGAACGGCCACCGCGTCGCCGCCATCGCCAGCCAGCAGGCCGGGCGCGTCCCCGGCGTGCCGATCGCCAAGTATGAAAGCCCGCCCACGACAGCCGGCGTTCACCCGTGGGCCCAGCGGATCGAACGGGACGTACGCTTCGCGGAGCTGGGCCTCGCCCAGGCTCTGCGTCTGCGGCAGGAGGGTTTCGATCCGAAGGTGATCGTCGCCCATCCGGCCTGGGGCGACGCCCTGGTCCTGCGGGAAGTCTTCCCGAACGCCCGGCGGATCATGCACGGCGAGCTGTACGTTGCGACCGAGGGCGGCGATCTGGGCTTCGATCCCGAGTTCGGAGAGCCCACCTTTGCGGATCGCGCGCGGGCGCGCCTGATCAACCTGGGCCTGGCCCAGCCCTATCTCGAGGCCGACGTCATCGTCTGCCCGACACCCTGGCAGGCCAGCCTGTTCCCCGCAGACCTGCAGCCGAAGATCCGCATCATCCATGAGGGCATCGGGACACACGAGATCACGCCCGACCCTGCGGCCAGCTTCATCCTCCCCGACGGCCGCGCCTTGGGACGCGCGACCCCGCTTATCACCTACGTGAGCCGCAAGCTGGAGCCCTTGCGGGGCTATCACATCTTCATGCGGGCGCTGCCCCAGGTGCTGGCCGCCCTGCCGACGGCCGAGGTGCTGATCGTCGGGGCCGAAGGACAGAGCTACACCCGCCAGGCCGCACCGCCGGACGGCTGGCGCGCCCGCTACTTCGACGAGGTGAAGGATCGGCTCGATCCCAGCCGGATCCACTTCACCGGCAAGCTCCCGCACGACCAGATGGTGAAGGCCGTCCAGGCGTCCAGCGCCCACGTCTATTACAGCTACCCGTTTGTGGTCTCGTGGTCGCTGATGGAGGCGATGTCGGCCGGCGCCCTCGTGCTGGCGTCCGACACCGCCCCGATCCGCGATGTCCTCACCGACGGCGAGAATGCGCTGCTGGGCGACTTCTTCGACGTCGAGGGCCTGGCGGCGCGCATCGTCGAGGTCTGTCGCGACCCGACGCGATACGCCCATCTGCGCGAGGCCGCGCGCCAGACCGTCGTCCAGCGCTACGACCGCGAGACGCTATGCCTGCCGGCGTGGCTGTCCGTCATCGACGCGTATCTTACGCCAGCTTGATCTCGCGCAGGCGCTCCTGGAGGTAGTCGTCGGCGGTGATCGGCTCGGGATAGCGGTCGGGATGGGTCGCATCCACCGTGCCCGGCAGCGTCTTGATCAGATAGTCCGAGTTGAAGTGCAGGAAGAACGGCGTCGAGTAGCGCGGGAAGCCGCGACGCTCGGGCGCCGGGTTCACCACCCGGTGCGTCGTCGACGGCAGGCGGTGGTTGCACAGGCGCTGCAGCATGTCGCCGATGTTGCAGACCAGGCTGCCCGCCGGCGGGTTGATCGCGATCCAGCGGCCGTCGTGATCCTTGACCTCCAGCCCCGCTTCTTCGGCGCCGAGCAGCAGGGTGATGACGTTGATGTCCTCGTGCGCGCCGGCCCGGATGTGCGGGCCGTCCTTGGGCACCGGCGGATAGTGCAGCAGGCGCAGGATCGAATTGCCGAAGTTCACCGTCGGCTCGAAGAAGTGACGGTCCAGATCCAGATAGCAGGCGATGGCCTCCAGCACCTTCAGACCCATCGCGTCGAGGGCGTTGTACAGCCAGCCGACCTTGGCCTGGAACTCGGGCAGTTCGTCCACCGGCCAGACGTTGTCGGGCATGTGGTCGCGGAACGGATGGCCCGCGGGCAGGTCCCGGCCGACGTGCCAGAACTCCTTGAGGTCGTGGTGGGTGGCGCCCTTGGCCGTCTCGATGCCGAACGGCGTGTACCCGCGCTGGCCCGAGACCGGCAGCTTGTACTTGCGCTTGGTCTCCTCTGGCAGGGCGAAGAACAGCTTCATCTGCGCGATGGCGTCATCGACCTTGTCCTGCGGCATGCCGTGGTCGGCGATCACCGCAAAACCCCAGCGCGCATAACTGTCACCCAGCTTCTGGGTGAACGCGGGAAAATCCTTCGAATAGAGGTCGAAGGAGACGGGCTCGATTTTGTCTTGGAGGTCGAGGGCTTGGCTCATCCAGCCCTTCTACACCTGCCGCCGGGGCGCCGCCAACTTCGCACCAGCGCCCGTCGACGCGCTATCCGGCCTCGCGGCGGCGGGCTTCGGCGCGGTCGTTGTCCGCTTCCTCGGCCTCTTCCTTGCTGATGCGCCGCATCTCGGCGGCCAGCAGTTTCTCCATGGTCTCGCGGCTGTCGCGCACCGCCATGGCGTAGCGCTCTTCCTCGCCATAGACCGGGGCCAGCTTGTTGAAGAGCGCAAGGTCGTGCTCGCGGAACATGCTGACCGCGCGGGCGGCGCGCCGATCCGACAGGCCAAGTTTCAGCAGCGCCTTCTTGCCGAACAGCAGGGCGCTCTCGAACGTCTCGCGCACCACCTCGTCGCCGCCGACCCGGACCAGCTCATAAGCGTGCCGGCGGTCGAACGCGCGAGCGATGATCGTCAGGTTCGGGAAATATTCGGTCGCCGCCTTCACCAGCTCGACGGCCTTGTCCTTGTCGTCGATGGCCACCAGCAGCAGCTTGGCCTTGTCGGCGCCGGCGGCGCGCAGCAGGTCCAGGCGCGTGGCGTCGCCATAGTGCACCCGCCAGCCGAACCGGCGGATGGTCTCGATCTGCTCGATGGAGCTGTCCAGCAGCACCACCTTGAACTCGTTGGCCGTCAGCAGGCGGGTGGCGATCTGACCGAAGCGGCCGAAGCCCGCGACGATGGCGTCGGGCGCCCCGTCGTCGAACGCCAGCCGCTCGGGCTCGGCCTGGCTGGCCGCCCGGCTCAGGACCAGCTTCTCGTAGAGGGCGAAGGCGATGGGCGTCAGGGCCATCGACAGCGCCACGACCGCGGTGGCCAGGGCCGCCTGCTCGGCGGTCAGAACCCGCGCGGTCAGGACGAAGCCGATCAGCACGAAGGCGAACTCGCCGCCCTGGGCCAGCGACACGGCGATCGTGGCCGCATCGCGCCCGCCCCGGCGGAAGGCGACGCCGACCGCCCACATGGCCAGGAACTTGGCGACCATCAGGCCCACGGTCAGCGAGACGATCAGCACCGGCTGCGCCATGACCAGGCCGAAGTTCAGGGCCGCCCCGACGCTCATGAAGAACAGGCCCAGCAGCAGGCCCCGGAACGGCTCGATGTCGGTCTCCAGCTCACGCCGGAACTCGCTCTCGGCCAGGACCACGCCGGCCAGGAAGGCGCCCAGGGCCGGCGACAGGCCCACCAGCTCCATCAGCGCCGCCACCGCCACCACCAGCAGCAGGGCCGAGGCGGTGAAGATCTCGCGCAACCGGGCGGCGGCGATGAAGCGGAACATCGGGCGGGTCAGGTAACGGCCGCCCACCACCACGCCCGCGACGGCGCCGAACGTGGCCAGCACGCCCACCCATTCGGGCTGCCCCTGCAGGATGTTGCCGCCGCCATGCCCCGCCGCTTGCACGGCGCCCGCCTGGTGCCCGACCGCCAGCAGCGGCAGGAAGGCGAAGAGCGGGATCACCGCCAGGTCCTGGAACAGCAGCACGCCGAACGCAGACTGGCCGATAGGCCCTTGCCGCAGCCCCTTCTCCTCCAGGCTCTGCAGCACGATGGCCGTGGACGACATCGCCAGGATCAGGCCCGCGGCGACCGCGACGCGCCAGTCGGCGCCCAACATCAGGGCGACGGCGCCCATCAAGGCGGCGCTGGCCAGCATCTGCGCCAGGCCCAGGCCGAAGATCGAGGTGCGCATTTCCCACAGCAGCGCGGGTCGCACCTCCAGCCCGATCAGGAACAAGAGGATCACCACGCCGAATTCGGCGAAGCGCATGATGTCCCCGGTCTCGCCGACCAGATCCAGCACGAACGGCCCCACCAGCGCCCCGGCGATGAGGTAGCCCAGCACCGAGCCCAGCCCCAGCCGCTTGGCGATCGGGACCGAGACGACCCCCGCCGTGAGATAGACGAGGGCCTGGATCAGGAAGGAGTCTGCGTGCATCGAACCCTCAGCTTAGCCCAGACACGTGGGTGTGGCGCTCAAATCATCAATCGATGAATTTTTTCGCGGACCGGTTCTCAACAGCCGTCCGGCGGCGTATGGACGAGGCATGGCTGACAAGGTTTCCAAGGACGCGGTCGAAGCGCTCGCGGGGCGGCTCTTCGATGGCATGACGATCATGGCCGGCGGCTTCGGCCTCTGCGGCATCCCTGAGGCTCTGATCGCGGCGATCCGCGCGTCAGGCGTCAAGGACCTGACGGTCGTCTCGAACAACTGCGGCGTCGACGACTTCGGTCTGGGCGTGCTGCTGGCCGGCGGCCAGATCCGCAAGATGATCAGCTCCTACGTCGGCGAGAACAAGCTGTTCGCCGAGCTGTACCTCTCGGGCAAGCTGGAGCTGGAGTTCAACCCGCAGGGCACCCTGGCCGAGCGCATCCGCGCCGGCGGCGC
>Ga0209026_1000634_pt1 | contig 21891 bp, 10 predicted proteins | sample AraplaCL_Col_mCL_FD_184262 | JGI IMG/M metagenome (GOLD analysis project Ga0209026, IMG submission 184262) | Arabidopsis root microbial communities from the University of North Carolina, USA - plate scrape CL_Col_mCL (SPAdes) (version 2) | ecosystem: Host-associated > Plants > Roots >... | reverse complement strand
GTTATCAGCTGACTTCAAGAATGACGGTCATTGGCAGCCGCCCCGTGGCACTGCCATCCAGCGGCGGATCACCCCCACCCGACGGATGTACCGACTCCGCCTCGCTGGCATCAAGACCCGATCACCGTGACGAACACGACCGCTGCCGCAAGGCAGTGCGGGTGGTTTCGTCCGGAGAAATTCGACGGAAGGCGCATGTGCTCATGCCTGTCGCCCTTCCGCAGCCCACAGAACAGAAAGTCGTTGCAGGGAGAAAGGCGTGATTTATCGCAAGAGCGCACTTTGGACAGCCATGGCCGCCGCGTTGATCGCCAGCGCATCCGCCATGGCCCAGGACGCCAACACCGGCAGCCAGGCACCAGGCACCGCGCAGCAGGCCACCAACACCTCGTCGAAAGAAGCGGACCCCAAGCAGGCCACCCAACTGCAAGGCGTCACCGTTACCGGCATCCGTGCAAGCCTGCAGAAGTCGCTGGACCTCAAGCGCAATTCCGATTCGATCGTCGATGCGATCTCGGCCGAAGACGTGGGCAAGTTCCCGGACACCAATGTGGCCGAGTCGCTCTCGCATTTGCCGGGCATCAGCGTGGACCGCAACTTCGGCGAGGGCGACAAGGTCAGCATCCTCGGCACCGACCCCGCGTTGAATCGCCTGTTGTTGAACGGACAGACGCTGGCCTCCACCAATTGGACGTCCGATCCGAACAACCCGGACAGCCGCTCGTTCGACTACAGCCTGCTTACCTCCGAGATCATCGGCACCGCCGAGGTCTACAAGACGCCGCAGGCGCGCATCGATGAAGGCTCCATCGGCGGCACGGTCATCATCAATACGCGTCGCCCACTCGACCTGAAAGCCAATACACTCACCGGTACCTTCAGCGAGCAGTACAACGACCGCGCGGACAAGAGCGAGCCGCAGGGTTCGCTGCTGTACAGCTGGAAGAACAGCGACAGCACCTTCGGCGTCCTGGGTTCGGTGATGCATTCCGATCGCACGATCCAGCGCGAAGGTACCGAGATCTTCGGCTACCAGCGCGCCAACGATCCCACCGATACCGACCCGAATCACCAGTTCTCGCCCAACGTCGTGCCGCCGGGCACCACGGGCGTCTACCCCACGGCCATCAATACCGCGCTGTTCGAGCAGGAGCGCAAGCGTGACGGCGTGTCCACCGACCTGCAGTGGAAGCCGAGCGAAGCGTTCGAGCTGAACTTCACCGGCTTGTACGTCACCGAGAAGTTCAACAACTTCAACCAGAGCCATTACGGCGACTGGTCGGGCAGCGCGCCCGATGCCACGGCGCTCAACTTCACCAATGGCGTGGCCACCAGCGGTTCGTACGGCGCGAATGCGCCGACCTATCTCGACGGCTACGAGCGCTTCTCCAAAGTGAACACCGGCACCGCCCAACTGCGCGCGGATTGGCACGGCAACGGCTGGAACGCATCGAGCCAGCTCGGCTACACCAGTTCCACGGGCGGCTCGCAGGGGATCTACAACGTGCAGTTCCAGGGCTTTGGCGGCTACAACTGGAACCTGGCCGGACAGAATCCGCAGATCAACTTCAATTCGCCGAATGATCCGAGCCAGATGCTGGCCCATGGCGCCGGCTTCAGCTACGCGCCCAGCTTCGACAAGGAGCGCTACTTCCAGGCGGACTTCAACCACGACCTGAACTGGGGTCCGTTGAATGAAGTCGAGTTCGGCGTCAAGGCAAGCAACCATTACAACGGACAGACCGGCTATGCCGCGCTGATCCCGTCGCCGGATGGCTCGGGCGTCTCGCTGGCCGACCTCGATGGCGGCAATACGCCCGGCGGCTACCTCAGCGGCCTCAATGCCACGCCGAGCATGAGCAACTGGACGCAGATCGACCCGGGTGCGTTGAAGAACTACGTGCAGTCGCTGTACACCAGCGCACCGATGGACCCGAAGGCCACCTACGCCATCGCCGAGCAGAACCGCGCGTTCTATGTGCAGGGCGATTTCGCCGGCGACAACTATCGCGGCAACTTCGGCGCACGCTATTACCACACGCGCGACACCGTGACGGGCTACAACTCCATCGGCGACAACCAGTACACGCCGGTGGACAAGCGCAGCAGCTACAACGGCTGGCTGCCCTCGTTCAACATTGCGTACGACCCGATCGAAGACGTGACGCTGCGCTTCGCCGCAGCCAAGACGATTGCACGCCCGCGCTTCCAGGAAATGACCCCGTACGTGGCGCTGGATGACCGCACGCTCACCGGCTCGGGCGGCAACACAGACCTCAAGCCGTACAAGTCGACCAACTACGATGCGTCGGCCGAGTGGTACTTCAGCGAGAACAGCCTGCTTTCCGCGGAATTCTTCTACCGCCGCATCTCCGGCTACATCCTCAACACCAACGTGCAGCAGACGCACTTCGACCTGACCACGTTGCAGGACGCGAGCTACTCGATGGAAATTCCGGTGAATGCCGGCGTGGCCAAGGTGAAGGGCGTATCGCTGACCTACCAGGGCAACTACGCCTACGGTTTCGGCCTGCTTGCCAATTACACCTACTCCGACGCGGACACCAGCAATGCGTTCCCGCTGCCGTACAACTCCAAGAACGCGTTCAACCTGACGCCGTACTACGAGAACGGCCCGTGGAGCGCGCGCGTGACCTACAGCTGGCGCTCGTCGTACTTCACGCAGATCGCGCAGCTGCAGTCCTCGCAGATCACCGGCATCTTCCGCGAGCTGGACGCCTCCATCGGCTACCAGATCAACGACCACCTGCGCGTGTCGCTGGATGGCACGAACCTGCTGGACGAAACTTATTACGTCTACAACAACACACCGGCCGAACCGCTCAACGCCTACAAGAATGGGCGCACTTACACGCTCAATCTCGGCTTCAAGTTGTAAGTCCCCCCACTTCCGGGCGCTCTCGTAGCGCCCGATTTTTTTGGGGGCCGATGACCGTTTCACTCGCCTGTGCGATAACAAGCCTTTCAGCTGGATACGGAGCGCCTAGCCTTGTTCTCACTGACCCGTCTTTCCATCGGCCTGCTGGCCGCCCTCGCCTACGCCGGTGCCACCAGCGCCGCCACGGTCACGCCACTGGATACAGGCTGGCAGTTCCGCCTGGCGCCCAACTCGGCATTGGCCGCGCAGCACCCTGACCAGACGAGCTGGACCGCCGCCCGCATACCGGGCAGCGTGCAGACCGATCTGCTGGTGACGGGCAACATCGGTGATCCGTTCTATCGCGACAACGAAGCGCAGCTGCAATGGATCGGCCTGGCCGACTGGGATTACCAGCTTTCCTTCAACGTCGATGCAGGCACGCTGAAGCAGGACCACGTCGACCTCGTGTTCGACGGCGTGGACACCTTCGCCGACATCGTCGTCAACGACAAGCCGCTGCTGAAGACCGGCAACATGTTCCGCCGCTGGCGCATCCCGGTGAAGAACGTGCTACATGCCGGCAGCAACACGCTCACCGTGCGCCTGCACTCGCCCATCGCCAAGCTGCAGCCCTGGCTGCTGATGCAGCCGTACGCCCTGCCCGGCGAATTCGACTCGTCGTTCGGCGACGAGCCCAAGGGCAAGCAGACCTCCAACTACGTGCGCAAGGCCAATTACCAGTACGGCTGGGACTGGGGCCCGCGCTTCGTCACCATGGGCATCTGGCAGCCGGTGCAGCTTGAGAGCTGGACCGATGCGCGACTGGACGATTTCCACATCGCGCAACCGCACGTGGATGCGGACAGCGCACAGCTCTCGGCGGATGTCTCGCTTCAGGCGGGCAAGGCCGGGCCGGCCCACGTCACCGTGAACTGGACCGCGCCGGATGGCAGCACCGGCCAGACGGCGCAGGATGTGACGATCAAGGCCGGCGACAACACGCTGCACGTACCGTTCGCCATCGACAAGCCCGCACGCTGGTGGCCCGCTGGCTACGGTGCGCAGAACCTCTACCATTTCCATGTCGAAGTGACTCGCGCCGGCAGCACGCTGGTGAGCGCCGACCGCAACACCGGCCTGCGCAGCGTCGAATTGCGGCGCGACCGCGACCAGTGGGGACGCGGCTTCGCCTTCGTGGTGAACGGCGTGCCGATCTTCGCCAAGGGCGCGGATCTCATTCCCACCGACAGCTTCCCCGAACGCACCACGCCCGAACAGCTCAAGCAGCTGCTCACCTCCACCCGCGACGCCAACATGAACATGCTGCGCATGTGGGGCGGCGGTTACTACCAGAGCGATGCGTTCTACGACCTGGCCGACCAGTTGGGCATCATGATCTGGCAGGACTTCATGTTCGGCGGCGCCATCACGCCGTACGACCATGAGTTCCTCGGCAATTCGCGCGTGGAGGCCGAGGAGCAGGTGCGACGCCTGCGCAACCATCCCAGCATCGTGCTCTGGTGCGGCAACAACGAAGTGCAGACGGGCTGGGAATCCTGGCCCGATCGCGAGGACTTCAAGAAGTCCATCAGCGCCGACGAACGCCAGCGCATCGACAACGGCATGCGCGAACTGTTCGGCAACACCTTGCGCAACGTGGTGAAGGCCAACGATCCTGATGTGCCGTACTGGGCCAGCTCGCCGAGCACGGATTTCGACGGCGAAGCCAACGTGCTCAATGACGGCGACTACCATTACTGGAAAGTGTGGTCCGGCTCCGAGCCGATCGAGCACTACCTGGACGTCACGCCGCGCTTCCAGTCCGAGTACGGCCTGCAGTCGTTCCCGGTGATGTCCACCATCGAGAGCTTTGCCGCGCCGGCCGACATGTCGCCGAACTCGCCGGTCATGCGCGCGCACCAGAAGTTCGCCAATGGCAACGGCAACGATCGCCTGCTGCTCTACATCCGTGCGAACTACGGTGAGCCCAGGGATTTCGCCTCGTTCGTCTATCTCAGCCAGTTGATGCAGGCCGAAGGCATCGAACTGGCGGCCGAGCACCTGCGCAGTTCGCGCCCGCAAAGCATGGGTTCGCTGTACTGGCAGCTCAACGATGTGTGGCCAGGGCCGTCGTGGTCCAGCATCGATTACTACGGCCGCTGGAAAGCCTTACAGTTCCACGCCAAGCGCTTCTATGCGCCGGTGGACGTGGTGCCGATCCGCCGCGACGGACACACCACGCTGCACCTCGTCTCCGACCGCACCGCGCCGTTCAGCGCAACGCTGCGCACGCGCGTCTACGACATGGCCGGCAAGCAGCTCAGCGAGCACAGCAAGTCCATCGATGCCGCCGCACTCAGCAGCACCGACGCTGGCGAGTTCAGCGATGCGGAGCTGCTGCATGGCGCCGACCCGCGGCGCAGCGTCGCCTCGTTCGATGTCATCGAAAACGGTGAAGTGATAGCGCACCACCTGCTCTACTTCGGCCTCGCCAAGACGCTGGCATTGCCGAAACAGCCGGGCCTCGAAGCAAGCTGGCGCGAGAACGGCACCGTGCTGCGCATCAGCACGAAGCAACTCGCGCGCGGCGTGTGGATCGACCTCGGCAAGCTCGATGCCGAACTCTCCAACAATGCTTTCGACCTGTTTCCGGGCGAACACGTGGACATCACGGTGCGTAGCAACGCCGACCTGCCCGCGCTCAAGAGCGCACTGAAGCTCACCTCGCTGGTCGATGCGGTGCAGCCGGAGACGAAGAAATGATGACCACCCGCCGCCACCTGCTGAAATGGATGGCGCTGGCGCCCGCCGCCACGCTGCTCTCGGACGTTTCGTTCGGGGCAGCAGGCAAGGCAGCCTTCGTCAGCCAGCGCCCTCCGCTCGCCAAACGCAAGTTCACCAGTCCCGCCGTCGAGAAGCTGCTCGCGCAGACCAAGGCGCGCATCGGAGATCCCGAGCTGGCGTGGATGTTCGAGAACTGCTTTCCCAATACGCTGGACACCACCGTCGAGGTGGGCACGCTGCGCGGCAAGCCCGATACCTTCGTGGTCACCGGCGATATCGACGCCATGTGGATGCGCGACTCTTCCGCCCAGGTATGGCCGTACGTGCCACTGGCGCGACAGGACAAGGCACTGCAGCAACTGTTCCGCGGGCTGATCCATCGCCATGCGCTATGCATCAGCATCGACCCGTATGCCAATGCATTCATGCCCGACCCCACGGCAACATCGAACCTGGACTGGGCGCAGCACGACATCACCGACATGAAGCCGGGCGTCGCCGAGCGCAAATGGGAAATCGACTCGCTGTGCTATCCCATCCGCCTGGCCCACGGCTATTGGCAGGCCACCGGCGACACCACGCCCTTCGACGACGACTGGCACGCCGCCATGCGCGTCGTGCTCAAAACGTTCCGCGAGCAGCAGCGCAAGGACGGCGCGGGGCCGTATCACTTCCAGCGCACCTCGCCCAATCCCACGGAATCGCAGTTCCTGCAGGGCTACGGCAATCCCACAAAGGCCGTGGGCATGATCCACGCGATGTTCCGTCCGTCGGACGATGCCACGGTCTATCCGTTCAATATCCCGGGCAACCTGTTTGCCGTCGTGAGCCTGCGCCAGTTGGCCGAGATGTTGCGCGCCATCAAGCACGACGGCGGCACGGCGGATGACTGCATTGCGCTGGCCGATGAAATCCAGGCCGCTGCAGAGGCGCACGGCGTCATCCATGGCGACCGTGGCGATTACTGGGCGTATGAAGTCGACGGCTACGGCAACCAGTTGTTCATGGACGACGCCAACGTACCCAGCCTGCTGTCGCTGCCCTATCTCGGTATTTGCGCGCAGGACGATGCGCGCTACCAGCGCACGCGTTCGCAGGCGTGGAGCAGGCGCAATCCCTATTTCTTCCAGGGGCGCGCGGCGGAAGGCATCGGCGGGCCGCACGAAGGGCTGCGCATGATCTGGCCGATGTCGATCATGATGCGCGCGTTCACCAGCAACGACACGGCGGAAATTGCGCAGTGCGTTGCCTGGCTCAAGTCCACGCATGCAGGTACAGGCTTCATGCACGAGAGCTTCGATCAGGACGATCCCGCCAAATTCACGCGCTCGTGGTTCGCCTGGGCCAACACCTTGTTCGGCGAACTGGTGGTGAAGCTCGCCGGCAGCCATCCAGGCATTTTGCGCAAGGCTTAGTCGTCGTTTTCCATTCCGTTGATATCGCCGCCCACGTTTGCTTTCGAGGAGTCAGATCATGGTTACGCGTCGCCGCTTTCTTCAAGGCATGGCCGCCTTCACTGTTCTGGGTAGCAGCGCGAGCGCGCTGCCGGCGTTCCCGGCCGCTGCGGGCAAGAAGAAGGCGCTTGCCGAAGGCGTGTCGCGTCACGTCGACGTGTTCGTGGGCACCGGCGGTCACGGCCACACGTTTCCCGGGCCGACCATGCCGTTCGGCATGATGCAGCTCGGCCCCGACACCAACGACTCCCAATGGGACGGCAGCTCGGGCTATCACCAGGCCGACGGCTCGATCATGGGCTTCTCGCACACGCACCTGTCAGGCACCGGCGCCGCAGACATGCTGGACGTGCTGGTCGTTCCCGCCATGGGACCGGTATTGCTGCAGCCGGGCGACCGCGACTATGACGGCGTCAACTACACCTCGCGCTACGACGGCGTGCACGCCGGCAGCGGCCCCAAGCCCAAAGGCTACAAGACGGGCATCAAGGGCTATCGCTCGCATTACACAGGCGAACAGGCGCGCCCCGGCTATTACCGCGTGCAGCTGACCGACAGCCATGTGCTCGCGGAACTGACGGCGACGGATCGCGCCGGCATCCATCGCTACACCTTCCAGCAAAGCGGCGAGGCTCATCTGCTGGTCGACTTCGCCCACGGCTTCCACGACGATCCGAAGAAGCCGGCCCGCGTTACCGACGCCGAACTGAAACTGGTAGGCAATGACACGCTGGTGGGCTCGCGTCGCGCGCATCAATGGGCGGATGGACGTCACATCTATTTCGCGCTCAAGGTGTCGCGCCCGTTCAAGCAGGGCACGCTGTATGCCGACGACAAGGCGCTGGCCGACGGCAGCACGCAGGCCAAGGGCATCAACCTCAAGGCCGCCCTGTTCTACGACAAGCTCGACGACGCACCGCTGCTGGTGAAGGTCGGCATTTCCGGCGTGGACATCGAAGGCGCGCTGCGCAACCTGATGACCGAGATTCCCGCATGGGATTTCGATGGCGTGCAGGCGGCGGCCGAAGCCGCGTGGGAACGCGAGCTTGGCAAGATCCGCATCGAGTCATCCGACGATGCCATCATGCGCACGTTCTACAGCGCGCTCTATCACACCATGCTCGCGCCCACGCTGTTCAGCGACACGGACGGCCGCTATCGCGGCATGGACATGAAGGTGCACCAGCTGCCCAAGGGCCAGCACAACTACAGCACGTATTCGCTGTGGGATACCTACCGCGCCGAGCACCCGTTGTTCACGCTGTATCAGCCCGAGCGCGTGCCCGACCTCGTCAACGGCCTGGTGCGCATGGCGCAGGAGAGCCCGGCCGGTCCGCCGGTGTGGCCGCTGCAAGGCATCGAAACGGTGTGCATGATCGGCTATCACTCGGCCGTGGTGATTGCCGAAGCGCAAGCCAAGGGCTTCACCGGCATCGACTACGCCGCCGCGTGGCCGGTGTTCCGCAAGCGAGCGATGGAAGACGATTACTTCGGCTTGCCCGAATACCGCAAGCGCGGCTACATCCCCAGCGACGTCGAAAACGAGGCGGTGAGCAAGACGCTGGAATACGCGTATGACGACTGGGTGATGGCGCACTACGCCGAGAAGCTCGGCCATCACGACGATGCCGTCGCACTCAAGGCGCGCTCGCAGAACTACCGCAACGTGTTCGACAAGTCGGTGAACTTCGTGCGGCCGCGCGGCAGCGATGGAAAATGGCTGGAGCCGTTCGATCCGCGCGCCATCGGCCATTCCAAGAAGTGGCGCGACTTCACCGAATCGAATGCGTGGCAGGCCACCTTCCTCAACCAGCACGACGTGTACTCGTACATGACGATGTTCGGTGGCGCGAACACCTTCGAGAAGAAGCTGGACGAGCTGTTCACCACCGACTCCGAACTGCCGGCCGATGCGCCGCCGGATATCGCCGGCATGGTCGGCCAGTTCGCCTTCGGCAACGAGCCGGGTCATCACATGCCCTACCTCTATGCGTATACCGGCGCGCACCACAAGACGCAGGCGCGCGTGCGCATGCTGCTGGAAACCATGTACCTGCCCGAGCCCGATGGCCTGCCCGGCAACGAGGATTGCGGCCAGATGAGTGCGTGGTACGTGATGAGCGCGCTGGGCCTGTACGCGGTCGATCCGGTGAGCACGCATTACGTGTTTGGCAGCCCGCTGCTGGAGCGCGCGGAAGTGCAACTCGCCGGCGGCAAGCGACTGGTGGTGCAGACGCAGGGCAACGGCAAGGGCCGTCCGTACATCCAGTCGGTGAGCTGGAACGGCAAGCCGTGGAGCAAGAGCTGGATCAGTCACGCCGAGCTGACCGCCGGCGGCACGTTGCTTTTCCAGATGAGCGACAAGCCCAACCCGGCGTTCGGCTCGGCCCTGGCCGATCGTCCGCCCAGCTTCGGCAAGCCAGCCAGCGAACAGGCCTGACCGTTCGCCATCGAGCGCGCCCGCCCTAGGTGGCGGGCGACGCCTGCGGCGCAACGCTATGCAGGTCCTGCAGCGTCGTGGGCAGCAGTTCGGCGATGGTCGGGTGGATGTGCACGGCGTGCGTCACGGTGCGATACGGCGCATCCGCATACATCACGTCGAGCAGGCAATGGATGGCCTCGTCGCCGCTGGCGCCGAGGATGGCGGCGCCCAGCAGGCGTTCGCTCTGCGCATCCACGATCACCTTCATGAAACCCAAGGTCTCGCCTCGCTCGATGGCGCGCCCCACGCGCGTCATCGGCCGCACGCCTACCTGCACGTCGTAGCCGCGCTTCAGGGCCTCGGTTTCGGTAAGCCCGATACGTGCCAGCGGCGGATCGATGTAGAGCGCATAGGCGGGAATGCGATCGGTGATGCGGCGCAGCTCGTTGTCCAGCACATTGGCCGCGACGATTTCATAGTCGTTGTACGAGGTGTGCGTAAACGCACCGCGCCCGTTGCAGTCGCCCATCGCCCAGATGCCTTCGACATTGGTGCGGCACTGGTCGTCCACCACGATGTAGCCGTGATCGTCCATCTCCACGCCAGCAGAGTCCAGGCCCAGGTCGTCCGTGTTCGGCCGGCGTCCCACCGCCAATAGAAGATGCGTACCATGCACCGCCATGCGCGGCTCCGCACATTCGGCGATCACGCAGATCCTGCCTTCCTCGCCTTGCAGCTCGATGCATTCGGCACCGAGATGCAGTTCGATGCCTTCGCGCTGCAGTATGTCCACCACGGCCTCGGATACATCGGGATCCTCCCGCGGCAACAGCCGCTTGCCCTTTTCAACGATAGTCACCTTCGCGCCGAACCGGCGAAACATCTGCCCGAATTCCAGCCCGATGTAACTGCCGCCCACGATCACCAGGTGGTCTGGCAGCTCCTTCAGATCCATCACACCGACATTGGTCAGATAAGGCACGGTCTTTACACCGGGAAAATCCGGCTCCACGGCGCGGCCGCCGACGTTGATGAAGATCTGGTCCGCCTCAATCAACTCATCGCCCACGCGCATGGTCCGCGGCGATTCAAATCGCGCATGCCCGCGCAGGAGGGTGACGTTGGGCATGCCGGCCACCCAGTTTTCCACGCTGCTGCGCGAGCGCTCGGAAATGCCGCGCGTGCGCTTCCACACCTGCGCCATGTCCACGGTGATATCGCCCGTACCCACGCCATACTCCGCAGCACGGCGACCGGTGTGCGCCACGTACGCACTCGCCACCATGGCCTTGGTGGGAATGCAGCCCGTGTTGACGCAGGTGCCGCCCATCAACTTCCGCTCGATCAGGGCCACCTTGCGGCCGGCGGCGCTCAAGCGCTGTGCCAAGGAAGGACCCGCCTGCCCCGCTCCAACCACGATGGCATCGAATCGCTGGGTCATGATGGCTGCTCACGCTGTTCGGAAAACGCAAGCGTGACACCGCGACGCGTAAGGAAGCGTCAATGCGTCAGGCACCGGCGCCGCACTGGCTTATGGCGTTGCCAGGCGCGCGGCGTGGATTGCCATGACCCGGTTTTCCTGCGAAGGCAGTACCCGGCTTTGCAGTCCTTGAAAACAGGGCGCGAGAAGCGCGGTGACGCGATCTCGGGTGGCCGCGTCGTGCTCTCCGATGCCACCAGTGAACACCAGCAGGTCCACGCCGCCCAGCACCACGGCCATCCCGGCGACCTGCCTGGCCACCGACAGGGCGAACTGTTCCAAAGCCAATGCGGCCAGGGGGTTCTCCGTCGCACGCGCCAACTCACGCACATCCGCGCTCACACCCGAGATGCCGCGCAGACCCGAGCGGTGCTCCAGCAGATCCTCCAGCGCGCGTGCATCCGCATGCCCTTCGCGCAGAAGAAACAGCATCACGCCGGGATCGAGATCGCCCGGACGCGTTCCCATGATGATGCCGCCCGTCGGCGTCATGCCCATGCTGGTATCGACGGATTGGCCGTCACGCACGGCCGTGAGGCTGGCGCCGCTGCCAAGGTGGGCGATCACCAATCGCGATGGGACATCCGCCATCTGCCCAAGAATGGACTCGCTCGAGAGCCCATGGAATCCATAACGCTGCACGCCCTTGGCCAGCAGCTCGTGCGGCAACGGCAGGACACGGGCCATGTCCGGCAGATGCCGATGGAACGCCGTGTCGAAACACGCGACCTGGCGCGCGTGCGGCAAGGCCTTGGTGGCATGCCGGATCCAATCGAGCGCCGCGGGCACATGCAGCGGCGCGAAGCTTGCCGCCGCCTCGATCTTCTTGGTCACGCCCTCGTCGATCAGGCAGTGCTCGCGCAGCCACGGGCCACCATGCACGATGCGATGGGCCACGGCGTCGATGGGTGTATCCGCGGCAAGCTTCTGCAACACGGCGCGCGCGGCGTCGTCGCTGTCGCCCGACAGCTCATGACTCGCCGCGCCGGCGTTCTCGCCATAACGCAACTGCCAGTGCTCACCGCGTACCTCGATCTCACCTTCGGCGACCGCTCGCGGCTCGCTGGATTCCACCCGATAGATACCGAATTTGAGCGACGAGGAGCCGACATTCAGGGTCAACACATTCATGCGGACTGCCATTGCCAGTCGCGCACGTCCGGCAGATCGATGCCATGCTCGCTCACGTAAAGGCGATGGCGCTCGATGTCGCTCCAATAGCGCTGCGACGCTTCGGCACGCAGGTGCGCGAGTTTCGGCACACGGTTGACCACGTCCAGCGCCAATTGGAAGCGGTCGAGGTTGTTGAGCACCATCATGTCGAACGGCGTGGTGGTGGTGCCCTCTTCCTTGTAACCGCGCACGTGGATGTTGTCGTGGTTATGACGGCGATAGGTGAGCTTGTGGATGATGCCGGGGTAGCCATGGAAGGCGAAGATGACCGGACGGTCGCGCGTGAACAGGCGATCGAATTCGTCGTGATCCATGCCATGCGGATGCTCGTCCGACGTTTGCAGCGTCAGCAGGTCGACCACGTTCACCACGCGGATGCGCAAATCGGGAATGGCCTTGCGCAACAGCGTGACGGCCGCCAGCGTTTCCACCGTGGGCGCATCGCCGGCACAGGCCATCACCACATCGGGATCGTCATCGCCGTGGCCCGCCCAATGCCAGATACCGGCACCGGCCGTGCAATGCGCAATCGCCGCTTCGATATCCAGCCACTGCCAGTCGGGCTGTTTGCCGGAGATGATCAGGTTGACGTACTGGCGGCTGCGCAGGCAGTGGTCGGCCACGGAAAGCAGGCAGTTGGCGTCGGGTGGCAGATAGATGCGCACGATCTCCGCCTTCTTGTTCGCCACGTGATCGATGAAGCCCGGGTCCTGGTGCGAGAAGCCGTTGTGGTCCTGGTGCCACACGTGCGAGCTGAGCAGATAGTTGAGCGAGGCGATGGGCGGACGCCATGACATGGTGCGCGTCACCTTCAACCACTTCGCATGCTGGTTGAACATCGAGTCGACGATGTGGATGAAGGCCTCGTAGCAGTTGAACAAGCCATGCCTTCCCGTGAGCAGGTAGCCTTCCAGCCAGCCCTGGCATTGATGCTCGCTGAGCATTTCCATGACGCGGCCATCGGGTGCGAGATTCATGTCGGTATCGACTGTCTCGGCCATCCATGCCTTGGGCGACACCTCGTACACCGCCTCCAGTCGATTGGACGCGGTTTCGTCCGGCCCGAACAGGCGGAAGTTGGCGTCCTCGCGATTGAACGCCATCACGTCGCGCAGCCAACGACCGAGATTGCGCGTAGCCTCCGCCTTGAGTGCGCCAGGCTGCTCGACGTTCAACGCATGCACGCGGAAGTCCGGCATGCGCAGCGGCTTGAGCAGGCTGCCACCGTTCGCGTGCGGGTTCGCGCTCATGCGCCGCTGGCCCGTGGGCGGCAACTGGCTTAGCTCTTCGATCAGCGTGCCGTTGCCATCGAACAACTCCTGCGGTTTGTAGCTGCGCATCCAGCGTTCGAGTATTTCCAGATGACCAGGCTTGGCCATGTCGGAGAGCGGCACCTGATGCGCACGCCACGTCCCCTCCACCGGCACGCCATCGACGAAGGCAGGCCCGGTCCATCCCTTGGGCGAACGCAGCACGATCATCGGCCAGCGCGGCCGCTTTGCCGCACCAGCGTCCGCGCTGCGCGCCCGGCGCTGGATGCGCCGGATGCGTGCGAGACAGATATCGAGCGCCGCGGCGAATGCCACATGCATGTCGGCCGGATCGCTGCCCTCCACGAACACGGGCTCGTGCCCATAGCCCTGCAGCAGATACTTCAGTTCACGATCGCCGATGCGCGCGAGCACCGTCGGATTGGCGATCTTGTAGCCATTCAGATGCAGGATGGGCAGCACGGCACCGTCGCGCGCGGGGTTCAGGAACTTGTTCGAGTGCCAGCTGGTAGCGAGCGGGCCGGTCTCCGCTTCGCCATCGCCGACGATGCAGGTGACGATGAGGTCGGGATTGTCGAACGCTGCGCCGTACGCGTGCGACAGCGAATAACCCAGTTCGCCGCCTTCGTGGATCGAGCCCGGCGTCTCGGGCGCCACATGGCTGGGCACGCCGTACGGCCAGGAAAACTGCCGGAACAACTGGCGCATGCCTTCGCGATCGCGACCGACGTGCGGGTAGATCTCGGTATACGAGCCTTCCAGATAACTGTTCGCGACGAGTCCCGGGCCGCCGTGCCCCGGACCGATCACATAGATCATGTTCAGGCCCTGCTGCCGGATGACGCGATTGAGATGCACGTAGATGAAGTTGAGCCCGGACGTGGTGCCCCAATGGCCAAGCAAACGCTGCTTGACGTGATCCAGCGTCAGCGGTTCTTCGAGCAGCGGATTGTCCCGCAGGTAGATCTGCCCGACGGTGAGGTAATTCGCCGCGTTCCAGTAGCGGTGCATCCTGTCCCTCAGGACCGGATCGAGTGACGGCATGGCGCGCATCCTTATGATCGGGACGTGATCGCCCGATCCTGCCTGCCGATGCGTGCAGGCGCCGTCATCACGCCGCCGTCGCGCGGCGCGTTGGTTGCGTCACGGTTTCACGTCGAGCTCGTTGGTCACTTCCTTGACGCCACCCGCTTGCCGGGCCACCGTTTCGATGCGCAGCTTTTCCTTGTCGTCTTTGGCTACGCCCCGCAACACGACCGCGCTGTCCACCACGATCACGGTGACATGGTGGCCCGCATCGGACAGCGAGGCATCGTTCTCGATGGCCTTGCGCACCGCGGCCTGCAGTTGGGCATCGGCGGATGAGTGGACCTGTGACACGGGCTGGGGAGGTTCGATTGCCTGTAACGCCATGGCCTGGCCGGTGATCAGCGCCGCCAGGCAGCCCAACGCACGCCTGTTCATATGCTTGCTCCGTCGCGTGGAAAACTGCCGCCCTGCTATTAGCAAATGTTGCCCGTGAACCGAACGTGCAATCGGTGGTTTCGCCATCGTCGTCGCGCGGACGAATCGCCGTGTCATGCCGGCACGCGGCGGCATTCCATGCGATCGGCGCCGAGGCCTTTCACGACTCCATCATCTTTTGCGGAACGTGCCGCACGCGGCTGAACCACGGTGCGTGGGCAAGAAAAAACCCCGGCACAGGCCGGGGTTTTCTTCTTACTCGATACGCTTGATTACTTGCCGAAGTCGTAGCCCACTTCGAAATACACCGAGCGACCCAATGCGTTGTACAGGGTCACGTCGTAGTACGGCCAGCTGCCGTTGGTCGTGTCCGTGGGCGGACGCTTGTTGGCGATGTTGTTGACCACCAGCGAGATCGTCGTGCTCGGCAGGACCTTGTAGTTCACGCTGCCGTTGAAGGTGATCCACGGACCAATGTCCTTGGCGGTGCCGATGGAGTTCCAGGAACTGCCGTTGCGGATGCCGAACAGCGTGCTGCTCCACTTGCCGATGTTCCAGGTGGCCGTACCGCTGACCCTGCTCTTGAACTCATTGGAGTTGGCGCAGCACAGGTAGTTGGTCACCGGATCGCCGGCCTTTTCCTGATAGGTGTGCTTGAGTTCGTCGTAGTAGTCCAGGCTAAACAGGAAGCTGCCGATCGACGAGGTCTTGAGGTGATAGTTCAAGCTGGACTGGATGCCGGTCTGGTATTCCGTGGCCACGTTGATCGGGTAGGTATCCACTTCCGATATGCCGCCGGGATTCACCGGATCGGTGGACGGCAGGCGCTTCACTTCGCCCAGCACTTCGCGACAGGTCGGCGAGTTGATGTCGAACGCCTGCTCGCCGTTCTCGGACGTGCCGAGGCGGCAGTTCGCTTCCTGCTGCAGGATTTCGTCGCTGCTCAGCGTCACCACTTCATTGGAGATGCGAATGGCGTTGTAGTCCACCGACCAGCTCAGGTTGTTGTCCGCCGTGGACCAGACGAAGCCATAGGTGAACGACTTGGCGGTGATGTCCTTGAGGTTGGTGTTACCCGAAGACACCGCCAGCATCGACGTGCCCGACTGTGCGCAGTTGTCGTAGGTCTGCGAGTTGTAACCTTCCTGGCGACACTTGTAGTAGTCGGTCGACTGCGAATAACCGCTGCTATGCGAGGAGAACAGGTAGAACATGTCCGGCGCGCGGAACGCGGTGGCGTAGCTGCCGCGCAACAGCAATGTGTCGATCGGACGGTATTCCAGGCCGAGCTTGTAGGTAGCCTTGCCGTTGCCGGTACCCGCATAGCTGTATTTGTCATAGCGCGAGGACACGTTGGCGACCAGCGTCTCCAGCAGCGGTATGCGCATCTCGCCACCGAAGGCGTACTGGCTGCGCTTGCCCGCTGCGGTGGTGCTGCCGGTCACGCCACGATAGTAGCCTTCGGCGGCGGCCGGACTGGCCGAGCTGTTGTCGAAACGCTCGTTGCTGTTCTGCACGATGGCAGCGAAACCCACGTCGCCCGCAGGCAGCGAGAACAGCGAGGTGGTGTTGGCGGTGAGGGTCTCGTTCTGCGTCCAGGCCATCGAGTGGGAGATGTTGGGCGCGGTGAACTGGTCGTACTGGGCACGCGTCAGCGGTTGATACAATCGATCCAAATTCGGCGCGAAAATAGCGTAGCCATTCGGATCGGTACCCAGCTGCGGCCCGAGGTAGTAATCGTCGATGCCGTTGGCGGCGAGGAAGTCGGTGGACTTGCGCGTCACATTGGACTGCGAACGGTTGTAGTAGCCGTCGTAGTTCCAGCTCGAATTGCCGATGCTGCCGCGCACGCCGAGGCTCACGTTGTAGGTGCGCGTGAACACGTGCTGGTCCTGCGCATCCGAACCCACTTCTTCGGGCGCGAAGATGCGCTGCCATTCCTCGTACTGGCCGCTGGTCTGGTTGTAGAACGTGTTGTTCCAGAACGGACTGCCGCCGTTGTAGGTCGGGTTGCTGTAGCTGTACAGCATATCCGCATACAGCTCGGTGCTGTCGTTGAGGTGGTAGCGCGCGAACAGCGAGCCGTTGGCGTCGGTGCTCTTGTTGGCCAGCGTGGCGTAGCTCACGTTGTTCGGGCTGCCGCAGTAGTAGCCCAGGTTGGAGCCGGCGCGATAGCTGTACGCGGTGGTGCCGTTGTACAGATAGCTCAGCGGTGCGCAGGTGGCCGCACCCGGATCGACGTAATGCGGGTTGTCGCCTTCGGCCAGGCGCAGGAAGGTGCGTGAGGGCACGCCGGGCTTGCCGGTCGGGTCATCGTTGTAGGAGTCGATGTAGCTGCGCTGGTAGGCCCAGATCGGGTCTTCCTTCGACAGCTGCAGGCCGCCGCTCAATTCGAAATCGCCCCAGGTGTGGCCCGAGCTCAGCTGCAGTCGCTTGCTGGCGCCGCCGCCATCGCTGTAGTCGCCGTAGCGGAAGCTGACGTGCGTACCGTCGATGTGGTCCTTCATCACGATGTTGACCACGCCCGCGATGGCCGCCGAACCATAGATGGACGACTGGCCGCCGGTCAGCACATCGATATGGTCGATCAGGCCCACCGGGATATTGGCGATGTCGGTGATGTTGTTGTTGCCGTTGTACGCCAGCGGATAGCTCGCCATCGGCCTGCCGTTGAGCAGGGTCAGCGTGAAGCTGGGATTGAGGCCGAACAGGCTGACGGTCTTGGCGCCGGGCGTGTAACCACCGGTGAACTGCGGATCCTGCACGGAGCCGTTGGCGATCGGCAGCGAACGCAGTGCATCGAACGTATCGGTAAAGCCCTGCTGGTCGATGTCCTTGGCGGTGATGGTGGTGATGGGCGACGGACCTTCGATCTGCGCGCGTGGAATCAGCGAGCCGGTCACCGTCACCGCTTCGAGCTTCTTGGTCTTGGCGGTCTTCTCATCGGTAGCGGTGGCCACCGGCGCGGGCGCGCTGCTGTCCTGCGTCGACTGCGCCACGGGCGCCGGCGACGCGGCATCGGCTTCACCGGCCAGCGCCTGGCCGATCGACAAGGCCAACAAACTCACTGCAAATGCACTTGCAACATAGGTTTTCATGAACAACGGTTCTCCCCGGAATGTGCTCAATTTGCCGCCTCGCGGCGGACTTGCCATGACGCTTCTTCGCCGCCGTGATCCCCGGCGGGCAATATGAAGACGCAAAAACTCCCCATGCCGCAGAAATGCGTTTCTGCGGCCCCCGACTTCTCTGCAATGCATCAACTCAGGGCGTAGGCGCTAACCCAAGCCACTCGATCTCCGACAACCCAACCCCTTGCGAGCCGTCGACATGCTCCGCACGCCAGCGGTAATGCGCATAGTCCCCCTGATGCGCAACGCCGAACGCACGCGTCTGTCGACGCCACGGAAATGCTTCGCCGCGACGTTCATCCAGGGTCACCCAGTGAACGCCATCGGCCGAACCTTCGAACTTCCAATTCTTTGGATCACGTCCCGCCTTGGCGGACGACGTGAGCGTGTACATGGTGATCTGCCGTGGCTGTTCCAGATCCAGCTGCACGGTGGGTTCCGAGCCGCGCAATTGGGCTTCGGTGTCGGATGTGTTGTCGCTCAATGCACGCGCAGCCTTGTCGTCACCCGGCACAACGACCTTCGCACCCTTGGCGTCGGCGGCGTCGACCAGTGGCGACGGCGCGGCGCTGCCCGTCGTTTGCGACGGCAAGCGCGCACCGCCATCGGCACTGCCCCACTGGGAAGGCGCATCGCCCATGCGGAAGTCGAGCACTGCGCCGTTGGCGAGATCGGCGTGCGCCAGCCAGCTGCGGTCGTACGGCTTGCCGTTGAGCGTCATGCCCTGGATGTAACGGTTGCGATCGCTCACGCCCGAGGCACGAATGTCGATGCTCTTGCCGTTGTCCAGGTGAATGATCATGTGCGGGAAGTACGGCGCACCGATGGCGTAGGTCGGCGTGCCCATGCGCAGCGGATAGAAGCCGGCCGCGCTGAACACCCACCAGCCGGACATCTCGCCGTTGTCCTCGTCGCCCGGGTAACCCTGCCCGATCTCGCTGCCGACATACAGGCGCGACAGCGCATCGCGCACCTTGTCCTGCGTCTTCCACGGCTGGCCGACCAGGTCGTACATGTAGAGGATGTGATGCGACGGCTGGTTGCTGTGGCCGTACTGGCCCATGCGCACATCGCGCGCCTCCAGCATCTCGTGGATGATGCCGCCGTATTCGCCCACGTGGAATTCGGTGCCGGCGTCGAAGAACGCGTCCAGCTTCTTCGCCAGTCCGTCGATGCCGCCGTAGAGGTTCGCCAGCCCCTGCCCGTCCTGCACGCCGTCGAAGGTCATGTTCCAGGCATTGGTTTCGGTGTAGTCGCCACCCCAGGCGCGCGGATCGAAATGCTCCGCATCGATGCGCCAGGAACCATCCGGCTTGCGACCCACGAAGAAGCCGACGGCAGCATCGAACAGGTTCACGAAGTTGAGCGAGCGGCTGTGGAAATAGCGCGCATCGTCGGCATAGTGCGAGCCGTACGCATCGCCCGACTCATGATTGGCAGCGAGCGTCTGCGCCAGTTCGCCAATGCCGAAATCGTTGAGGTAGCCGGCCATCGACCACGACAGGCCTTCATCGGTGCTGTTGTCCACGTAGCCGTTGAACACCGAGCGCTCGATGCCTTTGCGGCCGGCGCCCGGAATGTCGCTGACCACCGTCGCATCCTTCAACGCCGCCTGGTAGAACGAACGCACGTCGAAGTTGTGGATGCCCTTGTTCCAGGCATCGGCAAAGGCGACGTCTGCGCTCGTGCCCACCATCAAGTCGGCATAGCCCGGCGACGACCAGCGCGCGATCCAGCCGCCGTCGCGGTACTGCTGCACGAAGCCGTCGATCATCTCGCCGGCCTGCGTGGGCGTCAGCAGTGCATACGCCGGCCATGCGGTGCGATAGGTATCCCACAGGCCGTTGTTGACGTACGGCTTGCCGGCGACGATGCGCGCGCCCGTCTGGGTGGGCGTATTCGTGCCAGTGGCCGCGGAGAACGGGCTCGCGTAGCGATAGTCGGGCTTCTGCGTGGTGCCCACGTTTTCGTAGGCTTCGTTCGGATACAGGAACAGGCGATAGAGGTTGGAGTACAGCGTGACCTTGTCGCCTGCGGCGGCGCCCGGAATCTCGATATGGCCGAGCATCTCGTTCCAGCGGCTGGCGGCGCGCGCCTGCACGCTGTCGAACGTGTCGTCGGCGGCAATCTCCAGCGCGAGATTTCGCTTGGCCTGCTCCAGGCTGATCAGCGACGTGGCGATGCGCATCGTCACCGTCTTGTTCAGCGCCGTGTTGAATCCGAACCAGGCACCCACGTGCTCGCGCCCCTGCGTCGTCAGCCGGCCGCTTTCCGTGACGGGCTGATCGAACGTGGCAAAGAAGAACAGGCGCGTAGCACCGGTGGACAGATGACTGGCCACGTCGGAATAACCGCTGATGCTGTTGTGCGACGGATCCAGCTCGATGCCGGCCTTGTCATTGCGGTTGTCGAACACCAGCTGCGAGCGCTCGCCCTTGAAGGTGAAGCGCATCATGGCGGCATGACTGGTGGGCGTCATCGCCGTGGTGATGCCGTTGTCGAACGTCACCTGATAAAGATCGGCACGCGCCGTCTCGTGATCGTGCGTGAAGCTCAGCGAACGCGCGTCGCGGTCGAGCGGCGGCGCGCCACTCTCCACGGCGGCGGGCATGACCTGGAACGTCTGGCGATCGCCCATCCACGGGCTGGGCTCGTGGCTCAGCGCGAACGCCTGGATACGCGGGTGGTTGTCGGGGCCGTTGCGGTCCTGGTACTGGTAGATCCAGTCCGAGCCAGCCTGCGTGGTCGGCGTCCAGAAATTGAAGCCATGCGGCATCGCCACGGCGGGGAAATTGTTGCCGCGCGAGAAATGCGCGTTCGCATTGCTGCCGCGACGCGTGTCGACATACATGTTGGGTGATGCATCGGTTGCCGCAGACGCATCGGCGAAACGCAGGTCGTCGAGATAACCGTGGAACGCCTCCACGCCCTTGGGTGCGTTCTCCACCAGTTCGATGGCGGCGACCGTCTTCCCGGCAGCCACGGCGCCCACATCGATGTCGATGGCATTCCACTGGTTGTCGTGCAGCACGCGGGCGCCGCCCTGTGCCGGCGCACTGGCGCGCACGTGGTGCTGATCGAAGGCATTGAGCGCGGATAGACGCGTGCCGTCCGTAAACACCAGGTCGACCGCCACGAACTGTGCAAAGCCGCGAGCCTCACCGGAAGCGTCCGCAGGAAGCACGACATAGGAGAGATGCGAGGCCGCCGTCACCGGCTGCTTCGTGCGGTACAGCACGGTGCGGCGCTCGCGCGCTTCGTTCACCGCATCCGCGTCATAACGAAGAGCGCGCGTGCCGGTAAAACCGACACCCGGCTTGGAGGTGAGGGATTCCTCCTTGCCGGGGCCGGACACCACACTCATTCGCCAGCCTTTGACGCTGGCCGATTCAGGTTGGGCATCGCCCGTTTCGAACGATGTGAAAAAGCCCTGAGCGGGCACAGTCGCTGCATGCGTTGCCGCCGCAAGACTCAAGGCAACGGAGAGACTCATCACGCGACGACGCAGGTCACGCGACGACGTGATGCCATGAAGGACTGATCGCTTGCTCATCTGTTCTCTCCGCAACGCCTGTGCACCCAATGATGGCTCATCCACGCTCGCCGTTACTTACGATTTCGGCGGCGGGAACGACGGCGGCGCCTTGGCGATATCGCTGCCCCACGACTTGTTGGCCTGTGCGCCGAGGGTGAATTCCAGCTGGCCGCCGTGTTCGGCGAAGCTGGCCGGCAGCCACGGGCTGTCATGCGACTTGCCGTTCACCGTCAAGCCTTGCACGAACGGTGTCTTGGTCGAGGCCGATGGTGCGGCAATCACCACGACACCGTTCG